>WNFM01203497.1_pt1 | contig 29928 bp, 22 predicted proteins | sample 5400271 | NCBI WGS metagenome assembly WNFM01 (sample SAMN13153352, study PRJNA577476) | soil metagenome | isolation source: 60 cm saprolite on Douglas fir-dominated hillslope | place: USA:California | collected 2013-09-17 | reverse complement strand
CGGGCCACCGTAGTTCTCGACCGCCTGGGCGACGGTGTCGGAGACCGGCACGCCGTGGACGTCGCGGCCCTTGCGGCCGGGGGTGACGCCGCCGACGACCTTGGAGCCGTAGTCGAGGCACTCGCGCGTCAGGTTGACCGCCTCCCGCCCGGTGATCCCCTGGACGATGAAGGTGGTCTCCCTGCTGAGCAGAATGCTCATAGGCGACCCCCGTGGTCGTCTTTGCGATCGCATAGCGGCAGCAATGTCGACCGCACCCTCACGCGGGCGCTCCCTGGATCTTGGCGACGGCACGGCCGGCGGCCTCCCACATCGAGACCGAGCGGTCGCAGTACTCGACGCCGTAGCGCTCGAGGATCTTGAAGCCCTCGTCCTCCCAGGCGCCGGGGATGCGGAAGATCGCGATCGTCTCGCCCGGATCCTTGCCCAGCTCCAAGCAGGCCTTGATCACGCCGCGGGCGACGATGTCGACGCGGGTGTTGGAGACGATCGACATCATCACCGCGATCTTCTCGACGCCGTCCTTCTCCAGCACCTCCTTGGCCAGCCCGCAGGCCTTGGTGACGGAGGGGTTGCCGCCGATCTCGGAGTAGTTGGCCGGCCTGCCTCCCTGGCTGCGGACGGCGTCGGTCAGGGTCAGCGAGCCGCCGCCGGCGCCGATCACGAGGCCGAGGTTGCCGGAGAAGCCGTGGTCCTTGCCCTGGACCACGCCGCGGTGGTCGGCGGCGTCGATCGCGGCGACGTTGCGCTCGAAGTCGGAGGGCTCGTAGGTCTCGCGGGTGTCGTCCTCGGCGATCCCGAGTTGCGTCCGCAGCAGCTTCTTTTGACGCCCGATCGCCTCGGCCTCCATCTCCATGTGGGCATCGAGGGCGACGAAGCTGCCGTCGGTCAGCTCGGCCAGCGGGTTGATCTCGGCCAGAGTCATGTCGTGGTCACGGAAGAGGCGGGCGAGCCTGGCGAGGATCGGCGTGGCGCGGTTGAGCTGGGAGCCCGTAACGCCGGTCGCGGCGATCGTCTGCTTGGCCTCGAAGTCGGGGATCGGCATCAGGTTGGTGACGTGGCCGCGACCGACGTGATCGGGGTGGGTCTCGGCGACCTCCTCGATGTCGATCCCACCCATATCGCTGAACAGCATCAGCGGTCGCTTGGCGGTGCCGTCCCAGACGACGCTCGCGTAGTACTCCCGCTTGACCTCGGCTTTGGGGTCGACGAGGACGCCACGCGGCATCTGGCCGTTGATCTCGAGCTTGAGGATGTCCTCGGCGTGGGCCGCGGCCTCCTCGGGCGTTTCGGCGAACTTGACGCCGCCGGCCTTCATCCGGCCTCCGGACAGGACCTGGGACTTGACCACGACCGGGCCGCCGATCTCTTCAGCGGCCGCCCTGGCCTGCTCCGCGGTCGTGCAGAAGCCGTACTTGGTGACCGGAATCCCCGCCAGCTCGACGATCTTGCGTGCCTCGTACTCGTAGAACCTCATAGCGGCGCGGAACCCTATCGACGTGCTGCGAGGAGCGTCGGGCAGCCCGGCGCTCCTGGAATACTGCCGAGAGTGAGCCCCGTCCACGAGGGAGGAAGATGAGCTTCTCCGTCCGCTGCGCCGCAGCCGCCGCGCTGCTCGCGGTCGTGTTTGCCGCAGCGGGTTGCGGGGAAACCGTGATCGACGACGTCAAGGCCGAGGGGGCGATCCAGAGCAACCTCGAAAAGTCGCTTCATGAAAAGATCACGTCTGTCGATTGCCCCTCGAACCAGAAGGTCGAAACGGGCAAGACCTTCGATTGCACGGTGGTCTTCTCCAACGGCAAGCAGGCAACCGCGACTTTGAAGATCCTCAACAAGGAAGCCGACGTCAGCCTCGTCGGCCTCAAACCGAACAAATAGAGAGAGGCGAATGAGCGACTCGACCACGGCACCCGCGCTGATCACCCATGCCAAGCTGCTCCAATGGGTCGGTGAGATCGCGGCCCTGACGCAGCCCGACGCCGTCCACTGGTGCGACGGCTCGGCTGAGGAGTACGACTCCCTGGCGCAGACCCTGATCGACGCGGGCACCTTCGAGCGCCTCTCCGACGCCAAGCGCCCCAACTCCTACCTCGCCCTCTCCGACCCGGCCGACGTCGCCCGGGTCGAGGACCGCACCTTCATCTGCTCCGGGGCCGAGGCCGACGCCGGCCCGACCAACAACTGGCGCGACCCGGCCGAGATGCGGGAGACCCTGAAGGGCCTCTTCACCGGCTGCATGAAGGGGCGCACCCTCTACGTGGTGCCCTTCTCGATGGGCCCGATCGGCTCGCCGATCTCCCACATCGGCGTCCAGCTCACCGACTCCGCCTACGTCGCCGCCTCGATGCGGATCATGACCCGGATGGGCAAGGCCGCCCTCGAGGCGCTGGGCACCGGCGGCGACTTCGTCCCCTGCGTCCACTCGGTCGGGATGCCGCTGGGGGAGGGCGTAGAGGACGTCTCCTGGCCCTGCAACGAGGACAACAAGTACATCGTCCACTACCCGGAGACCCGTGAGATCTGGTCTTTCGGCTCCGGCTACGGCGGCAACGCGCTGCTGGGCAAGAAGTGCTTCGCGCTGCGGATCGCCTCGGCCATGGCTCGGGACGAGGGCTGGCTGGCCGAGCACATGCTGATCCTCAAACTGACCTCGCCCGAGGGGGCGGTGAAGTACATCACCGGCGCCTTCCCCTCGGCCTGCGGCAAGACCAACCTGGCGATGCTGGTCCCGACCCTGCCCGACTGGAAGGTGGAGACGGTCGGCGACGACATCGCCTGGATGAAATTCGGCGCGGATGGCCGCCTCTACGCGGTCAACCCTGAGGCCGGCTTCTTCGGCGTCGCCCCCAACACCAGCCACAAGACCAACCCCAACGCGATGGACACGATCGAGCGCAACTCGATCTTCACCAACTGCGCCAAGACCGACGACGGCGACATCTGGTGGGAGGGAATGACCGGCGAGCCGCCGGCGCACGCGATCGACTGGCACGGCAACGACTGGACGCCGGACTCCGAGACGCCCGCCGCACACCCGAACGCCCGCTTCACGACCCCCGCCTCGCAGTGCCCCTCGATCGCGCCGGAGTGGGAGGACCCCGCCGGGGTGCCGATCGACGCCTTCCTCTTCGGCGGCCGGCGGGCGACCGTCGTGCCGCTGGTCCAGGAGGCCTTCGACTGGGAGCACGCCGTCTTCATGGGGGCGACGATGTCCTCGGAGACGACCGCCGCCGCCGCCGGCGCCGTCGGGCAGCTGCGCTTCGACCCGATGGCGATGCTGCCCTTCTGCGGCTACAACATGGCCGACTACTTCGCCCACTGGCTCGAGGTCGCCAAGCGCGAGGGCGCGCGGGTGCCGCGGGTCTTCTACGTCAACTGGTTCCGCAAAGACGCCGACGGCAAGTTCCTCTGGCCCGGCTTCGGCGAGAACAGCCGCGTCCTGGAGTGGGTCTTCCGCCGCTGCGAGGACGCCGCCGGCGCCGTCGAGACCCCGATCGGCCTGCTGCCCACCGAGGGCGCGATCGACACCGAAGGCCTCAACGTCTCCGAGGAGGCGATGCGGGAGCTGCTCAGCGTCGACACCGAGCTGGTCAAGGCGCAGCTGCCCCAGGTCAAGGAGCACCTGGCCAAGTTCGGCGAGAAGCTGCCGGCGGAGGTCCACGCGCAGCTCGAGGCGCTCGAAGAGCGGCTGGGCTAGCGTCGGAGGGGGCGGCTCTCAAGGAGAGCCGCCCTGCCGGCGGCTGCTCTGGGACGAGGCGATCAGGCCGGACGCAGGACGAACTGCCAGGCCCACGGCATCACGCGCATCGGCCGCTCGAGGGCCCGGGCGATTCCCCGGACTTTCGCCGGGATCACCTCGGGCGGATAGTTGAACTTGCGCACCATCGCGGTCCTCATCCGCCCGGCAGCCGCGTCGCGGCGCAGGTGCTTCGGCGTGACGACGTAGAAATCGTGCTCCCAGTCGACCGGGGCGAGTTTCCAATATGCCTTCTGGGCTCGAACGGGGAGCCACCCCATGAAGGGAAGCCGGCTGTGGGACTCGATCGGAAAGTAAGCGTTGGGGATCTGGCCGACGACGACGCCTTCGGGGGTAAGCACTCGCCTCATCTCGGCGAATGAGGCCACGCGGCGCTCCGGCAGGATGTGCTCGTAGACGTTCGCCAGCATGATGACGTCGAAGGTGTCGTCCGGGAATTCCAGGTTGTCAGAGCTTCCCGGCATCAGGTTGACGCCTCCCGGCGAGAGCTTTGGCTCGTCGATCACGGGGTCGATCCCAACCCAGTCGAGACCGGTCAACGCCGAGTAGCGATCGGTGGTCCAGCCATTCTGGCAGCCGATGTCAAGCGCGCGGCTCGCCCCTTTGGGCGCCTCGGTCTGGACGAGTTGGGTGAGGGTCTCGGCGAGAATCCGGTTACGTACATCCCACTCCTGCTTGGATTGCAGAAGCGCTCTAGCGTGCGAGGAGCTGATTGCCGCCTCCGGAAGTGTGATCGGGACTGGGGCGCGTAGAAGCGAGCGACCCTAGCAGAGCCCTGCCCAGGACGGGCATGAAGCGGACCCGCGAAATCAGCGGGTCGGTGGCGGGATCGGGCTGGCGCTGATCGCGCCAAATCGGTTGGGCTGGTAGGCCGGGTTGGCGATTGCAGCGGCAAAAGCCTGCGCGACGCTCCGAGGCTTCTCGATCGGCCACTTCGTGCCGCGGTCGTTGACGTCGAACCAGACGAAGCCGCGGACCGCGCGGTACTTGGTCGGCAGCACCTTCAGGAAGTGACGGATCCACGCCGGCTTCGAGCCGCCGTAGGTGGTTGACGCAAGCTCGCCCAGGACCATCGGCTTGCTGGGGGCGATCTGCAGCACCCGCTTGTAAGACGCGCGATAGACCTGGTCGAAGGTCTGCCAGTGGCTCCAGTAGTAGCGGGTCCCCCAGTTGTAGCCGTCGAGGCAGGTCCAATCCACGTACTTGTTGCCGGGGTAAAGGCTGCGGAGATCCTGAAGTTCGCCGACGTCTGGACACCAGACCCAGGTCGCGTTGGTTGCTCCCTCCTGGTCGAAGATATCGTGCACGTGGCGCCAGGCGGCGACGTACTCGCCCTTGGAATTTCCGTTGACGCCCTCCGACCAAGGGAACCAGTTGCCGTTCATCTCCCAGTTGAACCGGAGGAAGAAGGGATGGCCCCATTCCGCTGCGGAATGGGCGAAGGACCGGATGTATTGGTCGTAGCGGCCCTTGGCGACCTTGGCCAGCTGGAAACGTGGGTCGTGGGTGCCTTCGGAGACGGAGGAAGAGCTCCAGCTGAAGAATGGGATGGTTCCGTGGGCACGCAGGCCTTCCATCGGCGTCGTCGGGAAGGTGTAGAAGGAGCAGTGACCGCCATCGCACTTCGCGAAAGGCGCCGAGAAGCCGATCAATGAGACCTTCTTGCGCGCGACGCGCTCGAACTTGTAGACGGCACTCATGTCCCACGGGGCCTGTTCCCCCGTCAGCTGGTCGCCGATCTGGGCTCCCCAATACAAGGCCGGTGCCGTGCGCCTGCTGCCCGCATCTGCATTGGCAGCGCCTCCGCCCGCAAGTGCCGTGGCTACGATCGCGATCAGCGCCAAGAGCGCGAACAGTGGGAGTCGGCGTCGATGCTTGTCGTTGTTCAGATTCGTACTCAACATCAGTCTTTTCTCGAAAACCCGCAGCTTGGATCATCGGATCGGTTTATTTCGGTGGAATTACCCCCGGCAGGCCCAGGTTGGCGTACTGGTTGGACATGAAGGCCCGCGATCGGATCCCTCTGGCGAAGGCGCGACTGGGCGGGCTCCAGGGGTCGAGCGGCCACGGCACGCCGCGGTCGATCTTGTCGAACCAGATGAGGCCCCGAATCCGCTGGTAGCGCTGCGGCAGCTGCTTGAACATGTTGCGTATCCAGGTCGCCTTCGCTCGCGGCGGGCCGCCGGAGGCCATCTCTGCCAGAAGCATCGGCTTGCGGGGGGCAATCCTCTTCGTCACCTGCCGGTAGGTGGTCGCGAAGATCTGGTTGAAGCTCCGCCATTTCTGCGGGTTGGCCGCGTTTCGGGCCCAGTTGAATCCGTCGAGGCAGGTCCAGTTGACATAGGCGTCGCCCGGGTAGAGGCCACTCAGGGGAAGGAACTTGTGGGCGATGTTGACATACGGGCACCAGACCCAGGTCACGTTGGTCGCTCCCACCGCCGAGAAGATGTCGTGTATGTGGCGCCAGGCCGCGACGTATTCACCGCCGGCGTTGCCGTTGACGCCCTCCGCCCAGGGGAACCAGTTACCGTTCATCTCCCAGTTGAGTCGCAGGAAGAAAGGGTGCCCCCATGCGGCTGCTTCGGTGGCGAAGCGGGTGATCGCCTCGTCCTGGCGGCCGGAAGCGATGTCTGCGAGCTGATATTCGGGATCTTCCAAGGTGCTCGGGTCGTACGAGGAGGACGAGGTGCTCCAGGAGAAGAAAGGGATCGCGCCGTAATCGCGAATTTCCTGCATCGCATCGGTCGGGAACCGGTAGGTGGTGCAGGGCGAGGTGTGGCAGTCCGCGAGCGGGGATGAGAACTCGACGAGGGAGAGGCCCTTGCCGAGCTGAGAGGCCAGCGTCGAGACGGCATTCATGTCCCAAGGCGCCTCCGTCCCCGTCAGCTGCGAGCCAATCCATGCGCCCCAGTACAGCGGTCGTTGCTTTCCCTGCTTCGCCATTGCGGGCGGCGCGAAGCAGCCGAGGGTGAGGGCGGCGAGTAGCACCACGCAGATCAAGCCTCGCCTAGCGGCGGTGGGAAGCAATCGAAATAGGTCGTGGATCGGGCCCGAATCGGGGATCGCAGGAGTCTAAGGGAGCCATGGGCTGGACCCCGGATCGGTCCATGCCACGCAGCGGGGAGGCTCGGTCAGCCCGTCGGGGGCTGGATCGGACCGCTGGCGCTGAGACTGGCGAAGGTGTTGCTCGCGTAGGCCGGGTTCTGGATCCCGCTGGAGAAGGCCTGGGTCGCCGATTCGGAGCTCTCGATTGGCCAGTCCATGCCGTTGTCGTAGCGCTCGAACCAGAGCAGCCCTCGGATCTTCGGGTATTCGGTCGGGATCTTGCTCAGCGCTTCGGTGATCCAGCCCGCCTTCGACCCGCCATTCTCGCTGGAGCTGGTCTCGCCGATGAGCATGGGCTTCGACGGCGCGACCTGCTGAGTGACCCGTTCGTAGGTTTTCCGGAACACCTGATCGAAGCTCTTCCACGAAGTCGTTGCCGAAAGCAAGGTCGACCATGGTGCTTCCGGGGTCGACGTTTGGGCACCAAACCCAGGTCGCGTTGGTCGCGCCGACAGAGGCGAAGATGTCGTGCACATGTCGCCATGCGGCAAGGTAGGTTTCCGCGGAGTTGCCGTTGGCCGCGGCACCCCAGGGGAACCAGTTGCCGTTCATCTCCCAGTCGAAGCGAAGGAAGAAGGGGTGGCCCCAAGCTCTGGCCTTTTCGGCGTAGCTGCGGATGTATGAGTCGTAGTTTCCGGCGGCAACATCGCTGAGCTGGTATTCAGGCTCGGTGGGGCTGGACGGTATCGACTGCGAGGACCAGCTCAGGAATGGGATCGAGCCGTGTTCGCGGATGGTCTGCATCGGCGTGGTCGGGAAGTTGTAGAAGTAGCAGTTCGAATAGCAGTTGGCAAAGGGCGAGCCGAACTGGACGATCGAGAGGTTCTTGCCAGCCATTTGCTGGAACTTTTCGACTCCGGTCCAGTCCCATGGCGGTTCGTTGCCGCTCAGCTGCTGGCCCATCCAGGCGCCCCAGTAGATCGACGATGGTCCGGCCGTAGTGGGAGTCGGGGTCGGGGTCGGGCTCGGGCTCGGGCAGAATCGCGAGATGGAGGCGGTGCGGCGCATCAACTGGCGTCGAGCGCGATTCGAGATACCGCTGGCTCGAGCCAACGTGGTCGTGCAGCGGCCACGCGTCGACAGGCTGCGGTTCTCTTTGATCCCGATCTTTCCTCCAATCGTGGTGCGGGCAGCCGCGGCCAGGGTCGGCACGGCGCCGAGCAGGGCGACCGCGACCATGGCTCCAACGGCGCCTTGGACAAGACGGCGGATTATTGGCAGTCGGTGCATTGCCGGCCATGCATCGACCTCCGCCGGCGTTCCGCCAGCGGACTGGGGCGACTCTGGACGCTCGTTCTAGTGGTGCCTTGCCAGGTGGGCCGGCTCTTGCGAGCGGGAGCGGGTTATGGCGATCGCACCGACCCCCAACCCACATGCTTTTCCGACCGCCCAGCCGATGCCGGCGCCGACGATGCCTATCCGCGGCAGCAGCAACCAGCTGGTCAGCACGGAAGTCACGAGCAGGGTCCAGGTCGCGGCAGCGGCGCCACCGAGCCGGCCACGGGCCCGCAGGACCGCCAGCATCAGCTGGTACGGGGCGTCGAACAGTGTCGAGAGAACCAGCACGTAGAGGAGGGCGGTGCCCGCATCCGCGTAGGCGGCGCCGAAGATGCCCAGCAGGATGGGGCCGGCGGCCAGCAGGAGGAGGGCGAGGGGCGTCGCAAGCAGCGCGATGTAGGAGGCTGCGCGCTTGAGGTCGCGGCGGGTCCGTTGAGGGTGCTTGGAGCTCTCGGCGAAGAGGGAGTTGCCGATCGCCGGGGCGATGAAGAAGAGGCCGTAGGCGAGCATGAAGGTCGCGTAGTAGTAGGCGCCGTCGGTGGCCCCCAGTCGAGCGGAGACGATCACCGGCAGCAGGTAGGCCGGGGCCTGAGAACCGAGGTTGATCGCCTGGTGGCCGGCGATCAGGCGGCGCAGCTCCCCCAGCTCTTCGCTCAAGCCGCCGAGCGTGAGATGGAAGCCGCGGTTGAGGGCCGGGAGAACGCGGAAGACGCCGTGGACGTCGATGACGAGGAAGGAGACCACCCAGGTCGTCGGAAGCCAGACCGCCGCATGGTGGGAGTCGGCCGCGGCTGGGACGATGAGAGCCAGCCGCAACAGCGCGGCAGCGGTGTTGCGGACGAGCGATGGTCGCGCTTGGCGCTCGGCGATGCAGGCGAAGTCGAGAACCTGCGAGCAGGCCATGGCCGCCACGCCGATCGGCAGCAGCACGAAAACCGCAGCTCGACTTCCGCCATGCAGCGAGGGGGCCAGCGTCGCCGCCAAGAGGCCGCCGAGGAGGCTGGCGACCGTGGTTGCGAGCAGGCCGGTCGTCACGGTTAGCGACCACTCGCGGCCAGGCTGGCGTGAGCTCAGTCGCGAGACCAGAACCTGCCCGATGCCTAGGTTGGTGATGACGGCGACGAACTGCATCGCCGAAACGACGACAGCAGCGCGCCCGACCTCGGCGGCCGAGAAGGAGCGGGCGGCGACGAGCCAGAAGCCAAAGCCGATCAAGGCCGAGACAGCGGTCGTGCTCATTATGTAGACGCCGTTGCGCAGCAGCGATTCCCCGGCGGCGCGTCGCAGCCGGCGCCAGGCGCGGACGATCGGACTAGCCGCGGCTTTGGAGGCGCGCCCGGCGCCGCTCGAGCGCGAGCTCATATGCCTCCTCGTACTGCGGCACGACCGTATCGGGCGTGAAAAGGGTCGCCTGTCGCTCGGCAGCGGCGATTCCCATGCGACTGCGCAATTCATCGTCCTTGAGCAGGCGCCGCATCGCCCCGGCGAGGGCGGCGCGGTCGCCGGGAGGGACGAGGATGCCGCTTTCGCCGTCGGCGACGGAATCCTGCAAACCCCCGATGCGGGAGGCGATGATCGGCTTACCGGCAGCCGCGGTCTCCAGCGCGACCACGGGAAAGGGGTCGGGCCATATCGAAGGGGCGATCGTGAACAGAGAGCGCCGCACCGCCTCGAGCACGAAATGGTGAGGCATGGGCCCCAGCGCGACGGCTCCAGCGGTGTCTTCGATCTGGCCCGCGAAGCGGCGACCGACAAGCACCAGCGGCGGTGGCGAGTCGAGCTCACGGTAGGCCGCGATCAGGTTGTCGACACCCTTTTGTGCGCTGACGTCGCCGAAGTAGAGGATGAAGGGCTGCTTTGGCAGGCGCTCGAGAGAGGGATCGTCGTCGAGAGGCTCCGGCTGACCGTTGACGAAGTTGGGTATCACCCGATGGACGTCCCGCGGCCGCAGCTGGCAGACGTCGCGAACCGACCTGCTGACTGGGAGGAAGACGTCGACGTGGCGCCGGATCCTGTTCTCGGAGGTGCGGGTGCCAACAGCGGCGATCAGTCCCTTGGCGGCGCTGCCATAGTCGTCCCAGGCGCACCGCGTGCACTTGACGTTGCCAGGTCCGCTGCATACCGCTCCCTGGTGCATATAGCGCTTGGTCGCACAAGTAAGACCGTAGTCGTGCATCGACAGCAGCAACGCCGCAGACGAGCGCCGGTTGAGCGGCAGGTAGGAGTGGATCAGCCAGTCATGGGCGTGGATGACGTCCGGCCGGTGAGACTGCAATACGCGGCGTAGCTCGAGCACCGTCCGCAGGTCCGGGGCCGGGGGCGCGTGATGGCGCTCTTCGTCCAGCTTGAGGCCGGGAATGTCGTGAACCGTGGAGCCGAGTGCATGCACGGCCACGGCTGCGGTGCCTTCCGGCTCGGAGCCCGGCTGGCGCAACGTGGCGACCGCGACGTCGTGCCCGCGTTTTGCAAGCTCCGCGCTCATGTCTTCGACCATGTGCTCGATTCCGCCGACGATCGGGGCATAGGACTGGGCGAGCATGAGGACGCGCATGTAGCGGGGGATCGTACAGGCGAGATGTACATTTACGCGCGTGCCGCCAGCCGTGAACTCGCAGGGTGCTTCCCTTGGGCCACCCAGCATTTCCGTCGTCGTCTGTGCGTTCACCTTCGACCGTATTCCGGCCCTCGACGAAGGGTTCGAGGCGCTCGGCAAGCAGACGGTCTCAGCCCACGAGGCACTGGTCGTGATCGACCACGCCCCCGATCTGCTGGAGCATTGCGCGGACCGCTGGCCGAGGGTCCGGGTGATCCCGAACGAGAACGAGCGCGGCCTCTGCGGGGCTCGCAACACTGGCATCGCCGCATCCAGCGGCTCTGTTGTCGCCTTCTTCGATGACGACGCGATCCCTTCGGTGGGCTGGGTCGAGCAGCTGGGTGCCGTCTACGGTGACCCTGCGGTGCTGGGGGTCGGCGGGGCTGTCCGCCCGCGCTGGCTGGCGGGGCGCCCCGCATGGTTTCCGGCCGAGTTCGACTGGAGCTGTCGTCCGCAACCTGATCGGCGCCAACATGTCGTTTCGCCGCGATGTTCTGCTCGGCGTCGGCGGCTTCCGCCACGAGTTCAGCCGCATCGATGCAAACGGCGCCGGTGCTGACGAGACGGACCTCTGCATCCGCGCCGCCCATCGCTGGCCTCAGGGATTGATTCTGTTCGAGCCGTCCGCATCGGTCGAACACATGGTGCCGGCCGCCCGCAGCACGCTGCGCTACTTCGCCTCGCGCTGCCGTGGCGAGGGACGATCGAAGGCGATCCTGACTGAGTACCTCGGTGCCGACTCAAGCCTTGAATCCGAGCGGACGTACGTCCGCCGTACGCTTCCCCTGGGATGCCTCCGTGGGCTTGGCGAGGCGCTAAGAGGAGATCCCTATGGACTCGCTCGGTCGGCGACGATGGCGCTCGGCCTCGGCGTCACCGGCGTCGGATTCCTGGCGACGCGAAGGCAGCGGGGGCGGGTCGCGGCTCCGCTGGTCGCGGGCGAGCCGTTGCGGATCCTGATGGTGACGCCGCGAAGCCCGCTCGGCCAGGGCGGCGTCGAGAGGCACGTCCTCGAGGTGAGCCGCCGGCTCGCGGCTTCGGGCGAGGAGGTCGATGTCCTCTGCGGCGAGCCCAAAGGCCCGTCTTTGCGCAGTGAGGAGCTTGACGGAGTCGAGATCCGTTCCGTGCGAGCCTGGCCGCGCAACCGCGACTACTACTTCGCGCCGCGCATTTGGCGCGAGATGGTGCGGCCACGTCCGGACCTCGTCCACGTCCAGTCCTACCACACGCTGGTCGCGCCGCTGGCGATGCTTCGGGCCCTTACCTTGCGCGTGCCCTACGTCGTGACCTTCCACGGTGGCGGCCACTCATCGAACCTGCGCAACCGCTCGCGGCGGCTGCAGCGGCTGCTGATGCGGCCGCTGCTGGCGCGGGCGGCGCGGCTGATAGCGGTGGCCCGATTTGAGGTCGACCAGTACGGAACCGAGCTGAAGCTGCCGCGAGAGCGGTTCGCCCTAATCCCCAACGGAGCCGAGCTCAGCCTGCGGCCAGCCCCAGCAGCGCATAGTTCCGGCCCCTTGACGCTGGCGTCGATCGGCCGACTCGAGCGCTACAAGGGTCATCATCGCGTTATCGAGGCGTTCGCTGAGCTGCGTTGCGGCGGAACCGAGGCGCAGCTGCTCATCGTCGGCACGGGTCCATACGAGGGCGAGCTGCGCAAGTTGGCGGAGACACTGGGGGTCGCCGAAGCGGTGGAGTTCACCAGCGTGCCAGCCGGCGACGCGGAGGGAATGGCGGCGCTGCTCGCACGCGTCTCCTTGGTTGTGCTTATGAGCGAGTTCGAGACGCACCCGCTCGTCGCGCTCGAGGCGGCGGCGGCAGGGTGCCGTCTGCTTGTCGCTGACGCCGGTGGTCTCTCCGAGTTGGCGGCAACGGGTATCGCGCGGGCGGTGCCTCCTGACGCTAGCCCGCATGCGGTTGCGGCGGCCGCCCTGGAGGAGATCAAAAAACCGGCGCCGAGGCGGACCCCTAACCTGATCTCCTGGGACGAGAGCGCGGCCCTGCTTGACGCGCTCTATCGCGAGGTCCTGGGTCTGCCCCGATCACTTGCGGTGGAGGCGACCGAAGAGCCGGTTGAACGAGCTGCGCCGCTCAGGAAACAGGAATAGAAGCGCCAGGGATCGCGCCTGCTGCTGCGGCGCCACGGCCATCGCCGCGAACCACCCCGCGTACATCGCCCGCATCGCTGGCGATACGTCGGCTCGGCGCGGAACCGTGCGAGCCGCCCGTACCAACAGGCGGTGCAGGGTGTCGTCAGGGACGGGGTGCCGAGCCCTGTCTAGCTTGAGCGAGATCATCCGGTTGCCGAGGTCGGCGACCGAGGCGATTCGCTTGGCGCGATGCAGGCCGAGCTCGTCGGCGAGGCGCAGCAGCCCCGCCTCCGTGGGCCGGGCCAGCCGGATCGAGTTCCTAAGGCGGTCTAGGTCGAGCGTCGCCGTGTCGTGCTCGAAGTTGTTCTGGCCATGGACCCTGTAGGAAGCGCAGATCTCCTGCAGCGACATGATGGGGCCCAGCAAGGTACTCATGTGGACCAGGTACCAGTCGGCCAGGATCCGGTACGAGTCCTCCGGGATCGGGAAGATCCGCCGCAGTGCCTCGGTGCGGAACGCGTTGGCGCTGGTGGGCATCCAGCCGAGATCGAAGGAATATTTAAGCTCCATCTCACGCAGGTTTGGTTGCCCCGCCGCGTCGATTACGTCCATTCGGTACTGGACGCGGACCAGGTTTCCGTCGGTGGCGAACGCATCGGCGATCGCCGATGCCGCGTGGGGCTTCAACAGGTCGTCAGCATCGAGGAAGACGACGACCTCGCCGCGACAGCGGTCGAGGCCGGCGTTCAAGGCGGAGGCCTGGCCACAATTCTCCTTTAGCACCACCGTCACGTCCTCGCCCACCTCACTCAGCAGGTCGCGCGACTCGTCGGTCGAGCCGTCGTCGACCACGATCAAGTTGACGGGGTGGGTCTGGGAGCGGGCGCTGGCGATCGCGTCGGCGAGATAGCGGCCGTAGTTGTAGTTGTCGATGACCACGTCGATCGCGACGTCCCCGGCACCTCGAGAGGTCATCCCTCCGACCGCCTTGCCGCCGGCAGCCAGCCCGAGACCCTGCGGTAAACGGAGTCGGGTGCGATCCGCCGGTATAGCTCCGCCCTCACCCTGGTCGTCCTCGGCCCTGGCCTATATCCGAATTCGAAGCTACGTGACTGCCCGGGCTCGAGCTTGAATTCGTGGACGAGCGGCGTCCCGCCGCCGAGGGTGGCCACCAGTCGGTAGGAGGTCCGGTGCTCGGCCTCGCTCCTGACGCCTACCACTGCCCGCGGGTGGGTCTGCTGGGTGGTCGGCACCAGCCACAGCTCGGAGTAGCCGTACAAGTTCCCCGCCCGCAGCGTCGTCTGGGCCAGGATCAGCGCCATGGCAACGGTCGTCAGGCAGCCGACGGAGAGAAGCGCCGCGCGTGGCGTCGGCCACCTCGGCTTCCACGCCTGTCGCCGCCTCCCTGGGCGGCCGCGGCGCACGGCGGCAGCGCGACAGGAGCCGAGCACGACCGCGACGAGGACAAAGACCCAGGGAAGTCCTCGGATGCCGCCCGGTGTGTAGTTGAGGACGATGCTCAGGAGGACCAGAGTCGCGAGGCTGACGCCCAGCGTCAGCGGTATGAGCTGCGCCCAGTTGAGCCGGCGCCGTCCGCATACTGCGGCGGTGATCGAGTATCCCGGCAGAACCAAAGCCAGCGGCACGGCAAAGACGGCGCGAATCGCGCCCAGCGTCGTGATCAGAGAGACGAGCGCGCAGACGACGGTCGCCGCTAGGACTAGCCTGAGGTCGGGGTGTCGCCTCACTTCGCCGAGCCCGCCGTCGACGCGCCTGCGGGGACCTTAATGTCGTAGACGATGATTCGGCCGTTGTCGTAGATCCGCGAGACGCCGGGAACCCGTTCGAACTTCGTGACAGCCGACCTCGGCAACAGGGCCCCGCGGGGCGAGCCAGGGGTGGCGAAGAAGTATCCCCGGATGCCGTCGTCGGCCACGACCCGCTGGTCGGCGACGACGAAGCGGACGCCGTTTTGGCGAAGTTTCGGCACCGCCCAGGAGGCGAGGTGGGTGGCGGTGATGATTTCGACGATGTTGGCGGAGTAGGCGGTGAGGGTGGACTTGTCGCCGGGGTCGAGCAGGTAGCGAGAATCAGCCGTCACCGCGCCGAAGCGGCCGCCGCCAATCTCGTCATGTGCCCAATGCGCCATCGCCAGCGGCGGCGATGAGATCGTGTGGCCGCCTTCGGCCTTTGCCCGCAGCGGTGGCGAGAGCTGCATGTCCCAGGGCCAGCCGCTGATCGCGCCACCGACGAAGATCACCGCGAAGCCACCCGACATCAGCAGCCGGCCGAGTACCGGCAGTCGCTTCGGCCGCCAGCGCTCGAGACCGATGCAGGCAAGCACGAAGGCCAGGCCGATGAAGAGAAACTCGCTGACGCGATTCCCAGTCTCCCATGAGGCCGGCGCCAAGCGCATCGCCAGGGCTCCGAAGAAGGCGACGGCGGCAAACGCGAAAAGGATGACGATCGGCTGGTCCCAATAGCGACGGCGTACCGTACGCAACCCGAACGGCAACCCAGAGGCCAGCAGGATGATTGCCAGCAGCGAGATCATCCGCGCGATTGTCGGCGTAGGCCCGATCGTCGAGGCCGTGCCCTGGAAGAGGCCGCGCGTGGGCCCTTCTCCGGCGACGGTGTTGATCGTTGCCTTCGCCGCGTTGCCGATCACCGGCGAGAGGTAGCCGACCGTCGCCGAGGCGACGACGAACAGCCACAACAGAGTCAATAGAACCGCAAGCAGCGCCAGCGGCCAGGGATTCGGGCCCCGCTGGATTCGATGCGAGAGCCCCGTCGCTGCCGACACCGCGATGAGGATCGCCGCTGCCGCGTAGGAGGTGATGTGATGCGTCACGACGATCGCCGCGATCACCATCGAAGCCAGCACCCGCCAGGCGGCTGCGGCGGCGTGTGGCCCGAGGTCGAGTTCGACCAGGATGAGGATGAGCACCATGAGCAGCGGAAGTGCCAGCGACTCGTACGAGAACTGGACGCTCCAGAACAGGTAGTTGAAGTTGGCGGCGAAGATCGCGGTGCCGATTCCGGCAATTCGGCTCGAGCGGCTGAGGCGCCAGAAGGCGACGAACATAGCCGTGCTCATCGTCAGCCGCGCCGCGCCGATCACGATCGCCCCGGCGCCGAAGCTGGACAGGCCCGTGAGGCCGCGCAGAGCGGAGGTCGCGCCCTCGAGCCCGGGGTAATAGCGCGAGATTTCGAGCACCGGGCTGGGGTGGAAGAGATGGTGGAAGCGGCTGATTTGGTCTGAGTTGTAGGCGTGGATCAACTCGTCGCTGAAGGTGAAGAGCGGCGCGTCGCGGACCAGCTTTACGCCGTAGAGGGTCAGGCCCAGCAGGCAGACCAGCGCCAGGCGCTCCGCGGGGCTGGCTTTCGCGGCGGTGAGGCGGAAGAAGATCGGCACCGCGATGAGGAGGATGCCGGCCCAGTAGATCAGCGGGGAGGGGGCCTCGGTGGCCCGGGAGAGAGCATTGGCGACCGAACAGAGAAGGAGCCCGGCGCCGGCGCAGAAGGCGAGCTCCGGCACGCGGTTCGACCTGGTGGAAGAGGTGGAGGCCAGCCTAACTTTGCCCGGCGCGGCGATCGTCTGCATCTGGCGATCTTAAGCAGAGCGTGAGGCGGGTAGACGAAGAGGCGGGTGGTGCGAGCGGGATGCTTGAAGTGCTGTCGTCCGGGGCTCAAGTACCCCGGCGGGGGAGTCGATGCAGTTTGCGTCGCACCGCTACTTGCGGCAACCTCGCGCCTACCCGCCCCTCATAATCCTTTGCAGATGGAGCAGTTGACGACCCAACGAAGCACCCCGACCGAGCCTGCGGCCGCGACGCCCGGATCGCCGCCGGAGACGATCCGGCTGCAGCCGACCCACGGGTTCAGTCGCGTCCTATCGCCGGGCGAACTGTGGCGTTACCGCGACCTCGCGTTTCAGCTCGCGGTTCGCGACATCACCGTCCGCTACCGGCAGACTGCTCTCGGAGCCGCCTGGGCGATCCTGCAGCCGGTCGGCTTCATGCTCGTCTTCTCGCTCTTCTTCGGTGGGCTCGCAGGCGTCGAATCGAACGGACTTCCCTACCCCCTCTTCAGCCTCTCTGGGCTGGTGCCGTGGACGTTTTTCTCCTCTGTCCTGGTCCTCGGCGCCGACAGCCTCGTCGTCAACCAGCCGCTGGTATCGAAGATCTACTTCCCGCGCATCTTCCTGCCTTCGAGTGCAGCGGCCGCCGGCTTGGTCGATTTCGCGATCGCGTTCTCGATCCTGATGGTCGTCGCGGCGATTTGGGGATTCCTGCCTCCCGTCCAGATCCTCGTCGTCCCGCTCCTGTTGACGATCCTGATCGCGGCCACGCTCGGGGTGACGGCGGCGCTCGCTGCCGTCAACGTCCGCTACCGCGATGTCCGCTACGTGGTGCCGTTCCTGGTCCAGATCTGGCTCTTCGCGACGCCGATCGCCTACCCCAGCAGCCTTCTCCAAGAGCAGTGGCGGACGCTCTCGGCGGTGAACCCGATGGCCGGCGTCGTCGAAGGCTTTCGCTGGGCAGTGCTTGGCGAAGTCTCAGCGCCGATCGCGATGATGGCCGTCTCTGCCATCTCCGCCGCCGTCATATTCGCGGCGGGACTCGCCTACTTCGACCGCGTCGAGCGCTCCTTCGCCGATCTCATATGAGCCGCGGCGGGATAACGATCCAAACCAACGGGCTTGGCAAAAGCTACAAGCTCGGATTGCACCAGGCCGGCAACCTGCGGGAGACGCTCGCGTTCGGCATGGCCCATCCGATTCAGGCGGCCCGTCGCCGTCGCGGGAAGCGCACCGCCGACGTCCTTTGGAGCCTGCGCGACGTCTCGGTGTCGATCCGGGAGGGCGAGGTGGTTGGTCTGATCGGGCACAACGGCGCCGGCAAGAGCACGCTGCTTAAGCTTCTCTCGAGGATCACCGAGCCGAGCGCGGGCTGGGCCGAGGTGACGGGACGTACCGGCTCGCTGCTAGAAGTCGGCACCGGCTTTCACCCCGAGCTGACCGGCCGCGAGAACATCTTCCTCAACGGCGCGATCCTCGGCATGCGCCGCGAGGAGATCCGCCGCCGCTTCGACGAAATTGTCGAGTTTGCCGAAGTCACGCGCTTCCTCGACACTCCGGTGAAGCGCTACTCGAGCGGCATGTCGGTCCGCCTCGCGTTCGCCGTAGCGGCCCACCTCGAACCGGAGATCCTCCTCGTCGACGAGGTGCTTTCCGTTGGGGACGCTGCCTTCCAGCGGCGTTCGCTGGCGAAGATGAGCGAGGTCGCGCGCAGTGGGAGGACCGTCATCGTCGTCTCCCACAACCTGGGAGTAGTGCGGGCGCTTTGCGATCGGGGCATCCTGCTGGAGCGCGGAGAGGTGCTGGCCGACGCTCCCGTCGGCGAGGCGATCGACGCGTATCTGGCAAAGCTCGAGCGCTCCGCCTCCGACAACCTCGCCGAGCGGTCCGACCGCGCACCGAACGGGGCCGGCGAAACGCTGATCAGCCAGGTCTCGATCCTCGACGTCGAGAGCGGCCACGCGGACGTAATCATCGGCGGTCGGCCCGTGCGGATCAGCGTCCACGTCACCGAGCCCCTGCCCAGCATGTCGTGCGACCTGCTGATCAGCAACAGCCTCGGTGAGCCGGTTACCGAGCTGAACAGCAAAGTCCCGGGACCCGACGACGTGCGCGATTCCGAGCAAGGAACGCGGATCGATTGCGAAATCGAGAGCCTGCCACTACTGCCTGGTCGCTACCGCATCGATGCGTCGGTCGGTGGACTCGATCGGTTCCAGGACGGGCTGCGCGCCGCCGCCTATTTCGACGTCGAGCCCGGCGTCGTCGCCGGCCGGCCAATGGCTCTCGACGGCTCCGACGGCAGCTTCATGCTCCCCCACTCGTGGCGGCTGCCTTCCTGACCTCCACGGCCTCTCCGTAGATCTCCTCAAGGCGCCTTGCCCAAGCCGGCGGGCTGTAGTGGCGTTGGGCGAAGGCGCGGCCCTCGCGGCCGAGGGCGTGACGCTCCGCGCGATCGTCAAGCAGGCCGGAGACCGCCTCGGCGAGCCCGGCGGCGTCCTCGGCGACCCGCAGCGGTGGCGGCTCGAAGACGTCGAAACCCTCGAGGCCTCGGGGCGTGGTCACAGTCGCCTTGCCCGACGCCAGTGCTTGCAGCACCTTCATCCGCATACCCCCGCCCGTACGCACGGGAGCGAGCACGACGGAAGCCGCGTCCAGGTGGGGATCGAGGGAAGGCGCGCCGGCGACGATTTCGACGTTCGGGCCCGCAAGCGAGGAGATCTCCGGCGGCGGGTCGGTGCCGACGATGCGCAGTCGAGCCGAGCCGTGTGTCGCGGCAATCCGAGGGAGGATCTCGAGGGCGAGCCAGGCGGCGGCGTCGACGTTGGGCTGGTGGTGAAAGTTGCCGACGAAGAGGAGCACGCCCTCGACCTCGCAGGCGGGATCTGCGGGTGGCGGCATGATCAGCCCGAATGGGCTTACCCGGAGCTTTGGGGTCGCCTCGGGAGCGAGCTCGGCGATTGACTCGGCGTCGCGCTTGGTGAACACGATCACCCTGTCGAAGCGCCGCCACGCCTGGCGCTGGAAGCGCGGCCGCCGGCGCCAGCGTCCGGCGTTACTGGCGGGCTGGCGTCGGTCGGCGAAGTGGGTCTCCGGGGAATCGGACGCCGCTAGCGCTGCTGCCGCCTCTTCCTCCCCGGCCTCGTCGCCGAAGCCCGAGACTAGGGTGACCTCGTTGTGCTCCAGCAGGGCGACTAGTTGCGCATGCAGCAGGACGGGGATCGCGCCACCCCCATCCTCCTGTGGGATCATCGAGGTGATCAGAAGGATCTTCAAACCGTCGGTGGCCTCCGCTTTGGCGACCCCGAGGCAGCGGCGATGGCCGCTCGGTAGGCGTCTTCGATCCGCGGCAGGACCGCGGGGGCGGAGAAAGAGGCGGCGCGCTTCGCGGCGGCACGACCCAGCCTCTCGCGGCGCGCTGGTCTCGTCCAGCATGTCCGCATGGCCGCCGAGCCGGGTTCCGATTACCGGCTTGCCGCAGCTCATCGCCTCCGCCACCGTCACCCCCAATGGCTCTGGCCAGAGCGATGGCATGACCCCGAACATCGCCTTCTCCCATGCCGACATCACCACAGCGTGTGGAGCGTCGGTGAGGATCGTAGCCTCGGCCGGGAACTCGAGCGGAGAGTCGCGCTCGTAGGTCCCCAGCAGCACCAAGGGCGGCGGCGAGTCGAGCCTGCGGTAGGCGGCGAACAGGATTTCCAGGCCCTTCACCCGGCGGAAGGCGCCGACGTAAAGGATGAAGGGGCCCACCGGAAGTCGCTCGAGCCAGTTGGCGACATCGGTTGCATCGGTGTCGGCCTCGGACCCGTAGTCCTGGAAGCTGGGGATCACCGCTTCGACGAGATCACGCCTGCGGAGATGCTCGCTCGTCACCTTGTGGACGTAGGAGCTGATGCTGTGCAGGCCGGTCATCTTCCGCTCCAGCAGCGGTCGGCTGAGTGCTACACCCGCCGCCGCCGCCCAGCCTTTGGGGGTTCCGTAATAGTCGCCGGCACAGGCCAGGCACTTCACCGGTGCCGGGCCACTGCACGGCATCCCCTTCCTGACGAGCGTGCGGGTCGCGCAGAAGTAGCCGTAGTCTCGGGCGGTGACCAGCAGCGGGATCCGTCGGCAACCCATAGCGACCGCGACCGAAAAGCTGATCCAGCCGTAGGAGTGGATGATGTCCGGCCGGAAGCGATTGATCAGGCGCCGCAACTGCCAAATGCTGACCGGGTCGGGAAATGGCGGTTGATGCTGCTGTTTGGGTTTCCGCGCGAGCCCTGTGGTCGCCGTCCGTAGCTGCCTGATCCGATGCAGCTCCACTTTACCTTGGCCCTCGTCCGCGGCTGCTCCGGCCTGCCAAGGCGTAGCGACGGCGACAACGTGCCCGCGCTCAGCCATTCGCATCGCCAGTAGCTGTGCCTGCCGATGTGCGCCTCCGATGAAGGGAGGGTAATGGTCAGTGGCGAGGAGAAGACGCAAGAGTTCGCTTTAATCAAAAAATCTGAGTGTCGAAGAGGCGACTGCCGTTCTGCCTCGGTGGGCTCATCCATCCGAAATCCCCTCCCCTAGAGTCGGCGACCAACCTGGTCGGGCTGTCGGTTCCCGGACGAGGCTCTCCGCACCTTACCCGGATCGGGTCGACGGTCTCGTAGTGGAGGTCCGCGTCTCCGGGGGTCAACGAGCAAAGGCGCCCCGGCCGGTCAGCCCCCGCCAAACCACAGCTTCCGGAGGAACCGCAGCAGCGAGTCACCGCCGTATATGTCGATTCGAGGTATCAGTAGGGGGTCGTCCCGAAAGCGAGCCGGCCGCGGCACGGTCGTGCATGCCACATCGAAGCCCGCATCGCGTACGGCGTCGACTTCCCGCTCGTCGAACCTGCCATACGGGTACGCGAACGAGACTATCTCCTGGCTCAGGATGTCTTCCAGATCCCGCCGCGATCCCTCCACCTCGTCGGCGACCTGGGTCGAGGGAAGTGCCGGCAGGGACGGATGGGTGCGGGTGTGAGAGCCGACGCTGATCCCGACGGACGAACTCAACTGCTGGGCTTCGTCTCGATCCAAGATTTGCCGACCCGCGAGGCGATTGTCTTTGCTCCAATCGTTCCGCCCCCCGAGCCGATCGCTGACGATGAAGAAAGTGGCCGGCGCTTGATTTGCCTGGAGCAAGGGGAACGCCAGGCTCAGGTTGTCGACATAGCCGTCGTCGATCGTGAGGGCGACCGTGCGCGAAGGCAGCGGCTCGCCCCGGTGAAGGTGCGATGCAAGCGTCTCCAGCTTCATGAACCTGTACCTGAGGAGGCGAAGGAGGCGAAGTTGTCGGCGGAACCGATGGCGCGATACGACGAAGCGATCTTCCTCGTCCCGCTCGCCGAAGGCGTGGTACGTGAGCACCGGAACGCCCCGGGTGCTCTGTAACCAGTGCCTCCTGCTCGTTCCCCGCCTCACCCCACGCCATACCGTATACCGGGAAACGAAGCCGAACCAAACCTGCTTGAGACCGAAAGTGGGAATAAAATCACCGAGTCGGGCGAGGAAGGGACTCGGGACGCGCAGAGCGAGCAGGATCCGCCGGAGCGTCACCTCATGCATAGTGGCGTCCAGGAACCAGCCGATCAAGTGAGGCTCCGCCTCGGGGTGACGCTCGCAGAAGCTGGAGCAGAAGGCGCCGTATCGTTCCCCGTGTTCGATCAGCTTCGGGCGGGGCTTCTCGTCGACGTGCAGGGCGCGTCCCATCGTGATCAGGCGCGGTACGCAGCCCGCTGCGGCAAGTCTGTAGCCAAGATCGAGATCCAGGATCGCTTTCAGGTTTGGGTCGAAGCCCCCGACGCGGCGAAGGACGGTGAGCGGTGCCGAGAGATTTCCGCCGTAGCAATCCCACCAGCCGACGCCTCTTCCCGCTACTACTAGGCCCTCATACCGTTGATTCCAGCCGATCGCATAAGCACGCTGGTACCAGTCCTGCCCTGGAGACGACGTCTGCTCGAGGGGGCCTACCCCCACCGTCATCGGGTCGGCTTCGTGAGCTTCGAGGTGCGCTGCAAGAACGGTATCCGAGGCAAAGACGTCATCATCGATGAGCAAGCAGGCCTTCCCGAGGGCGACATCGATCGCGGTGTTCGACGCGAAGGCCTTGCCGCACTTCTCAAGACGGATGACGACGATCCGAAACGGCAAATCCATCTCTTCGGCCATCGCTGCGCTGCCGTCCGTAGATCCATCGTCGGCGACGACCACCTCGAACCTACGGGGGTCGAGTGTTTGAGCCGATAGCGCTTCGAGACACCGTCGCAGGTGCGCACTCCGGTTATGGGTGGCGATAACCACGCTGAGGACGATCTGAGGCTCGCTCGAAGGCAATAGCAGTCCGTTGGCCGGTACTACCCTCGGAGCAGCGGACGCAGGCCGCGCCTGCTCGACCGGAAGTCCCTCGGCGTGCCGGCTGAGTCGGCGGCGCCGGAGGCTGGGGTGTGATGGCCGACGCAACTCTGATCCGCTGACTTCGGGTGCCAGTTCAGGCGGTGGCGGTATCGGCGTGTCGCGGCTCGGCGAACATCGGCCCGCTAGCCTAGATTCGGAACTTGCGGCGACGGCGCGCCTCTCCGAGGATGGTGCCGAGCACCCGGAATCCGTCGCGGAACGTCTTCAGGTTGCTCTGGCCGGAGATCCGCACTTTCTCGTAGCTCGGTACCTCGGTGATCTTCATCCCGGCGGCTGCGATGCGGAGGTTGATCAGCGTCTCGACCTCGAAGCCTGGGACGTCGAGCGAGATGAACGGCAGGCAGCGGGCCCAGAAGGCGTTGTAGCCGTAACAGAGGTCGGTGAAGTCGGTGCCGTGGAGGAGGTTGGCAGTGCCGCTGAGGCAGAAGTTGCCGAGCTTGCGCATCGCGGTAATGTCGGCGCTGCCGCCTTCCGCGAGGAAGCGTGAGCCCTTGGCGAAGTCGGCGCCCGCCTCCAGCGAAGCCACGAAGCGGGGGATCTCGGCCGGGTCGGCTGAGCCGTCGGCGTCGAGCATGACGACGAGGTTGCCGGTGACGGCGGCAAAGCCGGTGCGGAAGGCGTCGCCCTTGCCGCGGCCGCTCTGGCTGGTGACGCGGATCTTCGGGTACGCCTCGCAGGCAGACTCGATCGTGTTGTCCTTCGAGTTGCCGTCGACGAGGATCACCTCGTGCAGCCCCTCCGGCAGTTCTTCGAGGACGTGGCCGATGTTCTTCTCCTCGTTCATGGCCGGGACGACGACGCTGACTTTGGTGCGACGGATAGCGCGGCGGTCGGGCCCTTTGTAGGGGGGGATTGCCCCGCGGGTGGCGAGCGCCTCGACCTCGATCAGCGGCACCCCGCCGACGCGGTTAGGGGTCACCGACTGGGCCTCGAGCAGGTCGAGCGGCCGCGGCAGCAGGCTGACCGGGACGCCGATCGACTTGAAAGCCCGGACCAGCTCCAGGAGGCCCTCGTCGTCGGCGTGCTGGCTCGAGATGAGGACGCGGTCGGCGTGGTAGCGCTCGACCACCTCGAGGGCGGCGACGCGACCCGCGGTGCCGGGGTCTTTCTCGGCCGGGGGCACGGTCGCGACGACTGTCGCGTAGGCCCGCAGCGGCTGGTAGGCCCTGAGCCGCTCGGCGGTGACGTCGTCGCCGACGAGCACCCAGCGCTCTATCTGGTCGAGGCGGCGCGAGAGCGGTGCGCTGGTCTTCCGCGCAACCGTGTCGAGCAACATGAATCCGATGAAGAGGGCGAACTGAGAAGTGCCGTCCAGGGGCGTGAGCAGGGACGCCGTCCAAGCGAAAAGGGCGGCCACGAGCAGCCGGATCACGGGCCAGGCGAGGCCGTCCTGGCTGCTGCGCGACGGATCGCTGCCGTAGACGCCGAGGGCGCCGTATACGACGACGAGCAGCATCGGGGCGATCGGCAGGGCGGGGAAGACCGCGGTTCCCGCCACAAGCGCGACGATCGTCAGCGCGATGGAGGAAGAGACGAGATCGACGAGGGGCACGAGCCACGCCCAAGCGCCCCTGCGGGCGTAAGGCATGCTGCCCAGCGTCGGCCGGTCCTGAACGACGGCTTCCGGGCGAGAAGGCTCGTTCTGCTGAAAAGGTCGGTCGAGTGGAAGTTCAGAAGAGGAATGCATGGGAGGAGGCCTTCGGGTGGTTGTCGGGGAAAGCGATGGCTGAGTCGAGGAATCGGCGGGTTCCTCCTCCGTATCGGCAGCCGTACAAGACCACGTTAGCGGGTGAAACGCTTCCTTTCCTGGAACGCACAACTAAGTCATAAGCTGTGCAACGATGCGGAATGGAGACAGCCTCAGGCAGAAGCCTGGCCCCCGACCGTGTCAGAGGCCGTACGCCTCGGCCAGGTCGGAGTCCTTGCGGGCCAGCATCTCCGCCAGCTCGACCATCACTTTGCACTGCTTCCAGGTGGCGTCGTCCTGCATCTTGCCGTCGATCATGTGGACGCCGCGGCCGTCGGGGATCGCCTCCAGGACCTTCTTGGCGAACCTGACCTCCTCCGCGGGCGGGCTGAAGACCTTCTTGGCGATGTCGATCTGGACCGGATGCAGCGACCAGGCGCCGACGCAGCCCATCAGGAAGGCGGCGCGGAACTGGGTTTCGCACCCCGCCGTGTCCTTGATGTCGCCGAAGGGGCCGTAGAAGGGCAGGATCCCGGTCGAGGCGCAAGCGTCGACCATGCGGCCGATCGAGTAGTGCCAGAGGTCCTGTTGGGCGCTGACCCGGTCCGCCTCGGGGTTCTCCGGGTCGGCCGGGTCCTCCATCACCCGGTAGCCGGGGTGGCCACCGCCGACGCGGGTGGTCTTCATCCGCCGCGAGGCGGCGAGGTCGGCGGGGCCGAAGCTCATCCCCTGCATGCGTGGGCTGGCGGCGGCGATCTCCTCCAGGTTGACGACACCCAGCGCGGTCTCGAGGATCGCGTGGACGAGGATCGGGCGGTCGAGCCCCGCCTTGGCCTCGAGCTGGGCCAGCAGGCGGTCGACGTAGTGGATGTCCCAGGCGCCCTCGACCTTGGGCACCATCACGACCTCGAGCTTGTCGCCGATCTCGGCCACCAGCTCGGTTAGGTCGTCGAGGACCCAGGGGCTCTCCAGCGAGTTGACCCGGGCCCAGAGAGCGGTCTGGCCGAAATCGGACTCCTTCGCGGCCTTGATCAGGCCCTGGCGCGCCGCCTCCTTGCGGTCGACCGGGATCGCGTCCTCGAGGTTGCCGAGCAGGATGTCGGTCTTCTTGGCGATGTCGGCAGCCTTGGCGACCATCTTCTCGTTGGAGAAGTCGAGGAAGTGGATCATCCGCGACGGCTTGACCGGAATCTCGCGCAGCGGCTCCGGCGCTCCGATCGCCTGCGGGTGGAAGAAGTCTCTGGGGTTTCTCAAGGCGCTCCTCGGGTCGTTCGCTCTGGGGCGGGCGGGAATCTAGTAGTCCTGCGCCTTTGCCGCCTGTTGCGCCCGTAGATTGGGCGAAATGGAGGGTGCCGAGCGCGACAGCACGCGGGACTGGCTGCTCCCGGAGGGCTCGGCGCCGCCGTTGCTGAGCGATCTCGAGCAGCGGATCGACGAGGCGCTGGTTGTCGCCAGGGCCTCCGAAAAGGCGGTGATGGCGGTGGGAGACGCGGCTCTCGACGCGGCACAGCAGGCTCGCCGCGCCGCCGAACTCGCCGAGCGCGCGAGCGCCGCGGCGCTCAGCGCCAACCCGCCAGAGGCCGCCGGACCGCCGGTCGACGCCGCGCTGCGGGGCTTCAGCGAGCGAGCGGACCGGGTGGTGGCGCGCCTGCGCGCCCTGGAGCGGCTGCCGCGACGGGCGCGTCCAGCCAACGCCGCCGCAGGCCGGCGCCGATTCGGCGGCTGAGATCCCCAGCGGCGGGGAGTGGGGTGCCGTCGAGCGAGCGGGCCGGCTCGACCCCTCGCACCGATCCGGTCAGGAAGACCTCGTCGGCCGCAAGCAGCTCGTCCCGCTCGAGGGGCCTTTCGACGACCTCGATCCCGGCTTCGCGGGCGGCGGCGATCGCGCCGGCGCGGGCGATGCCGGGAAGGATCCGTCCGTCGGCCGGAGGTGTCGTCAGAGCCCCTGCGAGGACCGCGAAGACGTTGGCGCGGTCCCCCTCGAGCACCTCGTAGCCGCGGTCGAGCAGTAGCGAGACCTCGCCCTTGGCGAGGCCGCCCAGCGCCCTGCGATCGGCCCACTTGTGTTCGCCAAGGCCGCCGTCGAAGAAGACCGAGCGCAGGTTCGCTCCGCGCTCCCAGGCCGGGAAGACGTCGGCGGGGTCGACCTCCTCCAGCGCCAGCGTCGCCCGGGTGCGAGTGCCGTTCGAGCCGACGCCGATCCGCATGCGTCCCAGTCCCAGGCCGCGGGCCCGCTCGCCGATCTCGTCGTCGAGGCTGGGTGGGGTTGCGGCGCCGAACAGCGCCTCCAGGCTCGCTGAGAGGCGGTCGAGGTGAGCATCGAGTTCGATCGGGCGCTCCTCGACCACCAGCAGCGTCTCGAACAGTCCCTGCGCCCTGTCGGGAAAGGGGGGAGTTGGCATCATCGGGGTATTTTGCTCTGCCGGAGCCGGGGACGATGCTGACCCTCCTGATCGACAACTACGACTCCTTCACCTACAACCTCTTCCAGCTGCTGGCGGAGGAGAACGGCAGGGAGCCGATCGTCGTCCGCAACGACGAGGCGAGCTGGAAGGAGCTGTCCCGCCTGCGGTTCGACAACGTGGTCCTCTCACCGGGGCCGGGCCGCCCCGAACGGGGCCGGGACTTCGGGGTCTGCGCCGAGGCGATCCGCCGCTGCGAGGCCCCGTTGCTGGGCGTCTGCCTCGGCCACCAGGGCCTCGGCTGGGTGCATGGGGGACGGGTGGTGCGGGCGCCGGAGCCGATGCACGGGCGGGTGCGCGCGGTCGAGCACGACGGCTCGCCCCTGTTCGCCGGTATCCCGCCGCGCTTCGAGGCGGCCCGCTACCACTCGCTCTGCCTGGACCGGCCGTTGCCGCGGGACCTGGAGGAGATCGCCTGGGCCGGCGACGGGGCCGTGATGGCGGTCGCTCACCGCAGCCGCCTCCAGTGGGGCGTCCAGTTTCACCCCGAGTCCGTGGCCACAGAGCACGGTCGGCGCCTGCTGGCGAACTTTCGCGATCTCACGCTGGCCGACCGGGGTGGGGCGGGGGCACGCTCGACGTCGCCGGGCAGGACCGGCGCCTTTGTCGCCCCTGGACCGACAAAGGCGCCGCCGCCTGCGGCGCCGGGCCTCGAGCTGAAGGCGCGCCGGCTCGATACCCCGCATGACCCCGAGCGAGCCTTCCTCGCCCTGTACCGCGAGAGCACCAGCGCGTTCTGGCTCGACAGCAGCCGGCCGGGCGACGGCGCCCGTTTCTCCTTCATCGGCGACGCCGCTGGCCCGCTCGGCTCGACGATCTCCTATGACGTCGACGCTCGCGAGGTGACGGTCGAGCGCGGAGGAGAGACCGAAGTGCTCGCCGGGTCGGTCCTCGACTACCTGGAGCGCCAGCTGGAGCGCCTACGTCCTCTCGCCGCCGAGCTGCCCTTCGACTTCGACTGCGGCTTCGCCGGCTACCTCGGCTACGAGCTGAAGGCCGACTGCGGCGCCGGACGCGGCCACAGTTCCGCGCTGCCGGACGCGGCGCTCGTCTTCGCCGACCGGATGGTTGCCTTCGACCACGAGCTGGATCACACATATCTGCTCTGCTTGTCTGCGCCCGGAGGCGGGGAAGGGGCCGACGAATGGCTCGAGGCGACCGCCACGGCCCTGGCAGCGATCCCCGCGGAAGCCGGATCGCGACCGGAATCGACCGATGCCGCCCCGGTCGAATTCAAGCTCGCCCGGTCGCCGGACCGGTACCTGGCGGATATCGCGGCCTGTGAAGAGCGCCTGCTGGAGGGCGACAGCTACGAGGTCTGCCTGACCAACTCGATCGCCGTCCATATAGAGGTCGATCCGCTCGACCTCTATATGGAGCTGCGGCGAGTCAATCCGGCGCCGTTCGCCTCCTACCTGCGCTTCGGCGACCTCGCGGTGCTCAGCTCCTCGCCCGAGCGGTTCCTCAAGGTCGATCGCCAGGGCGCGGCTGAGGCCAAGCCGATCAAGGGCACCGCACCCCGCGGCGATTCCGCGGCCGAGGACGCGCGCCTGGCCGAGGGCCTGTGCAGGAGCGAGAAGGACCGCGCCGAGAACCTGATGATCGTCGACCTGCTGCGCAACGATCTCGGCGCGGTCTGCGAGGTCGGCAGCGTCGAGGTATCCGCCCTGATGGAGGTCGAGACGTTCGAGACCGTGCACCAGCTGGTCTCGACGGTGCGCGGGCGCTTGCGGCAGGAGTCGACGACAATCGATTGCGTCCGTTCCTGCTTCCCGCCCGGTTCGATGACCGGTGCGCCGAAGCTGCGGACGATCGAGATCCTCGACGAGATGGAGGGAGCGGCGCGCGGGATCTACTCCGGAGCGATCGGGTATCTGGGCCTGGGAGGCGCCTGCGACCTCAGCGTCACGATCCGGACGATCGTCCTCGACGGCACCTCGGCGACGATCGGCACCGGCGGCGCGATCGTCGTGCAATCCGACGCCCAAAACGAGCTCGAGGAGGTGCTTTTGAAGGCTCTCGCGCCGATGGTCGCGATCGACCCGGCCGCCGCCGCGAAACTTGCTTCCAGCCGGAAGCCCCAGTTTTCGGGGCGAACCTTTAGCGAAAAGGGTTAGGTTGGCCAGATGTTTGACCTTGTGACTTGAGCAATCGTCCATTTCATCTGTACTTTGATTTTCCGACGGGTTCCCGAAGAGGCGCAACCAGTCACAAAGGCTTCAACAGCAAGGAGATCCCACCGGATGACCGCTCGTTCGCTCGCACAGCCCAAACTTCGTTGGCTGGCGCTCGCCCTCACGGCGTGCCTGGCCCTGATCGGCCTAGTGGCCGCGTCTGCCTCGGCGGCGCAGAAGCGATCGCTGGACACCGTCAACCTCTGCATCAAGCAGAGTGGGCTTGAAAAAGGCAGCATTCGCTTCGTCCAGCCAAAGCTGCATTGCCTGAAAGGCGAGAAGCGCGTCATCGTTCTGACCGCCAAGGGTCAGCAGGGCGTGCTCGGCATCCAAGCCGGCAGCGGCCCGACCGGCCCCGCGGGCGCCAATGGCGGCGCCGGGAAAGACGGTGCCCACGGGAAAGACGGTGCCACCGGTCCCACTGGCGTTCAAGGTCCCGCCGGGCCCGTCGGCCCGACCGGACCAGTCGGACCGGCCGGTCCGACTGGCGCAACCGGCCCGTCTGGCACGCGGGGGGCGACCGGCGCCACCGGTTCAACTGGCATCCAGGGCCCCGCGGGTCCCGCTGGCCCGACCGGTCCCTCCGGCCCGACCGGCCCCGCCGGCGCGAACGGCAAAGACGGCGCCACCGGTCCCACCGGGGCCGCAGGTAAAGACGGCGTCACGGGTGCCGTCGGCGCCAACGGCAAAGACGGCGTAACGGGCCCCGAAGGCCCGACCGGCGCCGCTGGCGCCAACGGCAAAGACGGAAAAGACGGCGCTACCGGACCAGAA
>WNFM01130812.1_pt1 | contig 29931 bp, 25 predicted proteins | sample 5400271 | NCBI WGS metagenome assembly WNFM01 (sample SAMN13153352, study PRJNA577476) | soil metagenome | isolation source: 60 cm saprolite on Douglas fir-dominated hillslope | place: USA:California | collected 2013-09-17 | reverse complement strand
CCAGTCGTCGGTGATGTCGAACCGGGCGCCCATCCGGGCCAGGGTCGTGATCGCGGTGACCAGCCGGTCCTGCGGGCAGCCGTGGACGCGGACCTCGCCGCCGGTGATCAGGCCGGCCACCAGATAGGAGAACGCCTCGAGCCGGTCGCCGGCGAGCCGGGTCGAGGCGCCGCGCAGCCGCTGGACTCCCTCGATGACGATGCGGCGGTCGGGGCTGAGCTCGATGTGCGCGCCCATCCGCTGCAGGAACAGCGCGAGCTCCACCACCTCCGGCTCGGTGGCGGCGCCGCGCAGCACGGTCTTGCCCTCGGCCCGCACGGCCGACAGCAGCACGGTCTCCGTCGCGCCCACGCTCGGGTACGGCAGGTCGATGCGCGCGCCGTGCAGCCTGGTCGCGCGCGCGGTTATCCCGCCGGGGCCGACGTCCACCTCGGCGCCCAGCGCCCGCAGCGCCGCCACGTGGAAGTCGACGGGCCGCCGTCCGATCGGGTCGCCCCCCACCAGCGGCACGAACCCCTCACCAGCCTGGTGCAGCAGCGGTCCCAGCATCAGGATGGGAATCCGGTTCAGCCCGGTGAACGCCTCCGGCACGTGGGGCTCGACCGAGTTCCCCGCCTCGATCGTGATCTCGGCATCGGACCGGCCGACGCGGTAGCCGGTGGATTCCAGCATCGCCGCGGTGATGTCGACCTCGCCGACCTCCGGGACGTTACGGATTGTGCTCGGCCCGTCGCCGAGCATCGCGGCGACCATGTGCTTGGACACCGCGTTCTTCGATCCGCGCACGTGGATATCGCCGCGTAGCGCACCAGACGGCTCGACTTGCCAGGTTCCGGGCATGCAGATCACTGTACGGGCAAATTCCCGGACCGAAGCGAACCCGCCGATCCCCCGGACCGAAGCGAAACAGGCCGGGGGTTCGCGGCGCCGCTCGCCCGAAATCGGGAACGCCGGTGACAGTCGTCAACCGTAACTTGTAAACCCAGCCTTATTAAAGCTAGCCTTAGCATCGTGAGCCAGGACCCGGAGGTCGGCGACGTTGCCGCGGCGCTCTATGTGAGCGTCGGGCTGCTGCTGCGGCGGCTACGCCAGGCGCCGGTCCAGGGCGAGCTGACGCTGCCGGAGATGTCGGCCCTGGCGCGCCTGGACCGGGCCGGCCCGACTACGCCGGGCGCGCTCGCCAAGATCGAGCTGATCAGCCCACAGGCGATGGGGGCGACGCTGGGCGCGCTCGAGGAGCGCGACCTCGTGCAGCGCCACCCCGATCCCGGGGACGGCAGGCGGGCCGTCATGTCGCTGACCGAGACCGGCCGGCGGCTCCTGCGGAACAAGCGCAACGCCCGGGCGGAGCAGCTGGCGAAGGCGCTGTCGGCCGGGTTCACGCGCTCGGAGCTCACTACGCTGATGGCGGCCGCGCCGCTGATCGAGCGACTGGGCCAGAGCCTCTGATGTCGGCGGCCCGCCGGGCGGTGGGTGAACCGGTGCCCGCAGCGGGGACGGACGACCGCTACCAGTGGGTGGCGCTCGCGAACACGACCGCGGCCGTGTTCATGTCGGTGCTCGACGGGTCCATCGTCATCATCGCGATGCCGGCGATCTTCCGCGGCATCCACCTGGACCCGCTGGCGCCGGGAAACATCGCCTACCTGCTGTGGATGATCATGGGGGTACCGCCTGGTCCAGGCCGTGCTCGTGGTCACCGTCGGCCGCCTGGGCGACATGTTCGGCCGGGTCAGGATCTACAACTCCGGGTTCGCGGTGTTCACGCTCGCCTCCGTCCTGCTGTCCTTCGACCCCTTCTACGGCGGCCGCGGGGCGCTGTGGCTGATCGGATGGCGGCTGCTGCAGGCAATCGGCGGGTCCATGCTCCAGGCCAACTCGGCGGCGATCCTGACCGACGCGTTCCCCGCCAACCGGCGCGGGTTCGCGCTGGGCATCAACCAGGTCGCCGGGCTGGCCGGCATGTTTATCGGCCTGGTCGCGGGCGGGCTGCTGGCGAGCCTCGACTGGCGGGCGGTGTTCTGGGTCAACGTGCCCGTCGGGGTCTTCGGGACGCTGTGGGCCTACCGCCGGCTCCGCGAGAGCGGCCGCGGAGGAGGCGGCCGCATCGACTGGTGGGGCAACATCACCTTCGCCGTCGGCCTGGGCGCGATCCTGACCGCCGTCACCTACGGCATCCAGCCCTACGGCGGCCACACCATGGGCTGGACCAGCCCCCTCGTGACGGGCCTGCTCGCCGGCGGCCTCGCGCTGCTTGCCGCGTTTGTCGTGATCGAGACCAGGATCACCGCGCCGATGATCGAGCTCAGCCTGTTCCGGATCAGGGCCTTCACCGCCGGGAACATCGCGGGCTTCGCCGTGTCGGTCGCCCGGGGCGGGCTGCAGTTCATGCTCATCATCTGGCTGCAGGGGATCTGGCTGCCGCTGCACGGCTACAGCTACGCCGACACGCCGCTGTGGGCGGGCATCTTCCTGCTGCCCATGACCGCCGGGTTCCTCGTGGCCGGTCCCGTGGCCGGCACGCTCTCCGACCGGTTCGGCCCGCGGGGCATGGCCACCGCCGGGATGGTCGTGTTCGGCGGCAGCCTCATCGGCCTGATGGTGCTGCCCGTCAACTTCGGCTACTGGGCCTTCGCCCTGCTCATCGCGGCGAACGGGGTCGGTAGCGGCATGTTCGCCTCGCCCAACACGTCGTCGATCATGAGCAGCGTCCCCGCGAGACAGCGCGGCGTGGCTTCGGGAATGCGCGCCACGTTCCAGAACTCGGGCACGGCGCTGTCGATCGGGATGTTCTTCTCGCTCATGATCACCGGGCTGGCGGGCAGCCTCCCGAGGACGCTGACCAGCGGCCTGCAGCGCCAGGGCGTGGCCCACGGCGTGGCCCAGCATCTCGGCGGCCTGCCCCCGGTGTCGTCGCTGTTCGCCGCGGTCCTCGGCGTGAACCCGCTGCAGCACCTGCTGGCGGCGAACGGTGCCCTGTCCGCGCTCCCGGCGGCGGCCCAGCGTACCGTCACCGGCCAGGAGTTCTTCCCTGACCTGATCTCGGGACCGTTCCACCAGGGCCTGCTGGTGGTGTTCGCCGCCGCCGCCGGCCTGGCGGCGCTGGCCGCCCTGGCGTCGCTGCTGCGCGGCGGCCGCCCCGAACCCGCAGCGGCCCCGGACGCAACATCACCGCCACGGGCCGCCGCGCCACAACCCCGCACAGAGAGGAACATGATGGCGCTCAGCACGCTCGACCCGAAACCCGCACTCGTCGTGATCGACCTGCAGAAGGGAATCCTCGCCCTGCCCGTGGTGCATCCCGTCGACGAGATCGTGCAGCGGGCGGCGAGCCTGGCGGCAGCGTTCCGCCGCCACCACCTGCCCGTCGTCCTGGTCAACGTCACCGGCGGCGCACCCGGGCGCACCGAAGCCAGCCGGCCCGCGGTCACCCCGCCACCGGACTGGGCCGACCTCGTCGAGGAACTCGACGCCCAGCCGGACGACCACCTGATCACCAAGCAGCGGTGGGGCGCATTCCACGACACCGCGCTCGACGCCCGCCTGCGCGACCTCGGCGTCACCCAGATCGTGCTGACCGGCGTCGCGACCAGCGCCGGCGTCGAATCCACCGCGCGCTCCGCCCACGAGCACGGCTACCACGTGGTCCTCGCCACCGACGCGATGACCGACCGTGATGCCGACGCCCACCGCAACAGCATCGAGCGGATCTTCCCCAGGCTCGGCGAGACCGCGACCACCGCCGAGATCCTCGAGATGCTGGAGAAGACGCGCTGATGCTCCTGGCCGTTCCGATCCGCGATGAGCTCGCGCACCGGATCCTGCCGTAACCGGCCTGTAGGGAGGTTCTGGGCGTTAAGGGATGGTCCGAGGATGCTGGGGTCATCGAGAACGGGCTGCCATGCGAGTTCAGCCGCGCCGATGAGCCCGCCCTGGTCCAGCGCGCAGGGCAGCAGCGGCACAGTGCTGCCGCGGCCCCAGGGAGACCGCTTGGCCACGGCGCCGCGCAGCCGCTCCGGGTCCGCCGCCATCAGGCCCCGGTGCAGGCCGCCGAGGAGCACCCGGTCAGGGTTGAGCACGTTGATCAATCCGGCCAGCGCGGGGGCTGATCGCGTGCGCGGGCATGCTGGCCGCAGCCCATGCCCCGTATCTATGGCTGGCCCTCACCGGATTCGCCGCGACCGGGCTCGGGCTGGCCAACATGCTCCCGGCGGCGGTAGCGCGGGCAGGACTGCTCGCCGGATCGGGCGGCGTGGCCCTCGCCTCGACGCTCGGCTACACCGGCCTTCTCCTCGGGCCGCCCGCCATCGGGTTCCTGACCAGCGAATTCGGCCTTCCCGCCGGGCTGAGCACGGTGTCCTTCCTGGCGCTGGCTGCCGCCGTCATCGCCGGCAGGTCCATGCCGGGCGAGGCACCGGCCGCGGCAGGAGGGTAAGAGCTCAGCATCCCGGCACCTCGCATGTCCGCCGCCCTCGGCACCTCGGTGACCACGTAGCCGGTTATCACCGCGGCAGTGGTGATTCACTCGATCGGCTGGTAGGCCAGGCCGTGCGCCAGGATCAGCGGCCCATGTCGATGATGATGCGGCCCCGGGTCGCGCCGGCCAGGATCTGTTCCGCCAGGCCCGGCAGTTCGGAGAACCCGCGGGTGGACGAGATCGCGTCCAGCGCGCCGGCCGGAAGGTCGATACCCAGCCGGCGCCAAGCCTCGGCCCGGACAGCGGCCGGGGCCATCACCGAGTCCACGCCCAGCAGGCTCACGCCGCGCAGGATGAACGGCAGCACGGTGACCGGCAGGTCGCTGCCGCCCGCCAGGCCGCACGCCGCGACCGAGCCGCCGTAGCGCGTCTGCTTCAGGACTGTGGCCAGCGTCGTGCTGCCGACCGTGTCCACGCCGCCGGCCCACTTCTCCGGTTCCAGCGGCCTCGTCGATGCCTCGGCCAGCTCAGCCCGGCCGACGAACCCGGCCGCGCCGAGCCCTTGCAGGTAGTCGCGCGCGGCGGACCGCCCGGTCGCGGCGTGCACCTCGTAACCCAGCCCGGCCAGCACGGCGACCGCGACGCTGCCGACGCCTCCGGCTGCGCCGGTCACCACGACCGGCCCGCCGCCCGGCTCCAGGCCCGCCTGCTCCAGGGCCATAACGCACAGCATCGCGGTCAGCCCCGCGGTGCCGATCGCCATCGTCTGCGGCAGCGACAAGCCTGCGGGCTTGCGGACCAGCATGCCCGACTGGACGCGCTGCCGCCGGGCGTAGCCACCCGGCCGGGTCTCCGACAGGCCCCAGCCGGTCACGACCACCTCGTCACCGGCCTGCCAGTCCGGCGACCGCGAATCGGCAACCGTGCCGGCCAAGTCGATGCCGCACACCATCGGGAAGCTGCGCGCGATCTTGCCCCGCCCCGTCAGCGCCAGGCCGTCCTTGTAGTTCAGCGACGAGTAACGCACCTCGACGGTGACATCACCGTCCGGCAGGTCCCGGTCGCTGAGCTGCCTGAGCACGGCCGGGCCCTGCCCCTCCAGCACGTACGCGTCAAACGTCTCGCTCATCTGATCCCTAACGTGGAGGCTGTCGTCGGACCCTTCATCCTCCCAGTAAGGATCCCGCCTGGGATCGGGCGGCCGCACCGCGGGCCCGCGGTGCGGCCGCGTTATGGCACGTCAAAAGGCCGGGCGTTACGTCATGCTGGCGAGTCCGATCAGGTGGCCCCTCGGGGTCAGTGAAGTGGCCGACCACCAGGCCCGTGCCCGCGGCCCGCTCGGGGCCCATACGGCGCTTTCCGCCAAGGCTCTCGGCCTGCTGCAGCGCGGCCTCGACGTCAGGCCAGCGACCTGCCTCTTCGAGCTCGACGACCGGGCATGGACCGTCCGGACGGAGGCGGGCCAGGTGCAGGTCCAGCCCGGCGAGCCCGCCAGCGCCGACGCCTCGCTCCGCACGGACCCGAAGACGCTCAACGCGCTGCCGGAAAACCCGGACTCGCCGGATGCGGCCTTCTCCGACGGGAGGGCCGGCGCCGCGGGCGACCTGCCCGCCCTTCGCCGGCTCCTGCGGGCGGCCACCAGCCCCTCCCCCGCCCCGGCCGATTCCTGATCTCTCCGCACAGCCTGCCTCGGTGCGTAGCCGGCCAGGTCTTCCTCGAGACGTTGGAGTGCCGGTCAGAGCCCGGGCCTGGCTGCGCCCTCGCCCTGGCCGGGGCGGCCCCGCGGGTCGCCGGTTCCGCGCAGGACGGCTATCACGGCGAGCAGCGCCCCCAACGGGGCGACCAGCGCGATGAAGTCGGAGGAGGTCAGGCTCCCCAGGGCAGCCAGGGCCCCGGCGAACCCGACGATCAGGACCGCGACCACGACCAAGCCCCACCAGTTCAGGAGTGCCCGCATCGTCACGGGCGGCGCGGGCGTCAGGTCCGGCACGGCCGTAATCGGCTTGGTTCCGCGGCGTTCCGCAATGCCCTCGCGCACCCGCACGGAGACCATCAGGTTGCCCGGCTGGTCAGCGATGAGGAGCAGCTCGTCGGGATGGGCCGGGTCAGGAGACTGTGCCACCGAGCCGCCGCCGGCCGCCCACGACACCACCGTGCGGCCGCCGTTCGGCTGGACGCGATAGCGGGCCTGCTCGCCGGTGACCACCCTGTCCGGCCCCTCGATGATCACCGGCGAGGCCGGGCCCGGGCCGACGGCCACACCGGCCTCGTCGATGGCGGCCTTAGGACGGCCGTTCCCGTTCTCGCTGCCGCTCCCGTTCGCACGGCCCGCTGCGTCCGTCTCGGCGGTCACGACGAACTGGCGGCGGGCCACCTGCTCGGCCAGCCGGATCTGGCGCGCCTGCACGCTCCAGGCCATGGCCACCACCAAGCTCGCGAGCCCCGCCGCCCCGAGCCCGAGCAGGCCAGCAACCGCGGGATGACTGGCACCAGCGGCTAAGAGCATCTCGTCCCCCAGATCGGGGCGGTCGCGGTCTGGACGAGATTATTCAAACATACAATCGAGCCAGGCGAAACCCGGCCTGGCCGCTTCTGCCCGGCCGGACCCGGCGGCAAGGTCCGAGCGGAACCGCAGGGTGATATGACCGGACATTTCTGTCCCGTCCTTCTTGCCCGGGTCGTGGTCAGTAGGGATCCGACGGGAGCACGATCTTGAGTGGCCGCGAGCCGAGCTTCGTGTACTCCGAGAGCTCGCCCGCGTACGGGCTGCCGAAGGCCGGCCCGGACACCGATCCCGCCCTGGCCCCGGCCGGGACCGTGACCGGCACCGTCGTGCCCGGCGGCCCGGAGATGGTGACCGTCTGACCCTGCACCCAGGCGGTGACGGTGCCCGCGTGCAGCGCCTGGGCCCACAGCTGCTGGTTGCGCAGGACCACCCCGTCCCCCGACATCGGGAGGTTGGCGATGGGGGCGCTGGGCGCGTAGACCGCGCCGTAGGCGGAGAGGATGCCGTCCATCACCGGGTAACCCAGCCGGTCGCCGGTCAGGTTGGACTGGTGCATGAAGAACGGCCGCGGGTCGTTGTTCAGCAGCGCGCGATAGACGATCTGGACCTGCCCCGGGACGATGAAGGAGGTCCAGCCGGTCTTCAGATTCAGCGGCCTGAGGCAGGCCGTGACCTTGCTGCCCTGGCAAATCCCGCTACCCCCGTCGGCCTTGGAGTCGTTGTACCAGTTGAACTCGCTGACCTCGGCGGCCACTGTGTCGACGTCCTCGCCTACGTCGATGGGGTGCCGGGGTATGCCAAGGGCCGCGCCGACCGGGCGCATGTTCGGCTCGCGCGAAGCGTCCAGGGCCACCCACCTGATGTGATTGGGCCCGGTCGCCTGGTCGAGGTAGGGGTTGTCCACCGGCTGCTGGGGCAGTAGCTTCAGCCCCGAGTACTCGCCGCTGGCCAGCACGCCGGGCTCCGCGGGGATCCCGTTCTGCTTGGCCCAGGTGAGGTTCTCGCGAATCTGGCTGTTGATGAGGCTCGGGCCGGCCGCCCACACGATGTGCCCGCCGGATGTCACGCACCTCGGGGGCGTCACGCTGTAGTCCTGCTGGCAGCCGAAGTACGCATGGGACCAGGTGTGGTTGACCCAGTAGAAGTCCCTGGCCACCGGTCGGGTCGCCACCAGCAGCGAGTCGGCCCCGTGCACCGCGAACCGGGCAGAGGCCCCGCCGTTATACAGGAACTCGATGGTGAAGTGGTGCTGTTTCTCCCACTGCACGGCGTAGGTCACGTCGGCCGGCTGCATCCGGATCCCGTTGTTCATCGGCGTGCCCTTCGGGCAGGTGACCCCAGCCGTGCAGTGATACTTGATGCTCCACTGCGAATCGCCGAGGAACATGTCGTCGTAGGCGATGTCGAGGTAGTTGCGCCAGTCGCCGAGGTTCACCCCTCGGGTGACCCAGGACACGATGCCGTGCCCCAGATAGTGGAACTGCGGCTGGTAGTAGCCGTACCCGAAGCCGATCCCGAGCTGCTCGCGTCCCCCCTGGTCGTACTGCCATATGAGCGCGGCGCTGCCGGACGAATGCGGAATCGCCGCGATGACCAGGGGCGTGGCTCCGCCGCCCGGCACTGGCTGGGCGAGGTATCCGAACGGTGCTGGGCCGGCCGGCCCACCGCTGAACGGGAACGACTCGTTGAGGTAACCGAACCCGGCACGGGCACCAGCGTTAGTCACGCCCATGGTGCCGCTGAGCAGCCCGCTGTAGACCGGCGGCGAATTCATCCCCATCGTGGGCATCGGGGGCGAGTAGGCGTCGACCTCGCGCACGTTGAACGTGCGCTCATACCAGGCCAGCGCGGCATTCTCGGCCCCGGACAACGCCGACGGGCTGGGGCCCGGCAGGACGATCGCGTCGAAATTGCCTCCCTTCGCGCCGCCAGGAAGGGTGCGGGCCAGAAACGCCCCGGTAATGGTCTGCCGGGACGAGTCGTGGAGGCTGATGACCGTGGAGGGCATGCCCTCGGTGGTCAGTTGCTGGCGGATGGCCTCGACCGGCGGCGTGCCGTCGGTCACCACAAGCACATTGAGGTCCACGCCGCCGTGGGGGCCGACGGGCGGTGCGGTCGGGGCCGCGCTGAACGGCGCCGCCACATGGGGAACTCGGGGCTTCGCTGCGGCGTGAGTGCAGGCTGCGGCCAGCATGGCCACAGCGGCCAGGGCGGCAGCGAGGACGGCCGCGGATCGCCGCCCTGTCCAGTTGTCCACGATGACTCCTGCCAATGTGCCGCCGATTGATCCGACACTCACCTACCGTTCAAATAGCCGGTACATTCCTACCGTAGATCACTACCCCGTCCGGCCAAATTGCGCGACGACGGACGATGGACTGGGATAGCGCATCCCGGGATGAAGGTCCCGAGAGGGCTGATTCCGACCAGACGTCCGGGCCGCGGAGCAACCCGCGACATGACCCTCTACGGCGCCTCGCCGTCCTGCGCGGCCGGGCCTTCAGCGCTCGTCAAGACGGCCTGATGAGGTACTTCTTGCCGGTTGAATGGCGGGCGTAGACCGCGATGGCGTCGGGCTGCAGCGCCCCGGCCAGTGACACCTCGTCGGTGTACCGGCTGACAAAGGTGGTGGTGAGCCCGGCGGCCACCCGCCGGCGCATGTCGGCCACCTTCTCCGGTCCGGCCTTCTGGAGGAACGGGGTGAGCAGCCAGCCGCCGACGCCCCACGCCATGCCGAAGCTGCGGGTCAGCTCGGTCGGGCCGCGGTCGAGACCGCCGTAGATGTACACCTGCTTGTGGACCGACGACCCGTACCGGCTGAACTCGGCGCCGGCGCTGATCGCCGCCTCCATGCAAGCGAGGATCCGGCTGGCCAGCGAGCCTCCGCCGATGGCGTCGAAGGCGAGAGTCGCCTTCGTGGCCGTGAGCGCCTCGGTCAGGTCGCTGGTGAACGTGCCGGACGTCGAGTCGCACACCCAGGTGGCTCCTGCGGCGCGCAGGAGTTCCGCCTGCGCCGGGGAGCGCACAATGCTGACCAGCGGGATCTGCTCCTCGATGCAGAGCCGGTTGAGCATCTGACCCAGGTTGGAGGCCGCCGCGGTGTGCACCAGGGCGAGATGGCCCTCCATCCGCATGGTCTCGACCATCCCCAGCGCGGTCATCGGGTTGACGAATGATGCCGCCCCGTCCGCCGCCCGGGCCCCGTCCGGCAGCTCCAGGCACGCGGACGCGCTGACGCAGCGGTACTGCGTGTACATGGCCCCGCCGGCCACGGCCACCACCTTGCCGAGCAGGGCCCGGGCGGCCTCGGAGGCGCCGGCGGCGACCACGGTGCCGGCGCCCTCGTTGCCGGCCGGCAGGGACTGCCCCACCCTCGCCGTTGCGGCGCGCGCGGCCGCCGCCGGGAGGGGAGCGGTGACGACGGGCCGGTCGGGTGTCCCGCCGGCGGTAGCCTGGGTCAGGTCGGCGCCGGCGAGGAGCAGCCCGAGGTCGGAGGGGTTGATGGGCGCCGCCTCCACCCGCACGACGACTTGGTGCGCCTCGGGCGCGGGGACATCGACGTCTTCGAGCGACAGCTTGACCGTGTGCGACGCGGTGACAAGCGAGCGCAGCTGCCGTGCCCGCCCGGGTACCTGATCCGGCACTTTCTGACCCCCTTAGGCTCAGGGCCCAACGTAACAGGCAGCCCTCGCATCCTCCGCGATGCGACCCCGGCCAGTAACCGGTCCGGCCGGCTTGGGCGCGCGCGGAGATGGGCGCGCTTGCCTTGCCGCCCGCCGCTGCGGCCACTGCTTCACCCGGGCCGAATGCCGCGGGCAGCGATACCGCCGGGCCTGCCGGCAGCCCGGTCCGCAGCTTCCACTCGGCCCGGTTCACGCCTGCGGCCTGCACCGCGATCAGCGTCTTTATATGTGACATTGTGAGAGCGGGAGGTCGGACGCCCTGATCGTCCAGGACATCGACCGGGCCGCCTTCAGCCAGGAGATCACGACCCGCTCACATCTGCGAGAGCAGACAGCCTGCGAGACCACACAGGAGGTTACGTGACCGTCACCGACGAGTACCTGAGGAACAACGCCCGGTACGCGGAGGAATTCACCGGCCCGCTGCCGCTTCCGCCGTCCAAGAACACCGCGGTCATCGCCTGCATGGACGCGCGGCTCAACGTGTACGCCATCCTCGGCATGAACGAGGGCGAATCCCATGTGATCCGCAATGCGGGCGGCGTCGTGACCGACGATGAGATCCGCTCGCTGGCCATCAGCCAGCGCCTGCTAGGCACCCGCGAGATCATCCTGATCCATCACACCGACTGCGGGATGCTTACCTTCACCGATGACGGTTTCAAGCGCTCCATCCAGGAGGAGACCGGGATCAAGCCGCCATGGTCCGCCGAGTCTTTCACCGATCTTGACGAGGATGTCCGGCAGTCCGTAGCGCGCATCAAGGCCAGCCCGTTCATCCCGCACAAGGAAGCCATCCGCGGATTCGTCTTCGACGTCGCCACCGGGAAACTCAACGAGGTCACCTGAGCCTGTGGGGTGGCAGGGCCTGCCACACCGGACATGGCGAGACGCCTGGCCGGTCAGGGCAGATCGCGCGCCCTGAGCCTGGTCTGGTGCGGTTCGCCCGGAGGTTCCTCGATCCCGAAACTGAGGATCCGGCGGGGATGGATTCGTATCACGGCCGTGGCGATCCCCCGGATCTCCAGGAAACGTACCCGCCACGGCTGCGTGGAAGCGATGTCGTCGACGACCAGGGCGGCCCGGCCGTCGCGGCTGACGTTCCGGAACTTCTGGCTCGCAGACATGCGGAAGCCGCCTATGTCGATCGTTGCCAGCTCCGGGTTATAGCGGAAGCCGACGGGCTTGACCTGGGGACTGCCGTCGGGCTGGATGGTGGCCAGCCGTCCGAGCTGCTGGACCTCCAGGTAGTCGATCTCCGCCCTGGTCAGCGGCATCTGCTGCTCCATTCTGGTGGCACGGGCTGGCGACTCGCCCGATCCGGCCGACCGCTCTCGGAGTCACTCAGCCACGACGCTAGGACCTCAACCAGTGTTGAGGTCAACAGCGCGGCAGTCGCCTCCTTGATCAGGGTGACGTGGTAGCCGAGCTCCATGCCAAAGCGCGCGGTGCATTCGATGCTTCCGCCGTCTCCTTGGTAGGCGCGTAGAGCTTGCCGCCCTCGCTCATGAAATCGTTGTAGGGGTCGACGATCAGCAGGGCGGTGCGGTCGGCGACGTAGGTGGCCAGTGCCATATTCACGTTCATAGGGTGTCTCCGAATCTGGGTCTGAAAGTGACGTCTCAAGGCTGTTTACCCACCTCGCGACGCGATGCCGCAGCGTTCGGGCACGTCCCGTGTCGTCGCCGCCAAGAGCGCTCGGGAGACCCCGGTCAGGCCGGGATCTTCACTCGATCTGCATAGTGTGCGCACGCCCTCTCCGCAGGCTGCGGCCATCCTGGTTGGTGATGGCGGGCCCGGCGCAAGGTGGCCCGCCAGGTGCGGGGCTATCGGGGCAGCCCCGTGATAGCCGGAGGCAGGCGCCCAGAATGCTCGGGGGTGCTGGGCGCCTGCCTGCCGCGGTCGGCAGAACGCTGGTACAGCGCATGGCCCTCACGACCTGCTCGGCCGCCGGGCGGCCGCGCGGAATGCAGTCACCTGACCCAAGCGATCCCGCATGCTGCCGTCCTACGTTCATGAAGTGCTTACTTTGCCTTCAGGAAACCCACGATGAGCCCGTCTGGCGCATTTCGGAATGGGAGTATTCCGACGGTGCTCCTGGTGCATGGCGCGTTCGCGGACGGGTCGATCTGGGCTGGTGTGGTCCCAGAGCTGCAAGGAGCGGGCATCGGGGTGATCGCCGTGGCGAATCCGCTGCGCACCCTTGCCTCCGACGCTGCTTATGTCGCCAGTATCGCAGCGGCGATCGACGGGCCCGTTGTCCTCGCCGGGCACTCCTACGGCGGAGCCGTCATCACGGCTGCCGGAGCTGCGGCGGGCAACATTGCGGGCCTGGTGTACGTGGCCGCCTACGCGCTTGAAGAGGGTGAGAGCGCACTCGATATCTGCGACCGGTTCCCAGGCAGCCATCCCTGCGTCGAGCTGCACATCGATCACGAAATGTTCCCGCCGTTGTTTGCCGCCGACCTTCCTCGCCGGACTGCCGCCGCTGCGGCGGCGGCGCAGCGCCCCATTGCGGCCACGGCCTTCGCGGAAAAGGCAAGTGCGGCAGCCTGGAAGACCACGCCCAGCTGGTACGTGATCGCGACTGACGACGTGATCATTCCGCTCGAAGCCCAGCAGTTCATGGCCCGGCGCGCCGAAGCGCACACCACAGAGATCCGCGCCTCGCACGCCATCACCCTGACGCAGCCGGCCGCGGTGGCCGAGCTGATCGCCGCGGCGGCCGCCGCGTCCGTCCGCGCCCCCGGCACCGTCTGACAGGCGGGCCGCTGTCAGGAATCCCGACCCGGCGCCCATGCCGGGCCTCGAAGGACGGAACAGCATGACCACGGTTAGGCCTGAGGCCATCAGGCGCAGCGAATCGGGCATCAGGACAGAGGTCCGGCATTCCAGAAACAGTGCCGGACCGTGCCCGAGGCCAGGCGAACGAGATCTATCTACGGAAAGGAAGTCCAGTGGACCTCAACCTCGCCGGCAAGGTCGCGGTGGTCACCGGAGCAGGCAAGGGCATCGGGAAGGCCGTCACTCTGGCGCTGGCCGATGAGGGAGCGCAGGTCGTCGCCGGATCGCTAACCACGGACACACTTGACGGCCTGAAAGGCGTCACCCCTGTGGCAGTGGATCTGTCCGGAGCCGACGGGCCGGCGCAGCTGATCGCCCGGGCGATCGAGGAGCACGGCCACGTCGACGTGCTGGTCAACAATGTCGGAGCAGTCCGGATGCGGCTGGAAGGATTCTTCGGCACCAGCGACGAGGATTTCGCCTGGGCGATGCAGATGAATTTCTTCATCGCGCTGAGGGCCAGCCGCGCTGCCCTGGCCACGATGGTGGACAAGGGCAGCGGCGCGATTATCAATGTCGCGTCTGTCAACGCCTTCTTCCAGCCCGATGCCGCCACGATCGACTACGGGGCGGCGAAGGCCGCGCTGGTCAACCTGACCAAGACCCTCGCCGAGGAGTTCGGGCCGCGAGGCATCCGGGTCAATGCGGTCTCCCCCGGCCCGGTATCCACCGACCTGTGGCTCGGCAAGCACGGTGTGGCCCAGACCGTCGCCAAGGCCACCGGCGTAGACGCGGACACAGCCCGCGCGACGATCATCTCGGGGATCGGGGGGTTCGCTACCGGCAGGTTCACGACACCGGAGGAGGTCGCCACCCTCATCACGTTCCTGGCCTCCGACCGGATCGCGAATGTCACTGGCGTCAACTACGTCATCGACGGCGGTCTGATCAAGACGACCTGAGGCCAGCCGATGCCAGCATCCGAGATGTCAGCGGCCCGCCGCAAGCGGCGGGCGTTGCTGGCGGCGATCATGGGATCGTTCGTCGCCGGGCTGGACGCTACGGCAGTCAATGTGGCGCTGCCTGCCGCCAGTGGGTTCCATGCCAGGTCGCCCCGAAGCATGTGATCATGGACCTGAAGGCCCCTTAGATGGGATCAGTCAGTGCCAGCAGTCAGCTCGCTTTTCGGACGCCAATCTGAACTACAAGCGCTTGATCAGCTATTCGACGATATTCATGAACATGGCGGCTCCCTGGCAGTAACCGGGGGCCCGGGGGTGGGCAAGTCGGCGGTGCTTCGGGAAGCCGCGACACGCGCGGCCCGTCGCGGCATCCTGGTCCTGCGGGCCACCGGGGTGCAATCAGAGGCATTGCTCCCCTTCGGCGGGCTGTACCAGCTTTTGCGTCCCGTCCTTGGATACATGGACGGGCTCGCGGCGCCGCAACGCCATGCGATGCAATCGGCATTCGGCCTGGCTGAGAGAATTTCGTCCGACTTCTTCCTGACGGCGCTCGCGACACTGAATCTGCTGGCTGAATGCGCAAAGGGATCGCCGGTCCTCGTCATCGCCGATGATGCTCAGTGGCTCGACCAGTCCACGTTCGATGTTCTGGCGTTCGTCGCGCGGCGACTGGACTTCGAACCAGTCCTGCTGATCAGCGCGGTCCCGGACGGCCACCAGAGTCCTGTTGAGGCCGGGATGCCGAGCCTCCATCTCGAAGCCCTGCCCGTGCCCGCAGCCGCCGCGCTGCTGGATAGCTGCGCTCCCGGCCTTCCGGACTCGGTGCGCGCCCGATTTCTAGACGAGGCAGCCGGCAACCCGCTGGCGCTCGTCGAACTGCCGGTCGCCTATCGGAAGGCCCGCCAGCGAACTGAGCTGCCTCAGTGGCTGCCGCTCACGACGCGCCTTGCACAGGCATTTGCGGCGCGTGCGTTCGAGTTGCCCGACCAGACCCGGACAGCACTCCTGGTGGCCGCGCTCAACGACGGATTCCTGATCAGCGAATCCCTGGACGCCACCGCACTGCTGGTCTCAGCAGCACCGATACCTGATCTGCTAGCACCGGCGGCAGACGCAGGGCTGATCGAGACCGACGACACCGAATTGCGGTTCCGTCATCCATTGATGCGCGCCGCAATCCGCCAGGAAGCAGGCATCTCGCAGCGGCACGCCGTGCATGCGGCGCTGGCCGAGGTGCTCCAGAGCAAGCCCGAGCGCCAGGTGTGGCACCGGGCGGCCGCGATCACCGGGCCAGATGAGTCCGTAGCCAGAGCGCTGGAGGCGGCAGCCGCACAGGCTCAGCGGCGCGGCGGCACTGCGGTTGCCGTGTCAGCGCTGCAGCGCGCGGCCAGCCTCAGTGACGGCGAGCAGCGTCCCAGACGGCTTCTGCACGCCGCTGAGCTGGCGTTCGAGCTGGGCCGGCACGATCTCGTGCGGAGCCTGCTGGCCGAGGCAGAGCCGCTCGGCCTGCCGTCCAGGGATACAGCACGGCTGACATGGATCAGGGAGAGCTTCAGAGATGGCATTCCCGTTGGCGCCGCGAGCGCGCGGTCGCTGACTGGTGCAGCGGAGCGGGCTGGCGCCGACGGTGACACAGACGTCGCGCTCAAGCTCCTGAACGGCGCTGCCCAGCGCTGCTGGTGGACCGAGCCTGCACAGGCGACACGGGACGAGATCATCGCTGCCGCCGAGAGGCTCAATGTCGCCGAGAGCGATCCGCGTCTGCTGATGATCCTCGCGTTCGCGGCCCCGATCGACAGAGGCGCGGTCGTCATCGACCGGCTGTCCCGGCTGGCGCCGATCGCGGGAACCCGCGCAGGAGCCGACCGCCTGTGCGGCATCGCGGCCACAGCAGTCGGCGCTTTCGATCTGGCGACAGCGCCGCTGGCAAAATCGGTGGCTGCGCTGCGGGACCAGGGGCGGCTAGGGCTCCTGGCACGAGCGCTGACAGTGCAGGCGTGGAGCTCAGCGCAGCTCGCCGACTTGGGCGCTGCGATTCCGGCTGCCGATGAGGGACGCCGCCTAGCGCAGGAAACAACACAACCGCTGATCGCCGCTACGGCCGAGGCAGTTCAGGCGATGCTGGCTGCGCTGCGCGGCGATCATGAGGCGGCCACGGCGCTCGCTGCGCACGCCGAGCGGGGTGGCGTGTCGGTTGGCGCCAACGCGGTACTGGCGGCAGCGCAGTTCGCCCGCGGCCTCGCCGGCCTCAGCGCAGGCCGGCCCGCGGACGCGTTCCAGCACCTGCGGCGCATTCATGACCCTGCCGACCCGGCCTATCACTATGCGATCAGATGCTTCACGATCGGCGATCTCGCGGAGGCCGCATACCGCAGCGGGAACCCGCAAGGCATCGCTGTCTTCATGGATGACATGGAAGCAGTCGCCAGGCGGACTCCGTCGCCAAAGCTGCATGCCGACCTGCGCTATGCCCGCGCGCTGCTCGCCGACGAGGTCAGTGCCCCGTTGTTCTTCGACGCGGCCCTCGGGCCCGATATGACGTCGTGGCCGTTCCTCAGGGCCCGGGTGCAGCTTGCCTACGGGGAGTGGCTTCATCAGCGGCGCCAGAACGCAGCCTCGCGGGCACCCTTGCGCGCCGCCTGCGAAGCATTCGACGCGCTTGGCGTGATCCCGTGGTCGGAGCGGGCGCGCCAGCAACTGCGCGCGACGGGGGAAACGAGCCGTCCGCGCAGCCCCGAAGCGCTAGATCAGCTCACACCGCAAGAGCTGCAGATCGTCCAAATGGCAGCAAGAGGGCTGACCAACCGCGAAATCGGCCAGATGCTCTACCTGTCCCATCGCACTGTCAGCTCGCATCTGTACCGGGCCTTCCCCAAACTCGGGATAACCTCCCGGACTGAGATAGGAAGCGCGTTCAGAACCTTATTCCCCTGAGCCGATGCACCCTGGGAGGCCGGGGACCTATGGGCGCTGGGAACAGGTGTCTGCGTGCGTGCAGACCTCAAGGTCGGTGGCTTTGACGGCGAGCGATACCTCGGCTGAGGCACAGCAACTGTGCACAGATGGGCCAGCTCTGCGCGTTGGTACTCGGGGTGAGGCGCGGTTGCGCGTCCTCACCCCGAGCCTGGTGCGGAAGGATCGCCGAGCACCCGGGCCAGCGAATGAAACCGCCGTGAAACCGCGATGAATCCCGCTGCGTGCACCCTCGACGTGATCGTGGCCGTCCAGGCCGCGGTGATGGCGAAAGGAGAACCATGACCAGCGCGATCACGGCCACCGGGCTGCGCAAGTCATTCGGCGGCAAGGCCGTCCTCGACGGCATCGACCTGGAGGTCGGCGCGGGAACAATGTTCTCGCTGCTGGGTCCCAACGGCGCCGGCAAGACCACCACCGTTCAGATCATGTCCACGCTGGTCCGCGCCGACGGCGGCGAGGTGCGCGTCGCGGGCCATGACGTGGCCAGGGACCCTGCGGCGGTACGGGCCGCGATCGGAGTCACCGGCCAGTTCTCCGCGGTCGACAACCTGCTCACCGGCGAGGAGAACCTGCTGCTGATGGCGGACCTGCACCACCTGGGCCGGGCGGAGGGGCGGCGGCGCGCCGCCGGGCTGCTCGACAAGTTCGACCTGGCCGACGCGGCCTCCAAGACCGCGGCGACCTACTCCGGCGGCATGCGGCGGCGGCTCGATCTCGCCATGACCCTGATCGGCGACCCGCACATCATCTTTCTCGACGAGCCGACCACCGGTCTCGACCCGCCCAGCCGCCGCATAATGTGGCAGACCATCCGCGAGCTGGTGGCCGGCGGCGTCACGATCTTCCTGACCACACAGCAGCTGGACGAGGCGGACCAGCTGGCCGACCGGATCGCCGTTCTCGATCACGGCAAGGTGGTCGCCGTGGGGAGCCCCGAGGAGCTCAAGCGCAGCATTCCCGGGGCGCACGTCCGGCTGCACTTCGCCGACAAAACAGGGCTCGACGCGGCCGAACGGGCTCTCGGCGGCACGTTCCGGCACGACGACACGCTGACGTTGGAGGTTCCCAGCGACGGCGGTGCGACCGCGGTGCGGGCGCTGCTCAACCGGCTCGGCGACACGGCGGCCGAGGTCGACGATCTTTCCGTGCACACACCCGATCTCGATGACGTGTTCTTCGCCCTCACCGGCCACCCGACGGCAGAGAAGACGGCAGAAAAGGAGAACGTGCGATGACAACCCTGGCCTTTGCCGCTCGGGACTCGGCGACGATGACGCGGCGCAGTCTCCGGCACGTGCTGCGCTATCCGGTGACTCTGGTCGTGTCGGTGGCCGTGCCCGTGCTGTTGCTGCTGCTTTTCGTCGGCGTCTTCGGCGCGCTGAAGGCGAGCCTCGGGGCGGGCTCGCACGGCTCTTACATCGACTACGTCATGTCCGGGATCATCGTGATGACCGCCGCGTACGGGAGCTCGGTCACCGCCCAGTCCGTCAATCGGGACTCCACCGAGGGCATCATCGCCCGGTTCCGCACCATGGCGATCTCTCCCGCCTCGGTGCTGAACGGGCATGTCGCCAGCGCCCTGGCCCGCACGCTGGTCAGCGTGGCCCTCGTCATCGGCGTCGCGATCGGGCTGGGGTTCCGGCCCACCGCCGGCGCAGGCCGGTGGCTGGCGGCGGCCGGCCTCACCGCCCTGCTGGTGCTTGCGCTGACCTGGCTGGCCGTCCCGTTCGGCCTGGCGGCCAGGACCGCCGAGGGCCTGTCCGGCTTCATCCTCATCGTTCAGCTGCTGCCGTTCATCAGCAGCGCGTTCGTGCCGCCGGGCCAGATGTCGGGATCGGTGCGCTGGTTCGCGGTGCACCAACCGTTCACGCCGGTCATCGACACGCTGCGCGGTCTGCTGACGGGCACCCCGTCCGGCGGCAGCGCGCTCGCCGCCGTCGCCTGGTGCGCTGGGCTCGCGCTGGCGGGGTACCTGTGGGCGCGGGTCCTGTTCCGGCGGGACCTCAACCGCTGACCTGGGTTCGCGCCTGAAGCGCGGCGCGGGCGGCGGCGTGCAGGCGTTCCGGGTCGAGGTCGGCGTACGACGACACAGCCTCGGCGTACGCCGGCCCGTCGGCGTCCTGCGCGGCCCGCCTGACGCGCACGGCGGACATGGTTGGCCAGAAGCCGTAATGCAAGCCGAAGCGTTCGGCCAGCGCGATCATCCGCGCTCCTGAACTCGCCGCGGCGGCATCCCCGGCGCGCTGCGCCCGGCCGATGTCCGTCATGGCCAGGGCCAGCAGCAGGAAACCCCAGGCAGATAGGCCCGGGTAGGAATCGGCGGGTGCTTCGGCCGGCAGGCCTGGGTCCGCGGTCAGCGCCGCGAGCGAGGCGGGCAGCGCATCGGTGATCTCCGCGACCAGGGCCAGCCGGCCGTGCTGCGCGTGGGCGACCACGGCGATGGCCTGAATCTGGAGCGCCCAGGGCTCCAGACCGGACAGGTCGCCGCCAGGCCCCTGGCGCCGCGTGTCCCGCAGCGCGGCCGCCGCCGCGCGCCACAGGCGAAGGCCGGCATCGGCGTCACCGCGGCCGAGCGCGATCTCCGCGCGCACGGCGGTATCGAACATCGACAGATCGCCTGCGTCCCAGCCAACCTGCGTCGTCAGCTTCAGCTCGCGCTCCGCATCGTCGAGGGCACCGCGCTGCAGGTGGGCGGACACGATGACGGCGCGCACCCGGTTCGCGCTCGACCAAGCCCCCAACGCCTCGGCCACCGACAGCGCCGCGCTCAGATGGCGCAGCGCCTCGTCGCCCGAACCGGCCTCGTCAACCTGGAGGCACAGCTCGCCGATCCGGGAATGCACGGCGGCCCGGAGCCAGGCGCTGCCACGGCGCTCGAACGCCTCGAGCGCCCGCCGCGCCGCCGCCAGCGCGCCGTCCAGGTCGCCCGCCCCTTCCCAGGCGTAGCTGGCCACGGAGTTGGCCATGCCCGAGAGCAGCGGCTGGTCGCTGTCGCCCAGCGTGCGCAGGGTCGCAAGGTCCGCCTCGGGCGACCCGTCCAGCGCGCTCAGAACGGCCTGGGCGGCCCGGGCGAAGGTGTCCGGCGGAGCGGGCGGCAACCTTCGCAGGCCCACCAGGAACCGCGCCAGGTTCGGCCCCTGCAGCAGGAACGCGCTCAGCGCGCCGAGGACCAGGCTGGTCCTGGTGGCCTCGACGAGGGCGGGTTCCGGGCAGAACCGCGGCAGGATCCGGGCCGTGTCCCCCGCCAGGGCAGTCAGGCGGGCGAAACTCGATTCGACCATCCACAGCCCGCCCAGCACGGCCGACACTGCGGCGACCGTTGCGGCATCGTTGTGGTCGAGCCCGTGGCGCAGGGCCTGGACCAGGTTGTCCTGCTCGGCCCGGACCAGCTCGAAGGCCGGGAGGTCGTCGCCGGTGAGCACCGAGTCGTGGTGTGCGACGCCGAAGTCGCGGGCCCAGGCGAGGAACCGGCCGGTCACGCGGTCGGTCTCGCCGGCGTCCGCGCAGTGCGCCGCGGCGAACTCCCGGACGGTCTCCAGCATCCGGTAGCGGGTGCCCGACGCGCCGTCGACGACCTTGAGCAGCGACTGATCGGTGAGCTGCTCCAGGACCGGCAGGATGTTGGCGCCGAGCAGGTGCCGGGCGGCGTCGATGGTGAACCCGCCGGGGAACACCGACAGGACGCGCATGGCCGCCTGCCCGGCCGGGTCGAGGAGGTTCCAGCTCCAGTCGATGACGGCGTGCAGCGTGCGGTGCCGTTGCGGCGCGTCCCTCGCGCCGCCCTGCAGCACGGCGAACCTGTCCTCGAGGCGGCGGGCGATCTCGGCCACCGACATGACCCGGACCCGCGCGGCGGCCAGTTCCGCGGCGAGCGGCAGCCCGTCCAGGCGGCGGCACAGCTCCCGCACGGCCTGTGCGGGCAGGTCGGCGTCGGGCCGGGCCGCCCGCGCCCGCTGCTCGAACAGCTCGGCCGTGCTGGGCAGGTCCAGCTCGGGCAGCAGGTACACCGATTCCGACGACAGACCCAGCGGGGCCCGGCTGGTGGTGAGAACGCGCAGGTCCTTGCTCAGCGACACCAGGGCGTGCACCAGGTCGGCGGCGCCGCGCACGACGTGCTCGCAGTTGTCCAGCACCAGCAGCGCGGGGCCCGGGCCCAGGGCGGCCGCGATCCCGGCGAGCACGCCCGGCGGGGCGCCGCGGCGGCTGACCGGGCTGCCGCCTTCCTCGCCGACGCCGAGGGCGGACGCAACCTCGGCCGTGACGTCGCCGTCTGCGGCGACGCCCGCGAGCTCGACGACATGCACGACGCGCTGCTCCGCCCGGATGCTGACCGCGTGCGCGAGACGGGTCTTGCCCAGGCCGCCGGTGCCCACGATCGACGTGACCCGGGACGTGCGCAGCAGGGCGGCCACGGCGGCGATGTCATGGTCCCGGCCGAGCAGCGGGTTGGGCTCGTGCCGGACACCGCGGCGGATCACCGGCGCGTCGGCCTGCAGCAGCTCCTGGTGCACGCCCTGCAGCGCGGGGCCCGGGTCGCTGCCGAGCTCGTCGCGCAGCCGCTGCCGGTAATCGGCGTACCGGGAGAGGGCCGCCGCGGGCCCCGCGGTTGCCGCCTCGCACCGCAGCAGTTCGGCCAGGACTTCCTCATCCCGCGGGTACTCCAGGATCAGCTCGCCCAGCGGTGCTGCGGCCTCGGCCCGCCGCCCCAGGCGTGACAGCGCGAGCGCGCGGGCCCGCAGCAGCGACCGGTAGACCGGAACCCGTGCCGCACGCAGCGCGGACAGCGGGTGGCCGTCCCCGGCGTCCCAGTCCGCGGCACCGTCGCACAGCGCGAGTCCGGCCTCGGCATGCCCGAGCGCCGCGAGGTGGTCGCCGGCCCGGGACCGCTTCTCGCTCTCGGACGCGCTGAGCAGGATCGCGGAGGCATCGATCTGGTCGTCGCGCAGCGAGAGGCGGTATCCGCCCGGCGTGCTGACGATGACCCCAGGGCCGAGGCGGGCCCGGGCCCGTGACACAAGGACCTGGAGGGCCTTGAACGGGTGCTCGGGTTGCTCGTCTGGCCACAGCGCGTCCACCAGCCGGGAGGTGCTGCACCCCGCGTGCAGGTCCTCGGCCAGGAGCGCAAGCAGGCCCTGCAGCCGGGAGCCGGTGATCTCCAGGCTGCCGTAACTAACCCGCGACAGCAGGGCCAGCTCAACGGTCACCGCCGTCAGATTAGCCGATCCCCTGCCAGACGACGCGGGTGACGGCAATGCCTCGGATGCATCGCTGCCAGGCAGCCCGGACGGCTCGGCACAGATCACCCGGCGATGCGGACTTCCGCGCGGGCGGCGGTATCGGTCACGTCGCCCGCGCGGAAACCATCCCGCGCGGAGGCTAGGGGCTGGGTGGGCCGAGGTAGGGGAAGTGGGCTAGCAGGTCGTCGTGCGGTCGGACGCCCTGGGGATTGGCCCGCCCGTGGGTCATGAAGATCATGCGGGCGGAGAAGACATCGTCGGTCATGACCCGGCCGTTAGGGTAGCGGGCCGGCCTGGTGCGGTCGTAGTGCAGGATGTCGGGCAGCAGGGTGCGGGCCGCAGCGGTGGCTTCGGCCGGTGCGTAGCCGTGCCGTTGCAGCGCATCGGCCAGCGGCTGCAGGTAGTTCTTCACGTCGTCGACCGGGTCGGTGGCGTTGAACTGGTCTTTGATGTCGTCTGGGTTGAGGATCGGGTTGAACGACGGGTTCCCGGCCCGGTCCATCGGCACGAGCATGCCGTCGCGGCGCAGGCTGGTCGTGGCCCATGCTCCGATCAGCGGCCCGCGGCCGAGCATGTCACTGGGTACCTCCACGGCGATGGACAGAATGCTGGCACCAGCGAAGGTGTCGCTCCCGGTCCACGCGAAGTTTCCTTCCTGGCCGCCGGCCAGCCAGTGCAAGACACCCTCAGCGTCGGCGAAGAAGGGATCGCTGCGCTTGCCGGTGAACAGCCGGCACGGGCCGGCCTGGACGGGCGTGGCCAGGGCGTCGAAGCCCACCTCGGCGGCCTCGATGAGCAGGTCACCACGCGGTTCACGGGTCTGGGCCTGGGTGCCGGTGGCGTAGTAGGCGGTGGCGGTTTGCCGGCCGTCGCTGAGCTCGGAGAAGGTGAAGCTGAACGCCGCATCCGCCAGGCAGTCCCCGTCGTTGTCGATGTTGAACCGGTAGACCGCGCCGGGGTGGAAGCCGTCGCCTTTCGCGAACGGGTTCGAGTCCATGATCAGCACGGTCCGGTCTGGGTTGTCGGAAGCGGCGAATACGAACAGGTCGGTCAGGTCCAGGCGGGCATCGTCGCCGGGGTGCTTGAGGTTGGCGGCGCTGAAGTGGTTCGACATGGTTACTCCTTCGGTGGTAGTGGCCTGGGTGGCAGGGGCTGCGCCAGGTGAAACTGCGCCAGGTGAAACTGCGCCGGGTATCAGCTGCGCAGGAAGCCCAGCAGCGCCGTGTTCACCTGGCCGGCATGGGTCCAGGGGATGGCGTGCGGGCCGCCTTCGATCACGGCGAGCTGCATGTCGCTGATCAGGCCGGGCAGCCGCTGGCCGGTCTTGTCCAGCGGCAGGACCTGATCCGCATCGCCGTGGAGCACCAGCACGGGCACGTCGATCTTGGGCAGGTCGGCGCGGAAGTCCGTGGCCCAGGTCGCGATGCACGCCACCGCGGCCGTGGCCGAGGCCCTGACGGCGAGGTTCCAGCTGGCCTGCCAGGCTTGGTCGCTCACCAGGACGCCGCGTAGCGTGTCGGCGTTGTAGAAGTTGTCCAGGAAGCCCTTCATCCAGGCCGGGGTGTCGGCCTGGGCGGCCTGCACGAACCCGTCGAACAGGCTTTGCGGAACCCCGTCGGGGTTGTCGGGCGTCTGCAGCAAGAACGGGGGGATCGGGGAGACCAGCACGCCCTTGGCCACCCGCGCCGACCCGTAGCTGCACAGGTAGCGGGTGACCTCGCCAGTGCCCATCGAGTGCCCCACCAGGACTGCCTCGCGCAGGTCGAGGTGCTCCAGCAATGTGCTGAGGTCGGCGGCGAAGGTGTCGTAGTCGTAGCCGGTGGCGGGCTGGCTGGACTGGCCGAACCCGCGCCGGTCATAGGTGATCACCCGGTAGCCGGCCTCCAGCAGGGCCGGGACCTGCTTGTCCCAGGCGCGGCCGCTGAGCGGGTATCCGTGGATCAGCACGACCGGCTGGCCGGCGCCGTGGTCCTCATAGTGGATCTCGATGTCTGCGCTATTTTCCTGGCCGACGGTGACCTGGGGCATGAGAGGTTCCTTCCGGTAGTAGGGCGTGGTCGAGTCCGGACTGGATCAGCCGCGAGCCGGATTGGCCCGCGGGCCGACCCTGAAATCACGGTTGCGCAGCAGGGTGCGTGCGGCTACGGGCGGTCCCGTGGTCTTCGTCAAGGTCCGGTCACCGCTGGGAACCAGGCCCGGCGCGTCGAGCGCCGGATCGGTCAGCAGCCGCCGGCCACCGATCTCCAGCAGGACGGCGGGACCGCCGGTCAGCTGGATCGACACCGGCACCCCGGTGCTCGCTGCGGTCGTCTCGGTCACGTCTCCACCATGGCCCGGCAGCCTCCGGCACCGCCACGACCAGCATTCTCCCTGCTGGTAGGCAGAACCTCCCACGGAGATCAGCGTCGGCTCAGCTCACCGGCGTCCCGCTCCAGCCGCCTGGAGGGGCGGAGATCACTTCGCCGCGGCCTCACACAGCGACCTTGCGCACCGATGCCCCAATAGCGATCTTGCCCAACATTCCCATCGGTGGCTCATCTGTATGTTTATTTGTTATTTATAGATCTTGGTGCGTTTTTATTACTTATTCATGGAACTTGGCCTGTCTCGCAATTACCGTCGGCGGCGACACGGAAAGTCACCGGCGACCCGAAGGAGATGCGCCATGAGACAGAAGATCCGTGATCTTGCCAGGCGTGGCCTGGCCAGCAGGCCGGGGGTGAAGGCGCCCCGCTGGGCCGTGACCGCTGCCGTAGCAGCCCTGGGGCTGGTGATCGCCATACCGGCATCGGCGATGACCAGCACATCGGCGTCCGCGGGCCGGCCGGCGTACCTGAACGCGAGCCTGCCCATCCAGGCTCGCGTGAGCGACCTCCTCGGCCGCATGACACTGCCGGAGAAGATCGGCCAGATGGTCCAGATCGAGGTGACACAGGTCACCGACACCAGCAGCACCTGCACCAGCCAGGGCGGCTTCAACCTGCCGAACCCGGCCTGCGAGCAGAAGATCTTCGTCGACAACAACGTCGGCTCGATCCTGGCGGGCGGGACCGACATCCCGGTCGACACCGCCGGCCAGGGCGGCACCGGGAACACCGGCCGGGACTGGGCCAACGAGTACAACACCATGCAGGCCTTCGCGGTCGCGCACTCGCGCCTGCACATCCCGGTCATCTTCGGGGTCGACGCGGTGCACGGCTTCGGCCACCCGTTCCAGGCACCGCTCTTCCCGCAGTCGATCGGGATGGGCGCCACGTGGGATCCGTCCGCCGCGAAGGCCGGCGGCGAGGTCACGGCCAACGCCCTGCGCGCGACCGGATGGGTCTGGGACTTCGCCCCCGTCCAGGACCTCTCCCGGGACAACCGGTGGGGCCGCACCTACGAGACCTGGGCCGAGGAGCCCGCTCTCTCGGCGGCGATGGGCGGCGCCAACGTTGCCGGCCTGCAGAGCGGGGGCAGCGGCAGCTCGCTCAAGGTCACTGCCACCGTAAAGCACTTCGCGGGATACTCCGAGTCGATCAACGGGCATGACCGGGCCGAGGCCCAGCTGCCGCTGCGGTACCTGCAGGACACCTTCCTGCCGTCCTACGCCGGTGCCATCGATGCGGGGGCCGGGACGGTCATGGTGGACTCGGGATCGATCAACGGCGTTCCCGCCACCGCGTCACACTACCTGCTCACCACGCTGCTGCGGGACCGGCTCGGCTTCAAGGGCGTGGTGATCAGCGACTTCGGCGATGTTCCCGCGCTCGCGACCACATACCACGTGGCGTCCGACCTCGCGGGCGCCGCCGCACTAGCGGTGAACGCCGGCGTGGACATGGCCATGCTGCCGTTCAACGCCGACCAGTGGCAGACGGCCGTGCAGCAGGATGTGGCGAATCACAGCATCTCAATGATGAGGATCAACCAGGCCGTCGAGCGCATCCTCACGCTCAAGTTCTCCCTCGGGCTCTTCGATCACCCGATGGTGGACGCCGGCGCGGCCGACGCCGCGGTGACCGCGGGCCGCGACGTGACGCTGCAGGCGGCGCGCGAGTCGATCACCCTGCTGCGCAACCAGGGCGGAGTCCTGCCCCTGTCGCCGACCGCGCATGTGGTGGTCACCGGGCCCAGCGCGGACTCGATGACCAACCAGCTCGGCGGCTGGAGCGTGAGCTGGCAGGGCGTGTTCGGCGCAGGGCATGTCTGCTGCATGGGACCGCCCAACCAGATCCCGCCAGGGACCACGGTGCTGCAGGGCCTCAAGTCCGAGGACCCGAACGTGGTGTCCGCGCCGGACAAGGCGACGGCCGTCGCGGACGCGGCCTCGGCAGACGCCGTGGTCGTGGCCGTGGGCGAGAAGGCCTACGCCGAGGGCCTCGGCGACAACCCCCAGCCGCAGCTGACGCCCGACCAGAAGGATTTGGTCAGCGCCCTGGAGTTGACCGGCAAGCCAGTGATCGTCGTCGTGATCGCGGGCCGGCCGATCGGCCTCGGCCCGGCGGAGAGCGCCAGCGGGCTGCTGATGGCCTACCAGGGGAGCACCGAGGCCGGCCAGGCCGTCGCCGACGTGATCTTCGGGAAGGTCAACCCGAGCGGGAAGCTGCCGGTGAGCTGGCCGTCCGACGCCGCGGCGCCGGGCGGGGACTTCAACGGCGGAGCCCCATCGCCGCTCGGCGACCAGCCGAAGTTCTTCGACCTGCTACCCTCCACCAGCTTTGGTCAGGGTAACGGCTACGACCCGCTGTTCCCGTTCGGATACGGCCTGTCCTACACCACGTTCCAGACCAGCGGGCTGTCTGCGACGAGCAGCGTCAGCAGCGACGGCACGGTGACGGCCAGCTTCACCGTGACCAACACCGGCACCCGCGCGGGCACCGACATCGTGCCCGTGTACGTCCATCAGCCGGTCAGCGCCGTCGTGGTGCCGAGACAGCGCCTGGTCGGATTCGCCAGGGTGACCCTCGATGCCGGCCAGGCGAAGACCGTGCAGGTCTCGTTCCCGGTTACGGAACTGGCGGTGACCCCCGGTGACATCGTGGACACCGGCGCGCCGCAGGTGGAACTCGGCGACTACCAGGCGCAGGTCGGTTCGATGAGCGCGGGCTTCACCATCCACGGCTGACCCGCCCAAGATCGCGGCCATTCCCGCGAGAGAGGAAGGACGCCGGCCAGGGCCGTCACACAGCGGCCCTGGCCGGCGTCCTGGGGCGCTCCGGCCGTTGTCCCGGCGCGCCTGCGGAGGCCCGGGCCGAGGTCAGGCTGCGGTCGCGTTCGCCAGCAGAGCCTCGTTCGGGTTCTCCGGAAGATCGGTGAGCGGCCGGAACACCTCGGCCACCGTCGGTCCCAGGCGGGAGGCGGGCCCCGCCAGCGCCTCGAGGTCGAATCGGTACATGGCCGCCGCGTTCCCGGCCAGCACCTTACGAAGATCTTCTTCGGGCCAGTCGTGGAAGATCTGGCGCAGCGACAGCGTCGTGTACGGGTAGGTTCCCTCGTCATGGGGGAAGTCACTGCCCCACATGAACTTGTCCACCCCGAGCTTGTCCCGGGCGGCGACTACGTCTGCGATCTTGGGGAAGCTGACGCCGAGCCAGACGTTCTGCCGGAAGTACTCGGTGGCCGACTTCGGCAAGATGTGCTCGGGCTTGAACCGCAGCTCCCCGACCGCTCCGTTCTTTCGGATCGAGGCCAGCGTGCCGTCCAGCTGACGCAGCAGCGGCGGCAGCCACGCGCATCCCTGCTCGGTCATGACGAACCGGAGCTTCGGGAACCGCTCGAACACGCCGGACAGCATCAGGAACAGCAGCGGCCGCCGGGAATACTGCGCGACCTCCGCCAGCATGATCACCGCCGAGGACGGCAGCGGGGCGTACGCCGGTGCTCCCGTGCCTCCGTGGCAGTTGACCGGCAGCTCGAGATCCTGGCAGACGGCCCACAGCCGGTCATAGTCCGGATGGTTGAGGGGCTTGATCCAGTCCACGTCCGGCGGGATCGTCGGCAGCAGTATCCCGCCGCGAAGGTTATGCTCCCGGATCCATGTCGCGTCCTCGATCGCGTCGTCGATGTCGTTAAGGAATATCTGCCCGATCCCGGCGCGGCGCTCGGGGAACCGGCTGCAGAAATCCTCGAGCCAGCGGTTGTGGGCCTGGACGCCGGCGCGGCGGCGCTCGTACTCGTCCGGCTTCGGCGGGCGCGCGAACAGGACGAAGCTCGGGAAGAACGGCGGGACCGTGTTGGGGAAGATCACCTCGCCGACGACACCGTCCCTGTCCTGCTGCGAGTTGCGCATCTCGTCGTCCCAGTTGCGGAGCCGGCGGTCGTCGCCCAGATCCCGGAAGGGGTTCTTGTAGCGGCCGCGCCAGGCGTCGAAGTCCTCGTGAAACCGGGAGTCCAGGAACTCCCGGTACTGGGCATGACTTCCGCCGGCGTGCGTGTCCGCGGAGATCAGCGTGTAACGATCAAGGCCAGTGGTCGGCTCAGCCATCACGGACCCTCTCCTCAAATCAGGAACCTAGTTTCAGGCTAGCGTTCGCATCGCCTGTTCACAAGCGATCTTCACTGAATATCTAGAACCAGGTTCTAGTGGTTGAGGCCGCCGCGGGAGCTAGGTGCTGCAGGCCGGGTTGTGGGTGTTGCGGTTTCGCCAGGCGGCACAGGATGCGCCGCAGCAAATTCGCTCGCACGTTCGCTAATGCTCCAGAAATGTCAGACCCTCCCGATACTGTCGAACTAGCAATCGAGCTTCCGCAGCACCGGACTCCAGCAGAACCAGCCCGCCACCCCCAGGGAGACCCCCCCGACCATGTGCTTAGCCGGCCAGCCGCCCCCCGCGCCCGCCACCGCCGCCGACGCGGCCGCGATGGCCCGCGCCGCGCTGGGCTGGCTGGCCGCCGCCGACGCCGGTTCGCTGACCACCGCCGAGCAGGCTGACTGCCTGCGCGCGCTGGAGCAGGCCGAGTCGATGCACACCGCAGCCCGGGCCCGGATGCTGGGCGCGTTCCGTGCCCGGGGCGGGTTCGAGGACGACGGCCACGGCTCGGCCCGGTCGTGGCTGAGGTGGCAGACCCGGATCACCGACGGCGCGGCCGCCGGGGCAGTGGGCTGGATTTGGCGGCTGTCCGCGCACCCCGCCGTGGCCAGCGCGCTGGCGGCAGCCGAGATTTCCGAGTCGTGGGGCCGGCAGATCTGCCAGTGGACCGAACTGCTGCCCGAGGATGCCCGCGGCGACGCCGACGTGATCTTGCTGGGCGCGGCCGCAGGCGGCGCGGAGCTGTCCGACCTGGCCGGCCTGGCCGAGGAGATCCGCAACCGCACCGCGCGGCCCGACGCCGATGACGACGACGGGTTCGATGACCGGGGGCTGCGGCTGGCCCGGACGTTCCGC
>WNFM01190956.1_pt1 | contig 29945 bp, 25 predicted proteins | sample 5400271 | NCBI WGS metagenome assembly WNFM01 (sample SAMN13153352, study PRJNA577476) | soil metagenome | isolation source: 60 cm saprolite on Douglas fir-dominated hillslope | place: USA:California | collected 2013-09-17 | reverse complement strand
GGTGATCGGCGTAATGGACCTGGAAGCGCGCGAACGCGGGTATTTCAAGGAAGAGCACGCGCGTGTGTTGTCGTTGATCGCGTCGCGCATCGCCGTCAGTATTGAAAATGCGCGGCTTTATACGCGGGTCGTCAAGCAGGCCGGGACGCTGGCGTTGCTGAATGAGATCAGCCGTGATCTCACCTCGATCCTGAACCTTGACCAGCTGCTCAAGCGCATCGGCGACCTGCTCTCCAAGGTGATCGATTACCAGATGTTCTCGATTCTGCTTCTGGATGAGAGCAAGCAGAAACTGGTACACCGCTTTTCCGTGCGCTTCAAAGAGAACATTCAGATCAAGCATGACATCCCCGTGGGGCGCGGCCTGGTGGGCGCTGCGGCAGAGACAAAAAAGCCCGTGCTTGCGCCCGATGTTGCTCGCGATCCCCGCTACATCAAGGCCAATCCGGAAACACGTTCTGAGCTTTGCGTGCCTCTCATCTATAAGGATGAGGTTATCGGCGTGCTTGATCTGGAGCATACACGCCGCGGATATTTCACTGAAGATCACGTGCGCACCGTAAGCACGCTGGCCGCACAAGTGGCCATTGCCATTGAAAACGCGCGGCTCTATGAGCGTATTGCGCGTGAAGAGCAGCGCATGGAGCGCGATCTGGCAATGGCGCGTGAGGTTCAGCACCACTTGCTTCCTGCTACCTCTCCCAGCATGGCCGGCGCCGAGGTCGCGGCGCGCTTCAACCCGGCGCATGCCATTGGCGGCGATCTGTACGATTTTCTCGATTACACGCTTCCTCGCGCCTGCATTGTGGTGGGTGATGTAAGCGGCAAAGGCGCTCCGGCAGCTTTGTACGCCGCATTGGTCAGCGGCATCTTGCGCAGCCTTGCCCGTGACGAACCTAACCCGGCGGAGATGCTGAACGCGGTCAATCATTCCCTGAATCACCGCCGTCTGGACGCGCAATACCTGGTGTTGACCTGCGCGCTCTGGGACGACGAGAAAAAGACCATGCGGGTGGCCAATTCCGGACTTCCCCGCCCCATTTTCTGTCGCGACGGCCACGCCCACATGATTGAAGCCGCCGGACTGCCTCTTGGCATGTTTGAGGATGTCTCTTATGACGAAATCACCATCCACGCCAAGCCCGGCGATATATTCGTCTTTTTCAGTGATGGCATCGTCGACGCCAGCAATCCCAAAGACGAGCAGTTTGGACGCAGCCGTGTAGAACAGGTCATCGACAAAAACGCCCCCGGCTCGGCCAAGGAAATTGTGGATGCCATCTTCAGCGCGGCAGACGAGTTTGCCGCGGGCCGTGAAGTTTTTGACGACCAAACTGCTGTCGTACTCAAAGTAAAGTGAGCAGCTCCTCTCGGTCTTCCGATCTTCGGGCCTTGGCCGTCCTCCGCGTCTCCGTGGTAGGGGTTGGCTTTCCCCGATCCGCGGATCATCCGTGTTGATCCGCGGTAAGGTTTTTCCTTTCCCCCGATCTCGGCGATGACGTGCGATCTCGGCGATTCCGGGGTCCCCAGATCGGGCCGTTTTCGCCCGGCTGGGGTGGGATTCCGGCGATAGCCGCGCTCTGCGCGGCACCCCCTACCCCCTCCCTATTCATCCCAAAGTATCCCAGTTTGGCGTGGGTTTGTCCCAATCCACCACCTCCGACTCTCTTTGCCCGACCGGGGCCCCCGGCGAGCCCGGTTTTTGGCTTGCTGGGGTGGCTGGGCGTCCTTTGCGGTAAATGATTCTGCCAGCGGTACGTTTTTCTTATCAGTGTCATCAGCGTGAATCAGTGGTACGCCCCCTTCCAATCCGCGATCATCCGTGTTGATCCGCGGTAAGGTTTTCTTTTCCCCGATCACGACGATAACCGGGGACCCCGGCACGCGCGTTTTTCGCGTGCTGGGGTGGGATGTCGGCGATCACGCGCGATCACGGCGATCCTCGCTAAATCGCTTCATTTTGTGTTTGGCTGCAGCTTGAGCCCAGCTTAGGTTAGCGCAATTTTCGCCGCGAAGGAAGCACGAAACAGTTCATCGTCCTTCTTCCTGCGGCGTGAGAATCCGGCGGCACACCCGTGGCCATGTTGCCCATGACTTCTGCTCAAATGCCGACCGTCAGATCGGCCATTTTCCGTTAGCCAGGAATCGGTACATTGGCCAAAAAGGAAAATCTGCCCTAACCAGCTGTGCAGCGCAGGTAGACAACCCAAAGCAGCAGAAATGTGGTTCACCGCCTAGTTCCTGCGTGTTCGGCAAAGCTGGCTTCAACCTGGCAGAGCACATGCTTCGGGACCAGGTGCTCTACCCGGCATTCCTCTCGGAATCCCTTTTAGAATCAGCAGCCGCAACAACCATGGGTGTTGAAGCCTGTTGAACTGCGAGGCATTCGCAGCTACAAAATCGTCTACAGCGCTAACTGGCGGGCCTTTCGAGTCTGCTAACGCATTGATTTCCAGGCCGATTAGTGAAGGATTTGCAGGTCGAGCACCTGGGTTTGCACCAGGGGACCGAGGTTTGGCAGAGCGGTTCGCTGTTCTGTGGGCAGAATCGACAGACAATCTTACTTCCGGAGTGGGCCATCATACGGCAGGTATTCCACTGATGTGAGCATCCCGCAGAATCGCTTCTGCTATGCCGGCCTGTCTTGTCGGGATCAATCTCCATGACCCAATCTGGATTACTTCCGGTTTGCCGACTACACGGGAGTTGTAGCGCGGCGGCTCGAATATAATGACGAGTGCCCTCGCCTGAGTACTTATCCTTTTGACTTACGCACTGGTTCTTACGAGGGTTGAATTTGGCAACGACTTCGCTTAGGGGTCGCATGAAGATGACTGTCAACGCCGACAGTGAACGGTTCCAGAGCGGCGCGAACCAGTATGCCGTCTACCTCGAGACGCCTGAGGGCCGCTTGCGCTCCGACTTGGCTTTTGCCAACCTGCAAGATTTTCTTCCCTTGCAGGCCAAATCTTCGTTGTGTGCACTTGATCTCGGATGCGGCCCGGGAGCGACTGCCATTCGCCTGGCGCGACTTGGCATTCACGTCACGCTGCTGGATTCCTCTCCAGCGATGCTGAATATCGCGAAGCGCGCGGCACGGGAAGCAGGGGTCACGGACAAGGTCGTACTTCAACACGGCGACGCTGCCCAATTGGCCGATTTGTTCCACACGCGATCGTTCGACGTAATTCTTTGTCACAACATCCTGGAATATTGCGACGATCCGAGTGCTGTGTTGCGCGGTGCGGTCCGCGCCTTGCGGGATTCATCGGCTATATTGTCCATTCTCGTACGTAACCAGGCAGGCGAAGTATTCAAGGCCGCTATCCAAGCGGGCGATTTGGCTGCAGCGGAAAATGGCCTCGGCGCTGAGTGGGGACAAGAGTCCCTGTACGGAGGCAGGGTGCGGCTATTTACGCCAGATAGCCTGCGAGCCATAGTGGCAGAGGCGTCGCTGGCGGCGATTGCCGAGCGAGGTGTACGCGTGCTGGCAGACTATTTGCCGCCGCGGGTTTCCCGCAGCGCAGACTACGAACGGATTTTTGAACTGGAGCGGAAGCTGGGCAGCCGGCCAGAGTACGCCGCAATCTCCCGCTACATACAATGCCTGGCACGTTGGGTGAGTTCGGCGGCGGAGGACGGTGCGTGACCAACATCCCTGTCGAAGTTCCGGGCACGGCATCCAGCGCGCAGGCGCCTGATGCCACGATTGCGCTCGGGCTCGGGCTCACCAACGAGTGTAACCTCGCTTGCGCTTTCTGCTACCGGGACCCAACCCGCACTGATCGCCTCTCTCTGCATCAGGTGAAGTCTGTCATGGAACGGCTGCCGGTCCGCTCGGTGAATCTGGGCACCGGTGAGAACGGCATGCATCCGGACTTTAAAGCGATTCTGGCGTACCTGCGCAAAAAACTCATCAAACTTACGATCACTTCCAACGGCTACAGTGTTGCTGTGTTGGAAGACGACGAGTTGCGCGCGTTTCACGATGTTGAGTTTTCTCTCGATTACCCGACGCAGGCGGAACAGGATGCACAGCGCGGAAACGGCAATTGGGATCTGGTTCACCGGCAAGCAGAACGTTGTGTAAGGCTCGGAGTGCCTGTAACCATCATCGCGGTCATGATGAAGGCGAACTATCTGCGTCTAGCGGAGGTCGCGCGAGTCGCCAAACAGTTTGACGCTCCCCTGCGTGTGAACGTGTACCAGGCGGTGCGATCCGATCTGTATTCGTTGTCCTACGAAGAGTATTGGGAGGGTTTCCGTGCGCTCTTTGCGGAAACGGACGTGATCGCCATTGGCGAGCCGCTGGTTCGAGCGATGGCGGGCCTTCCGCCGCGAACCGGCGGATGCGGCGTCAGCACGGTGCGCGTGACTCCACGCGGCACAACTCAGCCTTGCGTCTATTGGCCAGGATCGGGGGAGCCACTGTCGGATTTTATTTCGATGGGGCTCGACATTCTCGACTCCGTGCCTTTCCGCCAGGCGCGCACGCTTCCCGACGCGTGCCAGCCCTGCCAGTTCCGGGACTCATGCCATGGTGGCTGTGCCGGACGTCGACGCCTCCAGGGCGCGCTACTAGAGCCTGACTACTACTGTCCGATCGTTCGCGGGGAGCGCCGCAGCCTTCAGGTCCGCATGGCCGAAACCCGCGACCTGCCCAAGCTGAGCAGCTCCTGCACAACTATCGTGATGGCACGGAGTTGAACATGACCCGTCTAATTCTCTCACGCAAAATGGCCAACCTATTATTCGCTGCGATCATTTTTGTCCTGGCGCAGTTGGTTTTCACGTTCTCACATTTCGCGGGCGCACCGGTTTGGGCACAAACAGGCACGACCAATGCTCAACCTGCGCCGCGCAAGACGAGTCCACCCTATACCGGCGATCTGTCTATTTTTGAAGATAAAGACCGGGACAAGAAACTACAGGTCCAACGCGTCATGGACATTCTGGGCATCAGGGAGGGCAGCCATGTTGCAGATATTGGGGCCGGGTCGGGCTGGTTTGCAGTTCGCGCGGCCAAGCGTGTGGGAAATACTGGAATTGTCTACGCCGTGGACATCAATCCAGAGTCCATTGCTTACATAGGTCGGCGTACTCAGCGGGACGGCATTCGCAACGTAAGCTCGATCCTGAGCAAAGAGGATGATCCCAGACTGCCGCAAAGCAGCGTTGATTCCGTACTGCTGATGAAGACCTATCATGAGGTCGCGCACCCCGTGCTCCTGCTGGAGAACTTGCGAAAGTCGCTGCGCCGCGGAGCAAAGATCGGCATCATCGATCGCAATGGGAAAGGCGATGATCACGGCGTCTCTCGTGATGTGGTCATACAGGAAGCCGCACAGGCCGGTTATCAATTAAAAGAACACTACGACTTTGTGAAGGGAGACGGACAAGACTATTTTCTCGTCTTCCGCGCGAACTCTGCACCTAAGTAGCCTAGAATGCCTGCAATCTGTGCGGAAACGAGATCAATGGGCGGCACGAGTCCGCCCGTTTCCTATTGCGCCTTCATCTTTTATTGCGCGTTAACCCAGGTGTCTGAGCCCGTCAGCTTGACGGCCACATTCGAGAAGGTAAGCACCAGCGGCGCGCCGTCCGCCGTGCCGTGGTGCTCGGTCGAAACGAGAAGATGGCCCGCCTTCTTGTAGCCCGCCCACGTCGCCACGACGGCATTCGGCTTTGCGCTTCCACCGTGGTGGAAGACCATTTGCTGCACTCGGTTATCGGCGCCCACATAGAGTTCCCAGGTGTCGCCGGGCGTGTAGCCGATATTCGAAGGATATTTCACTACAACGTGCCTGGCAGAGCCCTTACCTGTCGGCAGTTTCTGCATGCCTTTATCTTCCACGGTGGCCCCGGTATCCCAGACGGCATGAAAGGGGAAAACCAGCCAATACTGATCGTTGATGAAACCCGGGTCGATTTCATTCTTGACGCTGTCAGGCTGGCTGTTGAGTTGAGAGCGCACGTATGTAACCTTCACCGGATTGCCTGCCTTGTCTTTTCCCTCATAGGTGACTCGGTCAGCTTTGGGCTCCCAGATCCACGTCCTGGAGAGTGTGAGTTTGATTGCGGGAACCTCCAGGGTGAAGGTGTAGCGGATCGCCTCGATTTGTCCCCACGAATCGATCCCATAGGTCTTGGCGATTTTTTCGGCAATTGGCGGTTTCTGTGCCCAGGCGGTTGCCGCAAAGATCAGCACCCCGAAAGCCAGAAGACGGATCATCGTTGCACGTCTCGCATTTGTCATGGAGTTCGCTCCTCGGTGAATTGTACCGCCGGTCGTGTGAATCGGCGAAACCCGATAATTGCACCGGCCGTTGCCACGGATCCATATTCCAGCAGCATAATCCAGCCAGGAACCAACCACGGACGACCAAGCGTACGCAAATGCCAAACGTAATAAGTTGGGATGATGCTAACTGTCCAGACAATGATTGGCACGGTTGAGCTCGACCGCACGAATGGCAGCAGCCAGAGAAGGTACCATGGATATACGACCGGTGCACATAGAAGCGATGCTGCCATGGGCCAAGCAAATGCGTCCGCAGACCATGCTGCGGCCTTGCTTCTCAGCCAGATTGCTGTAAGAAAGCCGACGAGCACTGCCAACCCAACGACAAGCTGCGGAGCCGCCACTCGCTCGAGCATTGCAAAAACCGGACCATTGAAACGGAAACTCTGTACGTAAGTGCTGAGCGAGCCGATCGGAATACGCCAGTGGTTCAAAAATGGTATGTATAGCAGTCCGACCACAACTGCCGCCAGAGCGCCGTCGCGCACACGAACACGTTTCCAGTAGAGTGGCAGCAGTACAATCGGGAGCAATTTCACTGCAACAGCCAGCCCAAATGCCAGGGCTGCAATCGCACGCCAGCGCCGCCCGAGCGCGGCGACAGAAACCAACAGCAGCAGCACACCGACAATATCGACGTGACCGCTGCCCGCCACTTCCACTGCCAGCAGCGGGTTCCAGGCATAAGCCAGAACCCAGTGCGCTTCTTGTCCACTACGACGCAATATATCGAGCAAAACGAGAGCGATCGCGAAATCGCAAACTACAAATGCTACTTTCAGCGCAAAGACAGACTCATGAATTGCTGTTACGGCGCGGAAGAAAAGCTGAGCGCCCGCTGGATATGGGCTCGGTATATCCGGGTGGTTCAGCGTGTGAGTCTCCGGTGTGTGTAATGCGCCGAGCGCAGGATCGTTGGGAACAACAAGGTACGGGTTATAGCCGAGCCGCTGTATGTGGCCGTCCCACAGATAACGATGAATGTCATCATCTGGGCCTGGCGGCGCCAGTAGAAATGGGATATGCCACAGAGCAGCCAGCGCGAGCCCGATGACGATGACGCGGTGCGGGAAATTTGCCGTGGAGAAGAACTCACGGATTGCGAGGAGGTACACGATGCCGGCAACTGCCAGCGGAACGATGAAGGACGGTCCACCAATGCCGCCGAATTTGCGTGAGCAGATCGTCAGCGCTATAAGCAAGATGGCGCCAAGCCCGTACATCCTGCGCGACGGCGTGAGCTTCACAGGCTTCCCGCGCCCGCTCGCAACTGTGCGACCGCCTGTTCCCATTGTTTCAGCCAGACCGCCGTTCGTGGCGCCCTGACCGGAGCGTGCCGTAGTTCCGCGGCAAGCCGAGTTAAGTCGCCCTCCACGTCGATGTCGTAGAAGGGATCGGTGAAGCCAACGGAAAGCTGCAGTCCGTGAGCGCGCGCCAGCAGGGCCTCAAGCGCGCTCTCAGTGCCCATGCCGTCGCCATCGAAAAGAGCTGGATGGTCGGCCTTTGCCCCTACGAGATAATAGCCGCCATCATGTGTCGGTCCAACTACCATGTCGTGCCCGATGAGTGCCTCGAACGCGCTATCAAGCTCTGAGGCCGGCAGATGCGGGCTGTCGCTGTTGAAGGCAACCACGCGTTGCCGGCCAGCCGCTGCGAAGTTTGCAAACACCGAGGTCAGCCCTGCCGCAAGGCCTTCACCCTTCTGTGCCACAACCTGCACTGCATCGCCTTCCAACGGAGTTAGTTCTTTGATATCCGAAGCAGGGCACATAATGGCAACCTTCACAGAGCTCAACGAGCACGCTAACGCCATGGTGTCGTCTAAAAGGCAGCGATAGAGCTCGGTGACCGCTTCAACTGGAAGGCTCTGGGTTAAACGGGTTTTGACCATGCCCGGCCTGGGTGCCTTTGCCATGACAACCAGCGTGCGTCCACTGTCAGGCGAATGTGCTGTATGTTCGCGGGAGGATTTCATAAAAGATCATGTGCCAGGACTCACGCTGGCCGTGGCATTCTGGATCTTCGATGCCGAAAATAATAGCGCACTATCAGGGAGAGGATGAACCACGCCGCTCCGACAGTGCCCCTCAGCGTACCGCTAATCTTCGATTTCCCAATACGTGGATAATAGCTTACTGGCACCTCAACGATGCGGAATCCCCCGAGCGTACCTTTTAGGACTATTTCAACCGCCCAGCCGTATGTTTTCTCCTGGAGTTCAAGCCGGCGAAGGACATCTGCTCGCCCGGCTCGGAACGGCCCGAGGTCGCTGATTCGTAGGCCATACAAAAGCCTGATCAGGACAGCCGCCAGGCGGTTACCAAACGCGGAATGCCAAGGCAACGCCCCATCAATGCTGTGCTTCCCGAGGCGCGAACCGAGCGTGATATCGGCACGGCCATCAATGATTGGAGCTAGCAGAAGTGGCAGCTCATCTGGTCGATCGCTGTAATCGCCGTCGAGGAACACTACAACGTCGGGGCTACTTGCGCCAGCCAATCCGGTCAAACAGGCGCGACCGTATCCGCGACGCGGTTCGTGGAGCACGCGGGCGCCCATCTTTGAGGCAATCTCGGGAGTCCCGTCAGTTGAATTGCTATCTACAACCAGGACCTCAGTGACGAGATCGGCCGGGAGATCAGCTAAGACGCGTCCGATGGACTGCGCTTCGTTGTGCGTAGGAATAACCACCGTCACTCGCACTCGATCCTGGCTCAAGTCACCACCATGGAGAGGATGGCCGGCGCCGCGCCAGCAAGGCGTCGACGCCCCACGTTCGACCGGCCCGCCCCACCGCGAGCCCAAGCGATGCGAGCATCGGAACCAGTAGCTCCCAGATCCATGACGTGCCCCATTCGGATATCCAAAGGCTGGCCAGGTATAAAAATGCTACTAAGGCGGCCGGGCGCGTGAGCAGACCAATGACGAGCAGGATCCCCAGAGAGATTTCGGTCAACGCCTGCATGGGAGCTGCCATCACGGCATGGCTCGCCGCCAGCCCCATGATGGCCTTCCACGCGGCTGGCGCGTGACTCGCCTTTATGTAATAGTTGATCAGGCCTGCGTAGCCCGCTGTCGTGTAGAGACCCTTCCCCAGATTCTCGAAGAAGACCCACACAAACATTGCGCCGACCGTGAGACGAACTATGGCCAGCCCATTTGCCGCCGACGGTTGCTTGGCCACAGTTTGCGTTGGGCTTGCGTTCGTCATCGTCGTGAACCTCGTACCATGGGATGCCGTGCCAGTTTGCGACGGAAAGAGAAGGCCTGGACATCTTAAGCGGTTTTTTCCGTTCTTGGTAGTGGATGCGAAAGGGGCATGTAAGTTACAGCAGGACGCAAGGCTGATTTCGTTCCAGCTGGAAAGCTTCGACACCGCGCAAAAGAGACTCTGGAGCTCGAATGCAAAATAGCAGATAGACGGCCATGTGGTTATTGACTGGATGACTCTCGGATCGTCGGCCATTCGGAGTAATTTGTGTGTCGAGCCATTCGTCGATGGTCCCGAGAGAGAGGGAATCCCTGATGACATTCAAGACAAAGATTCTGACTGTAGATGATTTTGTGCTGTGAAAGCCTCCGACTTCAACAAATCGCAACAGCTTTCCACGACCGGCTCGCAACAACTTCATTATCAACCAGTTGCGAACCTCAATTTCCCACATGCTTCAATACTGATTCAAATCTGGTTCGGGACCAGGGGGTCGGAGGTTCAAATCCTCTCTCCCCGACCAATATTTTCAAGCAGATGCAATCTCTCATGCCCGGCTATCTGGTCATGTACCAGGTGCTTGAGCTAGAAAAGCCCCGCCAATACTGGGTTCTGACATCGCACACCGAGGCGGCACCCACCACAGTTTTGCCTACAACTCCGGCTGTCGTCGCTCTAGCCCTGAGTTTGGGGTAGCACAAGCTACTGCTTCGAAGGGGAACGCACGTATTTGTTTGCAACTTATTCTGACATCGGGAATCGCAGCTACCGGGGCGATACTCAACCTCTAATTTAAGGAGATTACGACATATGAAACGACTGGCTGCGCTATTGGCGCTTGCTCTGGGGACCACCATCCTGATGGCCGCGCAGGACAAGAACAAAGGCACGGAAATGACCGGGATGATTTGTGACCAGAAATGCGTAAAACAGGACGCAGGTAAGTCCGCATGCGATGCTTCGTGCACTGAAAAGAGCGGGGTAGCAGTGTTCGTGGACGATGAAGGCAAGGCCACGAAAATTGCCAATCCCAAAATGGTCAAGGACAAAATGGGCAAGAAAGTGAAAGTCCACGGCGAGATGATGAAAGACAAGGACACCATGAAGGTTTACGACGTTGTTTTCGCCAACGCCGGCTAGGATTGGGGCGAACGAATGGACGGAGAGCTTCCAATCCTAAAAAGCGAGGCTCTCATTTTTAGCGCATGACTTTTGCGTCACAGCTCTGTGGCGCCATCGTTGAGTTCCATACCTCGCTGAATGTGCCGCGCGCGAGGCGTAACGGTGATCATGTTAGGAGTCCGCTGTCCTGGCTGCATCCAAGAGTACAGTCATTTTCATACGCTTGCTGGAAGCGTGACCTGCAAAAGGACTGTCTTGGCCGAAAAACTCCAATGCGAAGAGGTCTGGTGGGAAGTCTCAAACTACATAGATGGTACGGTTGCGGTCTCCCTTAAGCGGCGGATGGACGAGCACTTCGCCGAGTGCCGTCGTTGCCGAGCTGTCCTTGACGGAACTCGCAATGTTGTCCGGCTGGCCCGGCGATCCCAACGCCTTCCCGCTACCCGCCGGTACGGCTGATCGCGTGCGTTGCGGGCTGGAGCGGAACCTTGAGCTCATTCCCATGGGAATTACGGAAGATCGGATCCAACTCGGTTCTCATCTGATTTATTTCTGGGAATCGGACGACGACTTCAAACGCGGGGTGAAGTTTCTGAACCGCGGTCTGGGCCAGAGCGATCATTGCATTGTTTTCGGACATGATGAGGCAATCGAAAGAGTCCTCGCCAACCTGGCTGCTGACGGATTTGATACGCAAAGGCTCATCAGTGAACTACAGCTCACCGTCCTGCCTCGCCGCAAATCGGCCCAGCACACTCTTTCCGACATCAGTGACGTTGTTCAAGCGGCGCTTCAGGCTGGGGCAAGGGCGGTTCGGTTTCTCGGCAACCTTGGAATGGGCCGTGCCCCGAGCGCAAGCTGATTGCTGTAACCTTCTGCCAAAGCGCGAATCAGACACGGAGGAGTTCGTGTCTCCGCGGCACAAGACCAACGGGCATCGAAAACAACGACAACACATGGACCAGATCATCCTGATTACTTGCGCTGAAGTACGGCGCGAGCTCTCCAATTACATCGAAGAGGACGTTACCGCTGACTTGCGCGCACGTATTGATCAGCACGTAAACAAGTGCTCCGGATGCAAGGCCGTTTTCGACGGCGTACGCAACGTCCTCACGCTCGTAAGCACCGGGGACATCATCGACCTGCCGCACGGCTTCAGCGCCAGGCTGTATCGCCGCCTGCTGTCATCGCAGGCCGATTGATCGATCGTTTTTTGACCAGCCGCCCTTCCTGTGATAACTTTCGGGGAAATCGTGCCCAGACAATAAGGCGGTCGCCATGGCTCAGGATGATCAGAGCGCGATCTCCGCGGTAAAAACGGAGTACCGCGAGGCCTATAACAGTGGCGACGTGCATCGTTTGCTACAAGTGTTTGCTCCCGAATTTACAGACTGCTGTGACGGCGAGCCCAGCTTTTACGGGGGCGAAGCTCGCCGCGCGCTCGAGTTGCGCACCATTAGGCTTTTCCAGCGATTCAAGGTCGAACTGTTCGTGATCATTATTGATATCGTCGTCAAAGAGGGGTTCGCTTATGACTGGGGATGGCACAAATTGCGCCTGGTCGACAAGCAATCGGGAGAGGAAAGCGATACCAAATATCGCTATTTTGAAACGTGGGCCAAAGCGGACGGAACGTGGAAGATCAACTACATCATCACGAATAAGGAGATGCCACCAACGATGCTGCCGGAAGAAGAAAGTGCATTGGCGGACGCTGCGGTGGAAAAGCGGCTAACTTAGTCCTTAAGTTCCTTCTGCAGACGACTTTTTAAACGATCGCTGAAGCCTGCCGGCAGATCGAATACGCGTCCATCCCCCACCAGCCGGACGACATTTTTGGTGCCATCCAGGACCGCGCTGCAGTGTTCGCAGCCTTTGAAATGCTCCTCCATCCGGCGCCGCAGCTCAGGGTCGATCTCACCATCAATATAGTTTGAGATCTCGCGCCAGACGTGAAGACAACTAATTTCTATTGTAGCCATGGGTTACCAGGGCCTCACTTTCTTCCAGGATCCGTCCCCAACTTTCCATGCGCCGTCAAAGCCGGGCGCCAAAGCATCGCGCATTTGCAAGCGCGCACGCAGCAAGCGTGTTTTTACTGACGCTTCTGTAATGCCCAGCGCCTGCGCGGTTTCAGTGATGCGCACGTTCTGTATGTCGCGCATGACGAAGACCTCGCGATATTTCTCGTCCAGCGATGCCAGGGCCTTCTGCAGTGCCTGGCGCAGCTCATTGCGTTGCAGCGTCTCCGAAGGGATCTCGCGCCAGTCGGCAAAGTCGCGCGGAAAATAATCGCCTTCATCGCCAGATTGCTGCTGATCGATGGACTCATACAGGCCTTTGCGGTCTTTGCGGCGCTTCATCCGCGCTTCGTTGATGGCAATCTGAATCAGCCATGTGCTGAACTTCGACTCCCTGCGGAAGCTCGCCAGGTGCGCAAAAGCCTTCAGGAAGGCCTCCTGCGCTACTTCTTCCGCGTCTGCCTCGTTCTGCAGAACAGATTGCGCAGCTATAAAGACCGACCGCTCGTAGGGCTGGATCAGCTCATAAAACAAGTGTTTCTCGCCGCCGCAAACACGCTCCAGCAGTGCAAGTTCGTACTCTGGCGTGCGCGACGCCTGCTTCATTTCCGGTGATGTGGGACTGGTTGCCATACCAGAATTACGCTTTACAGCTGCCTGCCGGATTGCACTGGATGCCACCATTATATGTCGGTTCCGTCCGTCCCTTTCAGCAAGAAGGCTCGCACACTCGGATTCGGATAGCGCCGGAAAGTTTCACCCGCGTGTAAGGTTCTTTTTCACGGCTTTCTCTGAAACTAATGTCCGGATACGCAATCACACCGCACTGAAAAGCGATGAATCTCACCTCCGCACAACCGGCACCAGTACAAGTTGCCAACACAACTGCCCCGGAACGGTCTTCTCTTCTTCCTCTGACGCTCGGGCGCGCTCTGCGGCTCCACTGGCCAGAATACTTAATGGAGGCTGCGGGTCTGGGCTTTTTTATGGTTTCCGCATGCCTGTTTGGCGCTCTTTATGAAAACCCGGCTTCACCGGTCCGGCAGGCGGTCAACTCGACCTTGCTTCGGCGTCTGCTGATGGGATTCTCAATGGGGCTAACGTCGATCGCAATCGTCTATTCACCCTGGGGCAAGCAATCCGGAGCTCACATCAATCCCTCCGTCACCCTTACATTCCTCCGGCTGGGCAAGATTCCCAAGTGGGATGCTTTGTTCTACACGCTGTCCCAATTCGTTGGAGCGGTGCTGGGAGTGATGGTTGTAGCTCTCTTCTTCGGCGTGGCCGTATCTGATCCGGCCGTGCGTTACGTCGTAACCCTTCCGGGCGAAACGGGGATTGCAGTGGCGCTGGTGGCGGAATTTGTAATTGCTTTCCTGCTCATGTCCGTCGTCCTTCATGTATCGAATCATCACCGTCTCAGCAGGTTCACAGGCTTATTCACTGGCGCGTTGGTAGCAACGTACATCACCCTGGAAGCGCCGTTCTCGGGCATGAGCATGAACCCGGCCCGAAGCGCGGGCTCTGCACTCTCCGCGGATATCTTCAACGGACTCTGGATCTATTTTGCCGCTCCGCCTCTCGGCATGCTCTGTGCGGCGGAGCTGTATCTCTGGTGGAAAGGCGAGCTGGCGGTCAAGTGCTGCAAGCTTCACCATGACAATCCGAAACGCTGCATCTTCTGTGGCGCCAACGGAGGTTTTGCTTCATGAACGGCACTCATTTTGACGTCATTATCATCGGCACCGGCGCAGGTGGCGGCACGCTGTTGCATAAGCTGGCTCCCAGCGGCAAGAGAATCCTGGTGCTGGAGCGCGGCGGCTTTGTCCCGCGCGAGAAAGACAACTGGAGCTCGCGCGCCAACGTGATGGAAGAGAAGTACCACGCACCGGAGAAATGGCTGGACTCCAATGGCAAGGAATTTCAGCCGGGGACGCATTATTACGTTGGTGGAAATACCAAGTTTTATGGCGCCGCCCTCTTCCGTTTCCGCAAACAGGACTTCGGCGAGGTTCGCCACCATGGCGGCATCTCTCCGGCTTGGCCGGCCAGCTATGACGAATTTGAGCCTTATTACAGCGAAGCTGAATATTTGTACCAGGTCCATGGCGAGCGGGGCAGCGATCCCACGGAGCCCTGGGCCAGCAAGCCTTACCGCCGGCCCGCGGTGAGTCATGAACCGCGCATGCAGGAGGTAGTGGAGGGTTTTACCAGGCTCGGTTGCAAGCCGTTTCCAGTACCGCTAGGCATCTTGATCGACGAGCAGAATCCCCACAGCAGCAAGTGCATCCGCTGCAGCACCTGCGACGGCTTTCCCTGCCTGGTGCAGGCCAAGGCCGACGCACAAACCATCTGCGTGGAGCCTGCCCTCGAATATCCGAACGTCACGTTGCTGACGAATGCATACGTCGAACGGCTTGAAACTGACAGCAGCGGCCACACGGTAGCCAAGGTGATCGTAAAGCGTAATGGAGCGCACGAAGAATATTCGGCCGACATCGTCGTCTCTTCGGGCGGGGCTATCAACTCCGCTGCCTTGCTGCTGCGCTCCGCCAATGACAAATATCCGCACGGCCTAGCCAACAGCTCTGACCAGGTTGGCCGCAATTACATGGCGCACAACAACACGATTCTCTTCACCTTTTCTCTAACGCCGAATCCGACGCTTTTCCAGAAGACCATGGCGATCAATGACTTCTATTACGGCGACAAAGACTGGCAATTCCCAATGGGACATATCTCCATGGTCGGCAAGTTCGATGGGCCCATGTTCAAGCCCGGCGCGCCGCCCTTCGTGCCCGTGGCCATGCTCAACCAGATGGGCAAGTACTCCATCGACTTCTGGCTGACCTCAGAAGACCTGCCCGATCCCAATAATCGCGTCACCATCAACTCCAGTGGCAGAACGGCTCTTCACTACAAAGAGAACAACCTTGAGGCGCACGCCCGGCTCGTAGCCAAGGTGAAGCACCTGATCGGCCAGTGGCAAACAGGACTGCACTTTGAGAAGTCCGGCAAAATCCCGCTGGGTGGAGTGGCCCACCAGTGCGGCACCACGCGCTTCGGCCATAATCCCAGGACATCAGTGCTGGACATCAACTGCAAAGCGCACCACCTGGACAACCTGTACGTAGTGGATGCGGGCTTCTTTCCTTCCAGTAACGCTGTAAATCCGGCACTCACGATCATGGCAAACGCCCTCCGCGTGGGCGACCATCTGCTGGAACGCCTCAGCGTGAGCAAGTCAACTATTGAGGTTAACCTCCGTCTGCGACAGGAAGAAAAGCAGGTGCTGGCATGAGGCGCCTTTTTCGCAATGCGGTATGGCTGTGCCTGACGATTATATGGAGCTATGCTTCAGGCGAGCAGCCGATCGTGACGGCGGTCGGCCCGATTGGCATCACGGTTTCAGACATGGATCGCTCCGTGGATTTTTATACGCGCGTCCTGCACTTCAGTAAACTCTCTGACGATGAGCTTGCGGGGGAGAATCTTGAACACGTGAAGGGCGTCTTCGGCTCACGCGTTCGCGTGGTGCGCTTGCAACTGGGCGACGAACAGATTGCATTAACGGAATTCCTGGCCCCGCAAGGCAAGCCGGTCCCGGTGGATTCCCGCAGCAATGATCGCTGGTTCCAGCACATTGCCATCATCGTGCGTGATATGGACGCTGCCTATACCTGGCTTCGCCAGAACAAAATCCACTTCGCAAGCAGCGGGCCGCAGACCCTGCCGGCGTGGAACAAGAATGCCGGCGGCATCAAGGCATTCTATTTTCGCGATCCCGACAATCACGTGCTGGAGATCCTGTGGTTCCCCGAAGGCAAAGGCCTGGAAAAGTGGCACAACGCCGGCAAGGACCTTTTTATAGGCATCGACCACACCGCGATTGTGGTGAGCAACACAGAGTCAAGCCTGCTCTTTTACGGCGACCAATTGGGCTTGCGGGTTGTGGGTGAGAGCGAAAATTACGGCATCGAGCAGGAACACCTGAACAATGTGTTTGGTGCGCATCTTCGCATAACCTCCCTGCGCGCCGCGAGCGGACCGGGGATTGAGTTTCTTGAGTACCTGGCGCCGCGCGATGGCCGGCCTATTCCTGTTGACCTCCACGCCAATGACATCGCTCACTGGGAAACGGAATTGATCACCCGGCAGCCGCCCCAGAATTGGGCGGAAGTGTTGCGGAAGGCCGAGCATGTCTCGTCGCGTATAGAAGACTTGAGCATTGCCGGGGAGGCCGCGAGCGAATTCATCGTAAAAGACCCGGACGGGCATGCAATCAAACTAAAAGCGAAAAAGGAGCAAGCAGTTGTCAACAAGCAGTAACCAACAGCCCGCAGTGGAAGACTTAAAAAACGAGTTTCTGGAGGAGTTTCGGCGCATGCAGCGGGCCGCGCACCGGCTGATCAATCATTTGACCGCCATCAGCGGTTACACCCAGATCGCGCATGTGCAGTCCGGCACGGAGCCGCTCGCGGAATTTGGCAAGATTCTCGACACCGTTGAAACATCCGTGTCGATCCTCAGGAATTGCCTAGTGCACCTTAAAGAAGTGGAACGGAGATATTCATGACCAGCGAAGAGCTACGCCTTCAGGAATCACGCGACCGCATTGCTCATTGGAAGCGTTGGGGCCCCTATGTCAGTGAACGCGCCTGGGGCACCGTGCGCGAAGATTACAGCGCGTACGGCGAGGCCTGGGATTACTTTCCCCATGATCACGCTCGCTCTCGCGCATATCGCTGGAATGAAGATGGCATTGCTGGTATATGCGACCGTCATCAGCGCCTTTGCTTCGCGCTTGCGTTGTGGAATGGTCGCGATCCCATCTTGAAAGAGCGTCTCTTTGGCCTCACCGGAAGTGAGGGAAATCACGGCGAGGATGTGAAGGAATATTACTTCTACCTGGATTCCACGCCGACGCACTCTTACATGAAATACCTCTACAAGTATCCGCAGGCGGAATATCCGTACGCGCGGCTTGTGGAGGAGAACCGCAACCGCGGAAAAGACCAGCCTGAGTTTGAGCTCATCGATAGCGGCATCTTTGATGACGACCGCTACTTCGATGTCTTCGCAGAATATGCGAAGGCCGGAATCGAGGATATTTGCATTCGCTTGACCATTGCCAATCGCGGGCCGGAAGCCGCGGAGATCCACCTGCTGCCGACGCTCTGGTTCCGCAACACCTGGTCGTGGTTTGAGGGACGTGCGAAACCCAGTCTTCGTTTTGATGTAAGATCAGGTGCGATTCGCGCACACGAGCGCGAGATCGGGACTTATTGGCTTTACGCAGATCAAGGTGGCATTCCGCTCTTTACCGAAAACGAAACTAACAACCAGCGTCTCTTCAACGCCGCCAACAGCTCACCCTATGTAAAGGACGCTTTCCACGGAACCATAATTAACGGAGAGAAAGATGCAGTGAATCCTGCGCTGCAAGGTACCAAAGCCGCGATGCATTACAAGCTGACGATTCCCGCGGGTAGGGAAACGATTGTCAATCTTCGCCTGCAAAAGAGCAACGCAGCCATCAAGCCGGCGCAGGCGCTCGGCGCGGAATTCAAAGAAATCTTCGCCCAGCGAAAGCAGGAGGCCGACGAGTTCTATGCCACCGTGATTCCTGAGACAGCCGATGCAGACACAAAGAACATCATGCGGCAGTCATTCGCGGGGCTGCTGTGGAGCAAGCAGTATTACCATTACGTGGTCCGTGACTGGCTTAACGGCGATCCCACTATGCCCAAGCCGCCCGAGGAGCGGAAGAGTGGGCGCAACCGCGCCTGGGGACAAATCTACAACGCTGACATCATTTCTATGCCCGATAAATGGGAATACCCATGGTATGCCGCCTGGGACCTGGCCTTTCATTGTGTCTCGCTCGCCCTGGTAGATTGCGAATTTGCTAAAGAGCAGCTTCTGCTCATGTTGCGCGAGTGGTACATGCATCCAAACGGGCAGATACCAGCTTACGAATGGGCCTTGGGCGACGTGAACCCGCCGGTGCATGCCTGGGCAGCGTATCAGGTATTCCTCATCGACCGCGCCAGGAAAGGTGGCAAGGGCGATAGCGAATTTCTGTCCCGGGTCTTTCACAAGCTTCTGCTCAACTTCACCTGGTGGGTGAATCGGAAAGACGTGGAGGGCATGAATGTGTTTCAGGGTGGCTTCCTCGGGCTGGACAACATTGGAGTCTTCGATCGCAACGCAACTCTGCCCGGAGGTGGTCACCTTGAACAATCTGATGGCACCAGTTGGATGGCCATGTACTCGCTCGACATGATGGCCATTGCGCTGGAGCTTTCACGCGAGGATCCGACCTATGAAGACGTAGCCAGTAAGTTCTGGGAACACTTCATTCATATCGCCCGAGCGATGAACCACCTGGGCGGCGATGGCTTGAGCCTTTGGAACGAAGAGGACGGCTTTTTCTATGATGTGCTGCACTCGTCGGACGGAAGTTCTTTGCCGCTTCGCGTGCGCTCTCTGGTTGGCCTGATGCCTCTCTACGCCGTTCAGACCATGAATCCGGAACTGCTGGATGCCATGCCCGCGTTCAAGCGCCGGCTGGAATGGTTCATCGATAATCGCGCCGACCTGATCAGCAACCTGGCCTGCATGCGCACGCAAGGCAACAGCGAGCGCCGGCTGTTTTCGGTTGCCACCCGCCCTCAACTGGAACGGATCCTGGAAGTTATGCTCGACGAGAATGAGTTCCTTTCGCCCTACGGCATAAGGGCACTCTCGGTCTATCATCGCGACCATCCTTTTATGGTTGAACTCGATGGCCAATCACATTCTGTCCACTACGAGCCCGCGGAATCGAGCACTGGGCTGTTTGGCGGGAACTCCAACTGGCGCGGCCCCATCTGGTTTCCGGTAAATTACCTGTTGATCCAGGCACTGCGCCGCTTCCATGACTACTACGGCGAATCATTTCGGGTTGAATGCCCTACGGGCTCTGGCCATCTCATGAACCTGAATGAAGTCGCCGATGAGATCGGCCGCAGGCTGGTGAGCACTTTCCAGCGCGATCGCAGCGGCAACAGGCCGGTTTTGGGGACGAACGCAAGGTTCCAGTCCGATCCGCTCTGGCGCGACTACATTCCTTTTCACGAATACTTCCATGGCGACACTGGGGCCGGCGTCGGCGCCAGCCATCAGACGGGCTGGACCGGGCTGGTCGCCAAAATGATCGATGAACTTTTCGTGAAACAAAAGAAGAACACCCGAATCACAGCAGCAGCGGCCAGGGCCAGTTAAGAAAAGGAGCAACAACGTGAAAGCAGTCGCAGTATTTCCCGGCAAGCCCAACAGCGCCCATCTTGCCAGCCTTGACCGGCCTGACATCAACTCTGTGCCCAATGGCCGCGGTGTTCTCGTGCGCGTGCTCCGCGTCGGCGTGGATGGCACGGACAAAGAGATCAATGCGGCAGAATACGGCGCTGCGCCTCCAGGCTATGATTTCCTCGTCACCGGCCATGAAGGGTTTGGCGTCGTGGAAAACGTTGGCCCCAACGTTACTGAGTTCAAACCTGGCGATTATGTCGTCGCTACCGTTCGCCGCCCCGGAAACAGCATCTATGACCTCATTGGCACCAATGACATGACCACGGACGATACTTATTTTGAGCGGGGCATCAATCTGCTTCACGGCTTCCTGACGGAGTTCTATGTTGATGATGCCGAGTACATCGTGAAAGTGCCGCCCACGTTGCGTGATATCGGCGTTCTGCTGGAGCCGTTCACAGTAGTGCAAAAGGGCATCACCCAGGCTTGCGAAGCCCAGAGACGGTTGCGCGTCTGGCGGCCGCGGAAAGCCGCGGTGATGGGAGCCGGAACCATCGGTTTGCTGGCTGCGCTTGCGCTCAAACTTCGCGGCATGGACGTGACGGTGTTTGCACGCCAGCCCAAACCAAGCCTGCGGTCCGAACTGCTCGGACGCATTGATGTACGCTATGTTTCCACTGTGGACACGCCGATTCTGGAAGGCGCAAAGCAACACGGCCCGTTTGACCTGATCTTTGAAGCAACCGGCGCATCACAAGTAGTATTTGAAAGCATGCAGGCCGTCGGCAAAAACGGCGCCTTGATTCTCTCCAGCGTCACCGGCGGCGATAAGAAGGTTGAAGTCCCTGCGGACAAGATCAACCTGGATTTCGTCCTGGGCAACAAGCTCCTGGTGGGTACTGTGAACGCAAATCGTGAATACTTCGAATCCGGCGTTCGTGACATGGCGCTGGGTCAGGCCATGTATTCCGGGTGGATGAATGAGCTGCTTACGCACCCAGTCGAGGGCCTTGACAGTTACCCCGAGGCATTCAATAAGCTCGAGACAGCCCGCGAAGCCATCAAGGTTTTCTACAAGGTCGCATCGTTCTGAGCGAAAGGCATCAACGTGATTAGCTTTGACAAGAGCGTATGTACCGATTTGCAAGCGGGACTCAGCCGCGAATGGCTTGAAACCAACGGTCTCGGCGGCTTTGCCTGCGGCACCATCGCCGGGGCCAACACGCGTCGATATCACGGGTTGCTCACCGCTGCTCTGAATCCGCCCGGCGGACGCATGGTTCTGCTCTCCAAATTGGAAGAGACGCTCGTTCTTGGCGATCGGCGGATGAATCTCTCGACCAATGAATACGTCGGCGCGATTCATCCTGAGGGGTATCTTCTACTCAGCAGCTTCCGGCTCGATCCTTTTCCCACATGGGCTTTCGAAGTGGAGGGCGTGCGCCTGGAGAAAACAATCTTCATGCCGCAAGGCAGCAACACCGTGCAGGTGGAATACAAGCTGCTAGAGGCTCCATCCGGAACGGAGCCAGTGCTGGAAGTGCGACCGCTGGTTGCCTTTCGCGACTATCACTCCACGACCCATGAGAACGGTGACTTGAACGCAGCCGTTGAGGCTGGGCTGAACTCCGCCAGCATACAGCCTTACACAACTCTGCCCCGGCTGCACTTCACCCACAACTCTGATCAATTCGCCAATCAGGGCTACTGGTACAAAAACTTTCTTTATCGCGTAGAGCAGGAGCGCGGCCTCGATTACCACGAGGACCTGTTCAACCCATTCGTGCTCTCGTGGAAGCTCAGTAAAAAGCGTGGCGCGCAAATCATCGCCTCCACCGAGCCGCGCGATATCGAGCATGCTGCCGCCGTGCGCAAAGCAGAGTTGCAGCGCCGGCAACGGCTGGTTGCATCGTCTCCCGTCGACGATCCGCTGGTCAGTGCGCTCACAGCTGCGGCGAACCAGTATCTTGCGCGTCGCGGCGAAGACTGGACCGTCATCGCCGGCTACCCCTGGTTTACAGACTGGGGCCGCGATACCATGATCTCGCTTCCTGGGTTGACGTTGTGCACTGGCAAAACCGAGATAGCCAAGAGCATATTGCGTAATTTTGCTCGCCACACCGACATGGGCATGCTGCCGAATCGTTTTGTCGATTCCGGCGAAGAGGCAGAGTTCAACACCGTGGACGCCACGCTTTGGTTTTTTGAAGCCGTGCGCGCCTACGCGGCCGTCACCAACGATTACGATTTCATCCGCAACGAGCTCTACGAGGTCCTGGCCCAAGTCATCGAATTCCACATCAAGGGAACCCGCTACAACATTAAAGTCGCCGAGAACGGCTTGCTCAATGCCGGCGCTCCGGGCACGCAGCTCACATGGATGGACGCTAAAATCGGTGATTGGGTGGTAACTCCGAGGAGCGGTAAGCCGGTTGAGATTCAGGCGCTCTGGTACAACGCGCTCCGCGTCATGGAGGACCTGGCAACGCACTTCAACGATGATGATCGGCGGAAGAAATATTCAAGTCTGGCTGCACTTACCAGTTGGACGTTCAACCGCGTCTTCTGGAACAAAGACACGCGCTGCCTCTATGACGTGGTCAACGGCGGTCCGCTGGACGGATCGATTCGTCCGAACCAGATCTTCGCTGTCAGCTTGCATCACTCCATGCTTTCTCCAGAACGCGCCCGGGCAGTGGTCGAGACAGTGGAGAAGGAACTGCTGACGCAGGTGGGGTTGCGCACACTCAACCGTTCCGACGGTCGATATCGTGCGACCTATGAAGGCAATCAATACAGCCGTGATTCCGCTTATCACCAGGGCACGGTATGGCCCTGGCTGCTGGGACCTTTTGTCTCGGCGTATGTGCGAGTGAACGGCGGAACTGCGCAATCGCGAGCCCGCGCGCACGAGTTTCTGCGTGGCTTCGAACAGCATCTCACTGAAGCTGGCCTGGGCCAGGTCTCCGAGATCTTTGACGGTGATGTCCCGCACCATCCCCGTGGGTGCTTCGCTCAGGCCTGGAGCGTGGCTGAGCTGCTGCGCGCGCTGTGCGAAGACGTCTATCAAACCAATGTCGAAGTGGCTCGAGAGGTCGTCGCTGCAGGCTGATCTCCACCCTGACCATTACACTTCTACTACCCGCCTTCTGGGGAATCAGCGGGGCAAGGGGTTCAACACATGATGGAAATTTACGACGTTGTGCTGGTGGCCCTTGAATAGTGAGATGCTGTCAATGAAGCGACACGGCCGACCAGCGCTGATCGGGATGCTGGCGGGAGCTGCAGCCAGCACGCCTCTATTCTTGACCCTTAGCCACTCTCTTTCGAGCTTGGTTCTCGGCATCTTGGTCGGCGCAGCTTATACAGCCAGCGTGCGACGCACGCCCCACGCCTATGTTGACAATCTCATGACGGCTGGTGCGCTGGGAGTGCCGCTGTGGGGACTGATCAGCGTTGTCGCGCTTCCACTGTTGTCCGGTCAAACCCCGGAGTGGAGCGCCGAACAGATGAGAGCGCATTTCCCGGCGCTGGTGGGCTGGGTGCTGTTTGGCACGTTACTCGGCGTATTCACGCAGGGATTGAGCGACCTCGTGGAACGAATCTTTGGCCCCGAATCCCAAGCCCTTCCGCCGGACTTGGAGGAGAAGCAACGGATCGTGATCCTGGGCGGCGGATTCGCCGGTATGAAGACCGCAGAGTGTCTTGAACAGCAGCTCCGCACGAACAGCACGGCCCGGATCACTCTGGTCAGCGAGACGAACGCGCTCCTCTTTACACCCATGCTCGCGGAAGTAGCCGGGAGCACGCTGGAGCCAAGCCACATCAGCACGCCCCTGCGCAGCAGTCTTCATCGCACGGAGTTCATCCGCGGACGCGTGACCGCGATTGACCTTGAAAATCGCAAGGTGCTGCTGGCGGAACTGGCCTCTGAATCTTCTTCAGGGCAGTTGGAAGTGCCTTACGACAATCTGGTGCTTGCGCTGGGGTCCGTCTCCAACTATTTGGGAATGTCCAACGTGGAGAAGCTGGCCTTCAATTTCAAGAGCCTGCTTGACGCCATTCGCATCCGCAATCACGTGATTGAAATGTTCGAGCGGGCCGATCGCGAACGGGATCCATCGCTGCGGGTGCCACTCCTTACGTTCGTGGTCGCGGGTGGCGGCTTCGCCGGGGTCGAACTTGCAGGGGCACTAAACGATTTTGCTCGCGGGATTTTGGCCGACTATCCCAACCTGCATGCTAGCGAGCTGAACATAGTGCTGGTTCACGCGCGTGACCGGATTTTGCCGGAGCTCAGTGAATCCCTGGCGCGGTACGCACAGCAGAAGATGCAAGCGCGAGGCGTAAAGTTCCGCTTGAATACGCGTCTGAGTGATGCTCAGCCTGGCGTCGTCGTTCTCTCGGACGGAGAGATTCACGCTCAGACCCTGGTCTGGACTGCGGGTACGGCTCCCAATCCTTTGGTCAAGGCACTACCTTTTGAGAAAGATAAGCGCGGTGGGGTCAAAGTCGACTCGGCGTTGGCCGTTCCGGGTCAGTCCGGCGTGTGGGCCTTGGGGGATTGTGCGGCAGTCACGGATGCGAAAAGCGGCAAAGCGTGTCCGCCCACCGCACAGTTTGCTATCAGAGAGGCACAAATCGTAGCCAAGAACATCGCGACTCAAATGCGGGGGCGCTCCGCAACGAATTTCCATTTTGATTCACTAGGGGCACTGTGCGTCGTTGGCCATCAAACGGCCTGCGCCGAGCTGAGTGTTCCCTTTCTACGAACCAAGGCCGTCCGTTTCTCGGGGCTGTTGGCGTGGCTTATGTGGCGGGGAATTTATCTCTCAAAGCTGCCAGGGCTGGAGCGCAAGATTCGTGTGCTCATGGACTGGACCATCGAACTCTTCTTTCCTCGGGACATTGTGCAGACGATCGATTTGCAGTAGGAGCGCTGAAATGTCGACAACGTCAACTTCATTCGCCATGCGGGTTGTGCCCACGCGCCACGTTTGGGTCGGACCGGTGCTTGGGCTGTTGACCGGAGTGTTGGGCGGCGCGCTGCAGAGCGGAATCCTCGAGACTCCAGTTGCGAACTGCGTCTTGCTTGGCGCAGTCTTCGGGCTCGTCTTCGGTCTCTGTTTCGCCAAACGAGCCACAACTCCGGGCGCTGGCTTGATCTGGGGGCTGGGTTCGGCCTTGCTTCTATGGTTTCTGTTGCCCGATGGAATTCATCCACTGCTGAGCCCCTCGACCGCTTCCGCGCACATGCTGAACGACGCTCAGGAGCATTTTCCGCAACTTGTTGCCTATCTGGTTTGCCTGGGCATGCCGGTAGGGCTGGTTCTTGGTCTTCGCGGGGGCCTTCTGTCTAACGAAGGGCAACCTCGGTTTCGTTGGGGCCGCGCCATTGTAGCCGGTGGCCTTGCCGGGACCATCAGCGGATTAGCCTTCAGCGGTTGGGAGTATGCAGGAGGGTTCTTGCCGCTGCTCGAGGGACTCCCGGAATTTCAGTCTCAGACCAGAGCCGTGATCTTACATTTCCTGATGGCGCTGCTCATCGGCGCAATTTTTGGCATCCTCTTTCAGCGGGACGTTCGCGGCTATGGCTCGAGTATGGGCTGGGGCGTGGGATTCGGGATTTTCTGGTGGTTTTTTGGCCCACTCACGATTTTCTCTCTTATTGGCCGCGAGCCCATCGATTGGTCGGCCGATCAAGGTACGGCGCTGTTCGGTTCGCTGGTCGGCCACATTATTTATGGATTTATGTTGGGAACAACCTACGCATTCCTCGACCGGATATGGGTGAGGCTGTTCATCCAATCCGATCCCCTCAATCGGGAACCGGAGGGACTTGGACTCCATTTTCTGCGCTCCATCCAGTGGGGAGCCTTCGCCGGTCTGGTCGGTGGCCTGATCTCAAGTCCGGTCATGTTTGCGACCGGCATATTGCCGAAGGTTGCGGGTCTCGATACGAGCTTCGTAGGGCTGCGCGGTCTGATCATGCACCTGATCGTAAGCGCCGCCATCGGTATGACGTATGGTCTATTGTTCCGCAATGAGGCCCCGAGCCTCGGACTCGGTATCCCGTGGGGATTTCTGTTTGGCCTGATCTGGTGGTACGTGGGTCCCCTGACTTTGCTGCCGTTGATTCTAACCGGCGCATTCGACTGGAGGGCAAGCGCGGCCTCGGTGCTGCTGCCATCGCTCATCGGACACTTGATTTACGGCGGCTCCACTGCATTTGTATTCCTCTTACTGGAGCAGCGCTACAAAAGATGGTTGCTTCTCGATCCGCGAATTGCCGCTCGCGAATTGCGCCGCCTTCGTCCAGTAGGGACACCAGCCCCGGCCTTGTGGTTCTTCGCGATTGGACTGGGTGTGCTGCTACCTATCCTGCTTGGCTAGGATTGTCGGTGTTTTTTCTGTCAGCCCTCGTTAGAGAGGAAAGCAAGAGGCCGAAAATGGCGAACATGGGAAGATGGAAGATTACGGGCGAGTATGATTAAATTCAACCGCTTCAATCAGTGCCGAGTTTTTGATGGACAGTACAGAGTTTGCACCAGTGGGCTAAACTGGCTGCAGCGATTTATTGCTCCATAGAAAATCAGAGGCCCAGTCGAATGGGCCTCTCTCTCTTTCAAGTAAGCATCGCTTCTGAGCAAACAGCTGGAGACAACACTCCAGGTCTTTCCGTTCCAGTGCTCAATCAGCGCTTGATTGGGAAATCCTGCACCCGCCTGCTGGCGACCGCGTTAAACATTCGAAGCGAGCGCCTTGACAGCTAGAACTGATTTCCACTGGCTGCCTGCGTCCACCGCATTCACCACCGACCATGCTGCCCCGTCCCAGTGCTCGGTGAGCGTGTGCCAACGGCCATTGATGTCTTGCTGTACGCCTACACCCGACACGTCCGAGTCGGAAAAAAGCAGAGACGCCAAACAGGATGTTTGCAGCGCCCCCCCGGACTCGGGCTCGGAACAACGGAGGCGTGGAGACGCCAAGAAGAATGTAGGCAAATTTGTGACGGCAAGAGCCCCCAACTTCAACAAACCGCAACAGCTTTCAACAAACGACCCGCAACAGGTTCTATATCAGCCACTTAAGAACATCAAATTCCAATAGCTTTCAATACAGCTTGACATCTGGTTCGGGACCAGGGGGTCGGAGGTTCAAATCCACTCTCCCCCGACCAATCAATACCTTCCAGCCGGCCATCACTTGACGATCAACGTGACGGGCATACTTACCGGCTGTACGCTTGAATTGGAGCTGGTAGCAGTCACTGTGATCGCGAAGGTTCCGGGCGGCGTTCCCGGCGGTGGTGGTGGTGGTGGCGGAGAAGAACCTCCGCCGCAGCCGATGCAAAGCAGCACAGCGAACGCGCCAGTCGCAAAGACCCAGCGTGGAATGTGCCTCCTGGCTATTTTCCGATGAGCAAGCAGAACCATTACCAGCAGGCAGATGGCCCACAGCGGCCAAGCACGGACGCTGAAGTTGGCCGGGGGAAGCTGCAGCGTCGGCCAAGGCGCCACTTGGGCCCGGGCGGTGGTAGTCACGGTCATCGTCGAAAAGTTGCCAGTAGTCGGGTTCGGGCTGAAACTTGCCGTAGTCGCCGCCGGCAATCCGGCAACACTGAACGTCAAATTATCGGCGAAACCTGGATTCCGCGAGACGTTAAAGGTGTAAGTCGCGCTGGCGCCGGCGGAGACGGTCTGAGAAGAAGGCGTGGGGGTCAGGCCAAAAGGTGGGCCCCCGGGCGTAACCGTAAAGCTGGTAGCGCTGGTCGCGGTCCCATCCAGCGTGGTGACGGTGATGGGGCCAGTGGCAGCCCCGAACGGAACTGTCGTCGTGACCGTCCCGGGGTTGCTCACCGTGAATGTAGCCGGGTGTCCATTAAAAGAAACGGCCGTGGCCCCGGTGAAGTTCGTGCCCGTAATCGTCACACCCGCGCCAACCTGACCGTTGGCCGGCGCAAAGGAAGTGATGGCCGGCGTAACCGTAAAGCGGGTCGTGGTTTTCAAAGGCCCGCTGCCAGGCGTGGTGACGGTGATGGGGCCAGTGGTAGCCCCGGCGGGAACTGTCGTCGTGATCGTCCCGGGGGGGTTCTCCGTGAATGTAGCCGCCACTCCGTTAAACGAAACGGCCGTGGCTCCGGTGAAGTTCGTGCCGGTAATCGTCACACCCGTTCCAACCGGACCGAAGGTCGGCGCAAACGGGCTGAAGCTGATCCCTTCCATGAAAGCTATGATGTCGTCGGTCGCGGTGGGCCCGATCGCCGGAGTGTTGATCGGGCCGGAAAACCCAGTACTACCCGGCGAGTTAGCGAAGAAAGACGAATTATAAAACGCGAGCACATCTTGCAACGTGGCTGCGGAGCCGTCGTGGAAGAACGGACCCAGGTTGGCGATATTGAAAAGCTGGCGGACGCTGAACGCACGCGACCCGCACGGTGAGGCGGGCTCGCAGGGAAGATTGTCCACTCCAGCCGAGTTGATGGTCTGGTTCACTACACCCGTGTTGAATGTCGCTGAGCTGGCCAGGACCGTCGAGGCGTGGCAAAACGAGCATTTGGCGGCGCCGAAAAAGGCATTCAAGCCCCGCTGTTGCGCGGCGGTGATCACGAACCGGTTCAAATTGAACTTATTTGGGTCGGTTCCTGCCGGGAAATCCAGCGACCGCATGAACGCTTCCATGGCGGCCAGTTCATCAGGCGTCGGCAGCCGGAAATCCGGGTCCGATCCACCGCTGTTCCGATTCAGCGTCCGCGGGAAGTGCTGGGTGACGGCTCCCGTCGCGAAAGATTGCAGGTCGTTAACGCTGCCGCTAAGTCCAAACGGGCCAAATCTTTGGCTCAGGTTCAATAGGTGGGGAGACTTGCGGAACACGGGCGGGGTCGGGGGAAAGCCGTCAATGTTTTCCAGGATGAGACCACGGCCTTGAGGGAAGTTCCAGGCCGAGCACAGACGAACCTGCAATAGCGCCGAGACTTCCTGCCGTGATGCTCATGACGGTTCCCGTACACGAGTTGCTGTCGCTCACGTCGCCGGATAAGGCCGGGTTCATGCCGCCCGAGACAAGATATGTGGTCAGCGAAACCTGCGTCAGCACCTTAGCTTTCGCTCCGCTTCCATTCGTTATGATGCCCTGCAACGTACCGCTGCATGGCGCGCCGCTCGGAACCGTCTGGGTCAGGACCAGCGTGTTCAGATTGAAATCGAAGCCGGGATCGAAGCTGGACGGATTCGTCTCGCCGATGAACAGCGGATCGAACGTCGCGGAGACGGTACTGAATCGCGACTGAATATTGCTCGGCGGCAACGCGAAGTTCAGGCTCGCTGCGTGACAAGTTGCGCAGGTCCGCCCATTGCCCTGGAAGGTCTCGCCGCTGAACAGATTCTCGCCCTGGGCGACTTGGGTGGCTAGCGGGATGGTGAGCGTGTTTCCCGCATCGTTTGTCGGTGTGGGTGTCGTATTGATCGTGAAATCGGAGTTAGGGACGGAACCACAAGAGGTAGAGGTGCGCTTCAGGCTCACCGTATTCATGATGGGAAGGGCGGCCGTCGGGGGACCTGCAATAACAACGCCGTTGCAGCCGCCGGAGTCGGTTCCGGTCTGGGCAGCAGGAAAGCTTCCGTAGGAAACACAGTCAGTTCGTAAAAACGCATTGCTATTCAGCGGATTGTTCGTGAAGCACACTTTCCCGCTAATGGGGCTCAGGAGCGGCGGCATAATGAAATCGGGAGTCGGTGCTCCAGTCAGGTTCGCAAAGTCCTGGGTCGCAATCAACTGCGTGTTGGCATCGGGGGGCACACTGTGCGGGAATTTGAACTTGCCAGTTTCTCTTCCCGTGGCGTCAAAGAACACTAGCATCACCCTCGATTGAGTCTCGCCAGCCTGCGGGCCCCATAAGTTGCCACCCCCCTCCTGCTTGATGACGATGAATTGGATTTTGGAGTTGCCATTGACGCCGGCCATGATCTCCTGAATATGGTTCTCATCGTTGGTC
>WNFM01199761.1_pt1 | contig 29987 bp, 34 predicted proteins | sample 5400271 | NCBI WGS metagenome assembly WNFM01 (sample SAMN13153352, study PRJNA577476) | soil metagenome | isolation source: 60 cm saprolite on Douglas fir-dominated hillslope | place: USA:California | collected 2013-09-17 | reverse complement strand
CAGGGGTTCCGCGAGGTGGCGCTCGCACGAAACGGTGAGGGCGATCCAGCGCGCGCCCGCGCCAGAGCCACCGAGGCGGATCGGCATCATCTCGCCCGCGACCGGAGTCTTCAGCAGGGACGCGAGCGACACCGTCTCGTCGCCGATCGCGCTTCCGATTACGTGGGCGTCGCCGCGCGGCACCAGCGCGAGCTCGCCCGCCCTGAGCGCCACCTCGTCGCCGAGCCCCGCGCGCACGACGCATTGCCCCTCGACCACGAGGTGCGCCCGCGCCACCGCGCCGCTCGCCGGGACCGAAACGCACCACGGCGCCCGCGTGGCCGCATCCAGCGTGACGCCCGCGGTGAACCTAGAGAGCCGGAGAACTTCGGACAGCGCGTCCATTAATGGGGTCAGACTCCAATTTTTCTATGTGTTGGTTTTTTGTGGGAATTAGAAAAATTGGAGTCTGACCCCATTAATACCTTGCCGCCGGGCACACGTCAGTGAAAGTGCGCGGCGTGCGAAGAGCGGCGCGCCGCAGTCCTCGCAGTATTCGGGCGTGAAGGTGCCGGCGAGCTTCTTCACTTCGGTGAGGCCGCTCTCGGCGAGCTGCGCCATCACTTCCTCTAGCGGCCCGGGACGCGCGGTCTCGTCCTCGCGACCGTAGAGCGGCCACACGACGCCGTGCGCCACCTCGGAACCGCCGTCGGCGGAGAAGCCGACGCGGTATTCGTCGACGCGCTCCTCGCCGAAGCCCGCGATCACGGCGTGCAGGTCGCCGGCCTTCACTTTCAGCGCGTTTTCGAGGAAGGCGATGGCCGCGCGAATGCCGAACGGGCGCACGCGCCGATCCGACTCGCGGCAATTCACGTAGTACGCATCGGGAAGCAGGCACTCGAACACGCATCCCGGAAGGAGCTTCGCAAGCGTCGGGCGCGCCTGCGCGATCCATTGCTCGAGGCTGCCCGCGCGTCCGGCGTGGCCCGAGGCGTCCTCCTGCCAGCGGAATACGGCCTGCCCGCGCGGAACCGCGGCGCACGCCACGAAGAAACGCGTGTCGGCGAGCAGGTGCGCGGTCTCCGGAAGTCGCGCGAGATCGATGCGCGGAGTCTCGCCGGAGATGGCGCTCTCGGCGAGGCGCGCGGCGAGCTTGCGCAGCTCGGAGAAGTGGCGCGGCAGCTGGTCGATCGAATACACGTAGGGCACGAACGCGACGCGCGCGCCTGCGGCGAGCACGTGCGCCTGGAGCTGCACGCGCAGCGTGTCGGCCTCGTCGGGCGCGATCGCCCCGGAGGGAATCGCGTATTTGGACCAGGCGACGACGGGTGCGGCGATGAGCAGCGCCTGCCATGCGCGATCGCCTTGCATCACCGTGAGCGACTCGCTCTCGTTCTCGACCAGCTCGATCAGGGTGTCGTAGGCGCCGAGGTTGGTCTGGTAGAGGTGGTCGAGCGCCCCGTCGATGGGGGCGTCGTTGCCGTGCTCGAGGAGCCGCGCGGCGAGCGCCGACATCTCGCCTTCCCAGAAACGGTCCTCGGTGAGGCTGCCGGAGGCGTTGAGGCCGTTGGCGAGCGCGATCAGGCGCTCGGCGTCACGGGTGAGGCGGGGCGGGGATTTTGCGCGGGTGCGGGCCATGCACTATTTTATCGCTACAATCGATGGGCATGTTCGCGCCCGCCATTTCCTTCGTCGATCTAGAGACTACCGGAACGACCCCGACGGGCGATCGCATCACGGAAATCGGCATCGTGCGCGTCGACGACGGCGAATTCGTCGACGAGTGGTCGACGCTGGTGAACCCCGAATGCAGCATCCCCGAGGAGATCCAGGCACTCACGGGGATCACCAACCCGATGGTGCGCGGCAAGCCGACCTTCTCCGAGCTGCGCCGCGAGGTGCTCGAGCGCCTCGAGGGCCGCGTCTTCGTCGCCCACAACGCGCGCTTCGACTATGGATTCCTCAAGCACGAGTTCCGCCGCACCGGCATCGCCTTTACCGCGGATGTGCTGTGCACCGTGCGCCTCGCGCGCCGGCTCTATCCCGAGGCGATCGGCCACGGGCTCGACGCGCTCATTGCACGCCACGGACTTCACGATGCGATTGCCCCGGAATCTGCCGCGCGCACGGGGCGTCACTCGGCGCTGGGCGACGCGCGCGCGATCTGGCGCTTCGTGCAGATGCTCTATCGCGAGCGTGACATCGACGAGATTGCCGCGGCGGCGAAGCGCCTGCTCAAGATCCCCAGCCTGCCGCCACAACTGCCGGCGGATGCCCTCGAAGGGCTTCCGGAAGGCCCGGGCGTGTACCGCTTCTACGGCGTGAACGACCTGCCGATCTACGTCGGCAAGAGCGTCAACCTGCGCGACCGCATCCGCTCGCACTTCTCGAGCGACTACCGCTCGGCCAACGACGCGCGCCTGTCGAGCGAGATCCAGCGCATCGAAGTCGATGAGACCGCGGGCGAGCTGGGCGCGCTGCTGCTCGAAGCGCGCCTGGTGAAAGAGCTCCTGCCGCTCCGCAACCACCGCCTGCGGCGCAAGCTCAACGCGTGCTTCGTCCACCTTCCCGACATGCGCTCGGCGCCCGAGGTGCTCGCCAACAAGGACATCGACTGGAATGCGAGGGCTCACGACGGCGAATCGCTCTACGGTCCCTTTGCCACGCGCGCCCACGTGAAGGCGATGCTCGAAGGGCTCGCGGGCGAGCACGGCCTGTGCTGGCGCCTGCTCGGATGGGAAAAGCGCGGCGGGCCGTGCTTCGCGCGCCAGGTGAGGAAATGCCGCGGCGCGTGCATCGGCGAGGAGTCTCCCGACTCATTGCCTGGCGCGTGGCCGATTGGCCGTTTCCGGGACGCGTGGCCGTGACCGAACGCCATCCCGAAGGGCGCTTCGAGGAGGCGCACGTCTTCGATCGCTGGTCGCACATCGGCACCGCCCGCTCGGAAGACGAGCTTGCCGCGCTCGCCGAGACGCGCGTCGAGATCGCCTTCGATCCCGACGTCTATCGCATCCTGCAAAGCCATTTCGCGCGCCGGCGCGCTTCGGTGCGTCCGCTCGCCGCAGCCGCGCGCGAGGTCGAATTCGCCTAGGGCTTCCTAGAGAAGCTCGCCCTGACGGCCGGGGTCGCTCTCCGCATCGCGCAGGACCTCAGGCCCCTCGTTCTTCGGACTGCTCGCAAGCCTGCTTACCGCGCGCAAGGTGACGGCGCCCTCGTAGGGCTTGAGGAGCTGCAGTGCGCTCGCCGTCTCGCCCGCGAGCCAGGTCTCCTCGCTTCCTTCGGGAAGGATCACGGGCATGCGGTCGTGGATGTCGGCGACCGCCTCGTTCGCATCCGTCGTGACGATGGTGAAGGTGCGCAGGCTCTCGCCTTCTTTCGACTTCCACTTCTCCCAGAGCCCGGCAAAGGCGAAAACGCCGCGATCGGGAAGGCTGATCGCGTAGGGCTGCTTGCGTCCCGGCGCGCCCTTCCATTCGAAGAAGCCGGTGGCGGGCACCAGGCAGCGGCGCCGCTCGACCGCGTCGCGAAAGGCGGGCTTTGAATCGATCCCCTCGGCGCGGGCGTTGATCATTCGGTTGCCCACCGAGGGGTCTTTCGCCCAGTGCGGCACCAACCCCCAGCGCGCGATCGCGATCTCGCGCGCGTCGCCGGCGCGGTTCTCGCGGATTACCGGAACCTCCTGGGTCGGCGCGATGTTATAGCGGCGCCGCACACGGTCGTCCACCGGCACCCGGAACGTGTAGGCGATCACGTTGCCATCGGCGTCGAGGAAGTAACGGCTGCACATCGCTCCAGTGTAAAGTAGGCGCCGGAGGAAGCGTCATGAAAGCGGTCCAGTGGGCATTGGCTTTTCTCGGCATCGCGGCGCTCGCGCTGGTGGGGACCGGCTTCCTGCTGCCATCGCATTTCGAGTTGCAGCGCTCCACCGTCGTCAATGCGCCGGCGAGCAAGGTCTACGATTTGGTCTCCACGCCGAAACAGTGGGCGCAGTGGGGCCCGTGGGCGCAGCGCGACCCGGACATGAAGATCACGCACTTCGGCCCGCCTTTCGGCCAAGGCGCGAAGTGGTCGTGGGTGAGCAAGTCCGAGGGCAGCGGCGTGATGGAGTTCACGCGCGTCGAGCCCGATCGCCTGATCGAGTACACGCTCCTCTTTCCCAACTACGCCATGAAATTCAAGGGCGCGTTCCGCTTCGAGCCCACGGGCAACGCGACGCGCGTCACCTGGTCGAGCGAGGGCGACGTCGGCGGCAATCCGCTGCGCCATTACCTCGTGCTGATGGTCGATCGCTTCGCCGGCCCGGACTTCGAGCTCGGGCTTGCCAACCTCAAGGCGCTCGCCGAGAAGCCGTGAGCATTTCCGTGACGCCCCGTTTGGAGGATGCATGAAGCCGTGGACGATCATCGCCTCGCTGTTCCTGCTCTGCGCGTGCGCCACCGCGGAAAAGGAGCCGCCGCCCAAGCCGTTCGTCGGCACCCGCTGGGAGGTGGTGCTCGAGCTGCCGCTCACGGGCACGCAGCCGCAGATGCGCTTCGGCGATGGCCGCGTCGAGGGCTTCGGGGGCTGCAGCATGTTCGTCGCGCGTTATGTCCAGGATGTGGTCGGCGCGCGGGCGATCGCGATCGGACGCATCGAAGTGGACCGCCGGCTTTGCGCCGATACGAGCGCGCAGGCGGCAGAAAGCCGAGTGCTCGAGGTGCTGCAGGCGGTGTCGAGCTACACGATCACCGCCGACACCATGGTCATGGCGGGCTCCGCGGGAGCCCTCAAGTTCCGCGCGTATTCGCCGGAGGCGAAGAAGTGAGCCTGCGAGGATTGCTGGGCGTCGTCTCGTGCGCGGCGATCGCCGCGTGCGCCGCCGCGACGCCCGCGACACCCGCGGCATCGCCGCTCGCCGGCACGCGCTGGAAAGGCGTGGTCGATCCTTCCACCGACGCGCGCATCATTCCGTGGCTCGAGTTCGCACCCGGACGGCTCTCCGGATTCAGCGGCTGCAATCTGTTGAGCGGAACCTGGCGCGAGGAAGGCGGCGAGATTCGCCTCGGCGCTCTCGCGGCCACGAAGCGGGGTTGCGTCGGACCGGCATCCGACCTGGAAAGGCGCGTGCTCGCCGCAGTGAGCGATCGCGCTCGCGTGACGCGCGAGGGTGCGAAGCTGGTGTTCAGCGGACCGGCGGGCGAGCGCTTCGAGTTCGTGGCGCAGTAGGCGCCGCCGGCGCCTAGTCGCGCAGCAGGCGGCCTTGCTCGAGGCGCACGCGGTCGCCGCGGCGCAGCCGCGGGCGCTCGTCGTAACGCTTCACCTCGCCCGAGCCGTCGTCGTAGCGCACGCGCAGCTCCCAGCCGTCGCCGCTGGGGTGGATCCACTCGACTGTCCCGCAGTTGATGCATACGGCGCGAGGCCGCGCCTCGACCTCGGCTCGAGAATAGTTCGGAGTCGACGGCGTGTTGCGCGTCGCGGGCAAGGGCGGCGATGCCAGCGTCGTGAAGGGCGGCGCGACCTCGGGACTCCTCGCGCTCGCCGGCGCCGGTTTCGTGGCCGAAGGCGCCACGGAATTGGGCGCCGGCGCATCGGTGACCAGTGTTTCTCCGGGCAGGAGCGCGACGCCGGGCGCGGTGCCCGCGTTCTGCTGTCCCGGCGAGGCGAAGCTCGCCGGCGTAGGGACCGCGCCCTTCGTCCCGACCCAACCGAGCATCCACGCGATCGCCACGAGCGCGCACACGGTGAGCGCGATTGCCGCAGTCACGATCGAGGCGACTACCGCCGGATGCCCGCGCGCTGCCGCGATCTCGCTGTTCATAATCCTCTTAGATTTCTATGTGCGTGCCCAGTTCCACCACGCGGTTCGCGGGCACGTTGAAGAAATCGGTCGCGCGCGTCGAATTGCGCGACATCCATGCGAACACGTGGTCGCGCCACAGCGCCATGCCCGGCGTCTCGCTCGTCGGGATCACGGTCTCCCGCGACAGGAAGAACGAGGTGTCCATCACGTCGAAGCCGAGCCCATAGCGCACGCGGCACGAGTTGAGGATCTCGTCGATGTCGGGTTGCTCGATGAAGCCGTACCACGCCTCGAGCTTGTAGAAGCCGTTCACCAGGCGCTCGAGCTGGACGCGGTCCTCGATGGGAACCGTGGGCACGTCGTGGGTGACGATGGTGAGGAACACGGTCTGCTCGTGCAGGATCTTGTTGTGCTTGAGGTTGTGCAAGAGCGCGTGCGGCACCGTGTCGGGCTGGCTGGTCATGAAGATCGCGGTGCCCTGCACCTTGGCCGGCGGATGCGCTTCGAGCCCCTCGAGGAACGGCTTGAGCGGGATGCCCTGCTCGGTGAGCCTGCGGAACATCAGGGCGCGCCCGCGCTTCCACGTCATCAGGAGCGCGAAGATCGCCGAGCCGACGAGCAACGGAAACCAACCGCCGGAGAGGAACTTCGCCGCATTGGAGGCGAGGAAGGCGAGGTCGACGACCAGCATGCTGCCGATCACTATCACGACCACCGGCAGCGTCCACTTCCAGATCAGGCGGGCGACCACCATCGCGAGCACGCACTCGATCACCATCGTCGCCGCCACCGCGATGCCGTAGGCATTGGCGAGGTTGCTCGAGCTCTGGAATCCGAGCACCAGCAGCACCACCGCGATGAACAGCGTCCAGTTCACGAACGGCACGTAGATCTGGCCGATCGAGCGCTGCGACGTGTGCTGGATCTCCAGGCGCGGGATGTAGCCGAGCTGAATCGCCTGGCGGGTCATCGAGAACGCGCCCGAGATCACCGCCTGCGAGGCGATCACGGTGGCGCAGGTCGCGAGGCCCACCATCGGGTAGAGCGCCCAGTCGGGCACCATGAGGTAGAACGGGTTCTTGATCGCCGCGGGATTGGCGAGCACGAAGGCCGCCTGCCCGAAGTAGTTGAGCAGCAGCGCGGGGAAGACCAGCGCGAGCCAGCCGATGCGGATCGCGCGCTTGCCGAAGTGGCCCATGTCGGCGTAGAGCGCCTCGCCGCCGGTGAGGGCGAGGAACACCGCGCCCAGCACCAGGAAGCCGGGCAGCGGATTGCCGAACATAAAATCCACGGCGTACGCAGGGCGCAGCGCCGCGAGCACCGCGGGATTCTTCGCGATCTGCGTAGCGCCGATCGTGCCGATGGCCAGGAACCAGATCACCGTGACCGGCCCGAAGAACGATCCCACACGGCCGGTGCCGTGGTTCTGGATGAAGAAGAGGCCGGTGAGGACGCCGATCGTGATGGGGATCACGAAGTTGCCGAAGACCGGGGTCGCGATCTCCAGGCCCTCGACCGCGGAGAGCACCGAGATCGCCGGCGTGATCATGCTGTCGCCGTAGAACATCGCGGCGCCGAAGATGCCGAAGCCGATGATGGTCCACTTCAGGCGCGGTCGCCCCTTCGCCTCGCGCAGCGCCAGGGCGAGAAGGGCGAGGATTCCGCCTTCGCCGTTGTTGTCGGCGCGCATCATCACGACCAGGTACTTGATGGTGATGACCCAGACCATCGACCACACGATGAGCGAGAGGATGCCCATCACGTTGTCGGGGGTAAGCGCGATGCCGTGCTCCGGGCTGAACGCCTCCTTCAGGGCATACAGGGGGCTGGTGCCGATGTCGCCGAAGACGACGCCGATCGCCCCGAGGACCAGGGCGGCCGTGGCCTTGCGATGCTGCGCGAGCGCCGGATCTGCCGAGCGAGCGGTGGAATCGTTCATTTTTGGATCCGGACCAGGACTTTCGTCCACTGCCCGGAATGGGCGCGGACTATACGCCCCTTTGCTGCGCCGCACAAATGGGCATGTTAGCGCCCGCTAACATGCCGCTCAGGTCGAGGGCGGGTCCTTCGCGCGCGTCTGCGTGGCGGCGGTGAAAATCCCGATGCCGAGCAGGATCACCGCGCCGATCATCACGTAGGTCTGCGACACGCCCAGGACGGTCGCGAGCCAGGCAAGGCCGGCGATGAACACGATGAAGCCGATGAGGTAGAGGGCGAAAGTCACGGGGCCTCCCGGATGCGGATGGAACCCATTGGGCGCGCGCCGCCGCGGTTCGTTCCGCGCTCCGGCCTCGGAGATTCCCTCCGCCTCGAATGGGACTATTCCTACACACGCGGCTTGCGCTTCTCGAGGAAGGCGGCGAGCGCCGCGCGCGCCGCAGGCTGCGCGAGGAGCGCGCGAAAATGACCGCCCTCGACGCTCAGCTGCGCTTCGATCGCCGCGGCATGGGCGCGCTTGAGCAGCGCCTTGGTCAGGCGCACGGATTCCACCGGCATCGCGGCGAGTCTGCGCGCTTCCTCCCACCCGGTCTCCATCGCCTCGGCCGCGGGCACGATGCGCGTGACGAACCCAGCCTCGCGGGCTTCCTGCGGGCCAAACGCCTCGCCGCGCAGGAGCAGCGAGGCGGCGCGCTGGTATCCGGCGACCAGCGGCAGCAGGTAGCTCGAGGCGAATTCCGGCACAAGGCCGAGCTGCACGAAGGGCAGGGCGAAGCGCGCGTTGTCGCCTGCGATCACGATCTCGCAGTGCAGGAGCAGGGTCGTGCCGATGCCTACGGCGGGTCCCGTCGCCACCGCCACCAGGGGCTTGGCCGCGCCGGTCACCGCCCGCAGGAAACGGAACACGGGCGAATCCTCGCCTTGCGGCGGGCGCGTGAGGAAATCCTCGAGATCGTTGCCGGCGGTGAACGTGTCCGCGGTGCCGTGGAAGACGATGGCGCGCACCGAGTCGTCGGCTTCGGCCGCGCGCAGGCTCCGGTCGAGCTCCTCGTACATCTCCCAGGTGAGCGCGTTCTTCTTCTGCGGGCGGTTGAAGCCGATGCCGACGACCGCGTCGCGGCGTGTGACGACGATCTCCATTGCCATGGCTATCTTCCCCCGGAGACGTCGATGAACGCCCCGGTCGAGTAGGAGGCCTCGGCCGAGGCGAGCCACAGGATCGCGCGCGCCACCTCGTCCGGATGGCCGCCGCGCTTCATCGGCACGGCGGCCTTCACGCGTTCGACGCGCCCGGGCTCGCCGCCGCTCGCGTGGATCTCGGTGTAGATCACGCCCGGGCGCACCGCGTTGACGCGGATGCCTTCGTCGGCCACCTCGCGCGCAAGGCCTAGTCGACGTATTCGCCGGGCGATCCGAGGGTCGAAGCCATCGAGGAAACGTTGACGATCGCGCCGCCGCGCCCGCCGTGGCGCGTGGACATGCGGCGCACGGCTTCCCGCGCGCAAAGGAATGCGCCGGTGATGTTGGTCGCGAAGACACGCTCGAAGCGTTCGGCTTCCATGTCGTCGAGCCGCGTCTGGCGCTCGAGTATCCCGGCGTTGTTGACCAGCACGGTCACGGCGCCGAGCTCGGAGTGCGCGACGTCGAAGAGGCGCACCACGTCGGCCTCTCGGGCGACGTCGGCGGCCACCGCGATGGCGCGCCCGCCGGCGTCGTGTATCGCGGCCACCACCGCTTGCGCCGCCTCGCGGTTGCGCAGGTAGTTCACGCACACCGCGTAGCCGCGCCCGGCGGCGAGCCGGGCCGTGGCCGCGCCGATGCCGCGCCCGCCGCCGGTGACGACCATCGTCCCCGCGGCGGCGTCGCCGGCTTGCGTCACGCGCGTGCGGGAATGGGGTCGCGATTCACGGCCGCTACCACGACTCCCAGGATCACCATCGCGACGGTGTCGAACACGACCTGCTGCGCCACGAGGTCGCTCGGTATTGGCTGGACGGCGAAATAGATGAGGTAGCCGGGGATCGTCGCGAGCACGGCCACGGCGAGACCGAAACGCGCGCCCTGGCCCAGGAAGGGCTTGCTCTCGCGTCCCTGGCGGTACACCCAGGTGAAGCCGATCGCCATGACCACGTGCGCGGCGATCATGTAGCCGAAGTGCGCCATCTGGTCGTGTTCCCCGCGGAACAGTTGCGGCGTGAGCGCCGCGTACTGCTGGCCAAGGAGCACTCCGTGCACCACGAATCCGAGGATCATCGACACGACGAACATCACCACCACCGACACTGCGAACGTCTTGTTCATGTCATCTCCCCCTTTTTGGCGACGTCGAGCGCATCATACCCGGCCATGCATTCCGGGGCAGGTGGGCCATGAAGGTTCGCGACATCCTTCTTGCAGCGCTTTTCCTCGCCGCGGCGGGCGGCGCCCTGGCCGAGGTTCCGGGCCGCGTGTGCGCCGAGCCGCGCGGATCCTGCCCGGGGTTCCGCGCCAACGACCTGCCGTTCGTGCTCTCCGAGAAGCCGCTCGCCCGCTCCGAGGAGCGCTCGCTCGGGTTCTATGCCGTTATCCTGCGCTCGGTGCCGCGTTGCACGCTTGCCGAAGTCGAGCGGCTGCGCCTGCAGGAGCTATTTCCGCGGCGCAAGGTCTTTGCGACGCACTTCGAGTGCGACGGCGATCCCGAGAACAACGTGACCTACTCGGGCGTGGATGCGACCCGGGGATTCGTCGCCGTGTACGCGGGCGAGGATCGCGCCACAGCCCAGGAGATGCTCGAGGTAGTGCGGGGGACGGCGCGCTTCCCGGGCGCCAACCTGCGCCTCATGCAGGTGATCCTCGTGCATCCCTGATGTTCCATAATGTCGGCACGCGCGACCCGATCCGTCCGATGAACCTCTACATCCTCACCGGCACCACCAAGGGCCTCGGCAAGGCGCTCGCCGAGCGCATCGCCACCGATTCGGACAATGAGCTCATCGCGCTCGCGCGTGCGCCCGATGCGCCCGTTCCCGGCGGGGCGCGTTTGCAAGTGGACCTCGCCGACGCCGCGGCCATCGACGAAACCTTCGATCGCATCGAGCAGCGCATTCGCGACAAGCGCTTCGCCAAGGCGGTCCTGATCAACAACGCCGGCATCGTCGAGCCGGTCGCCCCGCTCGCGCGCGCCGACGCCGCCGAGATCCAGCGCAACCTGGCGGTGAACCTGGTGGCGCCTATGCTGCTGATGCGCCGCTTCCTGCGGGCGACCGAGGGCATCGCGCTGCTGCGCCGGATCATCAACATCTCCTCGGGCGCCGGCCGCCGGCCGATCGCCGGCTGGAGTGCCTATTGCGCCGCCAAGGCGGGGCTCGACATGGCGACTCGCGTGGTCGCGCTCGAAGCGCGCGCGGTCGAAGTGGTGAGCCTCGCGCCGGGCGTGATCGACACGCCGATGCAGGGCATCGTCCGCAGCGCCTCCGAGCAGGATTTCTCCGACGTCGAGCGCTTCCGCCAGATGAAATCGGAAGGCACGCTGCGCCCGCCCGAGGAGGTCGCCGCCGACATCCTGCGGGCCGAGGCCGAGGGGCGCCTGCGGGGCGAGGCGCTGCTCGATTTGCGCGAGCTCACGGCCGGGTGAGGGAATAGGGGTGGGGGCTGACCTGTTCGCGCGATTACAGTAGACTTCGACCCGCGCCCCCCAACAAGACAAGGAGTCCGATCCATGAAACGCCTGCTGGCCCTCGCCACTGCCCTGCTGTTTGCGTCAACGACCGCGCTCGCCTTCCATTGCCCGAAGGACATGAAGGCCATCGACGAGGCGCTCGCCAAGAATCCGAAGCTCACCGATGCGCAGATGAAGGAAGTCAAGATGCTGCGCGCCAAGGGCGAGGAAGAGCACAAGGCCGGCAAGCACCAGGAAGCCGTCGACGACCTGGGCAAGGCGATGAAGATCCTCGGCGTCTCCGCCGCCGCACCCGCGAAGTCCTGAGCCCCTCCGGGCCTGGGGGAAAAAACGCCGCTTCACGCGGCGTTTTTCATTTCGGGCTTCCTGAAGAACGCGATCCAGATCGCGCCCGCGGCGAAGGCCACGTACCAGGCGAGGCCCCACTCCGGGATCGAAAGGCCGAGGAACGACCAGTCGACCTTCGAGCAGCTGCCAGTGCCGGCGAAGATCTTGGGCAGCGCCTGCGTGAGCGGGAACGTATTGAGCAGGAATTCGAGGTCCGTGCCGCAGGTTTCGCGCAGCGGCGGGAAGTGCTGCAGCCACGAGTGGCGGATCGCGACTCCGCCGCCCGCCACGGCGAAAAGCGCGACCAGTCCGGCGTAGATTTTGAGGGCGAGCCCCCTGGGCCCGTGGATCGCACCCGCGAGGCCGATGAGGCCGATCATGACGAAGGCGTAGCGCTGCAGGATGCACATCGGGCAGGGGTCGAGCCCCTTGTATTCCTGCAGGTAGAAGTAGCCGTAGGCGAGGAGTGAGGCGCACGCCACGAAGATGGCCGCGAAGAAGACGCGGGGGGTGAGGCGCATCACGGCTCGCGGAGCCTGCGCGCGCGCTCGGCGCCCGGCCGCGTGAGGCAGCGGTCGAGCCAACCCTTCACGTGCGCCCAGCGCGTGAGGTCGATCTTCCGGTACCACGCGGCGTAGAGCAGCGCCGCCACGTTGAGGTCGGCGATGGTGAAGACGTCTCCCAGCAGGTACGCCGTCTTCCCGAGGTGCGCATCGAGGACCGCGAGTGGTCGCGGCAGCTTCGCCTCGGCCGCCGCGGCGATCGCTTCGTCGCGCTGCTCCACGGGCAGCACCACGCGATTGGAGACCATCTCGATCAGCGGCGTCTCGATCTCGGTCGCCCCCCAGAGGCTCCATTGCCACGCGTGCGCCTCGTCCTCGAGTCGCGCCGGATAAAGGACACCGGGGCTGTAGCGCTTGGCGATGTAGAGGTTGATCGCGAGCGACTCGAACATCACGAAGGCGCCATCCTCGATCGCCGGGATGCGGCCATTGGGATTCAGGGCGAGGAACTCGGGCTGTTTCGCTCCCGCCTTCGAGTCCGTGGGGATGTGTTGGTAGGCGACTCCGGCCTCTTCCGCCGCCCAGAGGTTGCGGAAAGTGCGCGAGCGCGCAATGCCATGGATTTTCAGTGTCATGCCGCGGATGTTACCGCGGCGGCGCGCGGATTTGCTGCGGTATGATCGGCTATGACCGTGCAACTTCCCGCGAAGAAAACCCTCACGCTCGAGGCTGCACGCGTGGCGCTCGCGGCCGCCGAAGCCGAAGCGCGCCGCAACGAGTGGCGCGTCGTGATTGCGGTGGTCGATGACGGCGGGCATGCGATCCTCACCGCGCGCCTCGACGGCGCGCAATGGTCGAGCATCGAGACCGCCTTGGAGAAGGCACGCGCCGCCGTGGCGTGGAAGCGGCCCACGCGCCTGCTGGAAGAATCCGTCAACGGCGGGCGCACGGCGTTCCTCTCGATCGGCCAGGGCATGGCGCTCCTGCAGGGCGGGGTGCCGATCGAGGTCGACGGGGCCATCGTCGGGGCGGTCGGGGTGTCGGGGGTCAAGGCGGCCGACGACGAGGTGGTGGCTCTCGCGGGCGTCCATGCCCTGAAAGCGGCGCTCGGCTAGTAATCCCTTCCGGGGAACGGCAGAATAGCGGTCCGGGCCCGCCCCCAAGGCGGGGCCTCGTAACTAATTAAAATAATGGACCTTTATTCTCTCGGATTGCTTGATGCCCTGCGTGCCTGCCGTGAAGGCCGGGCCACGGTGCAGGACTACATCGCCTCCTGTTCGGCCCGCATCGTCGCGCTCGAGCCGCGCATCCAGGCCTGGGAGTGGTTCGACGCCTCCCGCGCCATGGCCGAGGCGGAGGAACGCGCCGGCGGCATCCTGGGCGACCTGCCCCTCTTCGGTATCCCCGTCGGCGTGAAGGACATCATCGCCACGCGCGGCATTCCGACGCGCTACGGCTCGCGCATCTTCGCCACGCACGTCCCGACGCAATCGGCTTGGGTGGTGCGGCGCCTCGAGTCCCTGGGCGGGCTGGTGATGGGCAAGACCGTCACCACCGAATTCGCCTACCGGCAGCCCGGCAAGACGCGCAATCCCTGGAACGTCGCGCATACGCCGGGCGGCTCTTCGAGCGGCTCGGCGGCGGCGGTCGCCGCCGGATTCGTGCCGGTGGCGATCGGCACGCAGACGCTCGGCTCGGTGATCCGGCCCGCGGCATATTGCGGCGTGGTGGGCTACAAGCCGAGCTTCGGCGCGATCTCGCGCACCGGGATCCATCCCTTCAGCAGCACGCTCGATACCGTCGGCGTGTTCGCGCGCTCGGTCGCCGATGCGGCGTGGTTCGGCGCCTGCCTCATGGGTACCGATCCCCGCGACGAGGGCACGCTCTTCCGCGGCGCCGAAAGCCTGTTGCGCGTGCCGCTCGAGCCGCTCGCGTCCGCGCCGCGCATAGCGGTCGTGCGCACGCCCAAGTGGAATCTCGCGAGCGAGCCGCAGAAAGCGCATTTCGACGCGTGCGTCGCGAAGCTCGCCGGGGCCGGCGCGGCGGTGCGCGAGGTGCACCTGCCCAAGGCTTTCGACGCCGCGTGGGACAACGTCATGGTGCTGCTGTCGCGCGACGCCGTGAAAAGCTTCCTCTTGATCGAGTCGCGCCATCGCATCCGCCTCTCGCCGCCGCTCATCGAGTTGCTCGACCGTGGCCATGGCGTGACGTCCGACCAATACGCGCGGGCGCGCGCGCGCCGCGACGAGTACTGCCGCTGGTTCGAAAAGGCCTTCGATCGCTTCGACGCGATCGTGACCATTCCCGCGACCGGCGAGGCTCCGGAAGGGCTCGGGAACACGGGCGATGCGTCCTTTTGCTCGCTCTGGACGCAGTCCGGGCTTCCGGCGGTGACGATTCCCTCGGGATTCGGGCCGCGCGGCCTGCCGCTGGGACTGCAGGTGGTCGGCCGCTATCGCGGCGACGAGCACGCGCTCAAGGTCGCATCCTGGGTCGAATCCGTGCTCGCCTTCAAGCCGGGGCTCGCCGCCTCGGGGGCGTCCGAGGCGGACACGGGCACGCGCCCGTACCTTCTTTCGAATCCCATCGCCGCCGCCACCACCAGCAGGTCGAGCACGCAGTAGAACGCGCCAGAAGCGACCGGCGGGTTGAGCATGGTGAGCCCGAGCCCCGGCACGTGCTGCGACCACGTCCAATTGCCGATCCACGTGCCCCAGAGCTCGAGGGCGAGCGAGAGCACGAACATCGTTCCATAGAGGCGCGGCGAGGGCGAGATCCACAGGCACAGGAGGAACAGCGCGTAGAGGATGGGCCCGGACGTATCGCGCCCGGTCCACGCGAAGGCCATCACCACCGGGAACGCGAGTGCCGCCACCCACCATTCGCCGCGCTCGGGCAGGCGCTGCACCCACTGCGTTCCTAGATAGAAGATCAGCACGTGTCCCGGCGGGACGAAGAGCGGGATGTTGTCGAGGCGGTAGGTGTACAGGCCCCAGCCGAGCGACAGGATGACTTCCCCCGTGGTGGCGATCAGGAGGCAGGCTGCCAGCGCCGGTCGACGGCGCGCGTCGGACTGCGCCCACAAGGCGAGGCAAAGGATCCAGGTCGCGGCGCTCGTCACCGCCTGGCCATAGGCCAACCAGTGGTAGTCCACGAGGAGGCCCCCGCCGATAGTGAAAACAATCAATGCGTTCATGCAGGGTTCCTAGTGTAAAGGGTCACTGGAGGAAATCCATGAAAACGCACGTCATCGCTTCCCTCGTCGCATCGCTCGCCTTCACGACGGGTGCCTTCGCCGCACCGCTGTCCGCGCTCGATGCCGCGAGTCTTTCCTCGCGTTATTCGGACTGGGCCGGCGGCAAGGCCAACGCCGAGGCGCTGGTCTCGGGCCTCATCCGCGGGAGCTCGATCGCGCTCGTGACCCGCGGCCCGGACCGCACCGTGAGTCTCGCGGGGTTCACGGCTGCGGCACCGCTGAGCTACTCCGAGGCCGAGTCGGCGCTCGCCGGGGCGCGCCGTCGCCTCGATGGGTTGGGCATAGCGCGGCCCAGCGCCGAGCAGATCCAGGCGGCGCTCATCGGCGGCGACATCACCACGCCCTCCGGCGCGACCGTGATGATCGAAGGCCGCGTGGCCGCGAACGGCGTCGCACCGGGCTAGCGGCGTGGCTGGGCGGTCGCTATAGTGCGGGGGCCTTCACGGCCCCCGCATGGATACTCCTTCCCGCATCGGCATCGACCTCGGCGGCACCAAGATCGAACTCGTCGTGCTCGACGCATCGGGCCGCGCGCGCATTCGCCGGCGCGTCGATACGCCCGCAAGTGATTACGGCGCGATCGTCGAAGCGATCGGCGCGCTGGTCGATGGGGCCGAGCGCGAGCTGGGCCACGCCGCGAGCGTCGGCGTCGCCACGCCGGGCGCACGCTCGCGCGCGACCGGGCTCCTGCGCAACTCCAACACGACCTGCCTCAATGGCCAACCGCTGAAGGAAGACCTCGAGAATCGCCTCGGCCGCGAGGTGCGGATGGCGAACGACGCCAATTGCTTCGCGCTCTCGGAGGCGACCGACGGCGCCGGTGCCGGCGCCGACGTGGTGTTCGGCGTGATCCTCGGCACCGGAGTGGGCGGCGGGATCGCACTGCGCGGGCGAGTCGTCGAGGGCGCCAACGCCATCGCCGGCGAATGGGGCCATAACCCGTTGCCGCTTCCCACAGGCGACGACCTGCCGTTGCCGCCTTGCTATTGCGGGCGCAGAGGCTGCATCGAGACGTATCTCTCCGGCTCGGGACTCTCCGCCGACCACGCGCGCACCGGCGGCGCGAGGCTCGCCGCCGAGGAGATTGCGACGCGCGCCGCGGGAAGGGACGCTGGTTGCGAGGCCACGATCGCGCGCTACGAGGCGCGCCTCGCACGCTCGCTCGCCGGCGTGATCAACGTGCTCGATCCCGACGTGATCGTCCTTGGCGGCGGACTCTCGCGTATCGCGCGGCTCTACGATCACGTCCCCGCGCGCTGGGGCGAGCACGTGTTCTGCGACGAGGTGCGCACGCGCCTCGCGCCTGCGCTGCATGGCGATGCAAGCGGCGTTCGCGGCGCGGCGTGGCTGTGGGAGCAGCGGGCGTAAGGTGGTAGCGTCTTTCGCGACCGATCATCAAGTCCACGACTTCCAAATGGAGACACGCATGAAGAAATGGCTGGCAGCGCTTACGGCATGGGCCGGGCTCGCAGCATTCGCGGCGCCTATCTCGGTTCCGCCCGGCCAGGCGGTCGCCACCTTCGCCGGAGGCTGCTTCTGGTGCATGGAGCCGCCGTTCGACAAGGTTCCGGGGGTGACCGCCACCATCTCCGGCTACACCGGCGGGCGCAAGGTGAATCCCACCTACGAGGAAGTGTCCTCCGGGGCGACCGGGCACGCCGAGGCGGTGCAGGTGATCTACGATCCGAAGAAGGTGAGCTACGAGAAGCTGCTCGAGGTGTACTGGGTGAACGTCGACCCGACCGTGAAGGACCAGCAGTTCTGCGATCACGGCACCCAGTACCGCACCTCGATCTTCTATCACGACGAGGCGCAGCGTAACGCGGCCGAGGCTTCGAAGGCCGCACTCGATAAATCGCGCCCCTTCAAGGAGCCGGTCGTCACGCCGATCGTGATGGCGGGTGCGTTCTATCCGGCCGAGGAATACCATCAGGACTACTACCGCAAGAACCCGGTGCGCTACCAGCTCTACCGCAGCGGCTGCGGCCGCGACGCGCGCCTGAAGCAGCTCTGGGGCGACCGCGCCTCGCACTAGCCTGGACCCGTACTGGCCTGGAGAAGCCTCGATGAACGCTCGCGATTTGCCACGCGCATCCCTGGAGGGCGCGATCGAGGAGCTCGCCGCGATGCCGGCGTTCGTCGCCGCGGCGCTCGAGGAGTGCGGCGAGGCGCTTGGCATCCGGCCGCGCGAAGGCGAATTCTCGCTGGTCGAGCACGCCTGCCACCTGCGCGACCTCGAGCGCGAGGGCTACCTCGTGCGCGTGCGCCGCATGCTCGCCGAGGAGCGGCCCGATCTTGCACCATTCGACGGCGCGGCGGTCGCCGCGAGCCGCGATTACCTGTCCGAAGACGCCCACGCCGCCGCGCGCGCTTTTGCGTTCGCACGCCGCGAGCTGCTCGGGCTCGTGGCGCCGCTCGGTGAAGCCGAGCTCGCGCGCGAGGGCTTCTTCGAGGGCAAGCGCATCTGCGTCCTGGACCTGCTGGGAATGATCGCCGGGCACGACCGCGGACACCGCGAAGAGATCGAGCGCCTGGTCGACGATCTCGAGGCCACGTGAGGCGCCGGGCCGCTCGCACCGCCCTGGCGACGGCGCTCGTCGCCACGAACGCACTCGCCGCCGAGACCTACGTCATCGACCCGGCGCACACGTTCGCGTCCTTCTCGGTCGACCACCTGGGCATCGCGACGCAGCGCGGGCGCTTCGATCGCGCGCGCGGGCGCGCGACGCTCGACCGCGAAGCGCGCACCGGCACGATCGATATCGAGATCGACAGCGCCTCGGTGAGTACCGGCAACGCCCAGCTCGACGCGCTCTTGAGGAGCGACGAGTTCTTCGACAGCGTGCGCCAACCCGCCATCCGTTTTCACGCCGAACAGATCGAATTCGACGCTGCTCAGCCGCGCGCGGTCGCGGGCGAGCTCACGTTGCTCGGAGTGACGCGCCCGGTGACGCTCGCGATCGGCCGCTTCGGCTGCACGCGCAAGCCCTTCGTGGTGGTGCAGCGCTGCGGCGCCGACGCAAGCGCCTCGATCCGGCGCTCGCAATTTGGTCTCAAGGGCTATGCTTCATTCGTCGGCGACGAGGTCGGGATCGCGATCCAGGTCGAGGCGATCCTGCAGGAGCCGCCCCCGCCCGCCGGCCCCGGGGGCGCAGGGGGAGGATAGCGGTCATGGAAATGAAGCGCCTCAATGCCTCCGGCCTCAAGGCGGCCGGCTACGACGAGCGCGACCGCAAGCTCGTGGTCGAGACCACGACGGGAACGTTCGAGTACGCCAACATCTCGCCGGAGGTATTCCGGCGGCTCATGACCTCGCCCAGTCCCGCCAGCTACTACAAGGAGTCCATCGAGGAGGAGTTCACTCCGCGCCGGCTGAAATGAGGCCATGTGCCGCGCGATGAATGCGCGCGGCGCATGCAGGCGATGCACCGAATTCGTTAGGCGCTGGCGCTCGCCCGCGTCATCATCGAGGCTGCCGGGCCTTTCGCCCGCCTCCGACCGGGTAACCGACCACGATGAAATCGACCCGCACCGTGCTCATCTGCGCCGCGCTGATCCTGATGCTCGCCATGGGCGTGCGCCAGACGATGGGCCTGTTCCTGCCGCCGATGACGATCGCCAACGGCTGGACGCGCGACGAGTTCGCCTTCGCGATCGCGTTGCAGAACCTGCTCTGGGGCGCATTCGTGCCGTTCGCGGGTGTCATTGCCGACCGCTTCGGCGCCGGTCGCGTGCTGGTCGCGAGCGCGCTCGCCTATATCCTCGGGCTCGTGTTGATGGCGCTGTCGTCCACGCCCCTCGCCTTCGATTTCTCGGCGGGGCTGCTCATCGGCCTCGCGCTCTCCGGCACCACCTTCGGCGTCGTGATGGGCGTCGTCGCGAAGATAGTCCCGCCGGAGAAGCGCAGCGTCGCGCTCGGTATCACCGGCGCGGGGGGCTCGTTCGGCCAGTTCGCGATGGTCCCCTACGGGCAGGCGCTGATCTCCGGAATCGGCTGGTACGCGGCGCTCTTCCTGCTCGCCGCGACCGCGGCGCTCATCATCCCGCTTGCCGCGGGGCTTGCCGGGCGCCTCGCGAGCCATGGCCCGGTCTCGACGCAGACCGCCTCGGAGGCCTTCGGCGAGGCGGTCTCCCAGCGAACCTTCCATTACCTCTTCTGGAGCTACTTCGTCTGCGGCGCGCACACCGCCTTCATCGCGCTGCACTTGCCGAGCTACGTGCAGGACGCGGGGATGTCGCCGGCAGTGGGCATGGCGGCGCTGGCGCTCATCGGCTTCGGCAACGTTTTCGGCTCCTACGGCGCCGGCTGGCTCGGCGGGCGCACAAGCAAGAAATGGCTGCTGACCTGGATCTACGGCCTGCGCTCGCTGCTGATCGTGGCGCTGCTGCTCGCGCCCAAGGCGCCCCTGACGCTCTATCTGTTCGCCTTCGGCATGGGGCTGCTGTGGCTCTCCACGGTGCCGCTCACCAACGGGCTGGTGGCGCAGATCTTCGGCCTCAAGCACGTGTCGATGCTCTCGGGACTGGTGTTCTTCGGGCACCAGATCGGCGGATTCCTCGGCGCCTGGGTCGGTGGGCTGATCTTCACGCGCACCGGCAGCTACGATCTCGCGTGGTGGATCTCGATCGGGCTGGGGGTATTCGCGGCGGTGGTGTGCGCGCCAATCAGCGAGCGCCCGCTCGCCCGCCCGGCAGCCGCGGCGGCGTGACATGACGCCGCGGGCGGGACGCTCGATCCTCGCCGGCCTGGGCGTGCTCGCCTTCGCCGGCGTCTCGTGGCTCGTCTTCCGCGGCTACCTCACGCCCGAGATGATGGTGTACTTCCTGAGCTTCAAGTGGTGCTTCTGATTCAGCGCTTGTCGTCCTTCTCCTTGTCTTTATCCTTGTCCTTGTCCGCCTTCTCGCGGTTCGCGCCGCGCGCCTCGCGACCCTGCGGGGGCTGAGCGCGTTCCAGCGGCTGCTGCTGTGGTTGCGGCTGCTGCTGGTGCTGCTGCTGGGACTCGCGGATCGCCTGCTCCTGCGCTGCGCGCTGGGCCTGGTCGCGCTGCTGCTGCGCCTCTCTCGCCGCACGCTGGGCCTGGTCGTGCTCGTCGCGTAGCCGCTGCTGCATCTGGCGCTGGGCCTCGCGCGCCTGCTCCTGCTGTTGTTGCTGTTGCTGTTGTTGCTGCTGTTGCTGGCGTTGCGCGTCGCGCGTCGCGCGCTCCTGTTCCTGCTGTTGTTGCTGTTGGCGTTGCTGCCCTTCGCGCGCGGCGCGCTCCTGCTCCTGCTGCTGCTGGCGCTGCGCATCGCGAGCCGCCCGGTCCTGCTGCTGTTGCTGCTGCTGTTGGCGCTGCTGGGCCTCGCGGGCGGCGCGATCCTGCTCCTGTTGCTGCTGCTGGCGCTGCGCGTCGCGTGCGGCACGCTCCTGTTGTTGCTGCTGCTGCTGTTGGCGTTGCTGGGCCTCGCGCGCGGCGCGATCCTGCTCCTGTTGCTGCTGGCGCTGCGCGTCGCGAGTCGCACGCTCCTGTTGCTGCTGCTGCTGCTGCTGTTGCTGCTGTTGTTGCTGCTGCTGTTGACGCTGCTGGGCCTCGCGCGCGGCGCGTTCGTGTTCCTGCTGCTGGCGTTGCTGCGCATCGCCGGGCTCACGCTCGCGCACCGTGCCGCCTGGCGGCCGAGTGGCTGGCGGCTGGTTCGCGGGGGCCGGGGCCGGCGCGGGAGGTGCGGCGCGGCGTGAAAAGTCGGGACGCACGATCGGGTTGCCGGCGGAAGGCGCGGGCGGCGTGGTGCGCGTCTGCGGGGCCACGCGGGACGCGGTGCCTGTGGGTGGCACCGCAGCGGGCGCGCGGATCAGCGGCGCGGGCGCAGGGCTAGCCTCTGCGCGGCGGCGAACCCACTCGCTACGCGGCGGCAGCACCTGGGTGCCTTGCGCGACGGGCTGGTCGCGCAGTGCCCCCGGCGCGACGCGTACCATCGAGCTTCCCACCGGCCGGCGATTGACCAGCGTGTCGCGGTTCACGACCGTGGCGCCGTGCTCGCGATTCCTCGCGCACCGCTACGTTGACGCGATCGATGTGCGTCCGCGGCGCCTGGTACCACGGCTGGTAGCGCTCCCACGGCGCGAGCGGATACCACCCGAGCGCGGGTCCGGAGACGCCAACCGAGAAATTGGAGCCGCCAACCCATGCGACCAGTGCGGGCGCCCATGTCGGACGCGCGACGCGCTGTCCCGGACTCCATGCCCAGCGGTCGCGCACGTGCACCCAGCGCCCGTAGTGGAATGGCGCGTAGCCCCAGCGCGCGTCGTCGATCCAGGTCCAGCCCCAGGGACGCACGTAGCCCCAATGGCCGTAGCGATAGGGCGCCCAGCCGGCGGCGACACTCGCCGGGAACCACAGCGGCCCGTAGCTCGCGTCGTCCGACCACTCGCCGTAGCGGTCGAGATCCGAGTACCCGGCCACGTAGGTCGACACATAGTTGCGCGACCGCCCGTCGCGCCACTCGCGATCGCGCGCCGCGCTCCAGCGGTCGAACTCGCCCTCCTGGGCCGCCTCGGCCACGTATTCGGCGAATTCCCCGTAGACCACGATCGAGCGGCCCGCGTCCACGCGCACCAGGCCGCGCTGCGAGTCGAGCGCCGCGCGGCCGCTGAACACGGTGAGCCTGGATTCGTCTCGATCGACGTCGACGTCGATGCGATAACGGCCGTCGGCCTGCAGCTCGAAGCGCGCATGCGGCGTGGCGATCGAGTAACGCTCGGGGGCCTGGAGGTAGCGGATGCGCACGGCGAGCGAGCCGGACTCGACGCGAGCGTCGAGCAGGTCGTCGTCGAGGCGCCAGACGTCGAGCTGTGTTGCCCCGTCGAGGCGCAGGACGGAGGCGCCGACCTGGACCTCGGCGCGCGCCCCGCGCTCGGTCCAGACGGAGTTTTCCGAGGTGATGGGTGTATTGACGAACGCCTCTTCCCAGCCGATCTCCGGATCCTGGTAGATCGAAACCGTGCCGTCGGTGGAGGACAAACGGCCTACGCGATCGGGCAATTCCTGGGCGCCCGCGAGGCAGGCGTAGGCGAGGAGCGTGAGTGCGAAGGCGCTGAGGCGCATGGCTTCACCTTTTGGCGGGTTCTGGCCGCATTCTGGTCAGTAGACGATTGAAGCAACGCGCGAAACACATCGCGGACGACATCGCGCTCCGGTCGGACCATGCGCCGCGCGTTGCGTTCGCCACGGTCGGCTCGCGGCACGATTTTCCAAGGTGCTGAAATTCATGCCATTATTAGCTCTCGCCGCGCGCGCCGGAAGCGCGCCGGGGGTGACCGCCCGGTCACGGGGAGCGCGAGCAACCATTCGGGGAAGCGATGGACAAAGCGACGGTTTACACCAAGACCGCCAAGGGGATCACGCAGGTCAACCAGCGGTCGGCTTCGCTTTCCAAGGACCTCATGAAGGTCCTGAAGCTGATCGACGGCAAGTCCAACTTCGGCCAGCTGCTCGAAAAGGCCGACATCGACAAGCCCGGCCTGGAGAAGGCGCTCATGTCGCTCGCGAAGGACGGGTTCGCGCGCGTCTTCGAGACCAAGAAGGAAGCCGACCCCTTCGGCGAGCCTGCCGCCGAGGGCGGCGGGGACGACTTCGACTTCACCGCCCCCAACAAGATGCCCTCGGCCACGCAGCGGGTGATGCCCGGGGCCGCCAACGACATCAGCGAGCTGGTTCGCCAGCAAGCCAAGCAGGACACCGACCGCAAGGCGCGTGAGCAGGCCCACGAGGCCGCGCGCGCGAAGGCCAAGCTCGAGGCCGAATCGCGCGCGAAGCTCGAGGCCGAGGCGCGCGCCAAGGCCGAAGCCGAGAAGAAGGCGATGGAGCAGGCGCAGCGCGCCAAGGAAGCCTCCGAGCGCGCCAAGGCCGAGCTCGAGGCGAAGATGCACGAGGAGGAAACGCGCAGGAAGGCGGCCTCCGAGCAGGCGGCGCGCGCCCTCATCGAAGCAAAGAAGAAAGAGGAAGAGGAAGGCCGCAAGCTCGCCGAGCTGAAGGTGAGGGCGCAGCAGGAGGCCAACCAGCGCGCCAAGGCCGAGCTCGAGCAGAAGGTGCGCGAAGAGGAGTTGCGCAAGAAGATCGACGCGGAGTCGGCAGCGCTGGCGGTGGCCGCGCAGAAGGAAAGGGACGAGGCCGAGCAGCGCAAGCTCGCCGAAGTGCGCGTGCGCGCGGAGAAGGAAGCGAAGGCGCTCGCGGAGGCGCGCATGCGCGCGGAAGCCGAGGCGGCCGCGCTCGCCAAGCAGCGCGCCGAGGCGGAAGCGGCGGCGCAGAAGCAGGCGCAGGAGGCCAAGGGCGCCGAGCAGGAGATGAAGGCGCGGCTCAAGGACGAGATCGAGGCGCGCATCCGCGGCGAGATGGAAGCGCTGCTGCGCGAAGAGACCGAGGAGAAGAGCGAGCAATCGCGCGAGGCGATGAAGGCCGAGATCATGGCCGAGGCGCGACTCGCCGCCAAGGCGGAGCTCGAGGAGCGCATGCGCGAGGAGCGCGAGACGCTGCAAAGAGCGGAGATGGAGGCCCGCGCCAAGGCCGAGAAGGACTCCAACGAGCGCGCCGAGATGGAGGCGAAGAAACGCGCCGAAGCCGAGGCCCGCGCCCAGGCCGAATCGACGGCGCGCATCAAGGCCGAGGAGGAATCGCGGCGGCTGCGCGCGCAGGCCGAGGACCAGGAGCGCCGGCTCAAGGCGCAGGCCGAGGACCAGGCCCGCCAGACCCGCGAGGCCGATGCGCGCGCGCGTATCGAGGCCGAATCCCGCGCCAAGGAACAGCAGGAAACCGCCGCGCGGCTCGACGCCGAGCGCAAGGCGGTGGAGACCGAGCGCCGCGCCAAGTACGAAGCCGAGGCGCGCGCCAAGATCGACGCCGAGGAGAGCGAGAAGCGCCAGCGAGAGCTGCAGCAGACGATAGAGGCGGAGCGCAAGGGGAAGCTCGAAGCCGAGTTGCGGGCGCGCACCGAAGCCGAGATGCGCGCGAGGAGCGAGGCCGACACCCGCGCCGCCGTCCATGCCGAGATCGAGCAGAACGTGGAGAAGCGCGCCGAGATCGAGGGCAAGGCGCAGGCCAAGGCGTTCATGGCCGCCAAGGTGAAGGCGGAAGAGGACGAGGACCAGCGCATGCGCGCCGACCAGGCACGCAAGGCCGCGGAGATTGCCGCGATCCTGCGCACCAAGGTCGAGCGCGAGGACCTGGCGCCCGAAGGCGAGCCGGCCAAGAAGCGCGTGCGCCGCCGGCGCAAGGGGCTGCTGCGCACGGTGGTCGTCGCCCTCGTCGCCGGGTTGATCCTCGGCATCCTGCTGCTGCACGTGATTCCGCTGCGCGGCTACGCGGTCAAGGTCGAGAACGCGATGAAAGGCTGGCTGCACGACGACGTGTCGATCGCGTCGCTCAAATTCAGCCTCGTGCCCACCCCGCACATGCGCGTCGAGAACATCTCCATTGGCAAGCTCCTCGACGCCAAGGCGACCAACGGCCGCATCTACCTCGACATCACCACGATCTTCGGCGGCCGGCTCGGCATCAACCGCATCGAGCTCGACAACGTCACGCTCACCAACGAGGCCGTGCGCCGCATCCCGGCGTGGGGAGCGCTCGAGGGCAAGACCGAGGCGGGCGAGATCGACACCATTCGCCTGAAGAACGTGAAGCTCGACATGAAACCGGCGATCGACACGTTCGACGCCGACCTGTCATTCGCGCGCAACGGCGCCTTCAAGGCGGCGATGCTGCGCTCGGCGGGCTGGGAGCTCGGGCTCAAGCCCGGCGAGGCCGGGATCGACATCGACCTCAACGCACGCAACTGGATCCTGCCCGCAGGCGGCGTGCTGATTCCGGTCAGCGACGCGCGCCTGCACGGCACGTGGTCGGGCAACGAGATCGTGGTGCCCGAGTTCGAGGCCGCCGCGATGGACGGCAAGGTGAACGGCACCCTGCGGGTGACGTGGGGCTCGAGCGTGAAGCTCGAGAGCGAGCTCGCGCTCGCGCGCGTGGCCACCAAGGAGCTGATCGGCGCCTTCACCAAGGACATCGCGATCCTCGGGCGCCTCGAGGGCAACCTCAGCGTCGCGGCCGAGGCTGCGGACGTCGCCACGCTCCTCGCGGCGCCGCGCGCGCAAGGCAAGTTCAAGGTGGGCGAGGGCTCGATCAGCAACGCCGACCTGGTGGCGGTGATGCAATCGGACTCGGCGGGCAACCGCGCCGGGGTGACCAAGTTCGCCGAGCTCACCGGGGAATTCGTCGCCGCCGAGCACCGCATCTCCTATCGCAACCTGAACCTCCAGGGCGGGGTGCTGCGCGGCAACGGCAACGTCGACGTCGGCGCGAGCGGCGCGCTCGCGGGCAAGGTCGCGCTCGAGATCCGCTCGCAGGTGGCGCAGGATCGCGGCACCTTCACGGTCTCGGGCACCGTGTCGCGGCCGATGATCAAGCGAGGCGGCTAGGCCACTGCGCAGGCTTCTTCCGCTCTTCCGGCTGCTCCTTCCCTATCGGGCGCGGATCGCGGTCGCGTTCGTCGCGATCGTGCTGTCGGCGGCGATGGTGCTGGTCATCGGGCAGGGGCTCAAGGTCGTCATCGACGAGGGCTTCACCAAGGGGCAGGAGCACCTCCTCGACCAGACTCTCGCGACACTCGCCGCGCTGATCGCCGCGCTCGGCGTGCTCACCTGGTTTCGCGTCTACAACGTCTACTGGATCGGCGCGCGCTTCACCGCGGACCTGCGCCGGCGCGTGTACGACCACCTGGTCACGCTCTCGCCTGGCTTCTACGAGGAAGCGCGCACCGGCGAAGTGTCCTCGCGCGTCACCAACGACGTGACCCTCATCGAGGCGGTGATGGGCGGCACGCTGCTCTATGCGCTGCGCATGGCGATCACCATGGTGGGCTGCGCGGCGATGCTGCTGGTGACGAGCGTGAAGCTCACCGTGCTGGCGCTCGCCGCGATGCCGCTGGTGCTCCTGCCGATCGGGTTGCTGGGCCTGCGCGTGCGCCGCCTGTCGCGCGCGGTGCAGGACCGCGTGGCCGACGTCTCCACCCACGTGGACGAGACGCTGCACGAGATCCGCACGGTGCAGGCCTTCACGCATGAGGCGGTCGAGAGCGCCACCTTCGGCGCGCGTGTCGAGGCGGTGTTCGCGGTCGCGGTGGAGCGCTCGGGCTACCTCGCGCTCCTGATCGCCGCGGTGATCGTGCTCGCGTTCGGCGCGGTGGGCATGCTGCTGTGGGTGGGCGCGCACGACGTGTTCGCCGGGCGCCTTTCCGCGGGCAGCCTCACGGCGTTCATCTTCTACGCGGTGATCGTCGCCAACGCGACCTTCGTGCTTGCCGAGGTCTACGGCGAGCTGCAGCGTGCCGCCGGCGCCTCCGAGCGGCTGCTCGAGCTCCTCGCCACCGAGACGCGCATTCGCGCGCCCGCCGATCCCGTGCCCCTTCCCTGGCCGGGAATCGGCAGCGTCGCCTTCGAGGAAGTCACCTTCCACTATCCCTCGCGGCCCGCCACGCCGGCGCTCGACCGCTTCTCGCTCGCGATCGATCCGGGAGAGGTCGTCGCGCTCGTCGGTCCCTCGGGCGCGGGCAAGACCACCGTGTTCCAGCTGTTGCTGCGATTCTATGATCCGGACGCGGGCGTGGTGCGAGTCGACGGCGTGGACGCGCGTGCCGCGAATCCGCGCGAGCTGCGCCGCCGGATCGCGGTCGTGGCCCAGGATCCGGTCATCTTCGCCTCCAGCGTGCTCGACAACGTGCGCTACGGGCGGCCGGAAGCGAGCGATGCCGAGGCGCGCGACGCGCTCGCCCTCGCCAACGCGCTCGAGTTCGTCGACCGCCTTCCCGAAGGCCTCGCCACGCCGCTCGGCGAGCGCGGCGTGAAGCTCTCGGGCGGGCAGCGCCAGCGCATCGCGATCGCGCGCGCGATCCTCGCCGACCGCGCGATCCTGCTGCTCGACGAGGCCACGAGCTCGCTCGACGCCGAGAGCGAGAAGGCGGTGCAGGTGGCGCTCGACCGGCTGATGCGCGGCAGGACCACGCTGGTGATCGCGCACCGGCTTGCGACCGTGAAGTCTTCCAACCGCATCGTGGTCATCGACAACGGCCGCATCGTCGCGACCGGGACGCACGCTTCCCTCGTCGCCGAGAACGGGCTCTACGCGCGCCTGGCGGCGCTGCAGTTCGCGGCCGCCACGGCATGAGCCTCGCCGCAGGCGCCCGCGCCGCGTTCGCGGCGATCGTCCTCGCGGCGCCGCTCGCGTACGGCGAGGACGCCGATCCCCTGCGCTTCCTCGAGGACCTGTCGCGTCCCGACACGCGCGCATTCCTGCTCGAGCAGGGGGAGGCGGCGCGTTCGGTGCTCGACCGCCTCTCCGGGCGCGCGGCGCTCGCCGAGCGCATCCACGGCCTCTCGGCCTCGGCGACCACGATCTCCTCGCTGGTACTCGCCGCCGGCCGCGTCTTCTACCTGCGCCGCGCGCCCGGCGAGGCGAATGCCTCGCTTTGCGTGCGCGAAGGCCTCGGCGGCCCGGAACGCGTGCTGGTCGATCCCGAGCGCTTCTCCGAGCCGGGCCGGCGCGCCTCGATCGACTGGATCGCGCCTTCGCCCGACGGCCGGCGCGTCGCCTATGGTGTCGCGCAGGGCGGCAGCGAGGAGTCGGTCCTGCGCGTCGCCGACGCCGACGCCGCGCGCGACCTGGCGCTCGAGATCGACCGGACGCGTTTCGCCGAACGGCTCGCGTGGGAGCCCGATTCGAGCGCGTTCTACTACGCGCGCCACCCCGAGGGCGCGGCCGGCGCGAAGCGCTACGCCGACATCCGCGTCTATCGACACGTGCTCGGGCGCGACACCGCTCGCGACGAGATCGTGTTCGCGCCGGGCGTGGGCGGCGCTCGCGACGTGCCCGAGCTTTCCTACCCGTCGCTGCTCCTGCCGCTCGAGTCGCGCTTTGCCTATGCGATCGTGCGCGAGGGCGTGCGCCGCGAGATCGCAGTGCACGCCGCGGAGCGCCGCGACCTCGCCGCGGGACGACCGGCGTGGCGCAAGATCATCGCCTTCGAAGACCAGGTCACCGCGATCGAGGCGTGGAAGGACGACCTCTTCGTCCTCTCGCACCGCGACGCGCCACGCTCGCGCGTGCTGCGCTTCGATCCGCGCCGCGACCTGGGATCCGCCAAGGTCGCGGTCCCGCAAGGCGACGCGGTGATCGAGTCGATGGCGCTCGCGCGCGACGCCCTCTACCTGCGCACGCAGTTGGGCGGCGTCGATCGCCTCGAGCGCCTGCAGATCGGTCTCCTCGGCACCAAGCCCGCCGACTACGTGAAGATCCCCTTCGACACCGCCATCACGCAGCTCGTCGCCGATCCGCGCCGGCCGGGCGCGATCCTCGCGATCGAGGGATGGATCGAGCCGCCGGCGGTGGTGGAGGTCGAGCCGAAGACCGGCAACCTGCGCAACACCGGGCTGCAGCCTCCCGCGCGCGTCGACTTGACGGCGATTGACGAGGTGCGCCTCTATGCGATCGGCCACGACGGCACGAGCATCCCGGTGACCCTGCTCTATCGCAAGACCACGCAGCTCACGGGCAGCAATCCGACACTGCTCGTGGCTTACGGCAGTCACGGCGAGTCGATGAAGCCGGCGTTCGACCCGGCGCGCCTCGCGTGGCTCGAGCGCGGCGGCATTTACGCCGTGGCCCACGTGCGCGGCGGCGGCGAATACGGCGAGGCGTGGCACCAGGCGGGGAGCCGCGGCGCGAAGATCAACACGGTGCTCGACTTCATCTCGGTCGCCGAGTACCTCGTGAGCTACGGTTTCACCAGCCCCGCGCGCCTCGCGATCATGGGCACCGGCGCGGGTGCGATTCCCGTGGGCGGCGCGCTCGCACGCCGGCCCGATCGTTATGCGGCGGTGGTGCTGCGCGCGCCGCTCGTCGACCTCTTCGGCTACGAGTCGATGCCCGAAGGGCCGATGGAGGTCCCTGAGCTCGGCTCCGCGGCCACGCCGCAGGGCGCCGAGTGGCTGCGCGTGATCTCGGCGTTCCACCAGGTCAAGGACGCGGTGCCGTATCCCGCCGTTTTGCTAAGCGTGGGCTTGAACGACCTGCGCGTGATGCCGTGGCAGGCGGCCCGAATGGCCGCGCGCCTCCAGGCGGCGAGCTCCAGCGGCAAGCCAGTGCTGCTGCGCGTCGATCCGGAGTCGGGCCACGGCAAGGGCACGCCGCGCGAGCGCCGCGACCAGGAGCTCGCCGACATCTATTCCTTCCTGTTGTGGCAGTTCGGCGACTTGCAATTCCGGCCGGAGACCCGATAGCGGCGACCGGGGCGATTTCGGCAAACCCGAATCGGCCATCAGGTTTTGCCTGATCGTATTCCTCGCCGCAATTCCCTACCTTGGCAGGTGGGGACGGCACCGGGCCGTAGCGCGACAATCCAGTGCAAATGGATATATCCAGCTTCCGCTTCCTCGTGGTCGAGGATCACTCCTTCCAGCGCTGGTTCATGGGCAACCTGCTCCAGGAGCTGGGAGCCGGGTCGGTGCTGCTCGCCGCCGATGGCTCG
>WNFM01201081.1_pt1 | contig 29991 bp, 23 predicted proteins | sample 5400271 | NCBI WGS metagenome assembly WNFM01 (sample SAMN13153352, study PRJNA577476) | soil metagenome | isolation source: 60 cm saprolite on Douglas fir-dominated hillslope | place: USA:California | collected 2013-09-17 | reverse complement strand
GGTTTGGCACCGTGGCTGCAGAAGCTTCCGGGACGATTGCTGCACGTCAACGTTGTTGGTTGCGCAATTTTTGCCGCGGTGTCCGGGTCGTCCGCAGCCACATGCGCTACAATTGGCCGCATCGCGCTGCCGGAGCTTCTCAAACGCGGTTACGACGAACGGATGGCTATTGGCACGCTTGCGGGTTCCGGCACACTCGGACTGCTAATCCCGCCGTCGATCATCATGATTGTCTATGCGACAGCCACCGATCAATCGATCGCACGGCTGTTCATCGCCGGCGTTATTCCCGGCATTGTGCTTGCCGGGCTGTTTATGGGCTTCATCGTCTGTTGGGCGCTGCTCAACAAATCGCGGATGCCGCCGCCTGAGCCGACGGTGCCCTTTCGCCAGCGAGTCTATGCTTCTCGCCGGCTGATCCCGGTCATGCTGCTGATTATGGGAGTCATCGGCTCGATTTACGGTGGCTTGGCATCCGCGACGGAGGCTGCAGTCGTCGGCGTGTTCCTCGCACTGGCACTGTCGTGGTGGTCGGGGACGCTCACCTCGCAGGGTTTTTTCGACTCGCTCATGGGTGCAACGCGGACCAGTTGCATGATCGCCTTCATTCTGGCAGGCGCGGCGTATTTGACCGCTGCGATGGGCTTTACCGGAATTCCCCGCGCGCTCGCCGAATGGATCACCGAATTCAATATGCCGCCCTGGGCACTGCTGAGTGTGCTTACGGCGTTTTACATTGTGCTTGGTTGTTTTCTCGACGGCATCTCGATGGTCGTGCTGACGACTTCGATCATCATTCCGCTGGTGACGAAAGCCGGATTCGACCTGATCTGGTTCGGCATCTACATCGTGCTGGTGGTGGAGATGGCGCAGATCACGCCGCCGGTCGGTTTCAACCTCTATGTTTTGCAAGGCATGACGGGACGCAATATTTTCACCATTGGCGCATATGCGCTGCCGCTGTTTTTTCTGATGTGCATTGCCGTCATGTTGGTCGCGGCCTTTCCGGGAATTGCACTCTGGCTGCCATCGACGATGCTGGATACGCACTAGCCTTTCAAAGTGGTCGGCCAAGCTATGGCAGCGCACGCTAGCGTCTCGTTACGCCCATGCGTTGTCCAACGAGAACGGCTCCTACGACCGCGGCTGCGTAAAGCAACGTCGATACCTCGAAGCGCTCACCGTTCACCGGCACCGACAGTGCGACGATTACGAACGGCTGTAGCAGCATCAATTGGCCGACGCGGGCGACGCCACCCATTGCCATGCCGGCATTGAACACGAAGAACGCAGAAAATTGGCTGATGAAGCTGACGTAAATCAGTCCGGCCCAGGCCGATGCCGTTACGTCTCCAAGGTTGACCGGCCAGAGCATGAGAGCCGCGCCTAAAGACAGCGGCAAGAACAGCGCGACTTGCCAGGAGATCACTTCCCAGCCGGGCAGCTTCCGGCTCAGGCGACCGGAGAGCGTATAGCCGAACGCTCCGGAAATAATGGTGCCGAGCAAATACAGATCGCCAAGTTCGATCATGTGTGTATTGCCCCGCCGCAGCATGAACAGGAGCACGATGGCGGCGCCGGCCGCGCTCGAGAGCCAAAAGCCCGGGCTTGGCCGCTCGTGGGCGATCAGGGCGGCCACGGCCGCTGTGGCGAGCGGGAGGATGCCGAGCACGACGCCGCCGTGAGCGGTCGGCACATGGACCATGGCCATCGCCGTGAAAACCGGAAAGCCAACGATCGTGCATAAGCCGGCGAGCAGGAATTCGTGCCACAGCGCGCGCGGCGGGATTGGCCGACGCAGCGCGAGCAGCAGCAACAGGCCCGCGCAACCGGCAATCGCTGCGCGTGCGGCCGATAGAAACAACGGGTCGAACGCCGCGACCGCGAGTCTTGTCGCCGGCAGTGTGCCGCCGAACAGGAGCACGCCCATAAAGCCGAGTGCCAGGCCGAGTTTTTCATGAGGAGTCGTCATGCAGGGCGGCGGACGCTAGCGTGACATTCCTCGCCGCGCCAGCGAGGTGCCTCCAAAAAATTGGCGGGGGCCCGGCGGTTTTGCCGCCGAGCCCCCTTACAATATATCAGCCGGCCTGTAAGCCGGGTTCTGTATGGCCTGCGGTGCGAACCGCAGACGTGACGGCCATTCCTCTGGTGCGCCGGTTGCCCGGCGCATCAAGCAACCTACCCGAATGACTGGCCCGGACGGACCTGGAGCTTTCGCTCCAACGTCATTCCTATTCGGTCTTGCTCCCGGTGGGGTTTGCCGTGCCGCTTCCGTCGCCGGAAGCGCGGTGCGCTCTTACCGCACCGTTTCACCCTTGCCGCGGCTATACGCAACGCGCCGAGGCGGTCTCTTCTCTGTGGCACTTTCCCTGGGGTGTAACCCCCGCCGGATGTTATCCGGCACCGTTTGTCCATGGAGCCCGGACTTTCCTCCCCGGCCACCTTTCGGCATTGGCGCGGAGCGGCCGTCCGGCCGACTGACGGGATAGGAATGGAGGACACCGGGCCTGCGCGTCAAGTCTTGCAGCGCGAGAGGCTTAAGAAAGCCCAACAATGGGTCATCCGGGCAATAGGATCAGCCGAGTGGCGCGGGTCGGGTTTCAATGAGCGCGCGCAAGGTGAGCAGCGTTGAGGGATCAGCGATGCCGTCGACGCGCGCCTGCCTGAAGTGACGCTGAAATGCCGTGACCACCTCGCGCGTGGCTTCGTCATAAGTGCCGGTTTCCGCAATGCCGTAGCCGTAGGAGCGCAAGGTTCGCTGAAGCCGCGTGGCCGACTCTCCCCGGTCGCCAGGCTTGAGGCCCGTACCCTCGAGATCGAGGGGGGCAGCGCGGACCCAGTGGCCAACGCCAGATTCACTCAACAATCCCCACGGAAATTTTTCGCCAGGATCCTGTTTGCGCGCCGGCGCTACATCGGAATGAGCCAGAATACGGTCGGCACTGATCGGCCCGCGTCTGGTAATGATCGACTTGCAGAGCGAGATGCTCGCTGCAATCTGACGCAAAGGAAAGTCGCTATAACCGAATTCATGACCGGGGTTGACGATTTCGATACCGATCGATCGCGAATTGATGTCGGTCTCACCCGCCCAGGATGATTCACCAGCATGCCAGGCGCGTCGTTCCTCCGGCACGCACTGCACGATGCGGCCATCCTCAAATACCACGTAGTGGGACGATACCTTGCTTGCGGCGATGGTGAGACGCTGCAGCGCTGCCGCTCCGGTCTGCATGCCGGTGTAGTGCAGGAGGATCATATCCGGCGGGCGACCGTCCTTGCGCTCGTCAAAATTGGGCGACGGCGCGACGTCGGCGACGATGAAGGAATCCGGCGGAAAAACGGACATGGGCCGGACAAAACCTGGGCCGGACAAAACCGGTGTTGGAAGCGGGCCGGGCATAATTCACCGCCCGACCAAAAAAGCAAGGCTTGTAACAAGGCTTGTAACCACGCGGCAGCGGCCCAGACGTGATTACCCGGGCCGCAGCCTGTTTTTTCCTTTGGCTCCGACGAATTAGCGATTGGTCGAAGGTGTACTTCCCGAAGGCTTCATACCACCGCCCATCGGACTGCCTGCGCCGGTCGTGCCGGTAGGCCGCGGGGGCTCATAGCGCGCGAAGGTCTGGGCATTATTGAGCTGGTCCTTCGTGACGGTGAGTTTGAGTTTGTCGGCCGAACCGTTTTGTCCGGGAACCACATCGAACGAATTCGGTGCAAGTGCGACCTCTTTAGAGCCTATGCCAAGAAAGCCGCCAACGCCGACCACGAAGGCCTCAACCTTGCCGCTCTTGTCGAACAGGATATCGGTCACGTCGCCGATCTTCTGATTGTCGGAACCGAGCACGTCCGTGCCCTTGAACTTGGAAGCCAACCATTGATCGGGCTTCTGAGAGGATACGAAACTCGGCTTGCCGGAACCCTGCGATTGGGCGGCGGGCGCCGGGTCAGACGAACTCGGTGTGTTTGGTGATTGTGCCAGCGCGGCGGTTGCGACCGCTGCACTGAGCGCGGTGGACAATAAAAGTTTCTTGAGCATTTTATGCCTCCTCTAGACTCTCGGAACGAGTTCCATGAGACACAACGCGGCGGGCATCGTCGCCGTTCCCTTTTTGGCGAAAAACCGACAGCAGTTTGAAAACGGAACCTGATCAGGCGGGTTTCGCGTCGGCGCTCGTCGAGCTGTCGATTTGTTTTTCTTTTTCGTGCAAACGCACGACAGTCACAGTGCAAGGCGCTTCAGCGACAACCCGCGCCGAGACACTGCCGAGACAGTGTTTCAGGGTTTGCCATGCCGCCGGACGGCGACGGATCAATGAGACGAAAGCCGTCGACGATGTTTCCGCTGCTAGCTTGCGCGGAACCACGCTCAAGCTCCCTCGATCAAACGAAGGCTCAAGATTTTCGGCAATCCGGCTTCGCGTACCTTACGCGCCGCTGTTTCGGTGTCATACGGCACGCGCACGTAAACCAGGACGTTGTGTTCGGTATCGAGAGCGCCATAGCAGGCAGCCGGATTATAGTCGCGTGGCTGCCCGACCGAGCCGATGACGGCGAGCCAGCGCCGCTGCGCGAGTAGCGGAATTTCGACGGACTGTACCGGCAGGAACCCCGCGAGCTTTCCAGTTGCTGACAAATGATAAAGCTGGGGCAAATGGACGTGTCCGCAAAAAGTCGACAGCGCACGCGTCGCCATGAAATTGCGGGAGGCGCTCTCGACACTGGTGACGTATTCCCAATGATGCGGCTGATGTGCGCTAGCGTGGACGAACAGCCGACCATCGGTCTCGAAGGTTAGTGGCAATCGGGCCAGGAACTCGCATTGGGTCGCATCGAGCTTTGGCCGCGTCCATTCGATTGCTTCCGCGGCAACCGAGTTCATTCCCGCCGTCCCGCTGGCAATGGCAGCGTCATGATTGCCAAGCAGCGCTACCGCACCGCTTTCGACCTCGTGCATGACGGTGTCGACCGCGAAGCCGGGGTCGGCGCCGTAGCCAACGTAATCGCCGAGAAAAATAAACCAGCTGATTCCGGCGCGGCGCGCATGGTCCAGGGTCGCCTCAAGCGCCTCCCGGTTGGCGTGAATGTCGCTGAACAATCCGATCCACATCGATTCATCCGGTTAGGGCGCGGGCCGAATTCGGCAACGTTTCTTTAAGTTTAACCGCCGTTAATGGCGTTGATCTGCCGCAACGACGTGCCTCGGGAGGATTTGGGCCGATTTCTTGACGGCCATATAATCCCATGATATCCCAGTTATTCCCATTATGGGACACCTCACGAATGGGCGAGAGCCGGCGCCAATTACGCCGGCATGTCTATCGTCAGTGGTCCCCAAGCATCCCTGGTTGCGTCCGGTTGTTATGGAGTGCGGGGTATGGACCGCTTCGTGGCGAATTTCACGCTGCGGCTCGACTCGAAGGGACGCGTCTCGATCCCCGGTTCGTTTCGCTCGGTCCTCGGCCGCGATGGCTTCGAGGACCTTTATTGCTATCCGGCGCTGGATCGCCCCGCGATCGACGCCGGTGGAAGTGCGCTGATGGTAGAGATCGAGGCCTTGATCGGTCGCTATGCCCCGTTTTCGGACCAGCGAGAGCAATTTGCCCTGGCGCTCTACGGCACCAGCGAGACGGTGAAGATCGACGGCGAAGGGCGGGTGGTGTTGAGCGAGAGCCTCAAGCGCCATGCGGGAATTACCGAGGCGGTGGCGTTCGTCGGTCTGGGTCACAAGTTTCAGATCTGGGAGCCCGGCCTTTTCCAGAAAGAGCTCGCGGAGGCCACCCAAAAGGTGCGCGCGCTCAAAGGGGAGCTGAGTTCTCAGGTGGCGGCGCGCAACGCGCTTGGAGCACGGGAATGATGGCGGGCGGCGGCGGCTCAGCTGTCGCAGGCGGACCGGCCCTTCACATTCCCGTGCTCGGCCGCCCTGCGGTCGACTTCCTCAAAGTTCATGATGGCGGCGTGTACATCGATGGCACTTTCGGTGCCGGCGGCTACTCGCGCGCGGTCCTCGCGGCTGCCGACTGCAAAGTCATCGGCATCGACCGCGACCAGAGCGCGATTGCATTGGGCGCCGATCTCGTCGAGCAGGCGCGCGGCCGCCTCACGCTTATTGAGGATCGCTTTTCCAACCTCGACGCGATTGCCCGCGACGCGGGATATGACGCAGTCGATGGAGTCGTATTCGATCTGGGCGTTTCCTCGATGCAACTCGATACGCCCGGCCGCGGCTTCTCGTTCCGCCTCGATGGCCCGCTTGATATGCGCATGGGAGGCGAGGGCGCGAGTGCCGCTGACATCGTCAAGGCCGCGAGCGAGCGCGATCTCGCCGATATCATCTATGCGTTCGGTGAAGAGCGTCATGCGCGCGCGTGCGCGCGGGCCATCGCTAAAGCACGCGCAGACGCGCACATCGAGAGTACGCGAGCGCTTGCGGACATTGTCGCGTCGGTCGTGCGTTCACGCCCGAACGATATCCATCCGGCGACTCGTACATTTCAGGCACTGCGCATCTTCGTGAATGATGAGCTCGGCGAATTGGTCGCAGCGCTTCAAGCCGCCGAACGCATCCTCAAGGCCGGCGGCCGGCTGGTGGTCGTATCGTTTCATTCGCTTGAGGACCGTATCGTCAAATCGTTTTTTAACGACCGCGGCGAAAGTCGTCGTGGCTCGCGCCATGCGCCCGAGCTCGCGCGCCCAATGCCGACGTTCAACATTCTTACGAAACGCCCTGCGGTTGCCGACGACGGCGAGGTGGCACGCAACCCGCGGGCCCGATCCGCGAAGCTGCGCGCTGCCGAGCGAACGGATGCGGCGGCGCGTGCCAGCGTGCCCTCCGGCCTGTTACCGCGTCTGCCATCGTTGGCCGACGTGCTGAAGGGGCGGTGAGCCATGCGCTTGCTCAACATACTCGTTATCGGCGTATTGATCATGGCGGCGTCGTTCGTCTACAAGATTAAGTTCGATTCTACGCTGCAGGCTGAGCGTGTCGCCAAGCTGCGTGGCGAGCTTCGGCATGAGCGCAATGCTATTGCCGTCTTGCGGGCCGAATGGGCCAAGCTCGATACGCCCGGCCGCATTCGGGGTTTGGCCGATCGACACCTGGCGCTTAAACCCGTCGGGGCCACACAATTCGATAGCCTCGATCGGCTGCCCGAACGTCCGCCTGCGGTCGTGAATCAGCCAAATGGCGATCCGATCGGCGCCACGCTCGCTCCGGCACCAGATACGACCGGCAGCGTGCCGGCACCACGGTGACCGCCATGCAAGCATCGAAAAAGCCAACCGAAAGCCGCTGGCAGCACGCGTTGCGCTCCTTGCTCTACGGCCGCGATGTCGATCGTAACGTCAAAGCGAAGGCCCGGCTCGGGCTCGCCATCCTGGCATTCGCGGGCATCTTTTCGGTTATTGCGCTACGCCTCGTGATGTTTGCGTCTGTCAGCGAGGGCCACGGCGGACGGCGCAGCGTCACGCAGGATGCCGTCGCTACAGCACGCCCCGACATTCTCGATCGTAACGGCGAAATTCTCGCCACCGACGTCAAGACACCGTCGCTGTTTGCCGAGCCACGCAAGATCATCGATGTGGACGAAGCGGTCGAATTGCTCACTGCGGTGCTTCCTGATCTGGATGCGACCGAAGTACGCGAACGCTTGTCGTCGAAGCGTGGCTTCGTATGGCTCAAGCGCGAGATCACGCCGAATCAGCAAGAGGAAATCCATCGACTTGGGCTTCCCGGCGTCGGTTTCCTACCCGAGAACAAGCGCGTCTACCCCAATGGTGCGGTTGTCTCGCATGAGATCGGCCATGTGAATATCGACAACCAGGGCATCGCCGGCATCGAGAAGTGGCTGGACGGGCAGGGGCTCGCCGCATTGCATATGGCGGGGCTCGCGACCGACCAATTGCAACAACCGGTCAAGCTCGCGCTCGATTTGCGAGTGCAATTTGCATTGCGCGACGAACTCGCCGCTGCGCGTGACAAGTACAAGGCCAAGGCTTCGGCTGGTGTGATTGCCGACGTCAACACGGGCGAGATTGTCGCCATGGTGTCCGAGCCGGATTTCGACCCCAACAATCCGCGCGAAGCGAACGATCCTAACCGGCTTAATCGTCTGACAACCGGCGTTTACGAGTTGGGCTCGACTTTCAAGGCGCTTACGCTGGCGATGGCGCTGGATAGCGGCCGTATCTCGCTGTCGTCATCATTCGACGCGCGCCTGCCGTTGCGCTATGGCAAGTTTGAGATCAACGACTACCACGCGCAGAAGCGCGTTCTCACTGTGCCGGAGATTTTTACCTATTCGTCCAACATCGGCACCGCGCGCATGGCGCTCTCGCTTGGCGTCGAGTACCACAAGGCATTCCTGAAAAAGCTCGGTCAGCTCGATCGCCTGCGCACCGAATTGCCGGAAAGTGCCGAGCCGCTGGTTCCCAAGCATTGGGGCGAACTGAACACTGTTACCATCGCATTTGGCCATGGCCTCTCAGTCGCGCCACTTCAGGCCGTGATGGGCATTTCTGCGCTGGTCAACGGTGGCAAGATGATCCCGCCGACCTTTCTCAAGCGCGACCAGGCCGAAGCCGATCGCTTGGCGCAGCGGGTCATCAAGCCGGAAACCGCCGAAAAAATGCGCTATTTGATGCGCTTGAACGTTGAAAAAGGCACCGCGACGCGAGCCAACGTCTCAGGTTATTATGTCGGCGGCAAAACCGGCACGTCGGAGAAGGTGGTCGGCGGGCGCTACTCCAAGACCAAAGTCTTGACCAGTTTCACCGCCATATTGCCTGCCGACAAGCCGCGCTATCAGTTGTTGATCATGCTCGACGAACCAGAAGGTCTGCCCGAAACGCACGGCTTCAGCACATCCGGCTGGAATGCCGTGCCGGTCGGCGCGAGGGTGATCGAGCGTGTGGCGCCACTGCTCGATATTCCGCCACGCTTCGATCTACCCAAGGCCGATCAAATGCTGCTTGTGAGCGCGAAGGATACGCGGTGACGCTGCGCGATCTATTGCCGGAGGCGGCGAGTGAAACGCGCCAAGCTATACAACTTGCCGCGATCGATATTAGCGGAATTACCGCCGATAGCCGCAAGGTCAAGCCCGGATTCCTTTTTGTCGCTATCGCTGGCGCCAAGGCCGACGGCGCGCATTTTGCCAAACTGGCGACGGCTGCGGGCGCGGTAGCTGTTGTAGCCGAGCAGAGGCCAGAGGGCCTTCCGGCAAATGTGGCCTTTATCGCTGTGCCAAATGCTCGGCGCGCGCTCGCGCTGGCCGCTGCGAAATTCTATTCGCGGCAGCCCGCGACGATCGCAGCCGTCACGGGCACCAGCGGTAAAACTTCGGTCGCTGCATTTACCCGCCAAATCTGGAGCGCGCTCGGTTATCAAGCCGCGAGTATTGGGACTGTCGGCATCGTTTCGCCCAAGGGTGAACGGTACGGCTCTCTTACAACTCCCGATCCGGTCGACCTGCATCGCACACTCGATCAGCTGGCAGCTGATGGCGTCACGCATCTCGCGGTCGAAGCTTCCTCGCATGGCCTCGATCAACACCGTCTTGACGGCGTGCGTGTCGCGGCAGGCGCCTTTACCAACTTGTCGCGCGATCATCTTGACTATCATCCGACCATTGAAGCCTATCTCGCCGCCAAGCTCCGTCTGTTCGAAGATCTGATTGCACCGGGCGGCACGGCGGTGGTCGGCGTTGACGATTGCTATGCGGAGCAGGTGGTCGCCGCAGCAAAAAAGCGCGGCCTTAAGATCATTTCAGTCGGTGAACGCGGCGAGGATATCAAATTCAACGGCGGGTCCATCGACGGTTTCGCACAGATCATCTCTATTGGCCACGGTGCGCGTACATATAAGGTCAGGTTGCCGCTCGTTGGCGCGTTCCAAGTGCAGAACGCAGGTCTCGCGGCGGGGCTCGCAATCGCGACTGGATCCGAGCCGGCGCGTGTATTCGCTGCCTTGGAAAAACTTACCGGCGCCAAGGGGCGCTTAGAACTTGCCGGCACCCACAACGGTGCGCCTATCTTTATCGACTACGCGCACAAACCGGATGCACTCAAGAAAGCGCTCGAGAGCCTGCGTCCCTATGTACACGGAAAACTTCTCGTCGTGTTTGGTGCTGGCGGGGACCGCGATGCTGGCAAACGTCCAATCATGGGCCGCATCGCTGCCGAAAATGCCGACCGCGTCATCGTCACTGACGACAATCCGCGCAGTGAAAATCCGGCGGCGATCCGCGCCGCGATTCTTGCGGCTGCGCCGGGCGCTGCGGAAATTGCCGATCGTTCCGAAGCGATCCGTAAAAGCATCGCGGAGCTTAAAGCTGGCGACCTGCTGCTGATTGCCGGTAAGGGCCATGAGATCGGCCAGATCATCGGCGATCGCGTTGTGCCGTTCTCGGATCACGACGCGGTGGCGGCCGCATTGCAGGGCAAAGTGGCATGAGCGCGCTTTGGACACTCGACGCCATGGCTGAGGCAATGCGAGCCGATCGTTCCGGCGCCTTGCCGGATCACGTGTCCGGAATCTCCATCGACAGCCGCACGTTGGCGAAGGGCGACGCGTTCTTCGCTGTTCATGGCGAGAATCGCGACGGTCACGAATTTGTCGATGGTGCGCTGAAAGCTGGTGCCGGTCTGGCTGTGGTCGCCCGGAGCCAGCGCGGCCAATTCGCCGACGCACCGCTGTTGATCGTTCCCGACGTGCTCGACGCTTTACGCAATCTTGCGCACGTCGCGCGCGAGCGGTTGCACGCGAAGGTCATCGCCGTCACGGGATCGGTTGGGAAGACCGGCACAAAAGAAGCGCTGCGGCTGGCGCTTTCTGCTGATGGTGAAACATATGCTTCGGTTGCCTCCTACAATAACCACTGGGGGGTTCCACTTTCGCTCGCACGATGTCCGGAGAGCGTGAAATACGCCGTGTTTGAAATCGGGATGAATCACGCTGGCGAGATTACACCACTCACAAAACTGGTGCGTCCGCACGTCGCAATAGTGACCGGCATTGAACCCGTGCATCTCGAATATTTCGGATCGTTGGAAAAAATTGCCGATGCCAAGGCCGAAATCTTCGTAGGTGTCGAGCAGGGCGGCGTTGTTGTGCTCAACCGCGATAACCCGCAGTTTGCGCGTTTGGCTGCTGCCGGCAAAGCTGCCGGCATTGAACGTATCGTCTCCTTCGGTGAGGACAACAACGCCGACGCGCGGCTGCTGCGTCTGTCGCTGCAAGCCGACTCATCGACCGTCGAGGCAACTATTTTGGGACAGACTGTCACCTACAAGCTCGGTGCACCCGGCCGCCATCATGTGCTCAATTCCCTTGCGGTGCTTGCGGCGGTGGCGCTTGTGGGCGCCGATCTCGCCCTTGCCGCCCTCGCACTTAACAATCTCAAACCCGTCACCGGTCGCGGCGCGCGTACGGTGCTGAGGGTGCCTGGTGGCAACGCACTGCTGATTGACGAAAGTTACAATGCCAATCCGGCCTCCATGCGGGCGGCGATTGCGCTGCTCGGACAAGCACCAATTGGAACGCACGGCCGCCGAATTGCGGTACTCGGCGATATGTTGGAATTGGGGGCGTCGGCCGACGCGCTGCACCGCAAGCTTGCAGATGCGATTGAGGCGGCCGGAATCGATCTTGTGTTTTGTTCCGGGCCATTGATGTGCGCTCTGTGGGAGGCCCTTCCCTCCCGCGCCCGGGGCGGCTATGCCGAGATGGCGGCGGGGCTGGAGGCGGCTGTGCTTGGCGCCATCCGCGCAGGCGACGCCGTGATGGTGAAGGGCTCGCTCGGCTCGAAAATGGGTCCGATCGTTAAGGCGTTGGAACGGCAGTTTCCCAAACAAGCTGCGGTCCAGCAGGTAGCCGCACAGAACTGATATTCGGGGTTAGACCCAATGTTCTACTGGCTGACCGAGCTTTCTGACAAAGTCTCGTTCCTCAACGTTTTTCGCTACATCACCTTTCGCACCGGTGGCGCCATCGTCACCGCGCTGGTTTTCGTCTTTTTGTTCGGCGGCCCAATTATTGATGTGCTGCGCCTTAAGCAGGGCAAGGGCCAGCCCATTCGCAGCGACGGGCCGCAGTCTCATCTCGTGACCAAGAAGGGCACACCCACGATGGGTGGCTTGATGATTTTGTCGGGCCTGCTGGTGTCGACGCTTCTGTGGGCGAATCCGAAGAGCCCGTACGTCTGGGTCGTGCTCGGAGTGACGCTTTCTTTCGGGCTAATCGGGTTCTATGACGACTATCTCAAGATCACCAAACAATCCCATAACGGTTTTGCCGGCCGGACGCGGTTGATCATCGAGGCGATGATTGCAGTGTTGGCTTGCACGGCGTTCGCGCATCTCGGTCGTGGACCAATCGCCACTTCGCTTGTGTTTCCGTTTTTCAAGGAGCTCGTATTCAATATCGGTTGGGCTTTCGTGTTGCTCGGCGCATTTGTGATTGTCGCTTCCGGCAACGCGGTTAACTTGACAGACGGTCTTGACGGTCTGGCAATCGTACCGGTCATGATTGCAGCGGCAAGCTTTGGCCTGATTTCCTATCTCGCGGGTAATGCTGTCTTTGCCGAATATTTGCAGATTCACTATGTGGCTGGCACCGGAGAGCTGGCAGTCCTGTGCGGCGCAGTGATAGGCGCAGGTCTTGGCTTCCTTTGGTTCAATGCGCCGCCCGCTTCGATCTTTATGGGCGACACCGGTTCGTTGTCTCTCGGCGGAATGCTTGGGGCGGTTGCAGTCGCGATCAAACATGAGATCGTACTTGCCATCGTTGGTGGGCTGTTTGTGCTGGAAGCCGTATCGGTAATTGTGCAAGTGGTCTCGTTCAAGCTGACGGGCAGGCGAGTGTTCAAGATGGCGCCGATTCATCATCACTACGAGCAACTCGGGTGGACCGAGCCGCAGATCGTGATTCGCTTCTGGATTGTGGCCGTGGTTCTGGCGCTTGCCGGGTTGGCGACGCTGAAGTTGAGATGAACCTTGATTCCGGTCACGACGTTTGCAGGACAACGGGTCGCGGTCTTCGGCCTCGGGAGTTCTGGGCTTTTGGCCGCACGCGCTTTGAAGCAAGGCGGCGCTGACGTCATCGCTTACGATGATGACGACAAGAGAATCGCTGACGCGAAAAGCGCTGGTCTGAAAGCACAAAATCTTCGCGAACTGGAGTGGTCGAAGGTCGTTGCGCTGGTGCTGGCACCGGGCGTGCCGCTCACTCACCCAACGCCGCATTGGTCTGTGGTTCTCGCGCGCAAGGCTGGCGTTGCGGTGATCGGGGACATTGAATTGTTCTGCCGCGAGCGGGCGAAATCGGGCACCAGTTGTCCGGTGGTTGCGATCACGGGCACCAACGGTAAATCCACGACGACTGCGCTGACTGCGCATTTGCTCAAGAGCGCTGGCCGCGATGTGCAAATGGGCGGCAACATCGGCATACCCGTCCTGGCGCTAGAGCCGTTTAAGGCTGGGCGTGTCTATGTGCTCGAAGCCTCATCTTATCAAATTGATCTCGCCCCTTCACTTGAGCCGACGGTCGGCGTTTTGCTCAATGTCTCGGAAGACCATCTCGATCGGCACGGTACGATGGAGAACTATGTCGCAATCAAAGAACGGCTTCCTGCAAACATCGAGCGGAACGGCACGGCCGTGATAGACATCGATGACCGCTACACGCGCGATGCGGCTGATCGTATTGATCGCACCGGGAAAAATGTCGTCCGCGTTTCGGTCGTCTCGCCGATCCCTAACGGATACTACGCCGAAGGCACCCGCATTCTGCGCGCCAAGGCGGGTCAGTCACATGAGGTGGCGCGGCTTGCAGGCATCAGTTCGTTGCGTGGCGTGCACAATGCACAAAATGCCGCCAGCGCAATCGCAGTTTGCGTCGCACTCGGCATCGATCTTGGAGCAATTCAAAAAGGGCTCGCCAGTTTCCCGGGGCTTGCGCATCGGATGCAGGAGGTCGGGCGCAAAGGCAATGTGCTTTTCGTCAACGACTCGAAGGCAACCAATGCCGATTCAGCCGCCAAAGCGCTGGCAAGTTTTCACGACATCTTTTGGATTGCGGGCGGTAAGCCGAAAACCGGTGGAATTACCGGCCTCGCAGAATTTTTCCCGCGCATTCGCAAGGCCTATCTGATCGGCGAAGCAGCGAAGGAATTCGCACAAATGTTGGGTGGCAAGGTGCCATACGAGATCAGCAATGTCTTGTCGGCCGCAATCGATGCCGCCGCTCGCGATGCCGGAGGATCGGGCCTGAAAGAACCGGTCGTGCTGTTGTCGCCGGCCTGCGCTTCTTTTGATCAATATCCGAACTTCGAAGTTCGGGGCAAAGACTTCACCGATATTGTATTGGCGATACCAGGCGTGACGGCGACCGTTAATGCTTCCTAAACCGCGAAGCGGCAGCTTGTGCCGGACGGGGACTCGGAATGCTCTCGCGCGCGCAACGCACACCTTTCGGCGAATGGTGGTGGACTGTTGACCGGCTGACCCTTGCGGCCATCGGCGCGCTGATGCTCGCCGGCGTGGTTCTTTCGCTTGCCGCCAGCCCGCCGGTAGCGGCGCGCCTCGGCCTCGATCCCTTCTTCTTCGTCAACCGGCACATCGCTTATCTCTTCCCCGCCATAGCTGTGATGCTGGGGGTGTCGTTTCTCAACCCACGCCAAATCCGCAGGCTGTCGCTGGTCGTTTTCGCGATTAGCATCATTATGGTGGCAGCGACCCCTTATTTTGGACCCGAGATCAAGGGCGCACGACGGTGGTTGGTGTTGCTCGGCGTCAATATTCAACCCTCCGAATTCCTCAAGCCGGCTTTCGTCATCCTCGTCGCCTGGCTGTTCGGTGAATCGGCTAAACGCCCCGACATGCCGGCGAATGCATTTTCGCTGGCGTTGCTGCTGACGGTGGTTGCGCTGTTGGTCGTGCAGCCCGACTTCGGACAGACGATGCTGATTGCCCTGGTGTGGAGCGCGCTGTTTTTCATGGCCGGCATGCGGGTGGTCTGGGTGGCAGGTATCGCGGGCCTCGCCGGCGTCGGGCTATTGAGCGCCTACTACACGGTGCCACACGTCGCACGCCGCATTCAGCGGTTTCTCGACCCCGCCTCGGGCGATACCTTCAACATCGACATCGCGACTGAGAGCTTTATGCGTGGTGGCTGGTTCGGCAAAGGGCCCGGTGAAGGCACCGTGAAGCGCCTTTTGCCCGAAAGCCACACCGATTTCGTTTTTGCCGTTGCTGCCGAGGAGTTTGGCGTAGCGCTGTGCCTCGCGCTGGTGGCGCTGTTCGCCTTTATCGTCATACGCATGCTGGTGCGCGCCATGCGTAATGATGATGCTTTCACGCGATTTGCCGCTGCCGGGCTCACTATTCTGTTTGCGACGCAAGCAGCGATCAACATGGCGGTGAACTTGCATCTCATCCCCGCCAAGGGCATGACGTTGCCGTTCATCTCGTATGGCGGTTCCTCGATGATCTCGCTCGCTTACGCGATGGGCATGCTCTTGGCGTTAACGCGCGAGCAGCCCCGCGCTGCCATAGTGACGCCCGAACTCGCGGTGGCGGGGAGCGGGATCTAATGGCTATGAGCGGCGCGCCGCTCGTTCTGCTTGCGGCAGGCGGTACGGGGGGTCATCTGTTTCCGGCCGAGGCACTGGCCAACGCGCTTGCGAAGCGGGACGCCATTGTCGATCTCGCTACCGACCATCGTGCTGCGCATTTCAAATTTCCCGCACGTGACGTTCATCTCGTTCCGAGCGCGACATTGCGCGCCCGCAACCCGTTTGCGATGGCACGAACGACTGCCTTGTTGGCGCTCGGCACGGCCAAGGCCTGGGCCTTGATCGGGCGCACTAAACCAAACGTCGTTGTCGGCTTTGGAGGCTATCCAACCGTGCCACCGCTTTTCGCGGCGAGTTTGCGCGGCATACCCACAGTGCTGCACGAGCAGAACGGCGTCATGGGGCGCGCTAACCGGATGCTGGCGCCGCGTGTGACCGCGATCGGCACCGGCTTCCGAACACTTAAAAATTTCAACCGGCATTGGCAGAGCAAAATAACTTTCACGGGCAATCCAGTGCGCCCGCTAGTAATCGCAGCCGCGGCGACGCCCTATGCTGCTCCCACCGATGGCAAGCTTCGCCTGCTGGTCTTTGGCGGCAGCCAAGGCGCACGTGTTATGGCCGAAATTGTTCCGGCGGCAATCGAGCGCATGAGCCCCGATCTCCGCGCGCGACTGTCGATCGTGCAACAGGCGAGGACCGAAGACCTCGATAACGTACGTGACACTTACGTTCGGCTCGGTGTCGGAAGCGAGATTGCGCCGTTTTTTTCCGATCTGCCCGCGCGCATGGCGGCTGCACATCTGGTCATTTCCCGCTCCGGGGCTTCGACGGTAGCCGAACTGTCGGCTATCGGGCGGCCGGCGATATTGGTGCCGCTGCCGCATGCATTGGACCAGGACCAACTCGCGAATGCCGGGGTCCTGGAGGCGGCCGGCGGCGCAATCTGCATCGCGCAGCCCGACTTCACACCGGAACGGCTAAATGCAGAGATCGCTGGGCTTTCGAATGACCCGGCGCGACTTGCGCACATGGCGCAGGCTGCCAGGTCTGCTGGCACCGTAGATGCCGCGGAACGGTTGGCTGATTTGGTGCTTTCAGTGGCCGGGATTTAGCCGAATTGGTGTCATGCTCGGGAAAGTGGGCATCCGGCAGTCACCATGCTTCCAATTTTGGATCGCATGCCATACACGAATGACCGTGGTCGTCGGGTGATCCGTATTCGCGGATGATGATCGCTGGAGATGACGTCGGTCCATGAAACTGCCGCGCGACATCGGTCCGGTGCATTTCGTCGGTATCGGGGGCATCGGCATGAGCGGTATTGCCGAGGTTCTCGCCAATCTCGGCTATAGCGTGACCGGCTCCGACGTCGCCGATGGCGCGAACGTCAATCGCTTACGTGACAAGGGCATCAAGGTCGCTATCGGACATAAAGCCGAAAACATCGACGGCGCGGATGTCGTCGTCGTCTCGACCGCCATTAAGCGCGACAATCCTGAACTGGTCGCCGCGCGGGCCAAGCGACTTCCGGTCGTGCGCCGTGCGGAGATGTTGGCTGAATTAATGCGGCTGAAAAGCTGCGTGGCGATCGCGGGCACGCATGGCAAAACCACCACGACTTCGCTGGTTGCGTCGCTGCTCGATGCCGGCGGCCTCGATCCGACCGTGATTAACGGTGGCATCATCAACGCGTACGGCACAAACGCGCGGCTCGGGGCGGGAGACTGGATGGTGGTGGAGGCAGATGAATCCGATGGCACATTCCTGAAATTGCCTGCCGACATCGCGATCGTCACCAATATCGATCCCGAGCACCTCGACCATTTTCACACCTTCGATGCCGTGCAGGACGCTTTCCGCGCCTTCGTCGAAAACGTGCCCTTTTACGGCTTTGCCGTGATGTGTACGGACCATCCTGTCGTGCAAACACTGGTCGGCAAACTCGAGGATCGCCGCATCCTGACTTACGGTGAAAATCCGCAAGCCGACGTGCGTCTCGCGGATATTGATCACCTCAATGGTCAGTCACGCTTCTCCGTTCTGTTCCGCGACCGCGACGGCAAGACCTCGCACACAATCGACAAGCTCACTTTGCCGATGCCGGGACGCCACAATGCGCTGAACGCGACCGCGGCGATCGCAGTTGCGCATGCGCTCGGTCTCCAAGGCGACTCGATCCGTAAGGCGCTCGCTAATTTCGGAGGCGTCAAACGGCGCTTCACGCGTGTCGGAGAGTGGAACGGGGCGGTCATCATCGATGACTATGCCCACCATCCGGTGGAAATTGCCGCCGTGCTGCGCGCCGCGCGCGAAAGTGCAAAAGGGCAGGTGATCGCGGTGATGCAGCCGCACCGCTATACGCGGCTGCATGACTTGTTCGAGCAATTCTGCACCTGCTTCAATGACGCCGACGCAGTCATTGTGGCGCCAGTTTACCCGGCAGGTGAGCAGCCGATTCCCGGCGCCGACCGCGATGCATTGGTAACCGGTTTGCGTGCGCACGGACACAAGCAGGCGATTCCGCTGGAAGCACCGGAAAATCTCGCGCCGCTTGTCAAAAGTCTGGCGAAGCCGGGTGACTATGTGGTCTGTCTCGGAGCGGGTTCGATTACTCAGTGGGCTTACGCGCTACCAGCGGAATTGAAGGCGTCATGAGCTTTCCCGATATCGTCCCTGATCTTAAAGCGAGAATGCCCGAATTGCGCGGGCGCTTGCTGGCAAACCAATCACTCGGAGAATTCACCTGGTTTCGCGTCGGCGGTCCGGCGCAGGCATTCTATATGCCGGAAGATGAAAATGACCTCGCGTATTTCTTGCGCAATTTGCCTATGGACATTCCAGTCACCGTCATAGGCGCTGGTTCGAATTTGATTGTGCGCGATGGCGGCATCCCGGGCGCGGTGATCCGGCTTGGCCGCGGATTCAACGAAGTAAAGATCGAAGAGCATCGCGTTACCGTCGGGACATCCGTCCTCGACGTGATGGTGGCACGTGCGGCACAGACAGCCGGTGTTGGCGGGTTGGCATTCCTAAGCGGTATTCCCGGAACCATCGGTGGTGCGTTGCGGATGAATGGGGGCGCCTACGGAGGTGAGACCAAGGACATTTGCGTCGAGGCGAGGGGCGTCAATCGACAGGGCGATTTTCTGACTTTCAGCAACGGCGAGATGGGCTTTTCTTATCGCCACTGCGGTGTGCCGGACGATGTGATCTTTACAACGGCGGTCCTTCAAGGCCGTGCCGGCGCAGCGGAGGAGATCGTCGCAGAAATGGGCGCCATCAAGAAAAAACGCGAGGCGAGCCAGCCACGAAATCGCACCGGCGGTTCGACGTTCAAGAACCCGCCGGGACACAGTGCCTGGAAACTCGTGGACGATGCGGGTTGCCGTGGACTCACCATTGGAGGCGCGCAGGTGTCGGAGCTTCATAGCAACTTCCTGATCAATCTCGGGGGAGCCAGCGCGGCCGACATCGAGACGCTGGGCGAAACCGTAAGGCAGCGGGTGAAAACGCATTCCGGTGTCGATCTGGAATGGGAAATCAAGCGGGTCGGCGTGGAACGCGCATGATCCCGAAAAGTGGATGCCGGTTTTCGGGCAAGTTCATGCGCAGGCGGGAAGTCCGATGAAGCACATCGCGGTCCTGATGGGTGGCTGGTCGGCCGAGCGCGAGATTTCTTTACGCTCCGGCAAGGCCTGCGCGGATGCACTCGAGCACGCCGGCTATCGGGTCAGCCGCGTCGACGTCGATCGCGATGTCGCGGCAGCGCTGCGCGCGATCAAACCCGATGTGGCGCTTAACCTCCTCCATGGCCGTCCCGGCGAGGACGGCACGTTGCAAGGCCTGCTCGAAATTCTCGGCATTCCGTATAGCCATTCAGGTGTACTCGCGTCCGCAGTGGCAATGCAAAAAGACACGGCCAAGACCGTGCTCAAGGCCGCGCAAGTGCCGGTGCCAGGGGGAATGGTCGTCACACGCAAGGAAGCCGCGACGCGCCATCTATTGCCGCCACCATATGTGATCAAACCCCTCGCGGAAGGCTCCAGCGTTGGTGTGTTCATCGTGCGCGAGGATCACAAGCATCCGCCGCAAGAATTGGCGCGCGCCGACTGGACCCTCGGAGAACGCGTGTTGGTCGAGCCGTATATCCCCGGCAAGGAGCTCACCTGCGCGGTGATGGGCGAACAAGTGCTTGGCGTTATTGAAATCGTGCCGACCGTCAAATTCTACGACTACGAAGCCAAGTATGCCCCCGGGGGCTCCAAACATTTGCTTCCGGCGCCAGTCGCGCCGGCCATCTATCGCGAAGTTCAGCGCCTATCGCTCGCCGCGCATCGTGCGCTTGGTTGCCGCGGAGTCACACGTTCCGATTTTCGGTACGACGATGGTCTTGATGGCGCGAAAGGATTGTTTTGCCTGGAGGTCAATACTCAGCCGGGCATGACCGAAACTTCACTGGTGCCTGAACTTGCAGCCCATGCCGGCGTCAGTTTTGAAGACCTGGTGCGCTGGATGGTCGAAGATGCGTCCCTTGACCGCTAACTCGATTTCTTTTTTGCATTGCAGGTCGAGAAGCAGTGGGCCTCATTTCCGTCCAAAATATCGGCGCTCGAGCGCGGTGGCTTCTTCAAGCACTCGCGCGGCAGGCTCAAGATCTCGTCCCGGCTGACGAGGACGCACCCATCCTTCTTTCGACGCAATGCGACGCAGCGTCCGATCGCTGACGCCGAACTCGCCCGCGATCGAGCGCGCCGACTGCCACGTGCGTTCATAGCGCTGCCGCAATGCGGCCAGCAGGCGAGGCGTGAACCGCGCCACGGGAATCCGCGAAAGCGTCGCTTCGGAAGTGAAGGTGGGCGTGTCGTTGCCGCGCTGTTGATTGAATTCCCGCTCCAGCGCGATGGTCTGTCCGAGCAGCCGCATGGCGGGCTCGAGGTCGCGCATCGGTTCGGGCGGACGCAACCATTCTTCCTTCGCTGCGATGCGCAGTATTGTGCCGCCGGCCAATCCGAATTCGCGCGCGATCGAGCGCTTTGACTGATGGGTCTGTTCATAACGATGCCGCAAGGCCGCAAGAAATTCAGGCGTGTATCGCGCCATAGCAATGCTCGTCGATCGTCTGTTTTGGGGTGTTGGGCGGTTCGCGACATTTGTGCGCGCGAAGCCATGTTGGGTTGCATCTAGCGAAGGAGCGTGACGCTGTCAAGGAATTTATTCTTATATTGAAGCGATTACCTTTCAATCCCGCGGACTTGCTGTCGAATTCCTTCAAATTTTACTAATCATTTACCAATAAGCCTGAAGACTAGGCATTGGCGGCGTGTCGCACGCCCGGCTGCTGCACGGTCGTGTGCGCGAGAGCTTCAACCGCTGACGGCGGCCTCTGAGGGACGGGATGGTCTCAAGTGAAGCCGGATACCCGGGCATGACTGACATCATGCTTGTGGCGGAGCTTGCGGCCCTTATCGGGCACAACGGGTAAAGCAGGTTGCGATGGAAGGCCGAAGACGCCTCGCTCAATCGCTCAGGCTGAAACGACGTTCATCGTTCGCTTCATATGAGTGGCGTTGGTCGAGGATGGTGCGCCGCTGGGGTGGCGCACTCATCGACTTGAAAGTGCCGCGGGGCGCAGGCTCATCGGCTGCTGCTTTGCTGCTGCTCGCCAGCGTCAGCTATGGCGCAATCAAGGGCGGTCACGGCCCGCAGATTTTCGAGAACGTCCAGGATCTTTGCGACGCTGCCGCTAACAAACTTGGCTTCCGCATTTCCGAAGTTGCGCTCGCCGGCGAGCATGAAGTCGGCCGCGATGAAATTCTGGTGCTTGCCGGGATCACTGACCGCTCGTCGCTGCTGTTTCTCGATGCCGCCCGCACACGCGCACGCTTGTTGAGCAATCCATGGATCGCCGAGGCCACCGTCCTCAAATTGTATCCCGACCGCCTGCGCATCGAAATCAAAGAACGCAAGCCATTCGCCATGTGGCAGAAGGACGGCCGCGTCGCGCTCATTGCCGCCGACGGCACCGTGCTCGAAGCGATCGTACCGTCGCGCTTCTCCGCGCTGCCACTGGTCGTCGGCAAAGGCGCCGAACAAGGTGCACAAGATTTTCTCGCTGTTGTCTCGCGGTATCCGATGATCGCTCAGATGACCGAGGCGTCTGTGCTGGTGGCGGAACGGCGGTGGAATTTGCATCTTAAAGGTGGCGTCGAAGTCCTGCTGCCAGAAGGCGAAGCTGGACAGTCGCTACAGACCCTTGTCGATCTCGACAACAGTAAGAAGCTGCTATCCCGAGACGTCACCGCGGTCGATCTAAGGCTGTCCGATCGCGTTACTGTGCGACAATCTGAAGCCGCGGCTACGACGCGTGGCCAGGCCCTCAAAGACGCCGAGAAGGCGAAGAAGGCAAAGTCGGGCAAAGGAGGCGAGGCATGACGGTGCTTCGCTTCGGCCTCACCCCGAAAATGAAACCGGTTTCGCTTAAGCGCGCTGCTGTTGTCGCCGCACTCGATATTGGCACCAGCAAGATCGTCTGCTTGATCGCGCGGCTCGAGCCGCAAGCACCACAGGACGTCCTGCGCCGGCGCAGCCACGGCGTGCGGCTTCTGGCTTTTGCCCATACCGCGGCGAGCGGTATGAAGGGCGGTGCGGTTGTTGATTTGATCGAAGCCGAAGAAATGGCCCGTCAGGCAATCGACATTGCTGAAAGCATGGCCGGCGTGCAGCTTGAATCTGTCGTGGTGTCCATGTCGGGCGGGCGCCTGGGCAGTGAACGCTTCGTCGCAAATATCGATCTCGCCGGGGGCTCCGTGACCGAGGCCGATATTGGGCGCGTGTTGGCGGCAGCGAGTCGCCATTCAGTGCGCGATGGCCGCGCCGTGTTGCATTCCATGCCCATCGGCTTCGCCGTCGACGACGCTGGGGGCATCCGCGAGCCACGTGGCATGCTCGGCCATCGTCTGGGTGTGGATATGCACATGGTTACGGCCGATGTGCCGACCGTACGGAATCTGATGCTCACCGTTGAGCGCGCCCATCTTTCGGTGGAGGCGATGGTCGCATCGCCCTATGTCGCCGGCCTCGCCGTACTGGCGGACGATGAGGCCGATCTCGGGGCGGCGACTGTGGATATGGGCGCTGGAACCACGACTTTAGCGGTTTTTTCCGGGGGTAAGTTCGTCCATGCCGACGGCTTCGCCCTTGGCGGCAATCACGTGACCATGGATCTCGCCCGCGGTCTCAACACCCCGGTCGCCGACGCTGAGCGAATCAAAGCGATTTATGGCAGTGTTTTGGCCGGAGGCTCGGATGAGCGAGACATGATTACCATACCGCCAGTTGGGGATGACGAGCGTGAGCCGCCGCATTTCGTCTCGCGCGCTTCGCTCGTGCGCATCATTCGGCCGCGGGTCGAAGAAATTCTCGAAATGGTGCGCGATCGCTTGGCGGCCTCGCCGTTCGCGGCGGATCCCCGCGCGCGCGTGGTGCTGACCGGCGGCGCGAGCCAGTTGACTGGGCTCGCCGACCTCGCCGCCCGCATCTTGCGACGCCCCGTACGAATTGGCCGTCCACTTGGCTTGGCTGGCTTGCCGGAGGCGGCCAAGGGGCCGGCCTTTGCGGTGGTGGCGGGCCTGCTGGTTTACCCGCAGGCGGCACATCTTGAACACTTCGAACCGCGGCGAACGCGGCAATTGATGACAGGGACAGGCGGTTACATGGCACGGGTCGGACGATGGCTGCGCGAGAGCTTCTGACCCTTCATCACCTGAACCACGAATCGGCCGGTGGCGGACTGGCCCAGTTCGGCGGCGTGCAATTGCGTTTGCGCCTTGGGCGCAACGCAAGGCCTGCTGCCCGTGCACTCATGAGGCAACCATGACTATCAATCTGACGATCCCTGATATCCGGGAAATGAAACCTCGCATTACCGTGTTCGGCGTCGGTGGCGCTGGCGGTAATGCTGTCAACAATATGATCACGGCTGGCCTGCAGGGCGTCGAATTTGTCGTCGCCAACACTGATGCGCAGGCTCTCACGATGTCGAAGGCCGAGCGCATCATTCAGATGGGCACCCAGGTCACCGAAGGCCTCGGTGCCGGTTCGCAACCCGAAGTGGGACGCGCCGCGGCGGAAGAGGTGATTGACGAAATTCGCGATCACCTGACTGGCGCACACATGGTGTTCGTCACTGCCGGTATGGGCGGCGGTACGGGCACTGGTGCCGCGCCGATCATCGCCAAAGTCGCCCGTGAACTGGGCATTCTCACTGTCGGTGTGGTGACCAAGCCGTTCCACTTCGAAGGCCAGCGCCGCATGCGCTTTGCCGAAGCGGGGATCGTTGAGCTGCAGAAGGTTGTGGACACCCTGCTGATCATCCCGAACCAGAACCTGTTCCGGGTGGCCAATGAGAAGACCACCTTTGCCGATGCCTTCGCAATGGCCGACCAGGTGCTTTATTCGGGCGTCGCTTGCATCACCGATCTGATGGTGAAGGAAGGCCTGATCAATCTCGACTTTGCCGACGTCCGCGCCGTGATGCGCGAGATGGGTAAGGCGATGATGGGCACCGGTGAAGCATCGGGCGAGAAGCGGGCGCTGACGGCTGCCGAGGCGGCAATCTCGAACCCGTTGATCGACGATGCCTCGATGAAAGGTGCCAGAGGTCTTCTTATCTCGATCACGGGCGGCAAAGACCTCACGCTTTACGAGGTCGACGAAGCTGCGACCCGTATCCGCGAAGAAGTCGATCAAGACGCCAATATCATCGTTGGTGCGACCTTCGACGAAAGTCTGGAAGGGATCATCCGCGTTTCGGTGGTGGCGACTGGCATCGACAACACCGGCCTGGCACGTCACGCACAGCCGGCGGAAAGTGCGCTCAGAGAGCTCGCCGGCAAAATCCGCAACGACAGCCGTCGGATTGCGGACCGGATTGAGCGGAGTGCTCCACCAATGACGGCGTATGCCGCGCCGTCGGTCGAATCCGCGGCGCACGCTGCGGTCGCCGCGGCCATCCTGCCACCTACGGCAATCGAAGATGTTTCAATTCGGCCGATGCCGATGAAGCCGTCACTGTTCGAGCAACCTGAGGCGCCAATGGCCGAACCGCCAATGCCGGCGGCGTATATTCCGCCGGCACCTGAACGAATGCCGCGCACACCGCGGATGCCGCGTATCGACGAACTGCCGCTGCCGGCGCAAAACGAGATTCGTGCGCAGCGCGGCGAACTCGACGACGATCATCCGGAAAGACGACGCATGTCTCTGATGCAGAGGCTTGCTTCGGTCGGGCTCGGGCGGCGACCCGAGGCGGAGGCGCCACCAGCCCCGCCGATGCCCCGCCAGGCGCGTCCGATGCCCCAGTTTGAGCGGCCGCCGCAGCGCCCGACGGCTCGTCATCCTGAGGGCCGACCGGCTGAGCCTGTATCGGAATATGCGCGACGGGCGGCTCCCCAGGGCCTAGACCCCCACGGCCGGTCTGCGCCTGTGCATAATTCGGCCGAAGAGGACCAACTCGACATTCCGGCGTTCCTGCGCCGTCAGGCCAACTAAGAACCGATCCAGCAACCAATGGCCCCGCTTCCAATTCGGAAGTGGGGCCATTTGCTGATCGGCTGTGATCGATGATAACCTACTGAAACAAAACACGATTTAGGCCTACGGGTATCATCGACTATCGTGGCAGCCGGCGGGTTTGTCACGCTGAACTCATCGCCTGCCGGTCAAATTTTGAGCAGAGCGGCCGCCGAGGTCCGGCAATTGCGGCAAAAGAGAGTAACAGTTGGTAAGAAAGCGTGAGTTGGAGAAGGCAGTCGCAATAGCCTAAGTTTCAGGAGTGAAAGGGACTTTTCGAGTCCTTGGGGATAGCTGCCGCAGCTGCGAAGGCGGTTTCGACTGAAGGCAAAAATGTGGCCCTCCAGGGGCCACGGGGATGGGGCCGCGGCTCTTAAAAGGGCCGTCGGAAGTTGGGTAGATGAAGGGCGCTAAGCAGACAACGCTACGCCATCAGGTCGCCGTCTCCGGCATGGGTGTCCATTCAGGACTCCCGGTTACACTCACACTTCATCCCGCTGACGATGACAGCGGAATTATTTTCCAGCGCATCGCGGCTGACGGCTCGATCGAGCGCGAAATTCGCGCCGACGTGCGCGCAGTTACCGCAACTGAATTCGCGACTGTCCTTGGCGATGCCAAAGGCCCGCTTTGCTCTACCGCCGAGCACCTTCTCGCAGCCTTGCGTGGCCTCTACGTCGATAACGTGGTCGTCGAAATCGACGGGCCCGAAGTGCCAATCATGGATGGCAGCGCCGCTGCGTTTGTGGATGCAATCGACCAGGCCGGCCTCACCGCGCGGGCTTTGCCACGCCGCTATATCGAGGTGATCAAGCCCGTCTCGGTTTCCAAAGATGGTGCATATGGCGAGTTGCGGCCGTACCAGCATGGTTTCCGTGTCGAAGCCAAGATCGATTTCGATCATCCTCTTATCGGCAAGCAGGCGCTTTCGCTCGACATCGAGCCCGACACGTTCCGCCGTGAGATTGCGCGCGCCCGTACTTTCGGTTTCATGCGCGACGTTGCCAAATTGTGGAGTGCGGGTTACGCACTCGGCGCTTCGTTCGAAAATACTCTGGTGGTGAGCGAAGATCGTGTGCTCAACCCGGAGGGATTGCGCTTCGCCGACGAATTCGTGCGCCATAAGGTGCTCGATGCCATTGGCGATCTGGCGCTCGCGGGTCAGCCACTGCTCGCCGCCTACAAAACCGTTCGTGGCGGCCATAAGCTTAATCACGCTGTGCTATCCGCGCTGATGGCCGATCCAAGTGCTTGGCGCGTGATTGAGGCGGCGGCCGAACCGGCCCGTCGCGTGCGTGGCCACGCGAACGTCTTTACGGGCCAGGTGGCTCCGGCCTACGGGCCGGAAGTATCCTGAAAACCTCAGGATTTTGCCTTAACCTTCGCCTTAATCCGGGCCGAATGTCGGCTTAGTCGCATGGCGAAATCGCGTGCTTTCGGATAAACCGACGCGGGTAGTCGCGCTTTTTACAGGCGTTTGCGAAGCCGACTTTTGGGGAAAAAACAAGTTCGCGTGGATGAGTTCGAGTTCAAGATATACATGGCCAAGCACATCGTGCCCGAGAACGCCGCAGAAATGAGGGTGGCTCGAAAATCGGTAGGCTGGACGCGTTTTGCGCGCGCTCTGGCTATCGGGTTGCTGGCGGCAAGTCTCGGTGCATGCAGCAGCTTCGATTTTTTCAGCAAGAAGGACGATACGCCGCCCGATGAGCCAGCCGACCGGCTCTACAATGAAGGGCTTTATCTCCTCAACGCCAAGAAGGATCCGAAGGAAGCGGTCAAGAAGTTCGAGGAGGTCGATCGTCAACACCCGTATTCGGAGTGGGCGCGGAAATCCCTCATCATGATGTCTTACGCGTACTATCAGGCTGGCGAATATGATGACTGCGTGAATTCAGCCAAACGCTACATCACTCTGCACCCTGGCAGCTCCGATGCCGCTTATGCGCAATTTTTGATCGGCTCTTCTTATTTCGACGAGATCCCCGACATTACGCGCGATCAAGCGCGGACCGAAAAGGCGCTGGCCGCGCTTGATGAAGTCATCCGGAAATATCCGACCAGCGAATACTCGAACAGTGCCAAGCAAAAGATAGAAATCGCTCGGGACCAGCTTGCCGGGAAGGAAATGGAGACGGGACGCTATTATCTGCAAAAAAAGGATTACACTGGCGCCATCAACCGCTTCAAAGTTGTCGTCACCAAATACCAGACGACGCGCCATGTCGAAGAAGCGCTTATGCGGCTGACTGAAGCCTATATGGCGCTCGGGATTGTTGAGGAGGCTCAGACCGCGGCCGCCGTGCTCGGGCACAATTTTCCCGACAGCACCTGGTACAAGCACGCCTACGCCCTCGTGAAGACCAGCAGCGGCGTCGAGCCCACTGAAAACAAAGGCTCCTGGATCAGCAAGGCATTCAAGAAGGTGGGGCTGGGCTAGCCATCGCCGTATCGAATTCACAGCGTAATGGCCGGCACAAGGCTCGTGCTCGGGACGTGCCCGCGGCCCGCCCCGAGCACGAGCCTTGTGCCGGCCACCGGCGTCTTTAATGATGGAGAATCTGCAAGACGTAGGTGCCCGGAACGCGTCCGGGCATGACGAAGCCTTGGACCGTACGCCATGCTCTCCCGACTTTCGATCCGCGATATCGTCCTGATTGACCGGCTCGACATTGATTTTGCCGACGGGCTTGCCGTACTCACAGGCGAGACCGGCGCGGGGAAATCGATTCTGCTCGATGCTTTCGCGCTGGCTTTGGGGGGGCGCGGCGACCAAGCACTGGTAAGGCAGGGCGTCGAACAGGGCCAGGTGACCGCTGTATTCGATGTCGCACGCGACCATCCCGCGCGCGCGTTGCTCAAGGCCGACGATATACCGGCCGAAGACGAGCTGATTCTGCGCCGTGTGCAGCTCGCCGATGGTCGCACCCGCGCATTCGTCAACGATCAGCCGGTCAGCGTCCAGGTGCTTAAGCTGCTGGGCGGCGCACTGGTCGAAATTCACGGCCAACATGATGAGCGCGCGTTGGTCGACGCCGGAACTCACCGCCGACTGTTGGACGCCTTTGGAGGCCTCGAGGACCAGGCGGTGAAGGTAGAAGCCCGGTGGGAAGCCAGGCGCGAGGCACACAGCGCTGCCGACATCCATCGTGCCGAAGTCGACCGCGCCAAACGGGAGGGCGACTGGCTGCGCCACGCGGTCGATGAGCTTAACAAGCTTGCGCCGCAGTCCGGCGAGGAGACCGCGCTCGCCGAACGGCGGACCTCGATGATGCAGGCCGAGAAAGTGGCCGAAGATTTGCGTGATGCTCACAATGTGATCGCCGGCCCCAATTCCACCGTGCCCGCGCTCTCGGGCGTGATCCGAAGGCTGGAACGACGTACCGCTCAGGCGCCAGGCTTCGTCGAACCGGCGGTGAAAGCGCTCGATGCGGCGCTGGCCGCCTTGGACGAGACCCGCAACCATCTTGAGGCGGCCTTGCGCACTGCAGACTTCGACCCCGCCGAACTCGAACGCATTGAGGAGCGGCTCTTCGCGCTCCGCGCCGCCGGCCGAAAATACAATGTCCCGGTCGATGGGCTCGCAGCGCTGGCGCAGAAGTACAATGCCGACATTGCGTTGATCGATGCCGGCGAGGTTAAGCTCAAAGCCCTGCTGGCAGCTGCGGCGCAGGCCGAGGCCGCCTATCGCGCGGCGGCGCAGGCGCTTTCCCAGGCGCGCGGCAAAGCCGCGGGCACTCTCGACAAGATGGTGAACGGCGAGCTCAAGCCGCTCAAGCTGGAGCGAGCGAAGTTTTCTACCGAGGTCGAGAGCGACGCGGCCGCTGCGGGTCCAAACGGTATCGACCGGGTGGAGTTCTGGGTGCAAACCAATCCCGGCACGCGTCCCGGACCCCTCATGAAAGTTGCATCCGGCGGCGAGCTGGCGCGTTTCCTGCTGGCTTTGAAGGTTGTATTGGCCGACCGCGGCTCGGCCCCGACGCTCGTATTCGATGAGATCGACACTGGTGTAGGCGGTGCGGTTGCCGACGCCATCGGCATGCGGCTTGCCAAGTTGGGGCGCGGGGTCCAGGTGCTCGCTGTAACGCATGCTCCCCAAGTAGCGGCGCGCGCTGATCGACACTATCTCATCACCAAAGACGCTCTGGAGAAGGGCAAGCGAGTCGTTACCCGCGTTACTGAACTGGCGGCGGAACGACGGCGCGAGGAAATAGCCCGCATGCTTGCAGGTGCGGAGATCACCAACGAAGCGCGCGCTGCAGCCGAACGGCTGATCAAGGCGGCGAGCTGATATAGTGCCGGCATGGCCAGTCACGACGCGTCAAAGGTCAGACCTGCCGACCTCAGCGAGCCGCAAGCTAAGGCCGAGCTGAAACGGCTGGCGGCCGAGCTCGCCGCGCACGACAAGCGATACTATCAGCAGGACGCGCCCACGGTTAGCGATGCCGCGTATGACGCGCTGCGCCAACGCAATGCCGCGATCGAGGCGTGTTTCCCCGAATTGACCCGTTCCGATTCGCCTTCACGCCGCGTGGGGGCGGCGCCGACCGGAAAGTTCAAGAAGGTCCGGCACGCTGTGCCGATGCTCTCGCTCGACAACGCGTTCGCAGAGCAAGATGTGGTCGATTTCGTCGCGCGCATCCGGCGCTTCCTGAAATTGAGCGAGGACGAAAAGCTTGCGTTCAGCGCCGAACCAAAGATCGACGGACTTTCGATGTCGCTGCGTTATGAGAAAGGGGAGCTCATCACGGCCGCTACTCGCGGCGACGGCGCTGAAGGCGAAGACGTCACTGCCAATATTCGCACCCTTAAAGACGTCCCACACACGCTGAGGGGCAAAAACGTT
>WNFM01181828.1_pt1 | contig 29993 bp, 24 predicted proteins | sample 5400271 | NCBI WGS metagenome assembly WNFM01 (sample SAMN13153352, study PRJNA577476) | soil metagenome | isolation source: 60 cm saprolite on Douglas fir-dominated hillslope | place: USA:California | collected 2013-09-17 | reverse complement strand
GCACGTTGGCCGGTCCGTAGCCCTGCGCGTCGTCTGCTCGTGCGCGGAGCTGGACTAGCAGGGGGAGCAGGCGCTCCTCCACGTCCTCTCGCCCCCGGCAGCCACGGCGCACCTGTGCGAGCAGCGGAGCCACCAGAAGCCGCCGCTGCGCCTGCCGCACATATTCCTTGCTGGTGGCTCGTTCCAGACCATGCTCGACCAGGCGCGAGAGGGTGCCCTGCTCGATCTCGCTGGCCGCCTGCGCGATGAGCACCGCGGTCACGTACTCCAGCACCACTGATTGCAGAGTGAAGCTGCCCTGTCGCTTGCCAGGCTCAATCAAGGAGCGTCGGCGCAGGCTGTCAACCGCTTCAAGCACCTGGGCGAGCGGCAGAGGCGTGACCAGGACGGCCAGCAGTTCCTCCAGCGTCGCCGGTTCGCGCACAATCGCCAGCCAGGACAGCACCATCTGCTCCAGGCTCGAGAGCCGCACAAATTGCTCGTCGAGCAGATCGGTGATGCTGCCAAAGATGGTCGTGCCCTCAGCGAGGAACTGGTCGATCGCGCCGCCAAAGAGGTCAGCGATGGTCTCGGCCACAATCTTCAAGGCCAGCGGGTTGCCTGCATACACCGCGGCGAGGCGGGCCTGGTCCTGTGCGGTCCCCAGCGTTTCTTTTTCGGCCAGGAGCTGCTCGCAGGCGGCGAAATCCAACCCGGAGAGTCGCAAGGAGCGCACGGGAGCGTGTTTCCCTTCCACCGCCCTCAGTCCGGCGGCTTTCTCCCGCGAGGTGAGCAGCAGGCAACTCTGGTGCGCCGTTTCGCCCACCTGGCGCAGCAGTTGCCCATACCCCTCGTAGCCGGGCCGCAGACGCCCTCTGACATCGCCTTCCTCCAGCAGGCTTTCCAGGTTATCGAGCACCAGCAGCACCCGAGAGGCGCGCAGGTCCTCCAGCAGCAGGCCCAGGCGGCGCTCCAGGCTCTCGGGCCCCAGGGCCAGCCGCTCTGGCGAGAGCACCTGGAGGCAGGCCTCCAGCACCTCTTCACAGGAGGGAGCATCGCGCTCGAACTGGTCGGCGAGCCGGTGCATCACCTGGACGGCCAGCGCCGACTTGCCGATGCCGCCCAGGCCCAGCACGCTCACCACCCGACAGCGCTCCTGGAGCAGCCAGTGGGAGAGCTGTGCCAACTCCTGCTCACGGCCATAGAAGCTGGGCACGGCCAACGCGTCGCCCCAATCGACCCGCGGCCCAGGTGCTGGTCGCGTCCTCGTCGTTTCACGGGCTCGGCTCTCTTCTCCTGGCAGCGGCACAGGCACAACTCGTAAGGGAGGCTTCTGACCCAGCAAGGCAGAGAGCCACTCCTCATCGAGCAACACCTTCTGGTGAGCCGCTTTCCAGAGCCTGCGGATTTCCTCAGCTTCGCGTCCGACGGGGAAAGCCTGGTGCTGCACTCCCAACGCGATGAGATGTTGGAGGTGCACGGCTTTGGGATAATTGCCGCCGGCCTCCCACTCCGTCACCGCCCGCCGCGAGATATGCAGCAGCTCGGCCAGGCCCGTTTGTGTCAGCCCCATGCTCGTTCGCAGCGTGAGCATGGCTTGACCGAAGGCATAGTCTCGCTCGCTGTACGAGGGTCTCTGCATGGGACGCTCTCCTTTCTGGATGACGGCCGAGCGAAACGAGGGGAAGCGACGGGTTCTCGGATGAACGCTGCCTTCCTCACGACCGACCCGTCTACGTGGAGATGGACCTCGAGATAGGCCCATGCTTGCCAGGATGGTCGAGGAGAAATGACCAGAGATCCTCAACCATCCATCTCTCTCTCTATTATAACAGCTTGCCTGGTGGATGACGAGGATTTTCTCACGAATCGACTCGTGGAAACTCTTGCATAGAATGGCTTCCTATGCTACCCGAGGAGGAATAGCCTGTTCCTAACTTATAAATTCTCAGGTAAATGGCCCCACCAGGTCCTACCACCTTTGTACATCTAATCCGCTGTCTGCACGTGTTATTCTTAGGAGCGAGTAAACTTTCAGGCCTGCTTTCTTGACTGCTTGCCGCTGCGCGGCTCATAATTGTTTTTTATGTTGCATGGGCCTGGCAGCCTGCGGCTGCCAGGCCCATGCAACATAAAAAAGCGAGATGTCGCAGGCATCAAATCGCCTTGAATAGCTACGGAACTCATTTAATGGATGCGTAACTTGTGCGTTTATAAATATATCCGCTATCGCAGCAAATTTTCGTTTGATACATTGAGGAGAAAGGCATGCAACAGCCAACTACCACGAGCACAGGCAGTCCGTCATTACGCCAGGGACTGCTCTTTGGGCTCATTCTTGGTCTCGTCCTGGCAATTATTGACGTCATCGCTTCTTTCGTCGACCTCGGCGGCGCAGGTCTCGCCGTTAGCGTCGTGACTTTCTTGTTAGCTCTTGCGGTGTATTTCTTCGCAGGCATGCGAGCATCGCAGCAGACAGGCAGGCTCACTACCGGTCTTCTCGCGGGTTTGTGGGCGGGACTGGTCAGTTCCCTGATCTCTTTCCTTGCCACGCTCATTATAACCCTTCTGACCATAGATGCCATTCGCGCACGCGCACAAGCGCTTAGCGCTCAGCAACATGTGCAAATTCAGTATACCAATTCATTGATCATTGGCAGCGCAGTCGTCGTTGGTCTGCTCGTCGTGGGTTTCTATGTTCTGGTTGGCCTGGGTATGGGCTCTATCGGAGGAGCCATTGGTAAAAGGCGCGCAAATATTCCGGTCCGTGCATACGAAGAAGCCCTGTTCCAGCCGCCTCCACCACCTGCTAATGTACAGTAATACCCATGTCAGGAGGCCGACAACCAGGCTGCCGACCTCCTGACATGGGTATTACTGTTGTTTCTTCTGGGCCTCTTCAATCAGGCTTACCAGGTATTGCAGTTTCTTAATCGAATGTTCGGCGTTCTTTTTGTTACGCTCATAGCCATCGGGTGCTAGCTGTTGAAACCACGCGCGGATATCCTCTTCTGAGGTATCGTACCACTTGGCATCAGCCTGCAAGCGCAGGTAGACACGCATCTGTGGATCTTGTTTTTTACGTACCCCCAACTGCATAGGTTGGCCGCTGGTAGCATTAGCGCTTTCACGTTCATCCTCAGCCACGGCCTTAGCCAGCGCAGCCTCTGGATGTAGTTCTTTATACAGGGTCTCAACCTCGTTAGCCTTGAAGAATGAGTCTCGGCCTACCCCCCGGTACGCTTTAATACGCCCGTCGCGCACCCATAGGTCCAGGGTCGTACGATCAATCTGTAACCGTCGTGCCGTTTCACCTGCATCCAGGAAGGCAAAGCGTCCACCACTTATTCCAGGATTATTTAGCATATGCCTGCGCTCCTCTTCATAATCTCAGCAAGTATAGAGTCAATCTGCATTCGTTGTATCTTCATCAGTAATTTGCTCATCTTTTAATGTGTAAAACATCAGCAGTGTACTGCCATACCGTCGTTCGTCCCTGAGTTCCAGGTGAGTCAATGGCACAGCAGCTACTCCTGGCCGCTCTTTGGGGTGAATTTGTACGATGACCCGCCCACCGGGAGCTAGCAGCGTAGAGCCATCTAACATGCCCAATGCGCGCGCCGCCATCTCTTGATACTGCGGTGGGGCTACATAGATGATATCATACACGCGCCTGTGTGCGCTTGACCCATTTGCGGCTTGAGCCTGTAAAAATTTAAACGCGTCGCTATGGAGTGTTTCAGCCCGATCTGCCAGGCCGGTAATCTGCAAGTTCTCACGTACCAGGTTCAGCACTTTGGCGTTCATCTCGATAAAGGTGGCGCTGGCGGCTCCCCGGCTTAAGGCCTCGATACCGACACTACCCGTTCCGGCAAAGAGATCTAAAAAGCGTGCGTCCTCTACACGTACAGAGAGGATATTGAACAAGGCCTGCTTCACGCGCTCAATAATTGGACGGGTGCCAGCCGTCTTTGGACCTTTAAGTTTACGTCCCTTGGCCTCACCTGTCACTACGCGCATATGTATTCTCCTGTAAAAAGGCCAGCACCACTTCTGCTTCCTCGACAAATGCATCTTCCTTGGCCCAGGAAATAAGTGCCTCGACCTGTTCGTTTTTCAGCTTATTGAGAGTAGCCACATTCCATATGCCCTGAATAAGTTCTAGCAGTTGCTCTTTGGTCAACTGCTCATTAATCACGTTATTGAGCGCCTGTAAGCGTACTGGGCTGGCAGCCGAAGATCCACGCGCCTCTCTCAACTTGCTCAATCGATCCTCTGCGAAATCACGTTCGTGTTCTGTTAGCTCGGATAGATAATCCAGGTCTTCCTCATCACCTACGTCCAATCCCAGCTCTTCATCCTCAAGCTCTTCATCAAATGCCGGACTGGGAGGTACCTCGCGTACCACAGCGTGCCTGATCTCCAGGATATCCGGCGCTTTCTTGTTCGCCGGGTGCATAAGCACGGATGCTGCCGGTGTAGCGTTAGAGTTTGCAGCCGGGCGTGATGAGCGCGTCTCACCAATCACGTCTGTCATGTTCTCGGAGAGAGGCTTCTCTGCTTCTGGTCTGCCAGCGCTGCTTTCAGTTTCGTGTGCCTTCTGCTCAGTCGAAGCCGAACCGCTGCCTTCCTGGTTCACCATCTGCTGCAACTGCTCAAAAGCTTCGCGCAAATTCACGCCGGTGAGTGTTTTCACATTTAGCCTGTCCATGGCCTCCTTAGGAGTCATATCCAGCTTGTCCTTAATAAATTGAATAAATTGCGGCAGTTTCAAACTTTCGCTGGCACTGCCTGAGAGACCAGGCGAGCTAGGCATACTTGCTCCTATATTAGGGCGCGTGGGCGGAACATTCGTCTCTTTGCTGTCTACTGTTGCAGCATGCGGTGCTTCGCGTGGAGGCGTCGCAGCAGGAGTCTTTGGCGATGATACGCTAGCAGGTTGAGCAACTGGCGGTGTACTAGCCCTGTTCGCTGGCGCGGCTGCAGCAGGTATGGATGGGGGGGCTGCTGGTAGCTTTGCCGCAGGAACCGTGCTCCCTCTCTGTCTTGTATGTTGCACACGTGCAGCATGGCTCTCGACATGCTTTGCTAGCTGATCCATACCAGCAGTGGCCTCGCGGAAGAGGCGTTCGCGCGTCTCTTCGCTTGCGCCAAGCGGAACAGGAACACCGATCTCGATTGTATTGATACGCTCACCCACCTGGAACTGCGTGGTATAGCGCAACCAGATATATGAGCCTATGCCATCTGGCCTACCTGTTGTGCCATCCATAAGTCTTTCTCCCACCTTTCGCTTCATTAGAACCCACAGCTTAACGAACACTCGCAAAGGGACTCACCGCCCCTATGCCGGGCACGGCGCGTTCCCTCCACCTTCTTTTCCTCGTCGCCTACAGCGGTGAGATTATTGTTCTCACACATTCCTTAAAATAAACACGCTTGAAACTTATGCACGTACATTATAGCAAAGAACATCCATTCACGTAATAGCAAGCATCTAACAAAGGCTCTGCCTTATAACCCTTGCCAAAACAGCTCATGTAGTGTATGGTAACACTATTGGATTCTAGTGTATCAACGTATTTCGTAATGCGACAAACGGACGAACTCACACCTTGTATTAGATATGTTATAAATTTGCATAAGTACGATATCTAGCTACATCTGAGAAAGTTGAGAAGCGAGACTACATGATTAGCAGCCCTTCACCTACTCAACAACCGCCAGACCCTGACGTCAAACCTGCTGAAAGGCAGGTCAAATCGGCGTCTACCAGGCAACGACCAGGCCAAACTCCAACCGCGAAGTTTTTCAAAGCCATCCTTCGCCCCATTTTTAAGGGCATCTATTACCTGCTGCGAGGCATCAGAACCCACAAAATAGTTACCCTGGGTATAGTGGTTCTCCTCTTAATCAGTGTCTTTGCGACCAGCTATTTCTCAACAGGATTGCTCCCTTTTGGTATCGGTAACGATCAATTCAACTTCCATGTAAATGGTAAAAATGGTGGTGGCGACCTGGTGAAAAACTGGCTCTATGCTCTACGTGATGGCAATGTTAGTCAACTGTCACTCCTGCAAAAAGATATCAGCCAGCCACAGGACCCGACCCAGCTGGTCAGCCAGTTTAGCCAGGCGAAGGCCCATCTGACCTGGAAGACCATCAACGTGATCAGTGCCTATAGCGAATCAGATACTACGGTTGATAGCTTTGTAGAAGTAGACCTCTCAGCCACTGGGCCGGGAGGAAATACCAGTGGTATAGTGATTTTTCATTTTGTAACACTCAGCTCTCAAGGCACGTTTCTTCTTAAAGCTGATCCCATTGCATTCCGTGCGCCTTTAAAATAGTCCAGCGGTTAAACCTGACAGCAGAAGGGATAGACCATCGTGTCAAAAAACAATCAGAAAAAACAAAGTGATCTGGATAGGTCAATTGACCTGGGCATGGATCAGTTCGGACGTTTTGTCAAGCTCCGTTGGCTCTGGCTCATTATCGCGACCGTCGTAGGCTGGTACTTTATTGCCTATATGGTTCCTCAGTTAACACCACCTACGCCTGGCGTAATCTTCCTCTATGCTTTCCAGATCATGTTTGCCGTTCTGTACATCATGATTCAGTTCGTGGCCCTGTTCTGGTTTTTAGGTCGTCCACGCCTCTATTGGGTCATGCCTGGTGAGACCGGCATCGGTTTTGATGATTACAAAGGTAATCCTGAAGTGCTGGAGGCTGCCAGACGTATTGTCCTGCTGCTGCAAGGCTCAGAAAATTTCCAGAGTATGGGTGGCGCTCCCGTTCGTGGCCTGCTCCTCTCGGGCCCTCCTGGCACCGGTAAAAGCTACCTCGCCCAGTGTATGAGCACTGAAGCCAGCGTCCCTTTCGCCTATGCTAGTGCCGCCAGTTTCCGCGCCATGTTCATTGGTATGGACGTGCTCATGATCAAACGCTTATACGCTAAGGCTCGCCGCCTGGCACGTGATTATGGAGCCTGTGTTGTATTTATGGACGAGTTTGATGCTATAGGTATGTCTCGCTCACGTTCTGGGGGTGGCACAATGGCGATGGGCGGTGGCATTTTTGGAGGTATGGGTGGTACTGGTGGCCTCAATGAGCTGCTGATGCAGATGGACCCTCCGAATATCGAGACTGGCTGGTTTAGAAAAATCCTGCGTACACTTGGCCTTGCTCATAGTCGCGTCCAGTCACAGCCAGTGCTCACCGTAGGAGCAACAAATATCCCTGACTCACTGGACCCTGCTCTCTTGCGTCCTGGCCGCTTCGACCGCAAAATTCACGTTGCGCCTCCCACTGACAAATACCGTCCCGAGGTAATCGAGTACTACTTGAATAAAGTAGCCCGTGAGTCCAACATCACAATTGAGGCCCTTTCGCAACGCCTGGTGAACTACACACCGGTCGCTATCAAACATGTTATCAATGAGGCTGTGATCATTGCCCACTTTGATGGCCGTGAGTTGGTATCGTATAAAGACCTTATCGAGGCCCAGGATGTGCATGAATTCGGTCTGCGCCAACTCAGTGAACTGACGCCCATTGACCGACGCCGCATCGCCTATCACGAGGCGGGACACGCGGTCTCTTCCTACTACCTGATGGACCGTTACTTCCCCGCCTATGTAACCATCCATCAACGCAGTGACCTCGAAGGTGCAGCAGCCTTTGCCCTGCCTCGCCCTAAAGAGTCGATTAAAACCATGAGTAGGGAAGATGTCCTGGCCCGTATCCAGGTATCATTAGCTGCACGCGCCTGCGAAGAACTCTTCCTTGACGTGAACATGACTGGCGTGACAAGTGATCTGGAAAATGCTACTCAACTCGCAGCTTCCTACGTTGGTGCATTCGGTATGGATGGCACGCTTATCTCATACGCGGCCTTTGCCAATCCTCTTACCGGTAGTGGTGGGTTCAACGTACCAGACCTGGTCAAGCGCACCGAGGCTATCCTGCAATCCCAGTTCAAAGCCGTCAAGCGCCTCTTGCAGGAGCATAGTGAAGCTCTTATTGCCGTTGCCGAAGCGCTAATAGAAGGCGATGAACTGGTCGCAGACCAGATCAAAGAGTTGATTGAAGAGGCCGATGCACGGCGTGTCTCTCGTGTCGTACTAAGTGACTTTGAGCCTTTACTGGGCAACGGTCATACCAACGGCAAAAACGGGAACGGCTATGCCCTCGTTGGTGAAGCAAGCGATGGTGGCGATGGCACTCCTTCAATTGAAAGTCCGCGCATTAATCCGGCATCACCATCCATCTTGCCATTCACTAGCAGTGAGGTACATGACCTGGATCATCCAGAAAATGGACCATCACTCTTATAAATACGAAGGTAATAATTCTGTTGGCGCTGCACAATCTGCGGGTTGTGCAGCGCCAACAAGATTATTGAGAAACATATTATGTCAACAAGTATTAGTGCAAATGAAAACGTGTCGGCACACCAGGGCGCGCCACGACTGCCGGAACATCGCTGGCAAACCTTGCTCACATGGGGCATCGTAGCAGCGCTGCTTGCTCTTGCCGTTTGGATGCGCCTGTATAATCTTGGTCAGCCTTTCGACCACGATGGCTACGATGAGGGCGTCTACTGGCAGACTCTGCGCTCAATGAGCGCTGGTTACACTCTCTATCAGCAGATTTTCTATTCCCAGCCACCTTTCTTTATACTTTCGGTATATCTCTTCTTCGCACTCCTGGGCCACACCCTCTGGTCTGCTCGCTTCGGCATCGCCCTGCTCTCCCTGGTGGGTCTGCCCGGGGCCTTTATGCTGGGCAAAGCCTTACAGGGACGTATCGGCGCGCTTGTAGCCATGCTCTTACTGATCCTTGATCCCCTCTATTTTAGTCTCTCACAGAAGATCCAGGCCGAGGTCCCATCTGCCGCATTTTCTTTCCTCGCGGTGGGTGCTGCTTATTTATGGTGGGAAAACCCGGACACAACCTCTGGTCTATTTTTAGCCGCTCTTGCCAGTATCGCCCTTGTCCTGAGCATACTGTGCAAGCTGCTGGCCGTCAGTAGCATCGTACCCATCGGCCTGCTTGTTCTGGCTCGCCTCTGGCAAATCTTCTCTAAGCAGCCCGCCACAAGTCGACGCAGTTGGTACGCCATCGCCATACTTATTCTTGCCAGCATTGTCACCAGTGCGCTCCTGTTTCTGCCCTTTCTGGGCTATATTAGTAATACCATCAATGATATAGTTACCTTTCATACTCAGGCCAAGGCAGCTCTCATCAACAGCCAGGTGCTTAACACGAACATGGTCCTTAACTTTATGCGCTCGGTACTGCCCCTGCTTATCGCAGCCGCCTTTGGTACGATAATAGCCATTATACGTGGTGATTGGCGCGTCTTCCCCCTGCTGGCCTGGGGCCTGGTAACGCTTGTCTTACTCTGGGAACAGGTGCCGCTCTTCCCTCGTCACTTTGTTACGTTCATTCCGATCCTTATCTCCCTGGCAGTTCTGGGCCTCGGCTATGTTGGTCAGGTCAAAGCCTCCCTGTCCAGCATCACGTTTGGGCATGTGCTGACAGCCGTGACAGCTCTCTTGCTGCTTGTGGTTGTCTATGTCGATGTGCCACAATATCCGCCGTACTACCAGATGGTCGCCAGGCAAGGTAGCAATGGTACCGCCCAGTTCCAGGCGCGTGTAGCGCATGACTTGCGCAACTCGATCGCACCCAACCAGCTTGTGATTACTGATGGTCAATTCGTAGCCGCCCTGGCGGATCGCAATACTCCGCCAGCACTCGTGGATACCTCACTTGTACGTGTCGGTGCGGGCTATCTGACCCTCCAGCAGCTTCTGGACATAGCCTCACAGTCACAGGTACACGCGGTTCTCTTCTTCACAGATCGTTTGTACCAGTCACGGCTAGCAGCTTTCCATCCCTGGGTCGCCCAGCACTTTCATCTCAAATTCAACTATGGACATGGCCAGGAACTATGGGTAAGATAAAGAATGTAGTCATGTTGAACACGTAACATGTAGCCCGCTTGCGGACTTTACAGGAGGACATAGTATGCAAAAAAGAAAAACCTTTAGCACAATGGAGATCGTATTAGTCTGCGTCCTTGTAGGCTCATTGATCCTGAGCTTCATCCAGACGCGTCGGGCCGAAAAAGACCATCAACATTAGGCAATGAGCCAGCACAAGGCACATAATTAGCTACCCAGGATAGGCTAAATATCCTATAAATTGGAAAGAAGCGAGCAAAAGCGGTACAGTTCTATACCTGCCTGCGTTATACTTAGTGAAGTAAAGTATGTCCAATTTTCCGTCATTAAAACTGATGACGATCATCAATGGAGAGCGTAGACCCCAAGTAGTCAGGTGGAGGACGTGGAAGACGGAGAATGGTAGGGGACTACGAAATGATTCGTTCGTCATCACCCACGAGGAAGCAGGTAGAGTACTGTGAAGCGTCAATTTATGCCATCTAATAGTTCTCAAGGTAAGGAGTTTCCATCAGAGCAATCTGGTTCTGATCACTGGTTAGTGGCAGGTGCTAACAACGGCGGGTCATCTGCTCGCACCCGTGAAGAAACACCTCCCCCCCTCACACAACGTCCTGCCGGTAAGGGGCTTCTCTCTGAGTGGAAAGCCAACCAGCTTCAGTCCAACAATGGCAGTGGGAATCCGGTTCCCACGCCCATGGTAGAACAATCTACTTCAAAACAACCCGCGGTCCAGGGGCCAATCACAGGGACAGCATGGAGCAATCCTTCACCACAAGACTTTTTGATGGGACCAGTTTCGCCGCATCAGTCAGGCATTGGTCCTTCACCAGCTGTAGTCCCAGGGACACAGTCTTATCCCAACTTTGGTCCACAGGGGCAGCAGGCTCCATCGATGGTCCCTCCTGTTTCGCAGCCTTTGTCATCCTTTGTTGCCCAACCATTCTCGTCTATGCCGATGAGCAATGGCGGCCCATCGTTCTCTCCCTTCACCACACAACAGATGCAGCCGCTAGCAGGGCCGCCTTCGCAGCCCTTGATGCCCTTTGCTCCGGTGGCCATGCCTGGACAGTCCCAGGCCAACTGGCAAACCGGCGGTTACGGTGGTCAACCACCTATGCTCCAGCCGTTGCCCGGCCAGGGAGGAGGGTTCCCCCCCGACAAACCAGGGAAGCAGAAGCGCAAGAGGCGCTTCCCTATCTGGGTGCGCGTCGTGGTCGTTGTACTCGCCCTGCTGACCATCATAATCGTTCCCAGCACCATCTATTATCAAGCAAACTTTGCCGCGCCTCTCAACAATATTGTGAACCAGCCGGCTCCCCTTTTGAAGGGTGAAGACAATCCCAACGTAAACCAGGATACCACGAATCCGTTAAGTGGTGGGCGGATTAATATCCTCCTGCTGGGTAGTGATACAGACCAGAAATTCCAGGGCGGTGGCAACTATCCCTTAGCTCAGACAGATATAGTGGTAACTATTGATCCCGCAACCAAGGCCGTCGGTATGCTCTCTATTCCGCGTGACCTCTACATCAGTGTACCGGGTTACGCGATGATGAAACTCGACGAAGCGTATGCTTACGGTGTTAGGGACTTACATAATGGCCCTGGCCTGAGCCGTGCCACCATCGAACGGGACTTTGGCATACCCATCAACTACTATGCCTGGGTTGGACTCGACGGTTTTATCAAAGTGGTCGATACGGCAGGTGGCGTAGATGTCGATGCAACCCATCCGATTACCGATGATATCTACCCTGATGATACCGGCAAGAGCCAGAATGCCAATGCCTATAAACGCCTGTATATTGCGGCAGGTCCGCAGCATTTCGATGGCTCACATGCCCTCGAATATGTACGTTCACGCCACGCTGACCTTGTTGGTGACTTTGGACGCTCGGCTCGCCAGCAGCAGGTCCTCAGCCAGTTGAAAACCAAACTGACGAATTCTCCCGATATTATTGGCAAACTGCCGCAACTGGCCCAGGACATGAACGGCTATCTCAAAACTGATATGAACCTGGTCAGCATCGCACAACTGATGAATTTCGCCCGTACAATTGATCCGAACAAAATCCAGCGAGTCGTCTTGAGCCCGCCAATCTTCTCTTCTGCCGGCAAGTCTCCAGGCGGAGAAGACATCTTTATACCGAACTGCGCGCCAATTCAGCAGGCCATTGCGAAGATGTTTGCTCTCGGGAACAAAGCCGCGTGTAATGTTCAAGCCAACAGCACGAGTACTTCTGTAGCGACAACGGCGCCACAGCAGCCTATGGGACCTGTGCTCCAGGCACCTTCCGACAACTCATGGCAGACTGCAACGCAAATGACAAGCCTGAGCCTGGGGGGCAGCACCGGTAATGATTACTTAGGCATCCACAGCCTGCTTGATCTGCTCTGTTTGGTCGTCTTCGAGTCACCTCTTGGTGCTCAAGTTTGACAAAAGCTGTTGATGGGAAGCGTACTTATGAAGAAATATATACTCAAAAAATATATGCCCTGGCATACGTTTTTCTTGCTCGTACTCGTAGCGCTCAGTATCCAGGGCTGCCTGGGCCTTGGCGGTAATAGTAGCACGGGGAATCAGAACTTTAAATCTGTCAATACCAACAATGGCAAGAGTCTGCAGGTCAATACCAGCAACTCGGCCTTGTTCAATGGAAAAATTTACTTTACCCAGAATCACGCCCTTTACTTCATCGATGGGGCGCGCAATGTCCATAGTGTAACACCCAGTAAGTATGCCGTATACGATCCCTCGGTTTCGCCCGACGGGAAATGGCTAGCTTTCATTGTGCGCTATAAGTACTCGTCCGACCTGGTGTATATGCCCGTCAACAGCAGCCATTGGAAGACACTGTTCACAGGCTCAGGTCAGTATATTAGCAACCCTGGTTACCCTGCTCCTAAGAGTACTGCTTACTGGTATGTTCAACCGGCCTGGGCAGCAGATAGTAACCACCTCATTTTCCTGAGCGATGGGGAAAAAGAAGCGTGGTATGCCACGACCCAAAACTCGCCAATGCTGGATTTACAGGTATTCTCAACCTCCAGGCTTAGCCAAGATCCAAACTGGAACACAGATCATCAGCACGATGTTGCCTATGCCGACTTCGGCGATGGCGGCAATAGAGATCCGAGCTATCGTCCTGGTCCCAACCACAACCATAATGAGATCATCTATACGCACTATACCTATGATAAATCAGAGACCCACCAGGTTATCCAGCTCTTCCTGGAAGACTCAACCATGATCACCAATCATCCTGCGGCCAACTACCCCCCGGGAGTGGCAGGTTCGGGTTATGATCCTGCGGTGCCTCTCACGCCTGCCATAAACGACCTGGCGAACATGATGCCCTCCTGGTCACCCGATGGCAATTCTCTGGCTTATATCCGCCGCATGGATGCCTCACACATGGGGCTGTATGTCATGCCGGTCCCGGATGGCCTGACTAGCAATCCCAATGATCATGGTGTACAGGCCAAAGCGCAGCAGCCCTATAAAAAGTCTTCCCTGATTGTGTCTGGCCAGTATATTAGTAACCCGGTCTGGTCGCCTGATGGCAAGCAAATCGCCTACCTGTACTACTCCAACAACGAGTTTGATATCTGGATAGGCAATGTCAGCGTCGATCCCAAAACGGGCGCGTACACTATGAAAGGCAACCCGGTACCGCTGACCAATGGCGGCGTTGATGGAGACTCCCGCCCCTTCTGGACAGCGTAAAATAAGCATAACAGCGTTACATGTGTATAAATGGGCCGTTCAGAGTTGCGCTCCGAACGGCCCATTTATACACATGATACTTTTACAAGCAATTTTTGCGTAGCTCAACTATACTGTAGGCGCATGGTGTTGACTGTGGATGCGCGCGTTGGTATACTTCTGATATGAATGAAAGTATGTATATTCCCAGGTTGCTTGAGGTAAGACGTTGAACCATTTTGAAGGCAAACCTCCCATCGCTGGACGATACGAAATCCGCGAACATATCGCCACTGGTGGTATGGCCAGTGTCTACAAAACCTGGGATCATCGCGTGGAGCGCATAGTCGCCATTAAGGTCTTGCGGTCCCTGGATAAAAACGACCTGCGCGCGGTTGAGCGTTTTCGCCGCGAGGCTCGTGCCGCTGCTGCCTTGACTCACCCTAATGCCGTAACCATCTTCGACTTCGTTGAAGAGTGGGGCCAGTACTTTCTGGTCATGGAATATATCAATGGTCCTACCCTCAAGCAATTGATCGGCCAGAATCGTCAATTGCAGCCGCTGCAAGCGATAGATATTGCAGCCCAGGTCTGCGATGTTTTACAGGTTGCTCATGCGCGAGGGTTTATCCATCGCGATATCAAACCCCAGAACATTATGCTTAGCTGGGGAGTTGGCAATACAAATGACAACGTACAGGGTGAAAGAGCGCTCGTAAAACTCACTGATTTCGGCATTGTTCGTGTCGTTGAAGAAGGTGGCTTGACAAATAGTGGTATTGTGCTCGGCACCGCAGATTATCTCTCTCCTGAACAAGCGCGTGGAGAAACATTAACCGCCTCTTCAGACCTGTACTCTCTGGGCGTGGTGATGTTTGAAATGCTGGCCGGGCGTCCGCCTTTCGTTGGTCCGACTGCGGTCTCTATTGCCATGCAGCATGCCTCAACCAATCCGCCCCCTGTGCGCCAGTTCAATCCCACGATTCCAGCTTGTGTTGAGCAAATTGTCATGCGTACCCTGGAGAAGGAACCCGAGTATCGTTTTCAATCGGCGGCTGAGATGCAGCAGGCTCTACGTCAATGTGCCAAAGATATTATACAAGCCAGTCGCACAGCAGCTAAAGCCCAGCCAAACAACCTTACGCCTGGCGTAGATGGACGGGGGCCAGTCTCGCCACCTAAGCGCGGGCAGTACTCGCCCTAGCCGTTTCAAGCAGGAACAACATCATCACGCCTGCCCACACCCATTTCATATATCTCTCGCGGCCCTCACCGGTTGCTATTCATTCTAGGAAAGTAATTATGCAACGCACACAGATCAGCACAAACCAGGCACCCGCAGCTATTGGCCCCTATAGCCAGGCGATCCGCAGTGGTCAGTTTATTTATACCGCAGGTCAGGTCGCCCTTGATCCCACAAATGGCGAAATTGTTGGCGCAGACGTCCAGGCACAGACCCACCGCGTATTGCAAAACCTGCAAGCAGTCCTTACCAGTGCGGGTAGTTCACTTGCCAATGTCGTGAAAACAACGGTCTTTTTAAGCAGCATGAGCGATTTCCAGGCCATGAATGCCGTTTATGCGACGTATTTTGGCCAGCCTGCACCAGCCCGTTCAACAGTGGCCGTCGCCGAATTACCACGTAAGGCACTCGTCGAGATTGAATGCATTGCTGTCATCGACGAATAATAGAGTACCGGGGGAAAATCAAGTGAATGCAGCAACTATCTGGCGTTCCACGCTCGAACGATTGGAAACAGCACCTATTGACGAGGTGAGTAAAGCGTGGCTACAATCAGCTCAACTGGCCGATGCTCCAAATATCGGCGCAGACGATATTGATGCTGCCTCGCTAGCTCCCCAGGATCAGGCCATCTATTTTATTCTGCACGTGCCCGGCAACCTGGCGCGCGATATAATTAGCACCCGTTGGCGGCGCTCCATCGAAGATATTTTGATGGAACTCACCGGCCAGCCTGTTGCAATCACAGTTACAAACGCCGCCGAGGATAGCTCCGCAGAAAGAGAGCTTACCGCGCGTAACCAGGTCAACAAAAACTATGCCTATTACGACATTCCTACCAAAAACAGTATGCGCAATGATTTGCAGTATATGGGTTCATCGCGTGCCGATGCGTTGGAGGAATGGGATAACGAGCAGCGAGCCAACATTTTAATGCATAACCGCCTCAATCCCCGCTACACCTTTGACGCTTTTATCGTCGGTAATAGTAATCGCCTGGCTCACGCTGCTTCCCTGGCCGTAGCCGAGGCCCCCGGAGAGTCGTATAACCCGCTTTTCTTATATGGAGGCGTGGGACTCGGTAAAACCCATCTACTGCACGCCATTGGTCACCAGGGTGTGCAGACGGGGCTGGCTGTCCTGTATGTCTCATCCGAACAATTTACCAACGAAATTATCAATGCCATTCGCTATCGTACAACTGAGGAGTTTCGCGCCAAGTATCGCTCCGTCGATATCTTACTGGTAGACGATATTCAATTCATCGCGGGCAAAGAATCGACCGAGGAAGAATTCTTTCACACGTTTAATAGCCTCCATGAGATGAGCAAGCAGATCGTGATCTGTAGTGATCGTCCTCCCAAAGCTATTGTTAGCCTGGAAGAACGCCTCCGTTCGCGCTTTGAGTGGGGCTTAATTGCGGATATCCAGCCGCCGGACCTGGAAACGCGCATGGCGATTCTCCGTGTTAAGGCTGATCTACTGCGCTATCGCGTGCCCGACGATATCATTGCATATATCGCCGGACGCGTTCAAACCAACATTCGTGAACTGGAAGGCTGCTTGAATCGCCTGATGGCCTATCAACAACTGCATCACACCGACTTGACGATGGAGGTAGCACGGGCGGCTATGTCATCGCTGGGCAATGATATGCATGAATCGAACCTGAACAGCAAACAGATCGTTCAGGCGGTAGCGGAATACTACCATATATCGGTTGACGCTATGTTTGGTAAACAGCGCGACAAACACATTGTCATGCCACGTCAGATCGCCATGTACTTGATACGCCAGGAGACACAAGCCTCCCTATTGGAAATAGGTCAACTCTTTGGTGGGCGAGATCACAGCACCGTTCTACACGCGTATGAAAAGATCGACCGTGCCGTCAATCTGAACCCGACGCTGCGCCGCGAAATTGTTGCTATTCGCGAACAACTCTTGCGAGAGTGAAAAATTCCGCATGAATTGGCAAGCCACGGCTAAGCCGTGGCTTGCCAATTCATGCGACACAGTATATAGAGGTGCCATGTTACCATACACGACTTACCTGATCGACCTGGATGGGGTCATCTACCGGGGCAATGAGTTGCTACCAGGAGCTAAAGAGTTCATCGCCTGGCTCACCACCCATCACAAAAAATATCTCTTTCTCACCAATAACTCTTTTGCCAGCGAAACCCAGGTACTGTCCAAGCTAGCTCGCCTGGGTATCGAGACCGATGCATCGCATGTGTTGGGCGCAGGTCAGGCCGCTGTCCAATATATCGAACAGCGCTTTCCCGGCAGCACCGTCTACGTAGTCGGTGAACAACCCCTGCTTGACCTGGTTCAGGAACATCACCTCCAGGTCGCACCCGTAAATGCTCAGCGTGCCGATGTCGTACTGGTTGGCCTTGACCGCCATTTCAACTATCAGAAATTGACCGGCGCTGTCCTGGCTATCAAGGCAGGCGCGTACTTTATTACTATCAATCGCGATGCGCTTTTACCGGTCGCGGGTGGCTTTCTTCCCGGTTGCGGAACCATGGCTGCAGCCATTGAAGCAGGCACTGGCGTCACTCCGGAGGTTGTGGGCAAGCCACAGCCGATGCTGCTGCAAGAGGCCATGCGCATATTAAATAGCCAGCCAGATGAGACGGTCATGATTGGTGATGGCCTCGCCGTCGACATTCTGGGTGGTAAAGCTGCTGGTACGCATACCCTGCTGGTCTTATCAGGTAAAGACTCACGCGCGGATCTTGACCACTCCTCGATCAAGCCCGACCATGTCTATCAGGATATCGCGGCAGTAGTAGCAGAATTAGAAAGAGAGAATGCATGACGACCCCGCAAGTAGCACCCTTTGGTTCCTGGAAATCCCCGATTACTTCTAACCTGGTTGCCACCACGGCGGGTGGCCTGGGTAGCGTCGTGCCTGATGGCCAGGATCTCTATTGGTTCGAGATGCGTCCCTCTGAAGGCGGCAGAAACGTTATCGTGCGCCGCACTCCCGCTGGCGTGATAAGCAATCTGACACCGGCCTCTTATAATGTTCGCAGCCGCGTACACGAGTATGGAGGCGGCGCCTTTACCGTTGCCGCTGGCGCCATCTACTTCTCCAACTTTGCCGATCAGCGCATCTACCGGCAGTTGCCGGGAGGTGAACCCCAGCCTATTACTCCTGCAGAGCAATTGCGCTATGCTGATGGTGTGCTTGATCTACAACGTGGCCGCTTGCTCTGTGTGCGCGAGGACCATACTGTTGAAGGACGCGAAGCGGTCAATACGCTTGTCAGTATCGCTGCCGATGGCAGTGATGCAGAGCGGGTCATTGTTTCCGGCAATGATTTCTACTCAAACCCTCGCCTCAGCCCTGATGGGAGCCGCCTGGCCTGGCTTACCTGGAATCATCCCAATATGCCCTGGGATGGCACAGAACTGTGGGTAGGTGAGCTTAGCGCGGATGGCAGCGTAGCGCATAGCGAACGTATCGCGGGTGGTCCCACAGAATCTATCTACCAGCCGACATGGTCCCCCGATAATGTGCTGCACTTTGTATCTGATCGCACAGGTTGGTGGAACCTCTATCGCTGGCAAAACGGGCAAGCCATAGCTCTTTGTCCCATGGAGGCCGAGTTTGGTCAACCACAGTGGGTATTTGGTACGTTTACCTATAGCTTCGCCTCTAACGACCATATCATTTGTACCTATCTCCAGCAGGGGATTAGCCATATAGCCGACCTCACCATCTCCACTCGCACACTGGCAGAGATTGAGACACCCTATACATCGCTTGGTTCTCCTCTTGCACTGACATCTGAACATATCGTGTTCGTGGGCGCTTCATCAAAGCACCCTGCCAGCCTTGTCCAATTCGAGAGGAGTACCGGTCACTTCGAAATACTACGCAGTGCCCCTAAGCTCGAAATTGATCCTGACTATCTCTCGACACCACAACCCATTGAATTTCCCACTGAGCATGGGCTCACAGCCTACGGTCTCTTTTACCCGCCTTGCAATCGTGACTATGCCACGGTTGTGCCTGGTGAGCTCCCACCGCTCCTGGTAATGAGTCACGGTGGCCCAACGGCGGCGACGGATAGCCAGCTTCATCTGAGCATCCAGTACTGGACCAGCCGGGGCATCGCCGTCTTCGATGTCAACTACGGTGGTAGTACAGGCTACGGGCGGGCCTATCGTGAGCGGCTAGCCGGTCAATGGGGGATTGTCGATGTTGATGACTGCGCCAACGGTGCCAGGTATCTGGTCGAGAGGGGCCTGGTTGATGGCAAGCGCTTGCTGATTACCGGCGGCAGTGCAGGTGGCTATACCACTCTCTGTGCGCTCACTTTCCGCTCTACGTTCAAAGCCGGGGCCAGCTATTTCGGCATCAGTGACCTGGAGACCCTCGCACGGGATACCCACAAGTTCGAATCGCGCTACGGGGATAAGCTGGTTGGCCCCTACCCAGAGCGGCGTGATCTCTACCAGCAGCGCTCACCTATCAATTATACCGAGCGCCTCTCCTGTCCCATCATTTTCTTTCAGGGACTTGAGGATAAAGTGGTTCCTCCCAACCAGGCCGAATTAATGGTGCAGGCCCTGCGCACGAAAGGACTTCCCGTCGCCTATGTCTCATTTGAAGGCGAAGGGCACGGCTTCCGCCGTGCCGAGAACATTAAACGCTCACTTGAGAGCGAACTGTACTTCTACTCGCGCGTCTTTGGCTTTGACCTCGCCGACCCGGTAGAGCCAGTACCCATCGAGAATCTTTAATGATGGTATTTTCTGTAGCACATGGGGCCTGGCCCCATGTGCTACAGAAAATACCATCTAACTACCCAAAGCTCGGCACATTTTTCTCGAAAGGGCTGCCGTTATCGGGAGGACGATCAACTACGGCAACAGTACAGCGTGAAATACAAATAAGCTTATCGTTTTCATCGCTAATCTTGATCTCCCACACATGCGTCGTGCGACCACGATGAACCGGAGTTGCCACCGCGGTCAGCTGCCCATCGCGCTTCGGCCGCAGGTGGTTGGCGTTGATCTCCAGACCAAACGCCATCTGTTTATTGGGATCAATATTCATCACGGTGCCGAGCGATGCCACCGATTCTGCCAACACCACTGAAATCCCACCATGCAGGTAGCCAACCTGCTGGCGATGATTGGGGCCAATCGGCATGGTCGCCACCACTTTATCCCTGGCAGCAGAAACCAGGTGAATATCCAGTATGTCCCACACTGACCCCTCACGAGTAGTATTGATGCGTTCCACAATTTCTTCGTTTGATATTTCCACGAGTCGCTTTCCCTCTATTCATCCCTCTTCATGCATCTTGTTTTTTTAGTTGAAATTCCTTACCCGCCAGTCCTTTAAAGACAAAAAATCCCGCGTAGAACATGAGCAGCCACATTACCACATCCAGGGGAGCGGCGAGTACGCTAGCAAAATCCGCATAGCTCGTGTGCGTGACAAGCGCCCCCAGGATCTCTGTGCCAGCTTTAAAAAATGGCGTAGCAATCAAGAGTAATAGCGCGAACCAATGACCTCGCCCGTTCCAGAAACGCCAGATGAGCATATACACAATACTGCCGTAGACCAGGATTGGCGTAATATAAAAGGGGATTGGCACATGCAAAATCAGTCCGTTAAGGGTATAATGCCACCAGGAGGCGTAATAGGCAAGTATATCAAATAGTATGTTGAGCATACCCATCACCAGGCCACCCAGCAGCGAAGCAATGAGAACTAGCCGCGTTGGACGAATAAACAGCAAGGCAGCCAGGTAGACGACGATAATAAAGGGTATCACCAGCGTGGTGAAAGCCTGTAATTCCATACCAGGAAAAGCTCCTTCGAGAGTTGTTGTGTTTGTCAGTTTCTGTTCATTAGCGTAGTGCGTTTCTACTATTAAGTCAAGAGCAGAAAGGAGAGAGATACCTCTAAGGTACCTATAACTTTTATGTCAATGAATATTCTACCACTGCGCGTTGCCCTGGCCCAGATCAATGTAACCGTGGGTGACCTGGATGGCAATGCACACAAAATACATACAGCCATGCAGCAGGCCCATGCGGCAGGCGCACATGTTGTCTGCCTTCCCGAATTGGCCTTGGCAGGCTATCCTCCCGAAGATTTGCTTCTCAAACCGGGGTTTGTGGCCGACAATCTGCGCAAATTAGATGAATTGATTGCTGCCAGCCGCGATCTTCCTGGACTGACCACCGTCATTGGCTTTGTGGATCGTGACCACGATATCTATAACGCGGCAGCGGTTATCGCCGAGGGCACGCTGGCTGGCGTCTATCATAAACACTACCTGCCCAATTACGGCGTCTTTGATGAGTATCGCTATTTTCAGGCGGGGCGCAAGGCTCCTGTTTTTCTGATTCACGGCGTCCATGTTGGCGTCAACATCTGTGAGGACATCTGGTATCCAACCGGACCCCTGACCATGCAAGCGCATGCGGGAGCCGAAGTTATCATCAATATTAATGGTTCACCCTACTATGCTGGTAAAGGCCATTTCCGCGAGGAGATGCTGGCTACACGCGCTGCCGATAACGGCGTGATTGTAGTCTACCTTAATATGGTAGGCGGCCAGGATGAACTTGTCTTTGATGGTGGAAGCATGGTCTTTAACGAGCAGGGCGCGCTCGTTGCACGCGCCAAAGAGTTTGAGGAGGACCTGCTCATCGTTGATCTCGATACAGCCTCGGTCTTTCGCTCGCGCCTGCACGATCCCCGCCGGCGCCAGGAACGTTTACAGGTAAAACCCGACGAGGTGCCAGTTATCGATGTTGTTAATACCTCGTATGCTCACTTACAACACATACAAGCTAACGAAGTCATCCTTGGCGCCCCCCAACGGATCGAGCCCAGGATGGACAACCTGCAAGAAATTTACGCTGCCCTCGTCCTCGGCACCAGCGACTATGTACGTAAGACAGGTTTTAAGAAAGCTATCATTGGGCTCTCCGGTGGCATCGATTCATCACTGACGGCGACTATCGCTGTTGACGCGCTTGGTTCAGAGAATGTCCTGGGTATCTCTATGCCTTCGGGCTACTCCTCTACGGGAAGCAAAACAGATGCACAGAAGCTTGCCGAGAACCTGGGTATCCAGTTTATGACCATTCCTATCGAAGAAACATTTCGTACCTCGCTCAAGATGTTAGAACCCGCCCTTGGCGAAGGTGATCCTGGACTGGCAGCGGAAAACCTCCAGGCGCGTATCCGTGGCAATATTCTGATGACTATCTCCAATAAACTAGGGCCCATTGTCCTGACCACGGGCAACAAGTCTGAGATGGCCACAGGCTATAGCACCCTCTATGGCGATATGGCAGGTGGTTTCGCCGTGCTCAAAGATGTGCTCAAAACTCTTGTCTATGATCTCTGTATCTATCGTAATAGCCTGGGTGACAAGCCGGTGATTCCCCAATCTGTGATTGATAAGCCCCCCTCGGCCGAACTCCGGCCCAACCAGAAAGATGTCGATAGTCTACCACCCTACGAAGTGCTTGATCCTATCCTCAAAGCCTACGCCGAAGATGACCGCAGCTTCAACGAAATCCTGGCCATGGGCTTTGAACGCGCAACTGTTGAGCGCATCATGCACCTGGTAGATATCAGCGAATACAAGCGCCGCCAGGCTCCTCCCGGCATCAAGATCACCACGCGCGCCTTTGGCCGCGACCGCAGACTCCCCATCACCAATAAGTATAGAGAGAACAACGTCCAGGGCCGCTAAAAAGTCCTGAACAGGGAGCATCCAAAACTACATGTCTCATTTTGAGACATGTAGTTTTGGATGCTCCCTGTCTTTCGACTCTACTTCATAGCATTTTTCAGCCAGCGTAGTTTATGGTCACATATATATTTGTTCATTTGGTATGATAAAAATAGAGGTTCCTCGGTTACAAGAGAAAACAGTGGCGTAGAGAGAGAAATGCATGGTCACGTCGGATATGCTTTTACAGCTCATCGCAAACCTGCAGCGCGACGTGACGACCAGGCAAGGACGACGTACACTGCTTGAGTACGTCGGTGTCAGCAGCGGAGCACGCCTGGTACTCCTCTTTGTCGTTGACAAAGAACATCAGGCGCTGAATCTGTTAGATCGCTGGGGTCGTCGCTCGCAAAGCTCCACGCCTTCGGGTGAGAAGACGCACGATAAGCGTCTTCTCCGCAAGCGTATTCCTGCTTCAGGCCTTTTTGGCGCTGTATTAGATCAGCCTGGGCTGATGCATATCGCCAGCGCCTCGACGGATGCTCGTATTTTGCCCCAGGAACGCGACTGGATAGGGCGTTATGATCGGCTGATATTGAGCAAGGTCGGTGAACAGCAAGGGGTCCTGGTCTTATGTTTTGAACCTGAATATACTCCACGTCAGCTTAATGACCCCCTGGCCGTTCCTGACGAAAGTAATCTGCTGATCTGCGTAACATTGCTCTCAGCTTACCTTTCTACAACTGACGAACACTCCCCCCCTCCAACACCTAAGATAGACCAGCCAGGCACACCAGTTCCTGCCAGAGACTACCAACAATTGTCTACGAGTATCGAACAGCTAGCAGAAGGCTACGAACAGCAATTGCAGGCAGCTATTGATCAGGAGCGTAATCGTATCGCGCAAAATATTCATGATAGTGTTGCCCAGCAGTTCGCTGATGTCCTCTATAAGTTAGAGTTTATCCAACGCATCCTGGATAAGCAGCCAGATGTTGCACATCGCGAAATCAGCCGCTTATCCGATATCCTCAAAGAAAGCTTACATGAGTTACGCTACACCATCTCTGCCCTCATTCCACCACAGTTGGAGCAGCAGGGTTTTGAAACAGCCTTGCAGCTTTTGTTGGATGAGTACCGGCGCACTGAGCCGAGCCTACAGATTGACTACGAAGGTGAAGCTATCGCCCTGTTGCCGTCTTCATTGGAGGCCCCAACCTATCGCTTCATCCAGGAAGCATTACAAAATATACACAAACATGCTCAGGCTACCCGCGCCACTTTGCGCATACGTGTTCTTACCAGTCTTCTCCTTATCGAAATCAGTGACAATGGACGGGGTTTTGATCTGTCGCAGGTGATGAACAGGCAAGCTACCGGAACGGGCTACTCTATCGGATTACGCATCATGCGTAACCGTATTCAGCAAGCAGGTGGGAGTTGGGAAATCCAGAGTAAACAAGGAGTAGGTACAACTGTCAAAGCGCGTTTTCACCTGGCTACACACCCGGCAGCTTTAACTAACCGTGAGCGCGAAGTGCTGCGTTTGATGGCCGAGGGTTTGACGAATCGAGCTATTGCTGAAAAACTTTCAGTAAGTACTGAGACCATCAAATCACACGTTCACCACATCATGCAAAAAATGCATGTAAACGACCGTACCCAGGCAGCCGTTCTGGCAGCCAGGCAACAGTGGTTGTGAACCTCAGTCTATACCGCGTTCAGGCAGAAGATATGTCGTCGGGTAATAGGCCCTGGCGCAAAGCAAAAATAGCAGCCTGGGTACGATCGCGAATCCCTAATTTCTGAAAAATAAGCGAGAGATAGTTTTTAACTGTTTTCTCTGAATAGGCTAGCTTCTCCGCGATCTCTTTGTTACTCATGCCAGCTGCCACATAGCGCAGGATTTCAATGTCTTTCTCAGAAAGCACACTATTGAGCTGATTAGCAGGGGCAGAGCCAGATAAGCGACGGATTTCATGGACGATAGCGCTGGTCAGCTCTGGCTCGATAAGCATGCCTCCTCCATGTACAACCCTGATAGCTTGCATCACTTCTTGTGACGAGGCGCTTTTGAGGAGATAGCCTTTTGCTCCATTTTTCATAGCCTGTAACATTTGCTGGTGGTCTCCCGACATCGTCAGCATAATCACAGCGATGCCCGGAAACTCGTGAGTGACCTGGCGGGTCACGGCAATACCATCCACCATGGGCATACGTATATCCATTAGCACAACATCAGGCTGCAGTTTGCGGATATTATACAGAGCATCAAAGCCATCTACAGCCTCCCCGATCACATGTATATCCTCTTCCAGTTCCAGTAACTGGCGCAGTCCTTCACGCATCAGGGCATGGTCATCCACTAATAATACACTAATTACGGTGGTACTCTTCTGATTTGGTGATATACTGGGCATGACATCCCCTGTGGGAGTCGGACCCTGAGCAGTGCGGGCATGAGGATCGTCAGTCATCTCTCCACTATCCATTTTATGCGCAAGGATTGTCTGATTACCGACGTCAAGTGTTGATTTTGCAGTACCAGGGGCCATAGCTATCGTGGTAAAATGCCTGTCACCGATTGGTTTCTGGCGCATAACGACTCCTTTCGACATTATAGAGCTTCCTTCGTAATCAGCAAGCGGCGAGATTTTATTGCCCATGCTTAGTATGAGCGATCGAGCAGAATAATACATCACTCATATGGGGGATTTTTGCTTACTTGCTTATTTTTCAGTGGGATGCAATTGCGGGTGAGATTGGTTAACTTATATATACATAAATATAGTAATACGAAAGGATGGTCCTCAGATGGAGGCATTACAATTTGAGACAGAGATATTGAGCGATATTTACGCGGAGGTTGAGCGGCGTTTTACCTCGCTTGATGACCCGGCACATGGCTGGGAACATGTAGATAGAGTCTATACACTGGCTTTGCAGATTGCCGAGCAGGAGGGGGCGAATCGCTTTATCGTTGGTACAGCAGCACTAATGCATGATTTAGGCCGAACAACTGGTCAGCATACAGCAGTACATCATGCTGAAATTTCTGTTACCCTTGCCAGTGAACTACTGACAAGTCACGTGTTACCCGCTCATGTGCAAGATGCCATCCTACACGCCATTGCCGCGCATAGTTATAGCCGTGGTATTGAACCTATGACCCTGGAAGCGCGTGTCGTACGTGATGCTGATCGGCTGGATGCACTAGGTGCGATCGGCATTCTACGTTGGGCGATTACTGGCGCAGTACGTCGTACCTCCCAAACCAGGAGTTATCATCCCACAGACCCTTTCGCGGAGGAACATACTCCCGACGATCACACCTATATGCTAGATCACTTCTATGCTAAATTGCTCAAACTAAGTGAGACCATGACCACACAGACAGGCCGCGCGCTTGCAGAGCAGCGCACGGCCTTTATGTATAGCTACCTGGACGAGTTAAAAAAAGAGCTGCTAGCCTAGGAGTTTCTCCAGCTCTCTTTTATTGCGGCGAGTTGTTGGGCATGCATTTGATCATGCAGGGGCAGGACATTGACCATTTGATAGAACTTGCGTTGTCCCCAGGCAGGGTGGCGGAAGGGGCGTTCCCAGGCCTCTGCTGGTAAGGTGGAGAGAAACTCGAAAATCTCTTCACGGCGGGCCGCCATACCTGCCAGGATCGTATCAAGTGTGGCAGGAGGCTCGCTTGCATTGGTGCGCCGGGGAGCCTCTTCTTCTGTAGCCACTACCAGGGGATTATCTTCATCCTGTACATGTTTGAGTTCTTCCAGCGCCAGCCCATCGGCAATATAGAGGTGATACGCCAGCTGTAGTGGCGACCATTCCCCTGTACCGGGCTGTTTGCCCAGTTCATTGCGACTAAATTTTGCTAACTGCCCCATAAATTCTATGCGAGCAGCAACCATCTTGGACCGTACTTTCTCATAGGGATTTTCAACCGTTGTCATGTACCCCTCCATCAAGACAATATGAACGAGCTTATGCTTCACGTTTTACTAGTTGGCTATATAAACGTTCTAGCTCATCTTGATTGCTAAAGTGCAGGACTAATGTTCCCTTACCTTTAGTATTACACTTCAAATCAACCTTGACCATGAGGGTATTACGAAAATCAGTTTCCAACTCCTCAATTTCAGGACTGCGGCCTGGCCGAGATGGTAGGACCTGCTGATTGTCGTTGGCCCGTTCCGCCGCCTTGATGCGTGCAGCGAGTTCTTCTGCCTGGCGCACATTCAAACGCAAAGCAATAATTTTGTCCTTGGCAAGGACTTGATCTTCTTCGCGGGCAATACCAACTAACGCGCGCGCATGTCCCTCGCTGAAATACTCCTGCTGGTTAATCAGTGCTTCGCGTACTTTAGGGGTGAGTTGTAACAAGCGCAGAGAGTTGGTGATGGTGGAGCGATCTTTACCAACCTGTTTGGCTACCATTTCCTGGGTAAGGCCAAACTCCTGGACAAGCGCCTGGTAGGCCAGGGCCTCCTCAATCGGATTGAGATCTGCGCGCTGAATATTCTCGATCAGGGCTAATTCCAGCATCTGTAGCGGCGTCACCTCTTTGATGACAACAGGTACCTTCGTCAGGCCAGCCATACGAGAAGCACGCCAGCGTCGCTCACCAGCAATCAGCTGAAATTGTACAATGTGAGCCGTTTCAGCTTTAGTATTATCCGCTTTGTCGTCCTCATTGAACCATGGATCGGCCGCTCCACCTTTTCTCGCTGCATCGGAAGACGCATCAGATGTATCCAGGCGTGTCACAACTAGCGGCTGCAGCAAGCCATGCTCTTTGATGGAAGCGCTTAGCTCATGCAACTTGGGATCATCATCGTTGAAGATACGGCGCGGTTGACGTGGATTGGGAATGATGCTATCGATAGCAGCGAAAAGAATAGCGTTCTCATCAACACGAGTGGGTTGCTGGGATGCCCGAACTTCTGAAGCCCCTGTTAATAAAGCATCCAGTCCACGTCCCAGGCCAAATTTCTGCTTAGCCACGAGCCATTACCTCCTCGGCCAGGGCACGATAGGCCAGAGCTCCTGGCGAGGTGGGATCATAATCGAGAATGGCTTGACCAAAACTGGGGGCTTCGCTCAAGCGAACATTGCGATTAATAATCGTATGAAACGTCTCTTTCGGGAAGAAGTTGCGTACTTCGCGCACAATCTCACCGGCCAGGCGTGTACGCGGATCAAACATCGTTAATACAGCTCCCGCGACATAGAGATTAGGATTAAGCTTGCTCTTCACAATACGAATAGTATCATTTAGCTGGCTGAGACCTTCGAGGGCCAGGTATTCACATTGAATAGGAATAAGCACACCATCTGCCGCTACCAGGGCATTGATGGTCAGCAGGCCCAGTGAAGGAGGGCAGTCAATAAGAATATAGTCGCAGCGGTCGCGAATAGGTTCCAGGGCCTGGCGTAGCTTATGCTCACGCGCAATCGTTCCGACCAGTTCCACCTCCGCGGCAGCTAGATCTACTGTACATGGGGCAACAACAAGCTCACGGCGTGGCGTTGGTACAATGATATCAAAGATACTCATTTCGTCATTTTCCTGAACGAGTAAATCGTAAATAGTCTGCTCTTTGAGATGCTTCGACACGCCTATACCACTGGTTGTATTACCCTGAGGATCCATATCAACGAGTAACACTTTGCGCCCGGCAGCTGCAAGATACGTAGCAAGATTAATAGCGGTGGTGGTTTTACCAACCCCCCCCTTTTGATTCGTAATTGCAAATACTTTTGACACAGGCTGCTACCGTACCTTTCATCTAACCATGCTCGTTGTAAACGACGAGTGCCTTTTAGGCACTCTTCACATATAAGCACATTGTAACAAATGCGAGTGTCAGAAGCAACAGTTTAGGTTAATACAAAGGCAGTCGATTACGCCCAATACGAAGGGCTAATAGCAGCCCGAATGCTACCGCCATTAGCACAACCGAAAGGGCTACCGCTGTGTCCAGGTCACTCTCGGCAGCCACGTATACGGCGATAGGCATCGTCTGCGTGATGCCGGGAAAGCTTCCTGCGAAGGTAATGGTCGCCCCCAACTCGCCAAGCGCCCGCGCCCATGCCAGGCCTATACCCGTCAACAGGGCGGGACGGATCAATGGCAGTACCACGCGCCGGAACGTGTAAAAAGGCGAGGCGCGCAGCGTATAAGCGGCTAGCTCATAGCGTTTATCAAGCTGTTCGAGTCCCGCTCGTGCACTATTGACGAAGAAGGGCGATGAGACAAACATCTGGGCCATAATAACCGCCGGAGTTGTGAAAGGGAGTGTAATACCCAGGGGAGTAAGATAGCGCCCGAGCAAACCAAAGCGCCCAAAGGTGAGTAGCAGAGCAACGCCAGCCACAACAGGAGGTAGTACCGTCGGCAATGTCACCAGCGTCTCTAAGAGACTCCGTCCAGGAAAATCCTTCCGTGCCAGGACGTAGGCTACCGGCAAACCAAAGAGCACCGTCAAAAGAGTACTGACACAGGTTGTAAATACGCTTAGTTGGAGAGCCTGGAATATCTCTGGTTGTTGCATAGCACTCCACAGTAATGAGGGTGGTTCATGGAACAACAAAGATATTAAGGGGATAGCCAGGAAAAGAAAAAAGCTCCCCGCCAGGATGCCTACACCTATTCTGGCAGGCCAGCGCAATAATATCGTACTCATATGATAAAATCCTCTATATAGGCGAGGGTTGAAACAGTTGAGGTGTGTGGACGTGTCCACACACCTCAACTGTTTCAACCCTCGCAGCCTCCATTATGGGTTTATCGCGGTAAAGTGGTATTGTTGCAGCACATCCTGACCGGCTGGAGAGAGAACGTACTGTACAAAAGCCTGGGCGTCACTGGCATGAGCACTGCTTTTGGTGACGGCGATGTAATACTGGGCAACCACATTAAAGTTGGCCGGAATGGTAATCATTTTCACTTTGGAGGATACCGCGTTTGTCACATCGGTCACATACACAAAACCGGCATCCACCTCGCCTAACTGCACTTTATTGACCACAGATTTCACATCGGTCTCTTGTGAAACAAAATTTGCCTTGACCGCGCTCACATAGGCCGGACCGTAATCAGAGGATTGAGCCATTTTATCCAGCACCTGTAAGCTATATTTGCCCGCAGGAACCGTTGGGGCCTCGATATCTATTTTCACACCTTTCCTACCAAGGTCTTTGAGGGAAGTAATGTTGCCCGGGTTGTTCGCGGGTATAATCACGGTTAATATATTCTTGACAAAGAGCTGGGAAGCGCTAACCAGGTTCGCGTTGCTGGCTTTCTGCATATTTACCTGGTCTGCGGAAGCAAATACATCGGCAGGCGCGCCACTGGCAAT
>WNFM01291503.1_pt1 | contig 30013 bp, 21 predicted proteins | sample 5400271 | NCBI WGS metagenome assembly WNFM01 (sample SAMN13153352, study PRJNA577476) | soil metagenome | isolation source: 60 cm saprolite on Douglas fir-dominated hillslope | place: USA:California | collected 2013-09-17 | reverse complement strand
AGAATGCCGTGCTCGTCGCAGTAGTCGAGGACGCGGCGATCCTGGGGCCAATGAACCCGCGTGAACACGCAATTGAGGCGCTTCATCTCATCGTGATCGTGGCTGATCCACCCACTGCCTTCCGCCATTCCGAACCCGGGGTTGCTCCCCGCCATGCGTTCCAGTCCCATGAGCCGCACGCGCTCGCCGTTCAGGAAAAGCGCCGTGCCTCTGGCCTCGAGCCTGCGGATTCCGAACGTGGTCGTAACCTCGTGTGACCCCGCGCCATTGGCAATGCTGAATATGAGCCGGTACAGGTGCGGGTGATCAAAGTGCCACCATTGCGCGTGGTGCAGCGTGGCTGATAATTTCTGTGTCTGGTTTGCGCCACCCTCGAGGGTGAAGGCAGCGCGATCGGTGCTGCTCAGCACCGTCAGCCCGCTCGCCGCATCGACAATCCGGAAAGCGGCCTGACCCCGCCACGCCTTCGCATCCGTGTTGCGAAGCTGGGCCGAGATGCTTAAGTGTCCGTCCCCGCTGGCGAGATCGGGGAGCGCCTCGACGTCGACGCGCTCCACAAAGGCCTTGGGCGTGATGAGCAACTGCACCGGCCGATAGATGCCGCCATCGTGCGCCCAATCGCTGGACTGCTTCCTCGGGATCATCCCCTCGCTGAAGGAGCCATCAACGCGGACGGCGATGGAATTGGAGCGACCCGGCCGCAACCATCGGCTGATGTCGAGGGTGAATGCGGTGTAGCCCTTGCGGACATGCTCACCGGCCAACTGTCCATTGACCCAGACCGTGGCCGTGTGGAATACCGCCTCAAATTCGATCCGGACCGCGCAGGCATTCCATTCAGGCCGCGCATCGAATTGCCTCCGGTACCAGGCGATGCCGCGGTAGTCGGCAAGCGATGCTTCCACCTGCCAGGTGTGAGGTACGGAAACGGCGCGCCAGTCGCCGGGGGACTCTTCAGCTTCATGCCAGCGCCGTTGCGCGCCCTGGTCGTCCGGATCGGGCCGAAAAGACCATTCTCCGCACAGGCTCTCTGACTCTGATGCGGGGAGATCTCCTGCGGGCGCGCCCGCCACCAGAGCGCCCGTGTCCAGCGTGCCCGCGGCGATCGCGCCAGCCTGGGTCAGGAATAGGCGACGCGACTGCACAGCTGGATCCCGCGTCACCCGCTGTGCTTGGCAGGCGTGATGACGATGTTGCGATAGGCGACCTGGCCTTCCTCGCTCCCCTGCAGGTAGATTGGCCCGGGCAGCGCCTCGTGACTGTCGAGCGCCCCACCCGTGATACCGGGAATTTCCTGATGATCGATGATCGTGCGACCGTCGAGCACTACCGTGATGGTGCGCCCGACCAAGGTGATGTCGTAGGCCCGCCAGACTCCAGGGTCGCGCGAGACCGGCGGCGTGGGTGTGAGATAACCATAGACGCTGCCCAGACGCATGTCCGGCGTCTCGGGCACCGCATCGTCCTCGACCTGCACTTCATAGCGGCCGCGCAGATAAATCCCGCTATTCGCGCCAGCCCCACAGTTGAACTCGATGTGCAGCTTGAAATCACCGAATTGCGCCGCCGTCAGCAGGTCCGTGCCGCGGCCGGGGCTGTGCAGTGCCCCGTCCTTGACCACCCACGGATTTGTGGGTTTGGCCTCGCTCATGCGCCACCCGGCCAGGTTCTTGCCATTGAACAGGGTGACCGGCATGCCCCACTCGGGGGCATGCGCGCGCTGCAGTGTCGGCGCCTGGACGCCCCGCCACTGCCATATGCGGCCGTCCGGGCCCGTCGTGTCGCCCACCAGCTCCGCCCCGATCCGGCGCGCTTCAAACACCATGTCGGAATTCGCGCGCCCTTCCTCTTCCTTGGGTGATACGAAGCGGATCCAATTACCGAGGATTTCCGCCTTCGGCAGCACACGCGCGTGCCCCCAGCGGCCGACCATGCGCACGCTTAAGCCCCCGCTGCCCTGCGAAACTTCGATCCAGGAGGCGAGCTCATGGCCTGGCGTGCTCAAGGTGACGTCCCAGCGCCCCAGGAACGGGCGGGCATCGGCCTCGGAGGCCGCCGACTCGGCGGCGCTGGCCGCGCCGGGCCCGCCCGCGGACAGCGCCAGCAGGAGCAGGCTCAGCAGGGCGTGACCACCATGGACGGTTCTTGTTCTCATCGGTGAGCAGTCAGTCTAGCAGCGATTGCCGGCGCCGCAAGGATCACCGGGCGCCTGCGGCTCAATCCGGCGTAAACTTCGCTGCGATGGCGCGTCTGTCCCTCATGGCTGCCTGGATCGCGGCACTCTCGCTCCTCGTCACCGCGGTGAGCTCGCCGGCGGGCGCGGCGACGATTCTGTTCATCGGCAACAGTTTCACCGTGGGCGCGCTGTCGCCGGTGCAGCACTACCGGCCCGAAACGGTCACGGACCTGAACCACGAGGGCACCGGGGGAGTACCGGCCCTGTTCAAGGCCTTCACCACGGAGGCCGGATTGCACTATGAGGTCAGCCTGGAGGCGGCTGGCGGCGCGAACCTGGATTTCCACTATGCCCAGAAGGCCGCGCTGATCACACGCCCGTGGGACCACGTGGTCCTGCAGGGCTATAGCACGCTGGATGAAAAAGCCCCGGGCGATTCGACCACACTCGTGGACTATTCGGCGCGCCTCACACAGCTATTCCACGCGCAAAATCCGCGTGTCGACGTGCGCCTCGTGGCCACCTGGTCACGTGCGGACCAGACCTACCTGTCCTCCGGCCATTGGTACGGCCAACCGATCGAGCGCATGGCCCTCGACGTACGTTCGGCATACGACCGCGCCGCCGCACAGACGCCGGACATCCGGGCGGTGATCCCCGTGGGGCAGGCGTGGAACCGGGCCATGGCGGGCGACATCGCCGTGCTGAACCCTCTCCTTCCGATCCCCAGCGGCAAGATCAATCTGTGGGCGCCGGACAGCTACCACGCCAGCAGCTGCGGCTACTACCTCGAGGCGCTCGTCATCTACGGCAGCGTCACCGGCAATGACCCCCGCACCCTGGGCGAGCGGGAATTCGCCGCAGCGGAGCTGGGCATCGCGCCGGCTCTGGCCCGCGCGCTCCAGCAGACGGCCTTCGAGACTCTGGCCGCCGAAGTGCGCCAACCCGACCGGAAACAGAAGAACTAGGGAGCGCCAGGGATCGACGCCGCCGGCATCGCCGCGGGCCGCCACCAGAACGTCGCGACACTGCCCGCGGGCAACAGGTAAGCGAAGCGCCGTTGCCCGCTCGTAACCGTAAAGCGCCGCGCCACCTCCGCTCCGTTATAGACCAGCAGTGCGATCGAACCATCATCGCTGTTGCGATAGGCCACGCTGCGCAGCCCGCCTAGGTCGCTGCCCGAAGCGATGCGCCGGGCGCCCGGTCGCACAAAGCGCGCCAGGTGCGCGAGGCTGTAGTAATCGACATTTCGGGTCACGCTCCCGCTGCTCGAATCGACCGTCACCACGCCTCGGCAATTGGTGCACCCACCCAGGTGCGGGCCGTGGCGCTCATCCAGGGCTAGATTCCACAGGATCACGCCCTGCCCCCCGTTGCGTGCACCCTCGATCAGCAGCGTGCCCACGATCTTGCGCAGGCCCTTGACCCACCCGGGATCCCAGCCGCCGCCCGAACACTCCGTCATCAGGGAGAGGAGTTGCGGGTACGCGTCGCGCACCGCTGACTGCACCGCCACGTGCCCGCGGTAGCAGTGCCAGGCGATGCCGGCAATGTAACGGGCCGCCTCCGGATCGGCCAGCACCCGTAGCGGTGAGAGGGGCTTGTCCCAGTTGTGATCGTAATCGAGCAGCAACGGTGCCTGCGTCAACAGCGCGAGTTTCGGGCCCAGGTGAGCTCCGATGAAACGGGCACGCTCCGGCGCGTCGAAACGCATCCCCGGGTAATCATTGGGCTCGAATCCGGGCTCGTTCTGCACCGTCAGCGCGTAGAGCGGCACACCCGCCTGCCGGTATTGTTCCGCGAAGCGCAGCAGGTAGTCGGCGAAGGCGTCGTAATGCTGCGGCAGGAGTCGACCGGCGATCAGGCTGCCGGTATTTTTCATCCACCCCGGTGCGCTCCACGGTGAGGCGATGAGCCGCAGCTGCGGGTTGACGTCGTGGGCGGCGCGCACCAGTGACAGCTGGCGCTCGCCGTGTGGCCCCAGCGCGAAATGCTCGAGCGCCGGGTCGGTCTCGCCGAGCGGGCGGTCATCCAGACTGTAATGGGCCGACGAAAAATCCGTGGCGCCGATCGGGACCCGCATCAGGTTCAGGCCGAGACCGGGTGGCGGGCCCATCAGCTCCCGCAGCAACGCCTCGCGAGCGTGCCTCGTAAGGCGACTTTCGAGGACCTGCGCGGTGGCATCCGTGAAGGCAGCGCCGACACCCAGATATTCCTGGTAACGCAGGCTCCCATCCACCTCGATGTTCAGGGCCGCAGGCGCATCGGCGCCAAAGCGCCGGTCGGCATCGCGCGCCAGCAGGCGGCTGCGGTCGGCCGTCGTCACCCAGACCTGAACGGCATCGCCGCGCGACTGAGCCGCACCCGCCACGGTCGACAGCACCCCGCAGATTGCGAGGGCCAGAGGCAGGACTTTAAAGTGGGTGATTCGCATCGGCCGATGAGCGCAGTCTAGCGGCGCTCCCCGCTGCCGGGACTGAAGAGCGAGACCGTGGCCGCATCGATACGGAAACGCACCGCGTCGCCGACGCGAAAACCGCGCGCCTCGTGGCTCACCGCCGCGAGCATATCTCCGGCGCAGTCAAACCACACCACCTCATGCCCGCCGAGCGGCTCGACCAGCGAGATCCGGCCCTCGCACTGGACCCGTGCATCCGGTGACCCGTCCAGGCGCAGCTGCTCGGGCCGCACGCCCAGCACGACGGCTTCGCCCTCAGCGGGCGGCGGGCCGGCCAGGCGGTGAGCGCTGAGATCGAGCGCCAGACCGGACGCCAGGAAGTGCAGCGCGCCCCCACGCTGCGCAAACCTCCCCTCGAGAAAATTCATTCCGGGCGAACCGATGAAACCGGCCACGTAGCGATTGACCGGCCGCGCGTAAACCTCGGCGGGCGGGCCGAGTTGCTGAATCCGGCCGTCCTGCATGACGGCGAGCCGGGTCGCGAGAGTCAGCGCCTCGATCTGATCGTGAGTCACATAAATCATCGTGGCGCCAATGCGCTGGTGCAGCAGTTTCAGTTCCCGCCGCAGGGAGGCGCGCAGGCCGGCATCGAGGTTGGAGAGCGGCTCGTCCAGCAGGAACAGGCCCGCATCGCGCACCAGGGCCCGGCCGATGGCCACGCGCTGGCGCTGGCCGCCCGACAGCTGCACCGGTTTTCGGCCCAACAGCGAGCCGAGCTGCAGGAGCTCGGCCACGCGTTGCACGCGCGCGCGAACCTCGGCTCCGGCCAGTCCGCGGGCACGCAAACCAAAGCTCATATTGCCGTGGACGGTCATGGTCGGATACAGGGCGTAGGACTGGAACACCATGCCGATGTTGCGCTCCGCAGGATCGCTCCAGGTGCGATCGACACCATCGATCAGAACGCGTCCGGCCGCAGATTCCTGCAGCCCGGCCACCGTGTGCAGCAGGGTCGATTTGCCGCAGCCGGAAGGCCCGAGCAGCACCAGGAACTCCCCGGTATCGACCTCCAGGCTAAGATCCTCTATAACCGCCCGGCCTCCGAGCCGCACGCACAAGTTCTCGATGCGCAGCGCCGTCATGCTTCAGCCCTTGAGTGCGCCGGCGGCAATGCCGCGCACGAACCAGCGCCCGCAGAGTACGTAAATCGCCAGGGGCACCAGCGCCGTGAGAATGGTGGCCGCCATGTCAATGTTGTAGAGCCGCGTGCCGGTCGTGGTGTTGACCAGGTTATTGAGCTGCACCGTCATCGGCAGGTGTTCGCGCCCGGCGAATACCAGGCCCAGCAGGTAATCGTTCCAGACGCCGGTCGCCTGCATGATCGCCGCCACGGCCAGCATGGGCAGCGACATCGGCAGCATCAGCTGCAGAAAGATGCGCACGAAACCGGCGCCGTCGAGCCGCGCCGCCAGAAACAGTTCCCGCGGCAGGGCCGCGTAGTAGTTGCGGAACAGCAGCGTCATGATCGGCATGCTGAAGATCACGTGGACCAGCACGATGCCGGGCAGCGAGCCGACCATATGGAAGGGTGCGAGCAGGCGCACCAGCGGATAGATCATGACCTGCAGGGGCATGAAGGCGCCCAGCATCAGCAGCGCGAACAGCAGCTGGGCTCCGCGCGCGCGCCAGCATGCCAGCACATAGCCGTTGAGAGCCCCGAGCGCAACGGCGATCCCGGTGCTCGGCACCACGATCAGCACCGAGTTCCAGAATCCTGCACTCACGCCTTCGCAGGCCACGCCGGTGCAGGCGCTGCTCCACGCCGCGCGCCACGCCGCCAGCGTCGGGTGCGCAGGCACGGACAGCAGTGCGCCCTGGCGGATGTCGTCCATGCTCTTGAGCGAGGTCAGTCCCATGACGTACAGCGGCACCAGGAAGCACAGTGCGGCCGAGATCAATAGTGTGAGCAGTCCCACTCGCGCCGGATCGGCGTACCAGGCGGGCCTGCGGCGCGGGCCGACGACACTCACGCCCGCACCCGTGCGGCACGCGCACGCGCGTAGAGCACCGGCGCCAGCACGGCGAGCGCGCTGAGCACCAGCACCGTCGCCCCGGCGGAAGCCAGGGCGATATTCGCGCGACCGAACAGGTGGTCCATGATGAACTTCGCCGGCACTTCGCTCGCCGTACCGGGCCCACCGTGCGTCATCGCCACCACCGCGTCGTACAGTTTCGCGACCGCCGTCAGCAGCAGCAGTGCGGCGGTGGCGAACGGAGCGGCCAGCATGGGCACAATGACTGAGGCGTAGAGGCGCCAGGCCGGAACGCCGTCCAGGCGCGCTGCACTCCAGATGTCCGGGTCGATGCCACGCAGACCTGCCAGCAGAATGGCCATCACCAGTCCGGCCGCCTGCCAGACCGTGGCGATGACGATCGTGTAGAGCGCGCGATCCTGGTCCACGAGCCAGTCAAACCGAAAGTGCGGGAAGCCCCAGCGGCGCACCGCCTCCTGGATGCCGAACTGCGGATTCAGCAACCACTGCCAGGCCAGTCCCGTGGCAATGAAAGACATGGCGTAGGGATACAGAAACACCAGCCGCAAGGCCCCGGCGATGCGCACCTCGCGCTCGATCAGCACCGCCAGCAGGAACCCGAGCAGCAGGCTCGCGAGCACGAACAGCGCGCCGTAGACACCCAGGTTCTGCAGCGAATGCAGCCAGCGCTCATTCGCAAACAGGCGCTGGTACTGCGCCAGTCCCACAAAATCATCCACCGGAAAGGTGCGCGCGCTGCTCAAGGAAATGCGTATCGACCACAGCGTGGCCCCGAGATAGCAGACCAGTGCGGTGAACGCCATCGGCAGAAGTGCGAGGTGCGCGCGGCTCAAGGGTGATTTCATGGGAACGATGAGCGACTAGTCGGCCAGCGCTGCGGCGATGCGCTGCTGCACGGCTTCCACCATGAGATCGCGATTCCAGTATTCAGTCAGCACGTCGGCCATCGCCCCATTCTGGTCCGGCGTCAGATAGGCTTCGTCATTACCCACCTGGCGCGACCGATCCTTCATGATGGCAAAGCCCAGCTGCGCGCATATATCGAGCTGGCTCGCATCGACATCACCCCGGATCGGTATGGAGCCCTTGAGCGCGCTGAACGCCAGCTGCGTGGCGCGGGCGGTGATGGCGCCGGCGAGCAGCTGCTGCGCACGGCGTGTCTGCGGGTCATCGCTCCTTGGAAACACGAAGGCATCGCCCTGGATCAGATACGGCGAGTGCGGGCCGAAGCCCGGGATGCAGCCGAAATCGCGGCCCGGCGCCTGCCCGGCGCCGGCGAATTCCGCCTTGACCCAATCACCCATGATCTGGAAGCCGGCGCGCCCGGTGATCAGCAGGGCCGTGGCTTCATTCCAGTTGCGTCCCGGTGAGCCCGCGTCGACGTAGGAGTGCAGCCGCTTGAATACGGTGAGGATCTGCCGGAATTCGCCCGAGGCAATGGCGTGCGGGTCGCGATCGCGGAACACGCGCAGATACAGGTCGCGGCCGCCAAGATTGGCGAGCACGGCACGAAACACGATGCTGTCCTGCCAGGGCTGACCCCCGTGAGCCAGCGGAATCAGCCCGGCGGCCTTGAGTTTGTCCAGCGCCGCGAACAGCTCGTCGAAATTGCGCGGCTCGGCGCTGACGCCGGCCCGGCGCAGTGCGGCCTTGGAATACCAGATCCAAGTCGGCATGTGCAGGCTGACCGGCGCCGCATAGTAGTGGCCGCCCACGCGCACCGAGTTCAATATGGGCTCGGGCAATATCGTCGCCCAGTCCTCGCGGCGCGCCACATCATCGAGCGTGACCAGCAGTCCCTGTTCGATGAGATCGCGAAACTGGCGCGAGGTGTTGAACAGCGCGGCGGCGGGCGCATCGTTGCCGATGATGCGGCTGATCGCCACCGCGCGTGCCTGATCGGCGCCTGCGATCGCCGTGTCCACCCACACGCCGCCGGCGGCCCGGTAGGCGTTGGCCAGCGCGCGCACCGCGGCCGCTTCACCACCCGAGGTCCACCAATGGATGACCTCCGCGCGCGGGGCGTCGGCCGCGATCGCAGCTCCGGCACGACTGTCGCCCGCCAGCAGAGCCACGCCCACAAGTACGAGCGCCGCCGGGCCCGCTGTTGTGCCGCCCTGCCGCCGTCCCGTCGCAGGCACCCTGATTGTTCCGCTCGTATTGCCCCCAAAGGCCCGGCGCGGATGCGCCGCGAATGGCCGCATGCCGATTATAGGGGCCGCACGCTGTTTTCGCGGCTACCGGGGCATCGGACTGGAAACGTTCCCAGCCGCTCTGGCAATATAGCAGCTGCGAATTTTGAGCGTCAATTTCCGATGTCGACCATCAAGGATGTGGCGCGCCTCGCGGGAGTCGGTCTGGGCACGGCCTCGCGGGTCGTGAGCGGCCGGGGTTCCGTTGCACCGGCGACCGCAAAGCGCGTGCGCCGCGCCATCGAGCAGCTCAACTTCAGGCCCTCCCACGCCGCGCGCTCGTTGCTGTCGGGCTCGACGCAAATGGTCGGCGTCTATATCCCGATACTCAAGGGCACGTTTTACACCCCCATACTTCAGACCATCGACGCCGAGCTGCGCGCCGGCGGACGCCACATGGTGGTGGCGTTCGGACACGGCTCGGCCGATCAGCGGCGCCAGGCCATCGAGGGTGCGCAGTTTCTGATCAACCGCGATTGCGACGGCCTGATTGTGTTGAGCAACGACCTGCTCGAGAAGGACATCGTTGCGCTCGGGCGTGAACAGCCGAATATCGTCGTGCTCAATCGGGTCTTTGAGAGCATGCGCGACCAGTGCTTTACGGCCGACCATGTGCAGGGCGGCATCGTCGCGGCCCAGGCGCTTCTCCAGCACCAGCATCGTGAAATCGCGGTCATCGGCGGACCGGCCACCGCTCCCGATAACGTCGCGCGATTGCAGGGGTTCAGGAGCGAACTGAGCCGCCACGGCATCGACCCGCAGACCGTGCGCGTCAGCGAGAGCGATTTCTCGCCCGAGGGAGGCTGGGTATCGGCGAAGGCGCTGCTGGCCTCGAGGCACCGCTTCACGGCCCTGTTCTGTGCCAACGACGAGATGGCCGTAGGCGTGATGTCCTACTTCCAGCAGGCCGGGCTTGCCGTGCCCCAGGAGGTGTCGGTGCTCGGCTATGACGATACCCAGAGTGCCGAGTATTCAGCACCCCGCCTGACCTCCGTGCACATCCCGATGCGCGAAGTGACCGTGAGTGGGCTGAACTGCCTGCTCAATCGCTGCTATGACTCGCTGTTGCCCGTGCAGCGGGAATTCCCCATAAACGTCACCTGGCGCGCCTCGGTGGCCATGCCGCCCCGGTCGCGCCCTGCGGCGAGCCCCGAGCCGGGCTAGGCCACACGGCCCGCCCTTCGGGTTACCCCGGGGCCGGCTGCTACCGGGGCCCTGGGCCACCGGTTGGCGGTGGAAACCTTTCCAGCGTTGCGGTAACTTACCGGGTCACACAGCGAATGAGGTCGGGCCCCGTTGAGGGCGCCTGATTCACACAGTCGGGCGGAAGATGAGTTTCAACCCTGCGACAACCAGCACGCCTGTTTCTGCAGCACTGCTGCACGGCATGCGCCGCGCCGATTTCCCCGCCGACTTCCGCTGGGGCTGCTCCACGTCGGCGTATCAGATCGAGGGTGCAGCCCGCCTTGACGGCCGGGCTGAATCAATCTGGGATCGCTTCTGCAGCGAAGGCGGACATATCCGCGACGGCTCGAGCGGGGCAGTCGCCTGCGATCACTACCATCGCTGGCCGGAGGACCTGGATCTCGCGGCACAGCTGGGCCTGAGCGCCTACCGTTTCTCGATCGCCTGGCCGCGCGTGCTGCCGTCCGGCCTGGCAGGGCCGCCGAACAGCAAGGGGCTCGACTTCTACTCGCGCCTGATCGACGGCATGCTGGCGCGCGGGCTGGAACCCTGGGCGACCCTCTATCACTGGGATCTGCCGCAGCGCCTGCAGGATGCGGGCGGCTGGGCCCATCGCGACACGGTCGACGAATTCGCCGTGTTCGCCGATGTCGTCAGCCGGCGCTTTGGCGATCGGGTGCGCCACTGGATCACGCACAACGAGCCCTGGTGCAGCGCCTTTATCGGTTGCTACGAAGGCGTGCACGCGCCCGGACTGCGCGACTGGCGCGCGGCGCTGCAGGCCTGCCACCACCTGCTGCTCTCCCACGGTCGTGCCGTCGGCGTGCTGCGTGCCAACAGGAGCGATGCGCGGGTGGGCATCGCCCTGAGCCTCCACCCGAACACCAGTGCGAGCGATTCCGCCGCGGACATTGCTGCCATGCGCCGCTACGACGGCCTGCGCAACCGCTGGTTCCTCGACCCGTTGTACGGGCGTGGATACCCCGCGGATATCTGGGCGCTGTGCGGCGCCGATGCGCCGCAGGTCGCGTCCGATGACCTGGCCACGATTGCCGCAGCCACCGATTTTCTCGGCGTCAACTACTACTTTCCCGAGACCGTGGCCCACGCGCCCCAGGACGGACCGCTGTCGGCGCGTGTCGTCGTGACACCGGGCGTGGAGCGTACCGACCTGGGATGGGAAGTGTCCCCCGATGGCCTGCTGGTGCTGCTCGAGCGCCTGCGGCGCGAGTACGGAGTGCCTGAGATCTACATCACGGAGAACGGCAGCAGCTACGAAGATCACCTGGCGCCCGACGGCTCGATTGCCGACGCGCAGCGCTGCCGCTACCTGCAGCACCACCTGCTGGCGGTGCGCGAGGCGATTGCGCGCGGTGCGCCCGTGAAGGGCTATTTCGCCTGGACGCTCATGGACAATTTCGAATGGGCCGAGGGCTACACGCGCCGCTTCGGCCTGGTGCACGTGGACTTCGACACGCAACGGCGGCAGTTGAAGCATAGCGGCGCGTGGTATCGGGATTTCCTGCGGGGATGAGCATGATCAAAGTGGCTGCGACCTTGCGGATCTGGATGGCCTGCGCCGGCGCGGGCTTGTTGGCGCTGGGCGCCCCGGCAGCGACGCCCGATCCGGCGGTGCATCCGCAGCTGTGGCCGGAGGCGCGCAGCCGCGGTCTCATCGATGCGGCCACCGAAGCGCGCATCGGCGAGCTGCTGGCGCGCATGAGTGTGGAAGAAAAGGTAGGCCAGATCATTCAGACCGACATCGGGGCGATCACGCCCGATGATCTGCGCCGCTACCCGCTGGGCTCGATCCTCGCGGGCGGCGATTCAGGGCCGGAGGGGAACGATCGCGCGCCCACCGAGGCCTGGGTGCGCCTCACGCATGAGTATCACGCCGTAGCGCTCGAACCGCGCGACGGCCACGAACCGATTCCGCTGTTGTTCGGCATCGATGCCGTACACGGACACAGCAACATGGTCGGAACCGTCCTGTATCCGCACAATATCGGCCTGGGCGCGGCGCACGATGCTGAGCTGGTGCGGCGCATTGGCACGGCCACCGCCGAGGAAATTGCGGCCACGGGCATCGATTGGACTTTCGCCCCGACGCTGGCCGTCCCTCAGGATGTGCGCTGGGGCCGCAGCTACGAAGGTTTTTCCCAGGATCCGGCCCTGGTGCGCGAGTATGCCCGGGCCGCAGTCGAGGGACTGCAGGGTCCGGCCGATCTCGCCGACAAGCTGCAGGCCGGACGAGTGGCGGCCACGGCCAAGCATTTTCTGGGCGATGGCGGCACCCGCGACGGCGTGGATCAGGGCGACACGCGGGTCAGCGAGAAGGAGCTGATCAGGCTTCACGCCCAGGGCTACGTCAGTGCGATCGATGCGGGGGTGCTGACGGTGATGGCCTCCTATTCGAGCTGGAACGGCCACAAGATGCACGGCAACCGCTCGCTCCTCACGGACGTGCTCAAGGGACGGATGGGATTTGCGGGCTTCGTGATCGGCGATTGGAACGCTCACAGGCAGCTGCCTGGCTGCACCGCCGAGCACTGCCCCGCGGCTATCAACGCGGGCGTCGACATGTTCATGGCCGCCGACCATTGGCAGGGGCTGTACCACAACACGCTCGCCGACGCGCGCTCTGGGGTCATACCTTCGGCGCGGCTCGATGATGCCGTGCGCCGGATCCTGCGCGTGAAATTCCGGCTGGGGCTGTTCGAGGCGGCGCGGCCCTACGAGGGACGGCTGGAATTGCTCGGTTCGCCCGCGCACCGCGGGCTGGCGCGCGAAGCGGTGCGAAAATCACTGGTGCTGCTCAAGAATCGCGGCGCACTGCCCATCCGTGCCTCGGCACGCGTGCTGGTGACGGGACCGGGTGCGGACAATATTCCGATGCAATGCGGCGGCTGGTCGGTCACCTGGCAGGGAAGCAATACCAGCAACGCGGACTTCCCCGGCGCGCAATCCGTCAAGTCGGCGCTGGCGCAGGCGCTCAGCGCGGCCGGTGGCCGGCTGGTCGATGGCTCGGATCTGTCGGGACCTGACCGGCCGGATGTAGCGGTCATTGTCTATGGCGAGCAGCCGTACGCCGAGATGTTCGGCGATATCCAGTTCCCGGTCTACAACTCGAGTCAGAGTCTCCGCCAGTTGCGCGAGCTGCACAGTGCCGGCATTCCGACCGTCAGTGTCTTTCTGTCCGGGCGCCCGCTGTGGGTGCGCCCGGAGGTCGACGCCAGCGATGCCTTTGTGACCGCCTGGCTCCCGGGTACCGAGGCGGGGGGCATCGCCGATGTGCTGATCGGCGATGCGGCCGGCAAAGCGCGTTACGATTTCACCGGCCGGCTGTCGTTTCGCTGGCCCAACGGGCCGCATCCGACTGCCACGGACCTGGCTGACAAGGGTTCGCAAACCTGGCCGATCGGATCGGGACTGAGTTACGCGCCACCGCCATAGGTCTGCGCGGCCGCGCACCGCTCAGCCGATCCAGACCCTCGCATTGCGGAACATCCGCATCCAGCCGCTATCCTCGCCGGCATCCGCGGGGGCCCAGGAATTCTGCACGCTGCGGAACACCCGCTCGGGATGCGGCATCATGATCGTCACGCGTCCGTCCGGCGTGGTGAGGGCGGCGATGCCCGCGGGGCTGCCATTCGGATTGGCCGGGTAGAGTCGCGCGGCATTGCCACGCCCGTCGCTGTGCCGCAGGGCCAGCAGCTGCTGCCGGGTGCAGGCCTGCTGATCGGCGTCGCTCGTGAACACCGCGCGCCCTTCGCCGTGTGACACGGCAATCGGCAGCACCGAACCCTGCATCCCGGCGAACAGCACCGAGGGCGAGTCGAGAATCTCGACCAGACCCAGGCGTGCTTCAAACTGCTCGCTGCGGTTGCGCAGGAACCGGGGCCAGGCCTGCGCGCCGGGGATCAGCTCACGGAGCAGCGCCAGCATCTGGCAGCCGTTGCACACGCCGAGCGTGAAGGTATCGGTGCGCGCGAAGAATTCGGCAAAAGTCTGCCGCGTCGGCTCATGAAACAGGATGGATTGCGCCCAGCCACCCCCGGCCCCGAGCACGTCGCCATAGGAAAAGCCGCCGCAGGCGATCAGGCCGCGAAACCCGTCCAGTCCCTGCCGGCCGCTCAACAGGTCGCTCATGTGGACGTCGTGCGGTTCAAAGCCGGCGCGCGCCAGCGCCGCAGCCATCTCCACCTGGCTGTTCACCCCCTGCTCGCGCAGCACGGCAATCGGCGGCCGTGCGCCGCGGGTAACGAACGGCGCCGCGAGGTCCTGCTGCGGATCAAAGCTCAGCTGCCAGCGCAGGCCCGGCGCGGTGCTGTCGAGCGCGGCGGCGTTTTCCTCGTCGGCGCAATCGGGGTCATCACGCAAGCGACGCATCTGCCACGAGGTCTCGGACCAGGCGCGGCGCAGTTCCGCCCAGGGCTCATCGAGTGTCTCCTCGCCCACGGTGACGCGCAGCCGCAAGTCGGCCAGGGGGCGGCCTATGGCGCGGCTGCACTCCAGCAGCTCCTGGGCGGCGAGCTCCTGCCAGACTTCCCGCAGCGCGGAAGTGGCGACCTGCAGCACCGCGCCGCACTCTTCGCTGAACAGCTGCGCCAGCGCGGAGCCGCGCTGGGGATCGAGCGTGATCTCCAGTCCGCAGTGACTTGCGAAGGCCATTTCAGCCAGCGTTACGGCGAGGCCGCCGTCGGCGCGATCGTGGTAGGCCAGTACCAGCGAGCGGGCACGCAGGGCCGTGAGGGCGGCGGCAAAGCGGCGCAGCAACGCAGCACTTTTCATGTCCGCGGGCGGCCCTCCCTGGGCGCTGTACACCTGTGCCAGCGCCGAGGCACCCAGATGGTTGCGTCCCTCCCCCAGATCGATGAGCAGCAGCGTGGTTGGTCCGCCGTCGAGACGCAGTTGCGGAGTAAGCGTGCGGCGGACGTCGCTCACGGGCGCAAATGCGGACACCACCAGCGAGAGCGGCGCGACCACCGCGAGCGTCTGCTCGCCCTCGCGCCACACCGTCTTCATCGACAGGGAATCCTTGCCCACCGGGACGGCAATGCCGAGTTCGGGGCAGAACTCTTCTCCCACCGCACGCACTGCCGCATACAGCGCGGCATCCTCGCCCGGCTCACCACAGGCCGCCATCCAGTTGGCCGACAGCCGGATATCTCCCAGTGCGGCAACGTCCGCGGCGAGCAGGTTGGTCACCGCTTCGGCCACCGCCAGGCGCGCCGAGGCGGCCGGGTCCAGCAGCGCCACGGGCGCGCGCTCACCGATGGCCATTGCCTCTCCGCGATAGTGCTGGTAATCGCTGATCGTGACGCCGGCATCCGCTACGGGCACTTGCCAGGGACCGACGAAGGGATCACGGCTGACGAGACCGCCGACCGTGCGGTCGGCGATGGTAATGAGAAAGGTCTTGTCGGCGACCGCCGGCAGGCGCAGCACCCGGTACAGTGCTTCGCGCAGATTCACCTGCGCGAATTCCTCGCGCAGCGCCACCGGCGCCGGCACGCTCGCCACTTCGCGCCGCATGCGCGGGGGCTTGCCCAGCAGCGCCGCCACCGGCATATGCACCGGATCCCCGCCCAGGAGCGAATCGCTCACGATGAGCTCGCCGTCCGCGGTGGTGACGCCGATGACGGCATAGGGACAGCGCTCGCGCTGCGCCAGGGCCGCAAAATCGGTGACTGCCTCGGGTCGGATGACCAGCAGGTAGCGCTCCTGCGCCTCGTTGCACCAGATTTCCAGGGGAGACATGCCAGGCTCCGCGCTCGGCACGTCGCGCAGATTGATGCGCGCGCCGCGGGCACTGTGCGCGACGGCCTCGGGCACGGCATTGGCGAGTCCGCCGGCGCCCACGTCATGGATGAGTTCAATGGGATTAGCGGCGCCCAGCGCGCAGCAGGCGTCGATGACCTGCTGCGCCCGGCGCTGCATCTCCGGATTTCCGCGCTGCACCGAGGCGAAATCGAGCGCCTCGCTGCTGGTACCGCTCCCGAGCGAGGACGCGGCGCCGCCACCCAGGCCGATAAGCATCCCGGGTCCGCCCAGCACCACCAGATTCGCGCCTACCGGGACTTCGCCCTTCTCGACGTGCATCCGGCGAATATTGCCGAGGCCACCGGCCAGCATGATGGGTTTGTGATAACCGCGCGCGCGCCCGGGTGGATCGCCTGGCCGCTGCTCCTCGAAGGTGCGGAAATACCCGCAGATGCCCGGACGGCCGAATTCATTGTTGAACGCCGCCGCGCCGATCGGGCCCTCGAGCATGATTTCAACCGCTGAGGCGATGCGGGCGGGCGCACCGAGGGTGTGCTCCCAGGGCTGCAGGTATCCGGGCAGGCGCAGATTGGAAACCGAGAATCCCACCAGCCCCGCTTTAGGCTTGGCGCCGAGGCCCGTGGCCCCTTCGTCGCGGATTTCCCCGCCCGCGCCAGTCGCCGCACCGGGAAAGGGCGCGATGGCGGTGGGGTGGTTGTGCGTCTCCACCTTGATGACAATGTCGACCGGTTCCTCGTGCGCGGCGTACACATGGCTGCGCGGGTCGGGAAAATAACGCGCGCCGGGCGGGCCCTGCAGCACCGCGGCATTGTCCCGATAGGCGGACAGTATCCCCTGCGACGCGAGCGCGTGAGTGTTGCGGATCATCCCGAACAGCGTCCGGGGCTGCGATACCCCGTCGATGACGAAGTCCGCATTGAAGATCTTGTGGCGGCAATGCTCGGAATTCGCCTGCGCGAACATCATCAGCTCAACGTCGGTGGGATCGCGCCCCAGGCGCGTGAAGGTCTCCAGCAGGTAGTCGATCTCATCGGGGGCCAGGGCGAGGGACAGCTGTTCGTTGGCGGCGGCCAGCGCGGCCCGGCCGCCGGCCAGCGCGATGTGCGCCAGCGGGCGCGGTGCAGCGGCGGCGAACAGCGTGGCCGCCAATGCATCGGCCGGCACGATGGCCTCGGTCATGCGATCGTGCAGCAACGCCCCAAGCGCGGCGGGCGGCACATCCGGGGCTCCGTCAATGCGATACTGGATACCGCGTTCGATGCGCCGCACGAAATCCAGGCCGCAGACCAGGGCGATGTCGGTGGCCTTGCTCGACCAGGGCGAGATCGTGCCGGGTCGCGGCACGACCAGCAGCGAGTGTTGCGGGTCGAACGGGGTGGCCCTGGCCTCCAGCCCCAGGAGCGACTCCAGCCGTATACGCTGCTCGGCATCTGGAGGCGTCGGGCAATCGATGAAATACAGGTAGCGCGCGTGCACGGCGATGAGCGTGCTGTCGATGGCACGCAGCCGCTCCAGCTGGCGTGCGCGCCTGAACGCCGAACCGACCGGCGCTCCCGGCAGTATCAGCACCGGCTACTTCTTCGGGCCGGCATCGCCGACCGGGGGCGAAAACAGAGGCGTCGGAAACGCCGTGACGTTGCCTCCTTCGAGTGCCACGATCTTGCTGACGCCCTGCTTGCGCACCTCGTCGATGCGCAGCACCGCCTGCACGGGCAGAAAACTACGCTTGACCCCGGCAAATTCCGTCTTCACCCGCTCCTCGCCCGGATCCAGGACCACACCGCTCCGTTCCCCAAATACCAGCTCCTCGATCTCAACGAACCCGAGCAGGCTTCCGTGGCTGACCTTGCGCGCGTACACCTCGTAAACCTTGCCCTGGTTCACGAACATAATCTTGAAGATGTGACTGGATGCCATCTGTATCATGTGGACGAGACCCGCCTGGTCCCGCCCGCCTATTATATTCGGTCAACAACCCTTATGCCTGCGCTCCGGACTCGCACTATTGGAAGAAGAGGAATCGCCCGATGGCGTTGCGACTGACCATTATCAGCGAGCAGGCCGCAGAATTGGGTGAACAGGCCAGCGTCGTGTTCGAAAAGGACGGCGGTACGATCGGCAGGGCCGGCAACAACCGCTGGGTGCTGCCTGACCGGATGCGCTACATCTCCTCCCACCATGCCCGCATCAGCTTCCGCAACGGCGGCTTCATCGTCGAGGACACGAGCACCAACGGCCTGTTCCTGAATGACGAAATAGAGCCCGTCGGCCGGCTCGGGCCACAGCCACTGCGTCCGGGCGACCGGTTGCGGCTCGGCGCCTACCAGATCCTCGTGCGCGACAACGATGTGGCGGCAGCCGAGGCCAGCGGCATCGTTGCCTACCATGCTTCAAACGGTGGCGCCGCCGCCCCGGATTCCGACGACGACATTGGGGTCGCTCTCAATATCAACGAACTGCTGCTGACCGATCCCGATGCGAGCGCCGCGCGGCGCGCCTTCGACCCCTGGGGTAACCCGGTCGGCGATTCGGCGCTGCTGCAATTTGACATCGCGCAGAAGACCGGGTCCCGCGAGGTCCGACCGGTAGTGCCGCCTCCCGCACCTGCGGCAGAGCCCGCGCCTGCGCCGGCCGCACCACCGCCCCGCAACAAGAACGTTGCTGCGCCGGCCTCGGCCGGACAGGCCGCGCTCGAAGCCTTCTGCCGCGGCGCCGGATTGACAAACCGGTCACTGAACGCTGAAGGCCAGGATCGCCTGCTGCGCCTCGCGGGACTCCTGCTGCGCGAAACCCTGGTCGGCATCAAGGAACTGGCGCGCACGCAGCGCGAGATCCGCCAGGGCGCTGGGTTGCACGCCAGCGGCGACGATCCGGAACGCCTGGCGCTGCAGAACCTGCCGGTGGAAGAACTGCTGGTACGCCTGCTGTTCGACCACGAACAGCAGCAGCTCGACGCCGTGCAGTGGATGCGGGAGCTCTTTGCCCTCGCCATCCGCCACGATGCCGCCCTGATGCGCGCGCTGCGCCCGGCACTCACCGAGTTTACGCAGCGGCTCGATCCGGCGCTGCTCAGTCCCGGCAGCGCCGGCGCGGAGCGCTTTCACAGCATCACCGAAGCGCAGGGCGATCGCCTGCCGCACCTGTTCCGGGAAGCGCTGGCGCGCAGCTTTAATGTTGAGATCGAGGGGCCGGGAACAGGCTGAGGTGGCGGGCGGTCCCCGGTACTCGCCTCATAACAGCGGCAATTCAAGGTCTTGCGAGTAGCTGTACTGGGGGCGGCTATTCGGCCCAGCTGAGCGGGCGAGCCGCGGACCATTGCGATTCAGCATCACCACAAGCCCAACGACGGCTCAGCGCCGCGCGCGCGACGTTCGACTCTCCAAAGCCGTGCGCGAATCAATGGCGGTTGTCATCTGAGTTTCATATCCAATGATGATCATGGGTGTGCGCGCTGAGGCGTGCCGACTCGAATGTCCACGAAGTACGGAGGCTCACCACCATGATGCAATTGAAGCTCACACGCGCGGTGGCGCTCGCCACTGCAATCGCCGCGGTATTCGCGGGCGCCGCAGTCCGTGCCGACGAGGATCGGCGTGGCGGCAACGGTCACGCTGTCAAACACGTCCTGCTCATATCAGTCGACGGCCTGCACCAGGCGGATCTCGACTACTACGTCAACAGCCACCCGGATTCGACTCTGGCGAAACTTGTTGATGGCGGCGCGTCCTTCTCCAACGCCCGCACGCCATTTCCGTCCGACTCATTTCCTGGGCTCACCGCGCAAGTCACGGGCGGCAACCCGAAGAGCACCGGCGTGTACTACGACGACAGCTGGAACCGCGCGCTACTCGCCCCCGGCACGATCGACTGCAAAAATACCGCGCCTGGTACTGAGGTCACCTACTTCGAAGCGCTCGACCTCAATCCTCTCGCCATCGATGCGGGCTATGGCGTGGGCGACATCAGCACTGCGGCGGCCATCCAGAGCAATATCTACAGGCTTTCCGGCCGCGCCACCGACCTGATCGATGCCGCAAAACTGCCGATCGATCCGACAACCTGCAGGGGCGTATACCCGCACTCCTATCTGCGTGTAAACACGGTTTTCGAGGTCGCGAAGGTTCACGGCCTGCATACGGCATGGTCAGACAAACACGCCGCCTATGATCTTGTGAACGGCCCCAGTGGCAAGGGCGTGGATGACCTCTTTGCCCCGGAAATAAACAGCGCCGTACCGGCGGATCTGGTCGCCGACGGCGCGCCGGACGACGACTTTGCGAAGGGAAACCTGAACACGCAGTTCTACGATTCTTTGAAGGTTCGGGCAGTTCTCAACTGGGCGGCCGGAAAGAACCACGACGGCAGCCCCAACGCGGCCGGCATACCAGCGATCTTCGGCATGAATTTCCAGACGGTTTCGACCGCGCAAAAGCTCAACAAGTCGCACTACGTGGGCGACCAGGGCCTAAGCGGGCTCGGCGGGTACAGGAGCGGCGGCACGCTTCCAGGTCCTGTGGTGAGCGGTGCGCTGGATTTCATCGACGCTTCGATGCAGCAGATTGTTCAGGCGATTGACCTGCACGACACAGTGGTGATCCTGTCGGCGAAGCACGGCCAGTCACCGCTCGACCGTGCTGTGCTGAGGCTGATAGATGATGGCGAAGTAACGGGGGCGCTCAATTCCGCCTGGACGCAGCTGACCGGTTCGAGTACTCCGTTGGTCGCATTCTCCATCTGCGACGATGCCATGCTGCTATGGCTTGCGGACAGCTCGCAGCAGGCGACTGAATTCGCAGAAGAGTTCCTGTGGGGCTACCAACCGTTGCAGGCCGGAGGATCAAATCCAGACGGCAGCTTCCACGACTTCAGCGGGACGGTGCCTCATTCCGGGCTGCGGAAAATCTATGCGGGCAGGGACGCCGCCAAGCTGATCGGCGTCTCACCACACGATGCTCGCGTACCGGATCTGATTGGCATCGCCGCGGTCGGTACCGTCTACTCCAGCCCGACGAAGATCAAGAAGATTTCCGAACATGGAGGCAACGCCGAGCAGGATCGGCATGTACCGATCGTCGTCTGGGGCGCGGGTATAAAACCTGAGCGTTCGAATGATTACGTCGAGACGACCCAGATTGCACCCACGATCCTGAGGCTGCTCGGCCTGCCCGCCGGAGAGCTGAAGGCCGTCCGAGAGGAAGGCACCGAAGCCCTGCCGGTCGTTCGCTAGCTGTCGGCATACTGCGCGGCGGTTGATTGCACAGGCGGCGGATCGCCTACGGATCCGCCGCCGCTCGGGGGCCTTCAAAATATCGGTCTCAGTATTCCCTGATCGCATCCCTCAGTACGGCGGCGATCTGGTCGATTTCGGCACGCGTCGCGATGAGCGCCGGCGCGACGATAGCAACATCCCCGGTCGCCTTCACGTGCAGGCCGCGATCAAAGAGTTTGCCCTGCAGATCGCTCCCGCGCTGTCCGGGAGCCTTGCCGGGCTTCAGTTCAACGCCGGCCAGCATGCCGAAACCGCGCACGTCGCCCACCGCGGCGAGATCCTGCAGGCCGAACATCGCCTCCTGGAAGTACGGGGCCAGCTCCCGCCCCCGGGCAAACAACCGCTCCGTCTCGTAAATCTTCAACGTGGCGAGGCCGGCGGCGCAGGCCGCCGGATGCGCCGAAAACGTGTAGCCGTGGAAAAATTCCGTGGCGCCGTCCGGCGCCGCATCGACGATGGTGCGATAGATGCTGTCGCGCACGGCGACGGCTCCCAGGGGTTGGGCGCCGTTGGTGAGCGCCTTTGCCATCGTCATGATATCCGGCGTCACGCCAAAGGTGCCGGCCGCAAAGGCATCCCCCGTCCGGCCAAATCCGCAGATCACTTCGTCGAACACCAGCAGGATCCCGTAGCGATCGCAGATCTCCCGGATCCTTTCGAGGTATCCGCGCGGCGGCACGATCACGCCGGTCGAACCTGCAATGGGCTCCACGAAAACAGCGGCGATGCGCTGTTCACCGACGAGCTGCACGAAGCGCAACAGATCATCGGCGAGTTCCACGCCGTGCTCGCCCATGCCCCGGGTCAGGCGGTTCTGCGGCAGGAGCGTGTGGCGCAGATGCAGGACGCCTTGCATCAAGGCACCAAACGCCTCGCGATTCCGGACCATTCCGGACAGGGCGGTGCCACCCAGGTTGACGCCGTGGTAGGCGCGCTCGCGCGATACCAGATAAGTGCGCTGCGCTTCCCTGCGGGCCTGGTGGTACGCGAATGCGATCTTGATGGCGGTGTCGATGGCCTCGGACCCGGAGTTGCAGAAGAATATGTGATCGAGGTGCTGCGGCGTCAGTGCCGCCACGGCATTGGCGAGTTCGAAGGCGCCGGGATGGCTGCGCATGAAAGATGGTGTGTAATCGAGTGTCTGCAGCTGCTCAGACACCGCCGCGGCGATTTCCGGCCGGCAATGACCCGCGGCGGTCGTGAACAGCCCGGAACTCCCGTCCAGGATCTTGCGGCCGTGCTGGCTCCAGTAGTACATGCCGCTCGCCTTGACGAACAGGCGCGGCTCGCGCTTGAAATCGCGATTGTTGGTAAAGGGCAGCCAGTGTCGCTCCAGCGCCTGCGGTGTCAGATCCATGTCGGTCTCCGCCCTGTTATCCGAATGTGGAGCCTATATCTGCTGCGGCCGCCTGCAGCCGCGGCACGAACTCGATGGCGCGCATCAGCGGCAGGCGTGCCGTCGCACCCTGCACCGCCACGGCCGCGACAATTTCCCCGTGCCGGTCGCGCACCGGCACGGCGACGCAGGCCACGCCGAGCACATACTCCTCGTTGTCGATCGCGTACCCGGCGTTGACAATGCGATCCAGCTCCGCGCTGAGGGCCTGGCGATCCGTGATGGTGCGCATCGTAAAGCTCTCGAGTGCCATGACATCGAGGAGACGCTGCCGGTCGGCGGCCGGCAGGTGCGCCAGCAGGAGCTTGCCGCTGGCGCAGCAATGCGGCGGCATGCTCGCGCCGCCGACGGGAGTCTGCAGGCGCAGCGGCCAGTTGGCCTCAATGCGGTCCAGATAGATCAGCGCGCCCTTGTAGAGCACGGCCAGGTTGCAGCTCTCCTGGATATCGCTGACCACGCGGCGCAGGACCATGCGCCGCTTAGTGGCCGCAGCGTCATTGCGCAGCACTTCCAGCCCGAAGCGCGACAGGCGGTCGCCGATCATGTAGGCACGGCCGCCCGGCTCACGGCTCAGGAACCCGGCCTCCTCGAATAGCGCGAGCACGCGATGCAGGGTGGGCTTCGGCAACTCGGTGGCCTGCATCAGTTCGGACAGGGTGACAGCGCGAGCCGCCCGCACCAGGACCTCAAGTACGCCGAAGGCCTTCAGCGTCGAGGAAGTCTCGCGGACGACCTCGCGCGGCGCTCCGACCAGGGAAAGGCTTGCTCTTTTCATGACGCTCCGATCGGGGACCGGTCGTTCCGATAATCGATACCAGATAGGGCTGGAAGAAAGATTAATTTGCTACAAATGGCCTATACAGCCTATTCTACACTTTATTAGAATGATTTGTCTCTACTAACGATACAAGTAAGAGAGGCCAGCCCACCGTGAATCCAGCGCCACAGAAAATGGGTCCGTCGGAGGCCCTGGTTGAAGTCCTCGCCGCCAACGGCGTCACGCATGTGTTCGGGATCGTCGGTTCCGCCTTCATGGACGCCCTCGATATTTTTCCGGCCGCCGGGATCAAGTTCGTACCGGTCGCGCACGAACAGGGTGCGATTCACATGGCCGACGGCTACGCGCGCGCCTCGGGCAGGCACGGTGTGTGTATCGCCCAGAACGGACCCGGCGTCACCAACTTCGTGACCGGGGTAGCCGCGGCCTATTGGGCGCATTCGCCGGTTGTCTTTATCACGCCCGAAACGGGCTCGATGTCGATGGGGCTCGGTGGCTTTCAGGAAACAGATCAGCTGCCGATCTTCTCGAAGATCACGAAGTACCAGGGACACGTCAACAACCCCAGGCGGATGGCGGAAATCGCGGCGCGCTGCTTCGATCGTGCCATGCTCGATCTCGGACCTGCGCAGCTCAACATTCCGCGCGACTTTTTCTATGGCGAAATCGAGGCGAGCATTCCAGCGCCAATGCGTTTTACACCTGGGGCCGGCGACGCCGCGGCGCTCGACGCGGCCGCCGTGACGCTGGCCGGCGCGCGCTTCCCGGTCATCCTGGCCGGTGGCGGCGTCATCATGTCAGGGGGCACCGCCGCAGCAATCGCGCTGGCCGAACTGTTGGGGGCCCCGGTCTGCAGCAGCTATCTGCACAATGACTCCTTTCCCGCATCGCATCCCCTCGCCGTCGGACCGCTGGGTTACCAGGGCTCAAAGGCGGCCATGAAGCTCATCGCGCAGGCAGACGTGGTTCTGGCCCTGGGGACGCGTCTTGGGCCCTTCGGTACCTTGCCGCAGCACGGGCTCGATTACTGGCCCAAGCAGGCGCGGATCATTCAGGTGGATGTCGACCCCCGCATGCTGGGCCTGGTCAAGGCGATTTCAACCGGCATCCACGGTGACGCCTGCGCGGCCGCCGAGGCGCTGCTCGGGCGCCTGAAGGGCCAGGTGCTCGCCGGTACGGCCAATCGGGCCGAGCGGACTGCGCGGATCAACGCCGAGAAGCAGACCTGGGAGAATGAGCTGACGGCGTGGACGCACGAGCGGGACCCCTACTCCATCGAGGTCGCCAGCAATTCCAGGCACCTGCATCCGCGCGAAGTGCTGCGGGCGCTCGAGCGAGCCATGCCGGCGAATGCGATGGTCTCGACCGACATCGGCAACATCTGCTCGGTCGCCAACTCCTATTTGCGCTTCGAGGCGCCGCGCTCCATGTTTGCGGCCATGAGTTTCGGCAACTGTGGTTACGCGTTTCCGGTGATCTGCGGCGCGAAAATCGCCAGCCCCGATCGGCCCGCATTCGCCTACGTCGGCGACGGCGCCTGGGGCATCAGTTTCAATGAACTGCTCACCTGCGTGCGCGAGAGCATCGGGGTCACCGTCCTGGTGTTCAACAATGGCCAGTGGGGCGCCGAGAAAAAGAACCATGTCGATTTTTATTCGCGGCGTTACCAGGGCGTCAACCTGCAGAACCCCAGTTGGGCGGGCGTGGCGCGCGCCTTTGGCTGCGGCGGCGTCACCGTAGACCGGCTGGACGAAGTGGGCCCCGCCCTGCAGGCGGCAGCGCGCGCGCAAGCCGAGGGGCGCACCACCGTTATTGAAATCATGGTGACCCAGGAACTGGGCGATCCGTTCCGCCGGGATGCCCTGTCCAAGCCGGTGCGATCGCTGAAGAAATACCAGGCCTACGCATGAGACGACGGGCCCCTTGAGCAGCGATCTACCACTGAATCCAGCCACCCTGCTGCGCAAGACGCTGCAGCGGCGGCACATGCAGATGATCGCGCTCGGCGGCGTAATCGGCGCAGGCCTGTTTGTCGGCAGCGGCGTCGTCATCGGCTCGGCCGGTCCGGCGGCAGTCATTTCTTTTGCGCTCACCGGCATGCTGGTCGTACTGGTGATGCGAATGCTCGCGGAGATGGCGGTGGCCTGCCCCGTACTGGGAGGATTCTACGAATACAGCCGCCTCGCGCTCGGCGAGCTGGCGGCGTTCCTGACCGGCTGGATGTACTGGTACTTCTGGATCATCGTCGTCGCACTCGAAGCCGTGGCCGGTGCCCGAATACTGGGTCAGTGGTGGCCCGCCGTGCATCCCTGGGAATTTACCCTGGGACTGACGGCGCTGTTTACGGTCGTCAACCTGCTCTCCGTGCGCTCCTACGGAGAAGCGGAATTCTGGTTCGCTTCGATCAAGGTCGTCGCCATCGTGCTGTTTCTGTGCGCCGGGGCGATGTTCATCACTGGCTTATGGCCCGGCGCAGCGGCTGGCGTGTCCCACCTGACGGCCCACGGCGGATTCATGCCAAACGGGCCGGTGCCAGTGCTCACGGGTGCCGTGGCCGCGACCGGGTTCTACTTCGGTACCGAGATCATCGCGGTGGCGGCGGCGGAATCCGCCGAACCGGAGAAATCCGTGGCTGCGGCAATGCAGTCGGTGATCTGGCGCGTGCTGATATTTTACGTTGGCTCCATCTTTCTGGTGGTTGCCATTGTGCCGTGGAACGACGCGGTGAGCATGCAGCGCCCCTACGTGAGCGTGCTGCAGGCGCTGCACGTGCCGGGCGCCACCCTCGTCATGAGCCTGATCATCCTGACGGCCGTGCTTTCGGCCCTGAACTCCGGGCTGTTCGCCTCCTCGCGCATGCTGATGGCGCTGGCCACCCATGGCGATGCTCCGCGGGTGTTTTCACGCCTCGACGCGCGCGGCGTGCCGGTGGCCGCGATTCTCGCCGGAACTGCGTTCGCCTATTTAGCGGTGGTGATGAGCTATGTTTCTCCCGACAAGGTCTTTGCGTTCCTCGTGAATTCCTATGGCACGGTGGCCATCTTCGTGTACGTGCTGATTGCCGCGTCGGAGCTGAGACTGCGGCGGCGCCTCGAGGCGCAGATGCCGGAGCGATTGCGCATCCGCATGTGGGGCTTCCCGCAGCTGACCATTCTCGCGATTGTGCTGATGCTGGCGATCGTGGCGGCCATGGCCATCATTCCCGACCAGCGCGCGCCCCTCATCTTTGGCCTCGTCAGCGTCGCCGTGATGCTCGCCGGCTACGGCATGCGCGGACTACTGCGCGGGGGCGGCAAGGAATCCACGCCGCGTTGATGAAAATCACGGGGGCAAACACGCGCCTGGCGGACAGCGCGGATTGGCTGACGGGCGTCCTGGGCGCCGCGGCCGTCGCGCTCCTGGCCATGGCGGTGTCCAACCTGCTGGGCGTAACGGTGTTCCACGTGCGGCATTCGCCAGTGAGCCCGGTGATGCTCGCGGTGGTCTGCGGCGTGGCGCTCGGTCAGCTGCCGGCGGTGGCCTCCCGGGTGCGCGCCGGCGCCTGCTTTGCCTCCTGCCAGATTCTGCAGCTCGGGATCGTGCTGGTGGGCCTGAAACTCTCGTTTGCGAGCACGCTCGCGATCGTCGGGCGGGCGCTGCCGGTCGTTGCCGCCTGCCTGGTCGTGTCCTCCCTGGTAGCGCTACTGCTGGCCCGCGCCCTCGGCCTGCGACGAGAATTTGGCCTGCTGATCGCCATTGGCACCAGCGTCTGCGGATGCACCGCAGTACTCGCGAGCAGTCCGCTGCTGCGCGTGCGCAAGGAAGAGATGGGATATGCCATCAGCTGTGTGGTGGTCATGGGTTTGACCGGCATGCTGCTGTATCCGTGGCTGGCGCACGCGAGCTTTGCCGCCGATCCGATTGCCGCCGGCGTGTTCCTGGGCACCTCGATTCACGATACCTCGCAGGTCATGGGCGCTGCCCTGCTGTATTCGCAAACCTTCGCGGCACCGACGGCCCTCGCTGCGGCCACGGTGGCCAAGCTGCTGCGCAACCTGACGCTCGTGGTGCTCCTGCCGGCCCTCGCGATCCGCAACTCGCGCCAGGACCGCGCTGAGAACGCGGAAGCCAGGACCAGGAAGGCCGGGTGGTGGGCCCAGCTCGGTCTGCTGCGATCGGCGATCCCGCCGTTCGTGCTGTTGTTCATCCTGCTGGTCGCCACCCGCAACCTGGGTGATGCCGCCGCCGCCGCGGGCACGATTCCTGGCGCGCTGTGGGCGCAGATCGGCGACGCTGCCGCTCGCGTCTCAGAGTACGCGCTGACGATCGGCATGGCCGGTGTGGGCCTGACCCTCTCCGTCACCGAACTGCCGCGCCTGGGCCTGCGGCCCTTCGCCGTAGCCGCGGGAGCGGCGCTGGTCGTGCTGTGCGCAAGCTGGCTCCTTACGACAGCCTGGCGGCCCTAGCTTCATGCAGCTGCTCGTCTTCAATGCCGGAAGTTCCTCGCTCAAGTTCGACCTGCTGGACGCCGCCGTCGACTCGGGTCGCGCGCCGCCGCGCCGCATCGCGGCTGGCGCCTTTCTCGATGCCGCCGATGGCTCCGGGCAGTATGTGCTGCGCCCGGCCGTGACGACGGAAGCATCGGGTACCCGGGTCGACTCACTGGCAGACGCGGCGGAATTCACGCTGCAGTGGCTCGCCAACCCGGCCGAGCACGGCCGCAATCTGCTGGCCGGTGTCGCGGCCACAGTGCATCGGATCGTTCACGGCGGCGAACGGTTTCGCGGCACGACCAAACTGGGCGATGCGGAGATTGCAGCGCTCACCGCACTCAGCCCGTTGGCGCCGCTGCACAATCCGCCGGCGCTGTCGGTGATCGACGCCGTGCGGCGCAGACTCGATCCGGGGGTCCCGGTCGTTGGTGTATTCGACACGGCCTACTACGCCGACCTGCCCGAGGCGGCCTATCGGTATGCCGTGCCCTCGGGTTGGCGCACAGAATTTGGAGTGCGTCGATATGGATTCCATGGGCTGGCGCACCGCTATCTTTGCCAACGCGCCTGCGCGCACCTTGAGACACCGCCGGCGACGGCAAGGCTCGTCAGCCTGCAGCTCGGCCGAGGATGCTCCGTGACCGCAACCGCGGGGGGCCGTGCGCAGGCCACCAGCATGGGTTTTACGCCGCTTGAGGGACTGGTGATGGGCACCCGTTCCGGGGATATCGACCCGGGCGCCGTCCTGTACGTGATGGAGCGCAGCGGCATGTCCGCCGCTGAGATGAGCCGTGCGCTGAACGAGCAGAGCGGGCTCCTGGGACTCTCAGGCCGGTCCGCCGACATGCGCGAGCTGGTGGACCGGGAGCAGCGTGGGGATGCCGACGCCGCAGTGGCCGTCGAAATTTTCTGTCGCCGCGCGCGCCACTACCTGGCGGCATTCGTCGCGGAACTCGGCGGCGTCGACGCCATCGTGTACGGCGGCGGCATCGGCGAGAATTCACCGGAGATCCGGCGTCGCATCGCCGGCGGGCTGAAGTGGGCGGGAATTGAGCTGGACGTTGAAGCCAACGGGTCTTGCGTGGGTACCGAAGCCAATATCGCCCTGCCGCAGAGCCGCGCGGCCATATGGGTGGTGCCGGTCGATGAGGCCAGCATCATCGCCGGTGAAGCCGTCGCGCTGCTGGCTCGTTAACAGCGCTCCCGTTGTAATATTCTGGCCACCCGGACGGCCGGGGGTCCACAGACCATTCAGAGAGCAGAGGTATCGAATGAATACCCCGCCTTCGGAAAGTCCCCGGTCATTTGCGCTGGTGGTGGGTGTAGGCGCGATGCAGGGACTGCTGCTGTGGTGGCTGTCCGGCGCACTCACGGACAAGAGCTGGCCCGCAACCAGCACCGTGTGGTACACGACCCTGCTGCTCAGCGCCGTCTATCTGCCGCCAACCATTTACGGCCTGTCTCCCTGGGCCGAGCGATCGCGCACCTGGATTCTCGTGGTGATTGCGGGACTCCTGCTGATCGGAGCGGGTGTGCACCATGGACGGCACATCGACATTCTGCCGATCACTGAACCGGTCCGAGGGGTGTCCTCCTTTCCCCTCTTGCTGCTCGCGCTGGTATTCCTGTTTCACGCCGTACCTTTTGCGCAGGTGTATTTGGACACCGGCCGGTGGCGCCCGGACTATTCCCTGCTGTTCTCCCACACCTGGCGCAATGCCCTGCAACTGGCCCTGGCGGGCCTGTTCACCGGTGTCTTCTGGATCCTGTTGCACCTGGGCCTCGAACTCTTCGACATGATTGGAATTCACACTCCGAAGGCGCTGTTTTCCGAGGATCCGCGCTTATCACTGCTGGTGGCCGCGATCGTCTATGGAATCGGGTTTCATATGGCGGGCTCCGCCGACCGGTTGCTGGTGGCGCTGCGTCAGCAGGTGCTCACACTGCTGAAATGGCTCGCCCTGGTGGCCACCCTGATTCTCGTCCTGTTCACCGTGGCGCTCGTGATTCGCGCACCCAATTTGATCGCTGAGCACAAGCATGTGGTGCGTGCCTCATGGCTCCTGTGGCTCACCGTCATTACCGTCTATCTCTACAACGCCGCGTATCAGGATGGGCGCAATCCGGAGCCCTATCCGCCACTGGCCGGGAAGGTTCTGCGCTATGCCGCACCGCTCCTGACCCTGATTGCCGGCATGGCGCTGTACGCGTTGATCGTGCGCGTCAATGCCTACGGTCTTACCATGGCCCGCATCTGGGCCCTGGTGGTCGCCCTCATCGCCCTTGGCTACGCCGTGAGCTACACCTGG
>WNFM01292549.1_pt2 | contig 30040 bp, 32 predicted proteins | sample 5400271 | NCBI WGS metagenome assembly WNFM01 (sample SAMN13153352, study PRJNA577476) | soil metagenome | isolation source: 60 cm saprolite on Douglas fir-dominated hillslope | place: USA:California | collected 2013-09-17 | reverse complement strand
TGATTTTCACCTCTCCCCGCTCTTTACGGGGAGAGGTCGGATCGCATCAGCGATCCGGGTGAGGGGCGAGGCAGTGCGCTCAACTCGACATCGGCGTTCGCGGATAGCACCCCTCACCCCGACCCTCTCCCCGTGAAGAACGGGGAGAGGGAGAAGGAGGGCTATCGTATCGCCTTCGCCGTCTCGACCAATCGTGCGCTTGCGGTGGACGTCGCAAACACGACGCCGTCCTCGGCGATCAATCTACCCTCCATGAAAGCAATCGTTTTGCCGATCTGCGTGACGGTGGCCTCGCCGACGATCGGCCCGACCTTTGCGGGCGCCAGAAAATTGACCGTCATGGTGATGGTCGCAGTGTAAAGCCGCCCCCTCGGTCATGACGAAGACCGCTGGGCCCATGGTGTCATCGAGCATGGCTGTGAGGATACCGCCCTGAATAAAGCCCGCCGGATTGCAAAACTTTGCGTTGCCGTCGAAGCCGATCCGGACCCATCCCTGCTCGGGCCGCGCGTCGAGGACGCGCCAGCCGAGCAGCCGTGAACATGGCGGAACCTCAAGACGATCAAGTGCGGTTGTGATCATGGCCAGCCTCCGTTTGGCTTCTGCCTTACGAGAGGCCTGCTGACAGCATGGTGTCAGCAACCGGCGGCGGCCGTCATTCCGGACGAAGGTTCAAAGGCCAAGCCCATACGCGATCACCTTGCGCATGACATTCGGCAGCGCTTCATCCCTGAGCGTCGCAATTGGCACCCAGCGCATTCCCTCCGGCGCACGGGCGCGTGCGGGAACGCTTGCGGTATGAACCACAAGCTCAAGCGGAAAATGCGTAAAGACATGCGTGACGACGCCTGCTTTGCGATGCCAGCGCGCGATGCCTTTCAACATGGGCGCCTGCTTCAACGCGGCCTTGTCGTCCTGCGCGGCGAGCCAGTCGGAGGTCGGCACTTCGGTCATGCCGCCGAGCAGGCCTTTTTCGGGGCGGGTGCGCACCAGCAGCTCATCGCCGCGGGTGATGACAAATGCCGCACCGCGGCGCAGCGTCCCGGTTTTCTTCGGCGCCTTGCGCGGAAAAATCTCCTGATCGCCACGCACACGCGCCACGCAATCATCATTGAGCGGGCACAAGGCGCAGGCCGGTTTCTTCGGCGTGCAGATCGAGGCGCCGAGATCCATCAGCGCCTGCGCGCTATCGCCGGCGCGAGATTTCTCGTCGCCGGCGCGCGTATCGCCGAGCAATGTCGCTGCCAGCTTCTGAATCAGCGGTTTTGCCTGCGGCAGCGGCTGCTCGACGGCGAACAGCCGCGACACCACGCGCTCGATATTGCCGTCGACCGGCATGGTGCGGCAGCCGAACGCAATCGCGGCAATGGCGGCCGCGGTGTAGGGCCCAATTCCCGGCAGCGATCGCAAACCTTCTTCGGTATCCGGAAACACCCCGCCATGATCGCGCCGCACCACGACCGCGCAGGCGTGAAGATTGCGCGCGCGCGAATAATAGCCGAGCCCGGCCCACATCCGCAGCACGTCGTCGAGCGAGGCACGGCCGAGCGCCTCGACATCAGGCCAGCGCGCCAGGAATTTCTCGAAATACGGCCCGACCGTTTTGACGCCGGTCTGCTGCAGCATGATTTCCGACAACCAGACGCGATAGGGATCGGCGGCTTCGCCCGGCGGCAGCCGCCACGGCAGCCGCCGCCGATGCCGGTCGTACCAGGCAAGCAGCAACGTTGGGCGGTCGGCTCCGTCCTCGGCGACTCTCTGCCTTCTGTTCTTGGTTGCTAACGATGAGGGCACGTCTCATTTTAAGATCAGAATCAGCCGCATGACCAGCGCCGAGGCAGCGGATTGCAGGCTATAACGTGATGCGTTATAGCCACTTGCGCCGCCGTCATCCTGGAGTGCGCGCCCTTGCGCGCCTCGAAGGATGGGCCGCGCGCACGTGGCTAGTCATCCTTCGAGGCTCGCCGAAGAAGGCTCGCACCTCAGGATGACGGGTCCCGGGTGCAGAAGGAGGACCCTCAAATGTCGAAATCGTCGACTACCACGTCTAGAAGCGGGTTGCTTTCCAATCCCCATCCCGGCGAAATCCTGCTTGAAGAGTTCCTTAAGCCGATGGGTCTCAGCCAGAACGCGCTGGCACGTGCGGTCCACGTCGCGCCGCGCCGCATCAACGAGATTGTGCTGGGCAAGCGCGATGTCACTGCCGACACCGACCTTCGGCTCGCGCGCTATCTCGGCTTATCTGAAGGCTTCTTTCTTGGACTGCAGATGGACTACGATTTGATGCAGCGGCGGCGCGAAATCGACCGCGATCTGAAAACCATCCGCCCGCGCGCGGCATGACGGGAACTGCCACTGCCCGTGTTATAGTAACCCATGTCCAAACCCCGTCCTACCACCGCAAAGCCGCTTTCCGTCCTGCTCAGCGACGTGTTTTCGGACGCCTACGCAAAACAGGGATTTGCCGCGCGCGAGCTTGTGACGCGTTGGTCGGAAATCGCCGGCCCCGAAGTCGCCGCCCATTCCGAGCCGCTGAAAATCCAGTGGCCACGGCCGGTGGAGGGCCAGCCGCAGGAACCGGCCACGCTGGTGCTGCGGGTCGAGGGCCCAATGGCGCTGGAGATCCAGCATGCTTCCGACGTCATTCTGCAGCGGGTCAACCGCTTCTTCGGCTGGAGCGCGGTGGGACGGCTGGCGCTGCGGCAGGCGCCGCTGTCGCGCCGGGACCGGCCGGTGGCCTCCCGCGCACCCGACGCGACGGCGGTCGCGAAAGTCGCGGAAACCCTGACCTCGGTCGAGGACGAGCAATTGCGGGCGGCGCTGGCGCGGTTGGGGGCCTCGATCAAGCGAAATTGAGACTGCCGCCGGGCGCGGGGAAAGCAGCGCGCCATTGCCACCATTGCCGTTTCAAGCTAGCGAACACACCTCTTTATTGGGTCCTTCAGGCGTGAACGCGCCAATCCGGGAGTAAACCGTTGATCATTACGCGCCGCGCCTTCACCGCCGCCCTGTCGCTGACCGGGCTTGCCGCTCTTGCCGGGTTTTCGCCGCTGCGCCTGATCGCAGATGCGATGGCCCAAAGCGCGTCCGACGTCGCAAAACCGGTTTCACTGCCGGACATGGCGCTCGGCCCGGCCGACGCGTCGGTAACAATCACCGAATACGCGTCAATGACCTGCCCGCATTGCGCGGCCTTCGACAAGGCCGTATTCCCGAAGATCAAGTCGGAATACATCGACACCGGCAAGGTGCGTTACGTGTTCCGTGAATTCCCGCTCGACATCAAGGCCGCGGCGGGATCGATGCTGGCGCGCTGCATCGCCAAGGACGATTCGGGCAAATATTTCACGGTCGTCGACCTGCTGTTCAAGCAGCAGGACGACTGGGTGATGAAGAACACCACCGAAACCTTGACGCGGATCGGCAAGCAGGCCGGTCTCAGCCAGCAGGCGGTCGAGGATTGCCTGAAGGATCAGGCGCTGCTCGACAAGATCGCGGCCGACCAGAAATACGCCAGCGACGTGCTGAAGGTGGATTCGACGCCGACCTTTTTCATCAATGGCGAGAAGATCAAGGGCGAGGCCTCGTTTGAGGAATTCGACAAAAAAATCAAGCCGCTGCTGAAGAGCTGATTGTTTCCGTTCCGGCCGGCTGGAACTCACACGGCCTCATAACCCTTGCAAAAGCCTTGGGAAAAGCCCGAGCCCGCGGTTGCCCTCCGGCCCCGGCCTCGCCATTGTCGCGGGCCAAGAGCCGCACGGAGCGACTCGCCCACACACCGACATTGCCTTCTATGGTATTGTCCCGGCAGGGAGATTCGCGCCCTGCCAACAGAGAATCGTGTCCATGAAACTCACGCGTCTTCGCCTCCACGGTTTCAAGTCTTTCGTCGAACCCACTGACTTCGTGATCGAACCCGGCTTAACCGGCGTGGTCGGGCCGAACGGCTGCGGCAAATCCAACCTGGTCGAGGCGCTGCGATGGGCGATGGGCGAGACCTCGCACAAATCGCTGCGCGCCGCCGACATGGACGCAGTGATCTTTGCCGGTTCCGGCAACCGTCCGTCACGCAACCACGCCGAAGTCGTGATGACGATCGACAATTCCGACCGCTCGGCGCCGGCGGCCGTGAACGACCGCGAGATTCTGGAAATCTCGCGCCGGATCGAGCGCGATGCGGGCTCGGTCTATCGCATCAATGGCCGTGACGTGCGCGCCCGTGACGTGCAGATCCTGTTCGCCGATGCCGCCACCGGCGCGCGCTCGCCGGCGTTGGTGCACCAGGGCAAGATCGGCGAGATCATTCAAGCAAAGCCTGAACAGCGCCGCCGCGTGCTGGAAGATGCCGCAGGCGTCGCCGGCCTTCACGCCCGCCGCCATGAGGCCGAATTGCGGCTGAAGGCGGCCGAGACCAATCTCACCCGCGTCGAGGACGTGATCGGGCAACTGGCTGGACAGATCGACGGATTGAAGAAGCAGGCACGGCAGGCGATTCGCTACCGCGAGGTCGCGGCCAAAGTGCGCAAGGCCGAGGCGATGCTGTTCCACCTGCGCTGGCTGGAAGCCAATTCCGACGTCGCGGAAGCCGCCCATACCCACGATCTCAGCGTTCGCGAGATGGCCGAACGGACGCGGGAACAGGCCGAAGCCGCCCGCCTCCAGGCGGTGCGCGCTTCGGAGCTGCCGGCGCTGCGCGAGGCTGAGGCCCGCGCCGCGGCCGGGCTGCAGCGGCTGACCAATGCGCGCGAAACGCTGGACCGTGAGGAAGAGCGTGCCAAGGAGCGCGTCGCCGAACTCGACCGCCGGCTGACGCAGTTTTCGGCTGATATCGCGCGCGAACAGCAGCAAACCTCCGACGCCGAGGTGGCGCTGGCGCGGCTTGACGCCGAAGACGCGGAACTGAAAGACGAGATCAAATCCCGCGTTGAAAAACGCAGCGGCGTCGATGAACGCGTTTCCGAAGCCGAGGCCACGCTCGCCGCCGCCGAACGGCTGTTCGCCGAACTCACCACTGAACTCGCCGACCTCACCGCCAGCCGCCATCAGCTTGAAGGAAATGTACGAAGCCACCGCGATCGCGTCGCCCGGCTCGATCAGGAGATCGCCAACGTCGCGAGCGAAGAGCAGAAGCTGGCGGAGGAAACCAGCGGTCTGGGCGACCTTACGGCGCTCGCTCAGGCCATGGAGACCGCGCAGCAGGACCGCGCGCAGTCCGAAGCCGCGGCCCAGACAAGCGAAGCCGCCCACGTCGCCGCGCGGCAAAAACTGGAGGCCGCCCGCGGCCCCCTCAACGAGGCCGACAAGCGCGTGCAGCGGCTCGAGACCGAGGCGCGCACGATTTCAAAGCTCGTGAACGGCGAGACCAAGAACCTGTGGCCGCCGATCATCGACGGCGTCACCGTCGCCAAAGGTTATGAGAAGGCGCTCGGCGCGGCCCTGGGCGACGATCTCGATGCGCCGGTCGATCCGTCGGCGCCGATGCGCTGGACCAATGCCGGCGTCAGCGAGGGCGATCCGGCCTTGCCCGAGGGGGTAGAAGCACTCGCGGCGCATGTGCAGGCGCCCTCCGAGCTTAAGCGCCGCCTCGCCCAGATCGGGGTCGTGCCGAGAGAGCGCGGCGCGGAGCTGGTGTCGCAGTTGAAGACCGGCCAGCGGCTGGTATCGCGGGAAGGCGATGTCTGGCGCTGGGATGGGTTTGTCGCAGCGGCCCACGCGCCGACCGGCGCGGCGCGGCGTCTCGCCGAGCGTGCGCGCCTCGTTGATATTGAAAACGAGCTGGAACAGGCCCGTAGCGACGCCGCCACCAAGCGTCAGGCGTTGGAAACGGCGGATGCCGAGTTGAAGGCCGCCGCCACCGCGGAGACTGCCGCGCGCGATGCGTGGCGCACCGCCCAGCGCGAGGCCGATGCTGCGCGCGAACGCCACGCTGCGACCGAGCGTGAGATCAACCGTCACGCTGCGCGGAAATCGGCGCTGACCGAGGCCCACAGCCGCCTCAATGCCGACCGCGCCGAGGCGCAAGCCGCGCATGAGGGCGCGACCGCTGCATTGGCCGAGTTGCCGCCAAGCCTCGACACCGAGACGAAACTCGCATCCGTGCGCAGCGACATCGAAGGCCATCGCCGTCTCGCGGCGCAGGTGCGCGCCGAGGCGCAGGCGCTGGCGCGCGAAGCGGAACTCGCGGATCGCCGCGTCCAGGCGATAACAGCCGAGCGCAATGAATGGCAGAACCGCAAAGCGAGCGCGGCCTCGCAAATCGCGACCATCGAGGCGCGCGTCACCGAGGTCACCGCCGAGCGCGCCGAACTCGACAACGCGCCGGCAATCTTTGCGGAAAAGCGCCGCGCCCTGATCGGTGAAATCGAGGCGGCCGAAAGCGCCCGCCGGGTTGCGGCGGACGCGCTTGCCACAGCCGAAAACGTGATGGCGGAAACCGACCGCGCCGCCAAGATTTCGCTGGAGGCACTGGGAACCGCGCGCGAGGCTACCGCCCGCGCCGAAGAGCGGATGGACGGCTCAAAACGCCGCCTCGCCGACGTCGAGCGCGAAATCCACGACATGCTGGAAGTCGAGCCGCAGGCGGTCGCGGGCATGGCCGAGATCGAGCCGGGGGCGGAACTTCCGCCGCTTGCCGAGATCGAGGAAAATCTCGAAAAGCTGCGCCGCGACCGCGAGCGGCTGGGCGCGGTCAATCTGCGCGCCGAGGAAGAATTGCGCGAGGTCGAAGCCCAGCACACTTCGCTGACCACCGAACGCGACGATTTGGTGGAAGCGATCAAGCGGCTGCGCCAGGGCATCCAGAGCCTCAACCGCGAGGCGCGCGAGCGGCTGTTGACCTCGTTTGAGACTGTCAACGAACATTTCAAGCGGCTGTTCGTGGAACTGTTCGGCGGCGGCGAAGCGGCCTTGCACCTGATCGAGAGCGACGATCCGCTTGAGGCCGGCTTAGAGGCGGCGAGCAGGCGCTGACCGCGCTGGCGCTGATCTTCGCGGTGTTCCTCACCAACCCGTCGCCGATCTGCGTGCTGGACGAAGTCGACGCGCCGCTGGATGATCACAATGTTGAGCGATTCTGTACGCTGCTGCACGAGATGACGGCTTCGACCGAAACGCGCTTCATCATCATCACCCACAATCCGATCACGATGGCGCGGATGAACCGGCTGTTCGGCGTCACCATGGCCGAACGCGGCGTGTCGCAACTGGTCTCGGTCGATCTCGAAGACGCGGTGAAGATTCTCGATCAGAACGTGGCGTAGCGACCCGTCATCCTGAGGAGCCGCGCCGCTTGGCGCGGCGTCTCGAAGGATGGGCCGCGGCGATGCCGTCACCCTTCGAGGCTCGCAAGGGCTCGCACCTCAGGATGACGGCATGCGATGATCGCTCCCGACCTTCCCGCTGAGCTAAAAGCAGCGCTCGACGCCAAGCTGCAGGGCGTGTCCCGCACCGAAGCTGCGACCCGCGCCGCGGCGATCTCAAAAACCTATCGCGATGGCGGCGGCTCCGGCGCGATCGCCTCCGAGGCCGATGCACTCGCCTACGTGCTGGCGCGGATGCCCGCGACCTACGCCGCGGTGACCGCAAGTTTCAACGCGCTGTGCGAGATCACACCCGCCTTCACGCCCAAAAGCCTGCTCGATGTTGGCGCCGGGCCGGGAACCGCGACATGGGCCGCGGCTGAGGCATTTCCGTCGCTGCAACGTTTTAGGCTGTTCGATGCCAACAGCGCGTTACGCGCGCTGGCGCTTGATCTCGGCAGAAGCAACGCACGCCTGCGCGATTTCGAATATCAACGCGGCGAAGCGCGCGCCGCGCTGGCCGATGCCGAGCCGGCCGACCTCGTGGTGGCGAGCTACGTGATCGGCGAGCTGAATGAGGCAGAACGCACGGCGCTCGCGGATGCGATGTGGGCAAAGACCCGCGACACGCTGTTGATCGTCGAGCCCGGAACGCCCGCCGGCTACGCGAGAATCATTGCGCTGCGGCAACAACTGATCGCAGCTGACGCGCATGTCGCAGCGCCCTGCCCGCATGACGGCCAATGTCCGCTTCGACCGCCCGACTGGTGTCATTTTGCGCAACGCCTGCCACGCTCGCGGGCGCACAAGCAGATCAAAGGCGCGGAGCTTCCGTTCGAGGACGAAAAGTTCAGCTATGTCGCGCTGACGCGCGCGCCGGCAGCCCACCATCCCGCCCGCGTGCTGGCGCAGCCCGATGTCAGCAAGGTCGAAGTGGTTGCAAAACTCTGCACGCCGAACGGTCTCACCATCACAAGAATACCGCGCCGCACCAAGTCCGATTACGCCCGCGCCAAGCGCTGGCGATGGGGCGACGCTGTAGTGGAATCAACCCGTTAACCCTGAACTTATACCGCCTTGCGCCCGACCAAGGGGATAACCACCTCGTGGCGGCCTGCCGCGCAGGTCTTTTTTCGTTGTGTTTTGCGCGAGTTCTTGTCGCAAAACCGGTATCCACTTTTGCGGAACACGCGCTACTCTACGTCCATTCGCTATCCCATCAGGAGTTGCTTGCCATGTCGACCGGCTGGATCGTTATCGGCGTCCTTGTTGTTCTCGTTTTTTTCGCATTCGGGGCGTATAACCGGCTGGTCGCGCTCAGCCAGCGGGTCGGCCAGGCCTTCGCCGATATCGACGTGCAGCTCAAGCAGCGCCACGATCTGATCCCGAACCTGCTCGAGACCGTGAAGGGCTATGCCGCGCATGAGCGCGGTACGCTCGACGATGTGGTGAAGGCGCGCAACGCCGCGATGTCGGCGCAGGGGCCGGGACAGGTCGCAGCCGCTGAAAACCAGTTGAGCGGCGCGCTCGGCAGATTGATTGCGCTGTCGGAAGCCTATCCGGACCTCAAGGCCAACGCCAACTTCCAGCAACTGGCGAATGAACTGTCCGACCTCGAGAACAAGATCGCCGCCAGCCGCCGCTTCTTCAACAACGCGGTTCAGGAATACAACACCGGCATCCAGCAGATGCCTGCCGCGCTGTTCGCCGGCATGTTCGGCTTCACCCGCAAGGATTTTTTCGATCTTGGCGCCAGCAGGACGGAAGTCGAGGCGGTGCCGCAGGTGAAATTCTGATTACCTCTTCCCGTCATTCCGGGGCGATGCGAAGCATCGAACCCGGAATCTCGAGATTCCGGGTTCACGCCGTTGGCGTGCCCCGGAATGACGGTGCTTAACGGAAGCGCATCATGGCCGCCTATGGTCTCTACACGCATATCGCATCGAACAAATTTCGTTCGATGCTGCTGCTCGGCGGGCTGTTCGCGCTGGTCTATGTCGTCGTCTATGCCGGCGCGCTGATCATCGAAGTCGTGGGCAACGGTGGCGCCACGGTCGACTATTATCTGGCGGCGGCATTGAGGGACGTGATCTGGTCGCTGCCCTATTCGACCGGCGCCGCGGCGCTGTGGATCGTGATCGCCTATTTTTTCCATCAATCGATCGTCGATGCGGTGACCGGCGGCGAGGATGTGACGCGCCAGCAACAGCCCCGGCTCTATAATCTGTTGGAAAATCTCTGCATCTCGCGCGGCATCCCGATGCCGAAACTCAAGGTAATTCAGAGCGATGCGCTCAACGCATTCGCGACCGGGCTGAACCAGCGGCAATATGCCGTCACCGTCACCACAGGCCTGTTGAAGGCGCTCAACGATCAGGAGATCGAAGCGGTGCTCGGCCACGAACTCACGCACATCCGCAACGGCGACGTGCAGATGATGGTGATTGCGGTGATCATCGCCGGCGTGGTCGGTTTTTTTGCCGAGCTGTTCTTCCGGAGTTTTACCAATTTCGGCTGGAGTACCGGCGGTAGCTGGAATTCCGGTGGCGGTTCGTCGTGGTCATCTTCATCTGACTCCTCCTCATCTTCTTCCGGCAGCGACCGGAAGAGTTCCGGCGGCGGCGCCGCGATCTTCGTCATCATTATCGCGGTCGCGCTGATCGCGCTGGCCTGGCTGTTGTCGCAACTGGTGCGGCTGGCGCTGTCTCGGTCGCGCGAGCTTTTGGCCGACGCCGGATCGGTCGAGCTGACGAAAAACCCCGACGCCATGATCTCGGCGCTGCGCAAAATCGAAAACCGCGGCGAGCTTCCCGGCGCGACCTCGGCGATCATGGAATTGTGCGTCGATAACCCACGCGAGGGGTTTTCCGACCTGTTTGCGACCCATCCCTCCGTGGATGCCCGGGTCCAGGCGCTGGTGAAATTCGCCGGCGGGCGCGATCCGGGACCGCTGGCCTTGCCGTCGGATGCGACGCAAGCGCCGGACGATCAGGAACAGCCGGCAGCTGACAAGACCCCGCCGCCGCTGCCGCATGGGCCGTGGAGCGATGCCCAGGAGCCGGCCGAGGCTTCGCGCAGCGGCCCCTGGGGCAGTGCCGCCGGCCCCTGGGGCCGCCGCTAACGGCCGATTCCGCCCCCAAAAGCGGCTGCGTTAACGACGCCGGCAGGATTAACCCTAACGGCGGTCTAATGAATTGAATTCTCCCTTGTTTCTGCCATGTTCGCGCCCAAAGCAGGGATGGGGACGTTCCGATCGCGTGAGGGTTGCTGAGCGGTCGGGCATTCGAGGGCGTGATCCGGGAGCCGACACGGGTTTTTTGCGCAAAACAAACGGCTACGTTTGTTCTAGGATCGTGTTTCCATCGAACAAAGGCTGCGTAAGGGAAGTTCATGGCGAAGCCAGTAGTGATTGTGGTAGGCGCTGATAAGGGCGGGGTCGGCAAGACCACGGTCTCGCGCACTTTGCTTGATTATTTCAGCGCCAATAACGTACCGACCCGGGCGTTCGATACGGAATCCCCGCGCGGCACGCTAAAACGCTTTCATCCCGATTTGACCGAAATCGTCGATATGACGACGACGTCGGACCAGATGAAGATCTCCGCGCCGGACTGCTGTCGCCATCGCTGGCCTCGCTGCGCGACATCGGCTTTCTCGACGCCGCCAAATCCGGCCAGATCACCTTTGCCGTGTTCCATATCCTCGGCCCCTCGATCGCTTCGCTGGACGAAATCGCCGAAACCGCGAATTTCATGCAAGGCGCAAAGTATTTCCTGGTGAAGAATTTCATCAACAATACCAGCTTCTTCGAATGGGACCAGTCGACCTACAATTCCTATTTCCACCGCATCAAGGACGCCACCGAGCTCACCATCCCAAAACTCAACGAAATGGCCTACGAGCAGGTCGAGGTCGCCTCCGTGCCGTTCCTCAAATTCGTCGCCAACAAGGGCACCCACGACGAGGCCGCGAATTATTCTTTCGTGCTGCGCGGCTATGTCCGCCACTGGCTGGCCAATGTCTGGAGCGAGTTCGACCGTATCAAGCTGACCGACCTGGTCGGCTCCGGCAAACCGGGCGCGCGCGGCGAAAAATAGTTGCGTAGCTAATATTAATTGGCTGGATTAGGCGCGAAATTCGCCTGATATAGCGCGTGATGCGCACCACCACGCCCGTCTACATCATCTGCTCGCCCCGCCCGCTGGTCGGCAAGACGCTGATCGCGCGGCTACTCAGCGAATTTTTGCTGTTGAAGAACGGCAACGTGGTGGCGTTCGCTCGGGTCACCGAGACCGCCGAGGTCGACGACACCTTCGGCAAGATGCAATTGATGGACCGCCTGATCGTCAACGACGCGGTCGCCAAGGTGATCGATCTCGGCTTTCACGCCTTCGACGAGTTCTTCAGGATGTCGGAGGAAATCGGCTTTGTGAAGGAAGCCGCGCGGCGCGGCGTCTCGCCGGTCGTCCTGTTCGTCGCCGATACCGACCGTGCTTCGGCGCGCGGCTATGCCATGCTGCAGCAGCAAATCCCGACGACCACACTCGTGACCATCGACAACGAGCATGTGGTGCGCGGCGAATTGCCTCCGGCCATGGCCCATGGCCGGGTCGTCCGCATCGCGGCATTACCGGTATTCCTCAAGACCTATATCGACCGGCTGACCTTCTCGTTCACCACCTATCTTCGCAACGAAAAGGATTCATCGACCGAACTGCATCAATGGATCCGCAAGAACTATTTCGGTTTTCGCGAGCTGGAACTGAGTCTGATTTTGCAAAGGTCGTAACTCGCATTACTCTCTCAACACGTCGTCCCTGCGAAAGCAGGGACCCATACGCCGTGGCTTCGCTATCTAGCGCTGGCGCTAGAGGGCTTTCTAACAACTCACATCGGTGGTTGGGTCCCTGCTCTCGCAGGGACGACGTGTGGAGGGTTGGCGGGGCGAGGTTAAGAAACCTCAATGCCCCTCGAACGCCATCAGCGTCCGCACCGGCACATCCATCGCGATAAAACAGGCTGCCACCACATTAGCGCCGATCTGGCGCATCAGTTTTACGGCGCCCTCCGCGGTGCCGCCGGTGGCGATCAGATCGTCGACCAGGATGACGCGCTCGCCGGGATGAATGGCGTCGGCGTGCATCTCCATTTCATCGATGCCGTATTCCAGCGAATAGGCGATGCGCACCGTGGTATGCGGCAGCTTGCCCCGCTTGCGGATCGGCACGAAGCCGGCGGAGACCTGGTGCGCCACCGCGCCGCCGAGAATGAAGCCCCGTGCCTCGATGCCGGCGACCTTGTCGATCTTGTTGCCCGCCCAGGGCTGCACCAGCTCGTCGACCGCGCGGCGAAACGACCGGGCGTCACCGAGCAGCGTGGTGATGTCGCGAAACAAGATTCCGGGTTTTGGGTAGTCCGGAATGGTGCGGACGGCGGCTTTCAGGTCATGTTCAAAAGTCATCGGTGTCTCTTTTCTATCAATCCGTCATTGCGAGCGCAGCGAAGCAATCCATGGATTGGCTGGCAAGGGCGGATTGCTTCGTCGCAAGTGCTCCTCGCAATGACGAGTCCCCCTCAACTAACCGGCACTCCGAGCCGGAACGCGTTCTCCACGATGCGCAGGCCCACTTCGCCGCCGAGCTTCGCCGCCGAGCGACATCAGCGATTCCGGGTGAAACTGCACGCCGCCGACCGGCAGGGTCTTGTGTTCGATCGCCATGGCGATGCCATCCTCGGTACTCGCCGTTACCGATAGCACATCGGGCATGCTGTCGCGCTCGACATAAAGCGAATGGTAGCGGCCGATCACGATCTCATGGGGCAGGTTCTGCATCAACCGCCCGCCCCGCACCTGAACCGGCGACGGCCGGCCATGCGCCGGCTGGCCCAACTGGCCGAGGCTACCCCCAAAATACTCCCCGATCGCCTGCACCCCGAGGCAGACGCCGAAGACCGGCAGTTTCTTCTCCAGCGCAGCCCCGATCGTTTTGGAGATGCCAAAATCCTCCGGCCGGCCCGGGCCCGGCGACAGCACCAAAAGGTCCCAGCTCTTTTGTTTCAGCATTTCCAGCGCGTGAACATGCCTAACCACGGTGACGGCGGCGCCGACCTGCCGAAAATAATCGGCCAGCATATGGACAAAACTGTCGTCGTGGTCGATCAGCAGCACCTGCTTGCCCGAGCCGGTGGCATCCGGTGCGAACGCCGACAGCGGTTTTGGCGGATCGCCGCGCAGCGCCTGAAACAGCGCCGCCGCCTTGACCAAACAGGCAGGTGGCGCCGACCCGCACCTCCGCAAGGCCATCCTTCATCCGGATGGTGCGGATCGTCAACCCGGTATTGATGCTGCCGTCAAAATTCACAGCCCCGATCGCGCCGGCATACCAGCGCCGTGATGACCGCTCGTTGTCCTCGACGAACTGCATCGCCCAAAGCTTTGGCGCGCCGGTCACCGTCACCGCCCAGGCGTGGGTGAGGAAAGCATCGAGCGCGTCAAAACCCGGCCGCAGCATGCCTTCGACATGATCGACGGTGTGGAACAGTTTTGAATAGGTCTCGATCTGGCGCCGCGCCAGCACTTTGATCGTGCCGGGCACGCAGACCCGCGCCTTGTCGTTGCGGTCGACGTCGGTGCACATGTTGAGTTCGAATTCGTCTTTTTGCGAATTCAATAATAGCCTGATCTGCTCGGCATCTCCGATTGCATCGACGCCGCGTGCAATGGTGCCGGAGATCGGGCAGGTCTCGACCCGCCGGCCGTCGGAGCGCACGAACATCTCGGGCGAGGCCGACACCAGAAATTCGCCGTCGCCGAGATTCATCAGCGCCCCATAAGGCGACGGAGGCTCGGCGAACAATTGCCCCGGCACCGCCTCGAACAGGTCGCCGCGGGCAAACGCCGCGCGCGCGGTCTCCACCGTGGCCTGGTATTCGCCGGGCGCGTGATCGGCAAATCCCTGCCGCGGCGTTTTGGCGTAAACGCTTTCCGCGGTATCGCGCGGCAGGCCTTCGGTCGACTTGCCCTTCCAGGCGAAATCGTAGCTCAAGACCACGCCACGGCCGGTTGCGCGGTCATAGGCCAACAGGCGATCCGGCACATAGAGCACGATGTCGCGCTGGTCTTTTTCGCGCGCGCGCTTCTGCACGAGGTCCTCGATCTGGAACACCAGATCATAGGCAAACGCCCCGAACAGGCCAAGCAACGGATCGTCACTGGCGCCGAACGCCGCCACGAGATCGCGCACCAGCGACATCACGCTGGCGCGGCGGGTGCGCTGGTCCTCGTCGACCGGCGCAGCGCCACGCACGATATGGCCGGCGAGCCGGCTCGCGGTTTTGTCGGTTATGACGACGCAGGGTTCGCGCAAGGCCTCGCCGAGGAAGGCGATCAGCACTTCGCCGCGCGCGTTCAGCGCCTGCAGCGAGAAATTCGATCCGACGGTTTCGAGCTGCAGCGGCGGGTCGGAAAAACCGAGGTCAAAACTCTCGTAACGCCCCGGCACCGTGGTGCCCGACGACAGCACCACGCCGCGGCGGCGATCGAGCAGGTCGATCAGGTCGTCCAGCCTGTTGGCGCCGCCCGAAAAATGCTCGACCGAGCGGGTGACCGCAAGCCCACTATGGGTGCGGTATTCGCCTCTGGCTGGGAGTGAAAAAACTGTCCTGTTCATGTGATCCTCTTACGAAACTTGCCGAGGGAACGCCACACAGGACAAACGAAAAGGCCGTCGCACTGCGATGACGGCCTCGAACGATTGGGAAAAATGAAATCGCACCGGCCACCTCTTAGGAGGTGCGCCACCAGAGTTGGGCTTTGCGGACGACGGTGTTCATGGGTGGCAAAACACCATGACTTGGCGGTCAGGTCAAGGGCATGTCGCAGGCGCGGATTGCGGCCTCGGGCCCATCTTTTGGGTTTGAAAGCCAGAAAATACGCGTAGGATTTAGCCCAAGAATTAAGAGACAGTGGAGGCGCGCGATGGCTGTGCAGGCTCTGGGATATGCCGGGTTCGGCTCGGCCGCGCTGGAGGATTGGCGGCAATTCGGGACAGGACTGGTCGGCCTGCAGGCGGTCGAGCGCAGTTCCTCGCTACTGTCTTTCCGCATGGATGACCGCAAGCAGCGCATTGTTATCGACCGCGCGATGCCGGAAGGCGCGCGCTTCTTCGGCTGGGAGGTGGCGGACGCGGCGGCGCTGGACGCGCTGGCGGCCCGGCTCGAACAAGCCGAAATCGAGGTGACGGCCGAGCCGCAGACGCAGGCCGATACCAGGCGCGTTCGCGCCCTGATCTCGTTTCGCGATCCCGCGGGCAATCGCCTGGAAGCGTTTTACGGCGCCGAGATCGACGACACACCGTTTTGTCCGGGCCGGTCGATTTCCGGCTTCCGCACCGGCCCGCTCGGCCTCGGCCACGCCGTGCTGACGGTCGAAAACATCGATGCGGTGATGCCGTTCTATGTCGGCGTGCTCGGCTTCGGGCTCTCCGACTACATGCAAAAGCCGTTTCGCGCCTATTTCTTTCATATCAACGCACGGCATCACTCGCTGGCGCTGATCGAGACCGGCCGCGACGGCATGCATCATTTGATGGTGGAGTTGTTTTCGCTCGACGATGTCGGCCAGTCCTACGACGTCGCGTTGAACCAGGATCACGTCAACGTCACGCTCGGCCGTCATACCAACGACCTGATGACGTCGTTCTACGCGAAAACGCCGTCGTCGTTCATGGTCGAATGCGGCTGGGGCGGCCGCGAGATCGATCCATCGAGCTGGCAGCCGTTCGAAATGCAGGACGGCCCGAGCCTGTGGGGGCATGAACGCGTCTGGTTGCCGCCCACTGAGCGCGAAGTCGCACGCGAGATGCGGATGCGCGCCGCGGCCGCCGGCCTGCGCGCGCCGGTTCAGGTGATGGACGGCAATTACAAGCTGATGCCGGGGACATGCCCGTGGTGGGATGGGGCGAGCAAGGCTGGCACTTAACAACGACTTGTCGTCCCCGCGGAAAGCGGGGACTCATGACCACAGGGAGTTGTTGTCCAGCGAAGCCGTCTACCAGTTCGTCCTACACCCAAGGCCGCGGCGTATGGGTCCCTGCTTTCGCAGGGACGACAGCGTGGATGTGACCGGCAGCCTCATCCCAAATGCTTCCTGAAAAACTCGGTGGCGCGGTTCCAGGCGAGTTCGGCGGCCGCGCGATCATGCACCGATTGGCGCTGTTCGTTGACGAAGGCGTGCTCGGCGTCATAGCGAAAAAGCTCGAGCGACTTGCCGGCGGCCTTCATGGCCTTCTCGAACGCATTGACGAGCTCCGGCGTGCACCAATCGTCCTTGTTGGCGAAATGGGCCTGCAGCGGAATCTTGATGTCGGCGGGCTTTGCCGCCTGCTCCGGCGGAATACCATAAAACACCACGCCCGCGGTCAGTTCGGGAATTTTCGCGGCGCCGATGATGGTGACCGCGCCCCCGAGGCAGAACCCGGTCAGGCCGACCTTGGCGCCGTTCCTGGAGAGATATTGCACGGCGCCGCGCACGGTCTGCGTGGTGGCGTCGATGAAATCCAGTGAGTTCATTTCTTTGGCGGCAGCGTCGGTGTCGTGATACGGCACCACCTTGCCCTTGTAGAGGTCGGGCGCCAGCGCATCAAAACCGGCCAGCGCGAAGCGGTCGCACATGCCCTTGATCTGCTCGGACAGCCCCCACCATTCCTGGATCACGACCACGCCAGGGGCGTCGCCGCGCTTGGCATTGACGAGATAACCGCTGGCGTCCTTGCCGTCCGGGCGCTTGAACGAGATGCTGGTACCCATGGGGTCCTCCGGTGGTTTTTGGGCGGGGCCGATTGGCGGCTATTTTGTCCGCTGTGCGGTCCGGATGCAATCGCGCTCGCGGAACCCGCGTCCGGGACACGTCCTCAACTCAACAAAAAAGCCCCCGCAGGGGCTTCTTCAAATTCGCGTCACTTGATGCCTGATCAAGTCGTCCGGGTCAATGCGCGTCGGCCCAGACCTTCTTCTTGGTAAAATACATCAGTCCCGTGAAGATGATCAGGAACACGAAGACCTGCAGCCCAAGCCGCTTGCGGTCCTCCATGTGTGGCTCCGCGGCCCACATCAGGAACGTGGTGACGTCATGCGCGTATTGCGCAACGGTGGCCGGCGAGCCGTCGTCGAACGTCACCTGGCCGTCACTCAGCGGCGGCGGCATCTTGATGGCGTGGCCGGGGAAATATTTGTTGTAGTAGGAACCCTCGGGGATCGTGACACCGGCCGGCGGCGCCTTTTCAAAGCCCTCCAGCAGCGCATTGACGTAGTTCGGGCCCTGCTCCTGGAATTGGGTGAAAAAGTCGAAGATGAATTTCGGGAAGCCGCGCTCGTAGGAGCGCGCCTTGGTGATCAGCGACAGGTCGGGCGGCAATCCGCCGCCATTGGCCACGCGTGCCGCCTGCTCGTTCGCGAAGGGTGGGGGGAAGTAGTCGGCGGGCCGGCCGGGCCGCTCGAACATTTCGCCCTGATCGTTCGGACCGTCCTTGATCTTGTATTCGGCAGCGAGCGCCGCAGCCTGCGCTTCGCTGTACCCGGGACCACCGGGATCGGCGATATTGCGGAACGCGATATAGTTCAGCGAGTGACAGACGGAGCAGACTTCCTTGTAGACCTTCAGGCCCCGCTGTAGCGACCCGCGGTCGTACTTGCCGAACGGACCGGAGAACGACCATTTCTGCGACGGCGGCACCTCGTCCTCGGCGCGGGCATTTTGTACGCTACCGGCGAACAGTGCACCGGCGATCATGAACGCGACCACGGTGGACACCATCGGCGCCGCCTTGCTCCCGGTCTTCGCCAGCACGTCATCTGCGATCGAATTCGGAATTGGCCTCGGCTTTTCGATCCGGCTCAACAGCGGCAATACGATCAGGAAATAGGCGAAGTAGCAGAAGGTGAGGACGCGGCCTGCGATCACATAAATGCCTTCCGGCGGCTGCGCGCCGAGATAGCCGAGCAGCACGGCGACGATGACGAACATCCAGAAGAATTGCTTGGCCAGCGGACGATATTTGGACGACTTGGTCTTCGCGGTATCGAGCCATGGCAGGAACGCCAGGATCAGGATCGCCGAGAACATCGCGATCACGCCGGCAAGCTTGTTCGGGATCGAGCGCAGGATCGCGTAGAACGGCAAATAGTACCACTCCGGCACGATGTGAGCCGGCGTCACGCCAGGATTGGCGACGATGTAGTTGTCGGAATCGCCGAGATAGTTCGGCATGTAGAAGATGAACCATGCGTAGAAGATCAAGAAGCAGCAGGTGCCGAACAAATCCTTGATGGTCGCGTACGGCGTGAACGCCACGGTGTCCTTTTCCGTCTTCGGCTCGACGCCGGCCGGATTGTTTTGGCCTGCGACATGCAGCGCCCAGATGTGCAGCACCACGACGCCGGCGATCACGAACGGCAACAGATAGTGCAGCGAGAAGAAGCGGTTCAAGGTGGGATTGCCGACGGAATAGCCGCCCCACAACAGCGTCACGATGCTCTCGCCGAAATAGGGAATAGCGGAGAACAAATTGGTGATGACGGTAGCGCCCCAAAAGCTCATCTGGCCCCACGGCAGCACGTAGCCCATGAAACCGGTCGCCATCATCAGGAGGTAGATGATGACGCCGAGAATCCAGAGGATTTCGCGCGGCTCTTTGTAGGACCCGTAATACAGGCCACGCAGCATGTGGATGTAGACGGCGAAAAAGAACATCGACGCGCCGCTGGCGTGCATGTTGCGCAAGAGCCAGCCGTAGTTCACGTCGCGCACGATGCCTTCGACCGAGCGGAAGGCCATGGTAGCCTCCGGCGTGTAGTGCATCGCCAGGATCACGCCGGTGAGGATCTGCAATGCCAGCATCATCGAAAGGATGGCGCCGAAGGTCCACCAGTAGTTCAGGTTGCGCGGCGTCGGATAGGCCACGAACGAGGAATGGACGAGACCCATTATCGGCAGACGCCGTTCAATCCACTGCAGGGCGGGATTGGTCGGCTGGAAGTCGGATGGTCCGCTCATGATGCGATCCCTAGGGAAGTAAGACGACGCGACGGGCTCAAAACCTCGGATGTCAGATCCGGGGCTCAGCCAATCTGGATTTTGCTATCGGAAACGAATTGATAGGGCGGCACCGCGAGATTGGCCGGCGCGGGTCCCTGGCGAATGCGACCGGAGGAGTCGTATTGCGAGCCGTGGCAGGGGCAGAAGAAGCCGTCGTAATTGCCCTCGTGCGCAATCGGGATGCAGCCGAGATGGGTGCAGATGCCGATCACGACCAGCCACTGGTCATGGCCTTCCTTGACCCGGGCCTGATCGGGTTGCGGATCGGGAAGGCTCGCGACCGGCACGCTGCGGGCCTCGTCGATCTGCTTCTTGGTGCGGTTCATGATGTAGATCGGCTTGCCGCGCCAGAACACCTTGATGTCCTGGCCGGAGGCGATCGGCGTCAGATCGACTTCGATCGGCGCGCCGGCCGCGATCGTCGATGCGTCCGGATTCATCTGGGAAACAAACGGCCAGAGCGTGGCCACTCCGCCGACCGCTGCGGCGCATCCCGTTGCAACAAATAGGAAATCACGGCGTGTCGGATAATCCGCCGAAGACGCTGTCGTCACTGTACCAAACCCTTTCCCAAGCTGCAGCCGGTGGAACCGCCCCAGGCAACGCATAGACGTGGCAAGGGAGGCTGCCGGCGCCCGCGACCCCCGCGGCGGCAGAAAGACCCCTATTCCTCACCCCAATCCGGCGGAACAAGCAGTCCAGAATCGTTCTATTGGCACCCTTGCCGGACGAGCGCAAGCCCGCTATCGGCTGGCTCGCGTGCAATGCACTAAATCAGCGCAGAGCAATGAATTATTCAGACAAATCATGGGCACTCTGAAGGGGAATCACAGGGCGATCACCAAATGCAGATTGCACTTTTCCAGCCCGACATTCCCCAGAACACCGGGACGATCCTGCGTCTGTGCGCGTGCCTTGGCGTGGCAGCCCACATCATCGAACCCGCTGGCTTTCCTGTGTCCGACCGGCACTTCCGCCGGGCCGGCATGGATTATCTCGACCAGGTGACACTCATGCGTCACGACTCCTGGTCAAAATTCGAGCAATGGCGCAACGACGCGGGTTACCGGCTGATCCTGTTCACCACCAAGGGCGCCCGCTCCTATCTTGACTACGGCTATCGCGCGGCCGACATCCTGTTGTTCGGGCGCGAAAGCGCTGGCGTCCCCGACGCCGTTGTCGCAGCGGCCGACGCGCGACTGGTGATCCCGATCAAACCGGGCCTGCGCTCGCTCAATGTCGCGATGGCGGCGGCGATGGCATTGGGCGAGGCGCTAAGGCAGACCAGCTCTGCAATTTAATTTCAGGAGACGTTGGGTTTGAGTTACGCGATCAAGGAAGTCTTTCTAACCTTGCAGGGCGAAGGCGCGCATGCCGGCCGCGCGGCGGTTTTTTGCCGGTTCTCGGGCTGCAATCTCTGGAGCGGCCGCGAGCAGGACCGCGGCAGTGCGATTTGCAAGTTTTGCGACACCGATTTTGTCGGAACCGAGGGAACGCTGGGCGGCCGCTATGCCTCGGCCACGGAACTCGCCGATACCATCGCCGCGCAATGGGCTGGAGCCGACGCAAACCGCTACGCGGTCTTCACCGGCGGCGAGCCGTTGCTGCAAGTCGATAAGGCGCTGATCGACGCGCTGCATGCGCACGGCTTCGCGATCGGCGTCGAGACCAATGGCACGATCGATCCGCCCGACGGCATGGACTGGATTTGCGTCAGCCCGAAGGCCGGCGCGGACCTCGTGGTCCGGCGCGGCCATGAGCTCAAGCTGATCTATCCGCAGGCCGATGCAGCGCCGGAGGCCTTTGTCGATCTCGATTTCGAACGGTTCTCGCTGCAGCCGATGGACGGGCCGGACATCGTCGAAAACACCGCGCGCGCGGTCGAGTATTGTCTGCGCCATCCGCAATGGCGGCTCAGCCTGCAGACGCACAAGACAATCGGTATCAGATAGAATTTGGAATTCTTGAAATGTGGGAGCTGACAAAATCGTTCCGGTTCGAGGCAGCGCATGCGCTGCCGGGAACGACTTTGGGTGCGGCAAGCGAGGAAATCCACGGCCACTCCTTCCGTGCAGAGGTAACGGTGCGCGGCACGCCCGATCCCGCGACCGGGATGGTGCTGGATTTGGGGCTGCTGCAGCGTAGTATGGCGGAGGTCCAGAAAATGCTCGACCACAAGCTGCTCAACAAGGTCGAGGCGCTTGGGCCGCCGACGCTGGAGAACCTTTCGCGTTTCGTCTGGGAGCGCCTTGCGCATGCGGGGCGGATCACGCGGGTGAGTGTTCACCGCGACAGCTGCAACGAGAGCTGCACCTACTACGGCCCGCAGGATTAGGTTTTATTGTCGTCATCGCGAGCAGCGCCAGCGACGAAGCTATTTAGGCTCAGTCATTCCAATGGTGCGCTAGCGCCAGACCTCAGTGTAGTGTGCAATTGCACATCGGGGAATCTCGAGATTCCGGGTTCGATGCGGAGCCTGTCATCGGGCCGGCCAGAGGCCGGACCCGTTGGCATCGCCCCGGAATGACGAGAAAGCATAGATACTAGGCTATTGGTCCGTTAACTTAGGAAATCCCGCATGGACATCTCCGTGATCGAAGATCGCAAGACCCGCGCGCGGAGCTGGTTCGAGCGAGTGCGCGATGACATCTGCCTCGCCTTCGAGAAGCTCGAAGACGATGCGCCGGCATCGCTCTATCAAGGTCCCGCGGGCCGCTTTGCGCGCACGCCCTGGAATCGCACCGACCATACCGGCGAGCCTGGCGGCGGCGGCGTAATGTCGATCATGCGCGGACGGCTGTTCGAAAAGGTCGGCGTGCACTGCTCGACCGTACACGGCGAATTCGCGCCCGAATTCCGCGCGCAAATTCCCGGCGCCGCCGAGGATCCCGCCTTCTGGGCGTCCGGCATCTCGCTGATCGCGCACTTACGCAATCCCAACATTCCGGCGGTGCATATGAACACCCGCTTCGTCGTCACCACCAAGGCGTGGTTCGGCGGCGGCGCCGACCTGACGCCGGTGCTGGAGCGGCGGCGGAGCCAGCAAGACCCCGACACGGTTGCCTTCCATGCCGCGATGCAGGCGGCCTGCAGCGGCCACAACGGCGTTGCCGACTACTACAAATATAAAAAATGGTGTGACGAATATTTTTATCTTCCGCACCGCAAGGAGGCCCGCGGCATCGGCGGCATTTTCTACGACTGGCACGATTCGGGCGATTGGGACGCCGACTTCGCCTTCACGCAGGACGTCGGCCGCGCGCTCTTGAAGATCTATCCCGAACTGGTCCGGCGCAATTTTGGCGCATCGTGGAGCGCCGAAGACCGCGAGGAGCAACTGATCCGGCGCGGACGCTACGTCGAATTCAACCTGCTCTACGACCGCGGCACCATCTTCGGATTGAAAACCGGCGGCAATGTTGATTCAATATTGTCCTCAATGCCGCCGGAAGTGAAGTGGCCGTAGACTGCAATCTGTGGTATCGTTCCCGATCCGAAAATCGGGGGCTCGTCCATGGCACTGGATGGCGCGCAGCAGCCGCCGCCACCGAACCGCAACGGCGCTTCGGAAGTTAAGGGTTGGTGGCCCCGGCTCGGTCGCTTTTTCCGCACAACCAACAGCGTATTGTCCTACGCCAAGGGACTGCCCGTCATCACGCTCGTGGGCAGCCTGCTGGTCGGCTATTTTCAATATCTCAACGCCTACCAGGACAAGGTCAGCGCCCAGGCCAAGGACGATATGACCGCGGCGACCAACACCTTCACCGAAATCGCCAATGCATTCTCTGAAGCGCAAACACTTCAGCAAATTCTTTTTTTCGATTATTCCGCTGCGCTCGACGAAAATGCCGACGCCAACGATTCTGCCCTCACCACCAAGGACGCCCGCGGGATTTTCCCCGGCTATGAGCACGCCCGCAATTTGCTGCGTCAAAACAGCGACCTGCTCGCGCGCAAGGCGGAAATCTATATCGATTGGGCCAGCGACTTCGATCGCGACCCGGCGGAAGCGCGCACCCCGAGCACCGATCCTCTGACACAGTCACTGCTCGGCGCCTATAATTTCGATTGCGACGACAGCGCCAATTTTCCGCAATTCGAAACCGGCAGCGCTGCGAGCGGAAAGGGCGCCCCGTACCAGGCAAAACAGGACCCCTGCCGCATCGAGGACCAGGGCAATCGCGATCCGGACAAATCCTACATCAACCTTTGCGCCAAAGAGAACGGCAAGATCGTCCCGAACAAACCCGCCATCACGATCCATTGGTACAGCACGAAACACCAGGTGCTGACCATGCACTATTGTTTCCAGGCCTTACATGCGCGGCTGCTGGCGGCGCGGGACTGGGCTTCGCAAAGCGACCTCAGTGCGCCAAGAAAGGCCAAATTCCTGGCCGAGCGGGACGAGACCCGGACCGAACTCGGCAACCAGGTTGTCCGGCTCAATGCATTCATGAGTCTTGCGATGTTTCAGATGGAGAACATCCGGGTGAAATACCGGCCACTTGGCTTTGCCTGTCACATTCCCTTCGTCACACCCATCGTCAGCCTGTTCAGCAGATATTGCACGCCGATCAGAACGGCGCCGATCCACCGCTGATCGTGTCTGTGCCGCACGGCCGGCTTTCGATCAGGTTGCCGCCAGCAAAGTCACGTCCGAACGATGCCGGGAGCCGGTTGCCGCATTCTGCGATCGGCGGCGCCTTTGCCGCGAAAACTGGTCCCCATTGCGATGCCGCCGAGGATCATCGCCATGGCAAGGATCAGCGAATTGCCGATGGCCTCGCCGAGGAAGCTCGCAGAAGTGGCCACGCCAATGACGGGGGTTGCCAGAAGGCCGAGCGACGTCGTTACCGCTGGCAGGCTGCGGTTGACCACTACCATCGCCCAATGGGCCAGCGCCGTGCCGCCTATTCCCGCATAGAGAAATGCGCCCGCGAGTGGAGGATTCCAATCTGCCCGCGGTGCGCCGTCAATCAACCAAGCCAGCGCCGACAGCACGGCAGTCGCAAGCAGCGCCTGCCAGAACACCATTTGAAACGGTGTCGAAACCCAGGCATGCGCGCGGACGTAAAGGATGTTTGCGGCCCAACACAGCGCCGCCAGCAAGATCAGGCCATTGCCGATCAATGCATTGCTGTCGCTCCAGTCAAAGGCCAGTGGATTGAACATGACAACCAATCCGGCCACGCCTAATCCGATTCCCCTAAGCTGCGATCTCGTCGCCGGCTCGCGCAAGAACAACCAGGCACCGGGAGCGACCCAAAGCGGCGTCGTATAGCCAAGCACGATCGACCGGCCGGCCGGGACGAATTGCAGGCCGAAGGCGACCAGCGCCGAGAACGCTCCCATGTGAAGCAGTGCGACGGCGAGAATGACCGGAACATCACCGCGACGCGGCAGGATCAGTTGCCCGCTTGCGAGCAGGACACCAAACAATGCCACGGTGGCGATGGCGGAGCGGATGGCCGCGGTCCATAACGGGGAGACGCTATGAACGAGCGTTTTCGTAACCGCCCAGTTCGAGCCCCACATCACGACGACGACGGCAAACAACAATAGCGCCGTAGGGCGAGAGAGGGTGTGGTTCATCATTGATCCCGCGATCGCGAAGTGCCATCGCGGCACTCGACACGGGATCGACCATAGGCTCTACTGGCTCTGATGAAAGAGCCATGTATTGAAATTTCATAGATCCAGTTATGAGCGGATTTCTCGTCGGCGCGATCGATTTCGACCTGCATTCGGGAACTGACAAAACCCTGACGCATCGGCTCTACGAACGATTGCGCGGGGCCATCCTGGCTGGCGCGCTACCGCCGGGTTATCGCTTGCCGTCCAGCCGGGAGCTCGCGCGCGAGCTAAATGTCTCGCGCAATACCGTTTCGTTCGTCGTCGACCAATTGGCGATGGAAGGCTACGTCGACGTCGCGCAGGGGCGACGTCCAACGATCACAGCGGTTTCGAAAACCAGGCTGGTCTTCGGTCGGGAAACTTCCCGCCGATCGCCTGCCACCTTGCATATTTCGCGCTGGGCGCATCGGCTCCGCAAGGCCGATTGGCCTTTCGTCAACGAAGGCCAACCGAGGCCGTTTCTTCCGGGTCTCTCCGACGCGCGCGAATTTCCACACGACAGTTGGGCGCGTTGCCTTCGACGTGCGGCCCGCAGCGCGCTGACATCCGGCGAGGCGGCATTGAACCGACCCTCGCTGCAGGCTGCGCTGCTCCGACATCTGGTCGAGCACCGCGGCGTCAGGGCGCAGGCGCGACAAATCATCATCACACCGTCTGCGCAGGCGTCGATCGAGCTGATCGCCCGGGTTCTGCTCGACGCGGGCGACATCGCCTGGATCGAAAGCCCGGGTTATGGCGGCGCGCGCGTGGCACTTGAGGCCGCGGGAGCGGTCATTCGTGGCGTGGGGCTTGATCGCAGCGGCATTGCGTTCAGGGGCCGGCGCGATCGGCCACGATTGATTTTCGTCACCCCGTCCCACCAATATCCCACCGGCCGGCTGATGCCCATCAACAGGCGAAAGGAGTTGCTGGCGTTCGCCGCGTCGAACGGTGCCGCGATCATCGAAGACGACTACGACAGCGAATTCCACTATGACGGCAGGCCGGTTGCGGCCTTACAGGGGCTCGATGAGACCGGCAGCGTCTTTTATGTGGGAACGTTTTCCAAATCGATGTTCGCGGACGTCCGCTCTGGCTATGCGATCGTGCCCGGCAATCTGGTGGAATTGTTCGAGAGGGCGCAGCGTCACTCGGGCCAGATCGTGCCGGCGCCGCTGCAGGAGGCCCTGGCCGAATTCATCGACGACGGAATTTTCGCCGCGCATATCCGCAGGATGACGCGCATCTATCGTGAACGCCGCGACCGCCTGGTGCAGGCGCTCGGCGCCGCCGCCAGTCATGGCTTGAAGATTGCGCCGCCGGCGGGAGGCATGCAGCTTCTTGCTCAACTCGACCCGCGACTGAGCGATGTCGATATTGCCGAGCGTTTGGCAAAAGCAGGAGTGACGGCCCGCCCGCTCTCGCGCCATTTTACCGGAGAGATTACCGGTCAGGGCCTGTTCCTCGGCTTTGCGGCCTGGACCGAACGGGAGATTGACGCAGGCGCAGAGATCATCGGCAGCGTGATGCGAAAGCTGCCGGCGTTCGATTGAGCGACCACGAATTCACATTGTCGCCGCACGTCGATTGATCAGTCCAGCGCCTGGTTCAAACAAGCTGTCGCAGCGCCGCCGAAATCATGACCAACCCGCCGACGATCACCGCGATATCGAGGATCGCGGTGTGGATATGCACCGGCATGCGTTCGACAAAGGCTCTGGCGAAAAATGCCCCGGGTATGGCGATCGCCCCGATCAGAAGGGCAAAGGCGAGCACCTGCGCGGTGACGACGCCGGCCAGGCCAAACACGGAGATTTTTATCACGCTAGTGACGACCGAGATCACGGCGTCGGTTGCGATCACGGCGGCGCCTTCGAGACCCGCCGCCATCAACAACGACAGCAGGATCACGCCGGAGCCCGACGTGCCGCCCACCACGACGCCGTAGCCGACCGCGCCGGCGGCCAATCCGGTGTCGCCGATCTTGACGTCGTGGCGGCGGAGCAAGCGGCGCAGCGGCACGCTCGACATCAGCATCGCGCCGATCACCATCGCCGCGCCGGCATTTGTAAGTCGCGTATAGCCGTAGGCGCCGAGCGCGGTGGTCAATGCGGCGGCCAGGATCACGATCAGCGCGCGACGGCGGTCGGCGTGGCGCCGATAAGCGGCAGTGCGGCTCAAGTTGGTGAAGATCGCCGAGATCGCGATGATCGGCACCACCGGTTCGGCGCCAATCAGCGGCACCAGCACCAGCGGCATCAGCGCGCCGGTGCCGTAGCCGGCGAGCCCGCCGACGACAGCGGCAAACAACGCGACACCGGCAACCAGCAGGAGTTGCGCGAGCGAAATGTCGGCAAAGCCGGAAACGATGCTCACAGCCTGTGATCGCGGGTAAATCGGATGACGGTCTGGTCGGCAATGGTTTTGAGCGCAGCCTCATCCAGCGGGAAATCCGCCGCGAGCCAGGCGTCCTCGGCCAGCGTCAGCACATGTCCGAGCGCGGGTCCTTCGGCAATTCCGCGCGCGATGAAGTCGGCCGCCTTCAGCGGAAATTTTGGCGCGCTCCAGCGTTCCGGCAACGTCGCAAGCTCCTGCCAGCGCGCGGCATCAGTATCGCTGCCCGCCCGCGCCCAGGCCAGCAGCAGCCGGTCGCGGTAACGCTCGGGTCCCAATCGATAAAGCCGACGCCGCGCGGTTTTTTCGTCCATGCCGGCAAGCCGCCACCAGCGATGGCCCATGGAATCGAGCGCCTTGGTCTCGGCGTTGGAAAGCCGCAGCCGCGTCGCGACGCGCTTGGCGTCCTCGGTGACGGCGACCGCAAGCGCGCCGAGCCGGCGAACCGCATCCAGCTCAAGGCCGAGCAGGCGTTCCGCCGCTATCATCGCGATAAACGGCCCGGTATAGGCAATGCCGCCGACAATCGCCTGCAGCAACCCGCCATCCGCCATCGCGACGACCGCACCGGCGGCCCCTTGCGCGACCACGAGCTTCAGCATTTCCATGCGCACACGCTCGGCGGAGAGGGTCGCAAGGCCGGCGCGCGCCGCAATGCAGGCGAGATACCCGGCGCGATCGGGCTCGCCCGCACCATAGGCAGCGTGAATGCGGAAAAACCTCAGGATGCGCAGATAATCCTCGGCGATGCGCTGGTTTGGATCGCCGATAAAGCGCACGCGCTTTGCCGCGATATGTCGACCGAAAGGGCGTTGATGGTGAAGTCGCGCCGCTCCGCATCGCGGACCCAGTCGCGGCCGAACGCGACCTTGGCCTTGCGGCCGAACGTCTCGGCATCCTCGCGCAAGGTGGTGACCTCGAAGGCCTGCGCATCGACGACCAGCGTCACGGTGCCATGGTCGATACCGGTCGGCACGCTTTTGATGCCGGCGGCCTTGGCGCGGCGGACAACTTCATCCGGCAGCGCGGTAGTCGCGATATCGATATCGCCGGTCGGAATTTTCAACAGCGCATTGCGGACCGCACCGCCGACTACGCGCGCTTCCTCGCCATTGCTGTTCAGCAATTGAAGCACGCGGGCGGCCGGACCGGATTTGAGCCAGGGCGCGTCATGGAGCACGCGCGCCTCGCTCATTTTTCAACTCCCGGAATGAATTTGCCGTTCTCGATGTGGGCGGGAACATAGGTCGAATTCGGCGCGCCGCCGGAAAAATGCGCGAGAAAGATGAAGCTGATCACCACCAGCAATAGCGAACCGAGCGCCAGGCGGGCGATGATATGCACCGGCCACGAGGTCTGCAGCAATAGTCCGGAACGCGTCGCAAACAGGAACAGGGCGTAGACCGCAAACGGGATCAGGAAAATTCCGATCTCCGTAAAGGCCGGACGGATCATGGCGAACAGATCCGCTCGTACAGCACCCGCAGGATTCCCGCCGTGGCGCCCCAGATATAACGTTCCGCGAACGGCATGGCGTAGTAGAAGCGCTCCATGCCGCGGAATTCCTTGCTGTGGATCTGATGGTTCGCGGGATTCATCAGGAATGCCAACGGCACCTCGAACGCGTCGTCGACTTCGGAATGGTTGATGTTGAGCTTAAAGCCCGGCCTCACCCGCGCCACCGTCGGCAGGATGCGAAATCCGAAGCCGGTCGCGTAGAGATCGAGATAGCCGATCGGATCGATGAACTCGCGGCTCAGCCCGATCTCTTCGTCGGCCTCGCGCAGTGCGGCGTCGAGCGGCGAAGCGTCGGTCGCATCGATCTTGCCGCCGGGAAAGGAAATCTGCCCCGCGTGATCGTTCAGATGCGCGGAGCGCTGCGTCAACAGCACGGTCGGCTGCGGATGGTCCACGACCGGGATCAACACCGCCGCGGGGCGAACCGGCTGTTCGTGCGCGATGATCTCCAGCATGCGATCGGTACCTTGATCGCCGCTCTTCGGAATGATGTTGGGATCGATCAGCCCCGGCGGCACGTCGAAACGCAGCCGCGCGTGGGCCCGATCGAAAAACTCCGCCGAGCTGATCGCAGCGGGATCCGTCTTCAGCATCGGCTCGTTCAAATCGCGGCCCTCACCTGCTCCGCATCCGCCATCGCAAAGAATTCGCCACCCGATGCTACTCCGAACATAGGCCGACCATCGACCACCCGCTCCTCACCCATGTCAACCAGATCGTAATAAAGCGCGCGGGTGACTTTGGCCCAGAGATCGGCGCGGACATGAAGATAGGGCGTCAGCCCGCCGTCGGCGGCGGCCTTGAAGCGCAACCGGTGGGCGGCATCGCAATCGACCCAGTCGTAGACATTGGTCCGGAAGCGCAAGAGCCGGCCGCGACGATCGCTCTCCTTGAACATCTCGACCGCAAGGAACGGCGCATCGTCGACGCGGATGCCGACCTTCTCCACCGGTGTCACGAGAAAGTGCTTGCCATCCTCGCGCTTGAGGATGGTCGAAAACAACCGCACCAAAGCGGGACGCCCGATCGGCGTGCCCATGTAGAACCAGGTGCCATCGCCCGCGATTCGCATATCGAGATCGCCGCAGAACGGTGGATTCCACAGATGCACCGGGGGCAGACC
>WNFM01305931.1_pt1 | contig 30065 bp, 21 predicted proteins | sample 5400271 | NCBI WGS metagenome assembly WNFM01 (sample SAMN13153352, study PRJNA577476) | soil metagenome | isolation source: 60 cm saprolite on Douglas fir-dominated hillslope | place: USA:California | collected 2013-09-17 | reverse complement strand
GCCGCGGACGAAGCCATCCGGGTCGTCGAAGTCGTCTGCCGTGGGCAGCAGGTCGGGATGGGTCCAGATCGCGTCCCGGCCGCTGATGCCCCGGGCCTCGGTTAGTCCGCGCCAGATGGCCGCGGCCTCGCGCAGCCTGCGCGGGCGCAGCTCCAGGCCGACCAGCGTCGCGAACGTCCGCTCGGCGGGTCCGCCGCTGGCCCGGCGCCGCCTGATCGCCTCGACCAGCGCGCTGGCCTGCGGCAGCCGCTCGGCCGCGGCCGTGTCGACCACGGTCGCAACCCAGCCCTCGACCAGGGCCAGTATGGTCTCCAGCCGAGCCAGCGCGGCTTTCTGCTGTTCGGTGTCCTCCGGCTGGAACAGGGCCGCACCCGCCAGCGCCTCGTTCAGGGCCTCCGGGTTGGCCGGGTCAATCTGCGGCATGGCCTCGCGCAGCGCCTTGGTGTCCACGGTGATGCCCCTCGCGTAATCCTCGACCGCTCCGAGCAAGCGAGTCCGCAGCCAGGGCACATGGGCGAACAGCCGGTGATGCGCGGCCTCCCGCAGGGCCAGGAACAGCCGCACCTCGGCCTCGTCGACCGACAGGCCCTGCCCGAACGCGGCGACCCCGGCCGGCAGCAGCGCGGCGGTGCCCGCCGGCCCGAGCGGGAGGCCTACATCGGTGGAGCTGACCACTTCCCGCGCCAGAGCGCCCACCGCGGCGCCGGTCTGGCCGCCGACCATCATCCCGCCGATCCTGCGCATCATCTGGCCGAGCCCGCCGAGAGCGCCGAGCCCTCCGGTGAGGGCACTCATCGCGGACCGCATCTCGGGCGGGAGTTCCCCGGCGATCTCCTCAGGATCATCGGCCAGAATCCCGCTCATGGCATCGACCGCCCGCGCCGCGATCGGGTCGCACAGTTTCGACCAGACCGGCAGGGTCGCCTCCACCCACTCCGCGCGGCTCCAGGCCTGCGCGATCCGGATTCCGGTGGGCAGGGTGGTGGCATCCTCCAGCCACAGGTCGGCCGTCCGGATCGCATCAATGGCCTTGCGGCGCTCGATGTCCAGGACGCTCGCGTCCCCCGCGGCAGCGACCGTCTGCCGCGCCACGTTCTTGGCCAGATCCCAGTTGACCGGCCCGCCCTGCCAGGACATCAGGTCGGCGAACTGGCGGAGGGCGTCGGCGAACTGCTGCGGGTCGCCCAGCGGTCCCAGCGGGCCCAGCGGGCCCTGCGGCCCGCCCGGGCCGCCAGAGCCCGCGCCGCCGCCACCACCGCCGGAGCCGCCACCGCCGCCCGGCGTGTTTCCCGAATCGTCGGGATCGCGGTCACCAGGCAGGTTGAAGCCAAAGGGAGGGTCGGTCATTTCCGCTGCCTCTCGGGCAGGATGGAAGAGTCCACGTCCGCCACGTTATCCCGGGAGCACCGTGCGGTGAGCAATCGAGATGCTAGTTCGCCTACGGCGGAGCCTGGGCGGCCTGCCACCAGGCCTGGGACAACCGGTGAGTAACCGCGAGGCGCGCGGGCGCCGGGCAGCAAACCGGCGCCCGGCCGCGCCGGGGGGTGCCGCGCCGGGGGGTGCCGCGCCGGGGGGTGCCGCGCCGGGCGGGGCCGGGCTCGGGGCCGGGCGCCAGGCATCCCCATCGCGGCGGCGCGCTGCCCCGGCTCCCGCCGTAGTTCCTGGCTCCGCGGCTCCTGCCCCGGGGGCCGAGATCCGGCGGGAGCGCGGGCGCGGCCCGGTGGTCGCCGTCACGGGAGCGGCCCGCGGCCTCGGCCATGCGCTCACGGTCAGGCTAGCGGCATCGGCCAGGGTCGGCCGGGTGGTCGCCATCGACGGCCACAGGGGCGACGCGACGGGCGTGACCTGGCGGGTTGTCGATGTCCGCGACCCGGCGCTGGCCGGACGGCTGGCCGGGGTGGACGTTGTCGTGCACACCGATCTCGACGTAGCGCCCGACTCCGATCGCCGGTCCCGGCGGGCGTTCAACGTCCGAGGCGCGCAGACCGTGCTGACCGCGGCGGCCGCGGGGCGGGTCGGCCGGGTCGTGCTGGTAACCAGCGCGATGGTGTACGGCGCCCAGCCGGATAATCCTGTCCCGCTGGCCGAATCGGCGCCGCTGGGAGCCGACTCGGACGGCAGCGTGGTCGGCGACCTGCTGGAGATCGAGCAACTGGCCCAGCGCTCGCCGCAGACCAACCCGGGCATGGCGGTCACGGTCGTCCGGCCGGCCGCGCTGGTCGGCGAGGGCGTGGACACCCTGATCACCCGCCATTTCGAGGCACCGCGGCTGCTCGCCGTGAAGGGCTGCGCTCCGCGCTGGCAGTTCTGCCATGTCGATGACCTGGTGTCCGCGCTCGAGATGGCCGCGACGGGCGAGGCGACCGGCCAGTTCGCGGTCGGCTGCGACGGATGGCTGGAGCAGGAGCAGGTGGAGGAACTGTCCGGGCTGCGCCGGATCGAGCTGCCGGCCGGCCTGACGTTCGGCACCGTGCAGCGGCTGCACCGGGCGGGCATAACCCCGGCTCCGGTAACGGACCTGCATTTCGTCGTGTACCCGTGGGTCGTCGACTGCCTGACCCTGCGGGAGGCCGGCTGGAAGCCTTCCTTCGACAACCGGCTGGACCGGAAGGACGCGACGATCACGGCCGCGGGCGCCACGGTGGCCGTCATCGGGACCGCGGCGATCGTGCGCGAGGTCAGACGGCGGCGCCGCGGCACCTGACCGCTCACGATAGCTTGGCCCATGTGGATACGATCGGCGCTGGCCCTAGGGAGGACGACCCCCCGTCAACCCCACGAGCGGGCCGGAGGGCCACAACGGCGCACCCGGAGGCGAGCGGGAGGCAGGCACCGGTGAGCGGGCCGGAGGACCACAACGGCGCCCCGGAGGAGAGCGGGAGACGCTGCCGCGGAGCAAGCTCCGCGATCCGGTTGGCCGAGCTGCGGGATACCCCCTTGTCGGTGGACGAGGTGCTCAGCGCAGTCTCGGACCCGGCGGCCGGGGGCATCTCGGTGTTCGTCGGCGCGGTCAGGGACCAGGATCACGGCCGGGACGTGGTCCGGCTCGGCTACAGCGCCCATCCCTCCGCCGCGGCGGAGCTGCGGCGGGTCGCCGAGAAGGTCGCGGCCAGCTTCAGCGTGACCGCCGTCGCCGCGGTGCACCGGGTGGGCGACCTGGCGGTCGGCGATATCGCGGTCGTGGTGGCCGTGTCCTGCCCGCATCGCGGTGACGCGTTCGACGCGTGCCGTGCGCTGATCGACGAGCTGAAGCGAAGCGTGCCGATCTGGAAGCACCAGGAGTACGCCAGCGGCGGAAGCGAGTGGGTGAACAGCGCGTAGTCTTCCCCCATGTCCCGTCGAGCCGCGACGCTGCTGGTGGCAGCAGCCGGAGTGCTGATCGCGCTGGCCGTCGCCGTGGTCTCGCCCGTTCCGTATGTCGCCTTGACTCCCGGTCCGACGCTGAACACGCTCGGCGCCTTGGGCAGCAAGCCGCTGATCCAGATCAAGGGCCACCCGACGTACCCGGCCAGTGGCCACCTCAACATGGTGACCGTGTCCTTCATGGGCGGCCCGGGAACCGGCTTCAACATCTTCGGGGCGCTCCGCGCCTGGCTGAGCCCGGACGATGCGGTGGTGCCCGAGCAGGAGATCTTCACCCCGGGTCAGACGCCGCAGCAGGTGGCGAGGCAAGACACCGAGCAGATGGCGAACTCCCAGCAGACGGCGCAGGCTGCGGCGCTGTGCCAGCTCGACATCGGCTTCAAGACGGTGGACACCATCCAGGTGACGGTCAAGGGCACGCCCGCCGCGGGCCGCCTGCAACCGGGAGATGCCATCGCGGCGGTCGACGGCAAGCCGGTGTCCTGCCACACCGACGCCGGGACCCTGATCAAGGCCCGGCGGCCGGGGGCTCCGGTGGAGCTGACCGTGCTGCGGCATGGCCGGACCTCCCGCGTCCGGCTGGTGACCGCCGATGTCCAGGGGCAGCCGGAGATCGGCGTGCTGCTCGTGGAGAGCTTCGTGTTCCCGTTCAGCGTGACGATCAGCATCGGGAACATCGGTGGTCCCAGCGCGGGCCTCATGTTCGCGCTCGGCATCATCGACAAGATCACGCCGGACAACCTGACCGGCGGCCGGTTCATCGCGGGCACCGGGGAGATCGAGGCCAACGGCACGGTGGATCCGATCGGCGGGATCCAGCAGAAGATGCTCGGCGCGCGGGCCGCCGGCGCGACGATCTTCCTGACCCCGGCGGCGAACTGCCCGGACACCGCGGGGGCGGTGCCCGCCGGGATGCGCCTGATCAAGGTAAGCTCCCTGGCCGGCGCCGTCGATGACCTCGAGGCGCTGAAGGCAGGCAAGCCAGTGCCTTCGTGCTGAGTTAGCCCCAGGGCGCGACGACCCCCTTCAACCTTCATCAGCGAGCCAGAGGGCTGAACGCGCCCCCGGAGGCGAGCAGGACCGCAGCCTGAGCGAGCCGGAGCGGCCGAAGGCGCCCGGAGGCGCGCGGGAGACACTCCCGCGCAGCAGGCTTCGCAAGCAGGGTTAGCCGCGGATCAGCCGCGGCAGCGGTGAACCGTACGGGAACCTTGCCGGATACCGGTAAGTTTCCGTCAGAGAGTGCGCATTCACGCGCAGTGCGTGGGCTGAGCGCGTACCGCCCGCACACTGCCCGCCCCTGGAGTGCCCGAGGTGGCGTAGAGGAGGCGTGGCCTTCCGAGAGTCGACGTAAAGGGGGAGGGGTGTCCTTCCGATCAGCGGGCGGTGCACGGCCGCCAGTGGGCCGCCCCATCGTGCTTCCGCGGTGGTCGAGGTACGTGATCCCGGTCCTGGGATCCGTGGTCGTGCTGATCGTGCTCATTAGCGTGGGCGCCGGGATCTGGACGGACTTCCTGTGGTTCCGCTCGGTCGGCTATACGTCGGTGTTCGACACCACGTACGGCGTCAGGTGGGCACTCTTCGCCATCACCGCCTTCTTCATGATGGCGGTGATAGGCGCCAACATCAGGATCGCCTACCGGCTCAGGCCTGCGCACCGGCCGATGTCACCCCAGCAGCAGGGCCTGGATGCGTACCGGCTGGTGATCGACCCGCATCGCAGGCTCGTGGTCTGGGGGGTGCTCGGGCTGATCGGCCTCACCTCCGGCCTGGCCGCCGCCGGCAGCTGGCGCACCTGGCTCCTGTTCGCCAACCGGACATCGTTCGGGATTAAAGATCCGCAGTTTCATCTCGACCTGTCGTTCTTCGTCTTCGACTACCCATTCATCCGGATGGTGCTCAGCTTCCTGTTCGCGGCCATCCTGCTCTCGCTGCTGGCGGCGGCCCTGGTGCATCTCCTGTACGGCGGGCTGCGGCTGCAGCGGCGGGGGGAGCGCGCGACCCAGGGCACGCGGGCCCACCTTTTCGTCCTGGCGGGCATCTTCGTGCTACTCAAGGCCATCGCCTACTTCGTGGACCGGTACGGCATCGACTTGTCGCAGCGCGGCGTGGTGCAGACTGGCGCCTCCTACACGGACGTGAACGCCGTGCTGCCGGCCAAGACCGTGCTCGCGGTGATCGCGGTGATCTGCTCCGCGCTGTTCTTCGCCGGGGCGCTCCGCCGGAACGCGATGCTGCCCGCCGTCGGGTTCGGCCTGCTGGTGCTCTCAGCGATCATCGTCGGCGGCGTCTACCCCGCGATCGTCCAGCAGTTCGTGGTCAAGCCCAACGAGCTTGCCAAGGAGAGCCCGTTCCTGGCGCTGGAGATCGCCGGTACCCGCAGCGCGTACGGGATCTCGCGGGTGCAGGTGACGCCGTACTCGGCAGTGTCGTCGGAGTCGGCGGCGGCGCTGGCCAGCCAGGCCGCCGCTCTCCCTGACGTGCGGCAGCTGGATCCCGGCGTGGTGTCGGCGGCGTTCCAGCAGATCCAGCAGGTCAAGGGGTATTACAGTTTCGGCAACGTGCTCTCGTTCGACCGGTACGCCGTCCCGGGGAGCTCGGTCCCCCAGGACATGGTCGTCGGCGTCCGCGACATGTCGGGGCCGCCGGCCGGCCAGGGCAACTGGATCAACAGCCACCTCGTCTACACCCACGGGTTCGGGTTCGTCGCCGCCTCCGCGAACGCGGTAGGAAGCGGTGGCAACCCCGCTTTCACGGAGAGCGACATTCCGCCGTCCGGCGAGCTCGACGTGCGACAGCCCAGGGTGTACTTCGGTCAGCAGGAGACGAGTTACGCGATCGTCGGCGGGCATCAGCAGGAGCTCGACTACCCCAGCAGCCTGAGCCCGAGCGGCCAGGCGAACACCACCTACCGCGGCAGCGGCGGCGTCCCCGTCGGCTCGGCGCTGAACCGGCTGCTGTACGCGATCAAGTTCCACGAGCTCAACATCCTGCTGTCCGGCGCCATCGACAGCCACTCGAAGATCATGTACATCAGGGACCCGCTGTCGCGGGTGGCCAAGGTCGCCCCGTTCCTCACCCTGGACGGCAACACCTACCCGGTCGTGGTCGACGGCCAGATCCTGTGGGTGGTGGACGCCTACACGACCACCGACAGCTACCCCTACTCGCAGCGGCTGAGCCTGCAGCAGGCCAGCTCGAACAGCTACAGCCCGGGCGGCTCGGTCGTCGGCCCGGACGGTGAGGTGAACTACATACGGAACTCGGTCAAGGCGGTGGTGAACGCCTACACCGGCGCGGTCACGCTGTACCAGCGGGGCGGCAATGATCCCCTGCTCGACTCCTGGAAGAAGGCGTTTCCCGGCGTGATCAAGCCAGAGAGCGCCATTCCCCCCGACCTGCTGCCGCACCTGCGCTACCCCCCGGTCCTGTTCGAGGCGCAGCGGCAGATTCTGGCGCAGTATCACGTGACGCAGGCCCCCGAGTTCTACGGCGGGCAGAACTTCTGGACCGTGCCCACGGACCCCAGCGGCACATCGCCCCGCTCGTCCAGCCAGCCGCCGTACTACCTGACGATGACGATGCCGGGCCAGCAGAGCCCGGAATTCTCGCTCAGCACCTCTTTTACGCCGCGCAGCCGGCCCAACATGGCCGCGCTCATGGCGGTCGACAGCAACCCGCAGAGCCCGGGCTACGGCACGATCCGGGTCCTCGCGCTGCCGCAGGACACCACGATCCGCGGACCGGAGCAGGTGCAGAACGACTTCGAGTCGAATTCGGTCGTCGCCTCGGCGCTGAGCTTGCTGCGGCAGGGCGGATCCACGGTGACCGAGGGCAACCTGATCACGCTTCCGGTAGGGGGCGGCCTGATGTACTTCGAGCCGGTCTACGTGTCGGAGGTGGCACCAGGCAGCTCGGGGTCCTACCCCACCTTGCAGCGGATGCTCGTGTACTACAACGGCCAGATCGGGTACGCGCCGACCCTGGAGGGGGCACTGGCGCAGGCCCTGGGCATGTCGGCCGGGCCGGCCGGCCCGGGAGCCAGCACGCCGGGCGGCGGCCGCGGCGCGAGCGCGACCGTGCTGAAGTACCTGCAGCAGGCGGAGACCTACTACAGCCAGGCCCAGGCCGCCCTGAAAGGCGGTGACTTCGCCGCCTACGGCAGCGACCTGGCCAATATGAAGGCGGCGCTCGACAACGCCCAGAAAGCCGCGCAGGCCAGCCCGGCGGCCAGGCCGGGTCCCTCGGCGTCGCCCTCGCCGTCCGCCCGGCCCAGGCCGTCCCCGAGCCCGTAGCCGCCGCTGCCGGGCGCGCGGACGGCTCCCGCTTCGGTTGCAGGTTGGCCACGCTGTTGCGGGTCGGCCAAGCTCCGGTTGCGGGTCGGCCAATCATGTGCCACCGCCGTCCGGCGGAGGCACGTCTGCGCCGCAGAGGGCGTACGCTCGGAGCTGACGGGACATCCAGAGCAAAGCTTTCCTGCTGGCGTTCCCGCGCGCCCCAGCAGGCCCAGCGAAGGGAGCCTGACCGGTCGTGGCGCCTCGTGTGCTTGTTGACGCGACCGCGGTGCCCGCAGACCGTGGCGCGCTCGGCCGTTACGTTGACGGGCTGGTCTGCGCCCTGGGCGAGGCAGGGGCCGACCTGGCCGTCGCCTGCCAGCGCGCCGACGAGGAGCGGTACGGGCGCCTGGTCCCTAGCGCGCGGGTCGTGGCCGGGCCGCCGGCCATCGCCCACCGGCCCGCCCGGCTCGCCTGGGAGCAGAGCGGCCTGCCGCTGGTGGCGCAGCAGGTCGGCGCGGACGTCATCCACGCGCCGCACTACTCGATGCCGCTGCGCCCGGGCGCGCCCATCGTGGTGACCATGCACGACCTGACGTTCTTCACCGAGCCGGACGCCCACAGCCCGGTGGCCGCGACGTTCTACAAGGCCGCGATCCGCACCTCCGCGCGCCGGGCGACCCGGCTGATCGTCCCGTCCAAGGCCACCAGGGACGAGCTGGTCCGCGCGCTAGGCGCGGATCCGACCAGGATCGATGTCGCCTACCACGGGGTCGACCACCGGCTGTTCCACCAGCCCAGCCAGGCCCAGGTGCGCCAGGTCTCCGACCGGCTCGGCCTGCACGGCAAGCCCTACATCGGCTACCTCGGCACGCTGGAGCCGCGCAAGAACGTCCCGGCGAGCCGCCGGCCCTGGTGCTGGCCGGCGGCAGCGGCTGGAGCGAGGAAGTGGACGAGGCGGTGGCCAACGTGCCCGCGCACCTGCGCCTGGTGCGGCCCGGCTACCTGCACTTCAGCGACCTGCCAGGCTTCCTCGGCGGGGCGCTGGTCGTGGCGTTCCCGAGCAAGGGCGAGGGATTCGGGCTGCCGGTGCTCGAAGCCATGGCATCCGGCGCGCCCGTGCTGACCACGCACCGGACGTCGCTGCCCGAGGTGGGCGGCGACGCGGTGGCCTACACCGAGCCCGACGCCGACAGCATCCGCACCGCGCTGCGGGCCCTGCTCGACGACCCGGCGCGCAGGCAGTCGCTGGGTGCCGCCGGCCATGCCCGGGCGCTGGAGTTCACCTGGGGCGCCTCGGCCGAGGCGCACATGGCGTCGTACGAGCGTGCGGCAATTCAGGGACACGAGTAACCTGCCTGCTCATGTCGTACGATTCAAACGTCCCTGATGCCATAGACGGCCCGCGTCCCTCCCGTGCCGCCGGGTTCGAGGCCATCCTGCTGGTCGGCGGCTATGGTACCCGGCTGCGGCCGCTCAGCCTGTCCGCGCCGAAGCACCTGCTGCCCACCGCGGGCGTCCCGTTCCTGGCTCACCAGCTCGCTCGCGCCGCGAGCTGCGGTGTGGCTCGGGTGGTGCTCGCGACGTCGTACCGGGCCGAGATGTTCCGCGAGCGCTTCGGCGATGGATCGTCGTTCGGGCTGGAGCTCGACTACGTCCACGAGCAGGTCCCGCTCGGTACCGGCGGCGCGATCCGCAACGCGGCAGCCGGCCTGAGCAGCGGCCCCGAGGATCCGGTCGTGGTGCTCAACGGCGACGTGCTCTCCGGTCACGACCTGGCCGCGCAGGTCGCAGTGCACGAGAAGGCCGGCGCCGCGGTCACGCTGCACCTGGTGGAGGTCAGCGATCCGTCCAGGTTCGGCTGCGTGCCGACCGACTCCGGCGGGCGGGTGACGGCGTTCCTGGAGAAGACGCCGCATCCGGTGACCAACCGGATCAACGCCGGGTGCTATGTCTTCAGGCGGCGCGTGATCGACTCGATACCGGCTGGCCGCCCGGTCTCGGTCGAGCGGGAGACCTTTCCGCAGCTGATCAGCTCGGGGGAGGTCGTTATGGGTCACGTCGACACCGCGTACTGGCTCGACGTGGGGACCCCGGAGACTTTCGTGCAGGGCTCGTGCGATCTGGTGCTGGGGAAGCTGGCCTCGCCGGCGCTGCCCGGCCCGACCGGCGATTCGCTGGTGCTGGCCGGGACAGTCGTGGAGCCGGGAGCCAAGCTGTCCGGCGGCACGGCTGTCGGCTCCGGCTGCCGGATCGGCGCGGGCGCGGAGGTCGCGGGCAGCGTCCTGTTCGACAAGGTGACGGTCGGCGCCGGCGCAGTGGTGAGCTCCAGCGTGCTGGGCAGCGGAGTGACCATCGGCCCGGGCGCCATCCTCGACGGCGTCGTGATCGGCGACGGGGCCGCCGTGGCCGAGGGCAACGAGCTAAGGTACGGGCTTCGGGTCTGGCCGGGCGTTGATCTGGGCCCGACCGCGATCCGGTTCTCCACCGACGCGTGAGGCCGGCGCCATCGTGTCGGCTGGACCGCAGGCAGGCCACCCCAGGTCGGCCGCCGCGCAGCTGGCCCGGGAATCCCGGGAATGGAGCCCGCCGTATCCCGTTGACGTGCGGCTCGTCCTGTCCGTGCACTGTCGCGGGTCGCGCGATCCCGCGTACCGCACCGACGCCTCAGGCGCCGTGTGGCGGACGGTCCTGACGCCGGACGGCCCCGGCACGTTGCGGGTGGCCGCCCGGCCGGCCGCTCTGCTGACCCGCCCGTCGGCTCTGGTGGCCGGCCCGTCGGCTCCGCCGGCTCCGGCGGCAGGGCCGGCTCCGGCGGCACGGCCGGCTCGGGCGGCACGGTCGGCTCGGGCGGCAGGGCCGGCTCCGGCGGCACGGCCGGCGGCGGACGGGGGCACTCAGGTCACCGCGGCGGCGTGGGGACCAGGCGCGGCCTGGCTGCTGGAGATGCTGCCTTCCCTGCTCGGCGAGACCGACGATCAGGCCGGCTTTGCTCCGGTGCACCCGCTGCTGCGGGAGATGGCCGGCCGGCATCCCGGCGCCCGGGTCGGCCGATCCGGGCGCGTGCTCGAGGCGCTGGTCCCGGCGATACTGGAGCAGAAGGTGGTGGGAGCGGAGGCCCGCCGCGCCTGGCAATACCTGCTGCGCCGGTTCGGCCAGCCTGCCCCCGGCCCGGCCCCGGCCGGCATGCGGGTCTTCCCGGACGCGCGGGCCTGGGCGCAGATCCCGTCCTGGGAATGGCACCGGGCTGGCGTCGAGCCGAGGCGGGCTGCCGCGATCGCGGGAGCGGCGCGCGCGGCGGCCCGCCTGGAGGAGATCCTCACGATGGCAGCCGACGACGCCGACCGCAGGCTGAGATCGCTGCCGGGCGTCGGGCCGTGGACCTCGGCCGAGGTCAGGCAGCGCGCCTGCGGCGACGCGGACGCGGTGTCGGTCGGCGACTACAACCTGCCCGCCGCCGTCGGCTGGGCACTGGCCGGCCGGATCGTCGATGACGCCGGCATGCTGGACCTGCTGGCCCCGTATGCCGGGCACCGGTACCGGGCGACCAGGCTGGTGGAGCTGAGCGGGGTGCGGCCGCCGCGCCGCGGGCCCCGCCTAGCTGTCCGGGAGTACCGCACGTTTTAGGCCGAGGTCATCCTGCTCGGCCACCGGGTTCGGAACTTCGTGCGGAAAGTGCTGCGATAGCAGCATTTTCCGCACGCGCTTCATAACGCCTTAACGCGCCGCAGCGCGGGGGGCGGTCCGTGATCATGAAACCGGGCCTCGTGATGGTTACGAAGGCGGGGCAGCCACCACGTGTCAGCACCCAAGCCGGTCCAGGACGGCCGGACCGCCCGACTTAGGCTGGCCCAATGAGCGTTAACGGCTCCACCCCGCGCCCCCGCCCGCAGCGGTCGCCAACTCCCGCCACCGAGCCCCCGCCATCTGACAGCGCGCTGCGCCGCGCCCTGGCCCGGGCCAGGGACGGCAAGACCCTGGACCAGGGCGAGGCAGCCACGCTGCTGCACGCCCGCGGCGACCAGCTCACCGGGCTGCTCGGCTACGCCTCGCGGACCAGGGACGCCGGGCTGGAGCGCGCGGGCCGGGCCGGGATCATCACCTATTCCCGGAAGGTCTTCATCCCGCTGACCCGGCTGTGCCGGGACCGGTGCGGCTACTGCACGTTCGCCACCGTCCCCGGAAGGCTCGCCCACCCCTACCTGTCGCCGGACGAGGTCATCGAGATCGCCGCCCAGGGAGCGGCGCTCGGCTGCAAGGAGGCGCTGTTCACGCTCGGCGACCGCCCCGAGGACCGGTGGCACCAGGCCAGGGAGTGGCTCGACTTCCGCGGCTACGACGGCACCCTGTCCTACGTCCGGGCGATGGCGATCGCCGTGCTCGAGGAGACCGGCCTGCTGCCGCACCTCAACCCGGGCGTCTTGACCTGGCAGGACTTCCAGCGGCTGAAGCCGGTCGCGCCGTCGATGGGCATGATGCTGGAGACGACCTCAAAGAGGCTCTTCACCGAGCGTTCAGGCCCGCATTTCGGCAGCCCGGACAAGGATCCGGCGGTGCGGCTGCGGGTGCTGGAGGACGCCGGCCGCAGCAACGTCCCGTTCACGACCGGCATCCTGATCGGCATCGGCGAGACCCTGGCCGAGCGCGCGGACTCGATCTTCGCGATCCGCCGGGTGGCCCGCGAGTACGGCGGCATCCAGGAAGTCATCGTGCAGAACTTCCGGGCCAAGCCGGACACCAGGATGCGCGGCGTGCCCGATGCCGAGCTGGACGACCTGGCCGCAACGATCGCCGTGACCAGGCTGGTCCTCGGCCCGGGCGCCAGGATCCAGGCCCCGCCGAACCTGATCGGCGACCAGTACCGGATGATCCTGGCCGCCGGCATCGATGACTGGGGCGGGGTCTCGCCGCTGACCCCGGACCACGTGAACCCGGAACGCCCCTGGCCCCAGATCGACGACCTGGCGGAGCGCACCGCCGCCGAGGGCTTCGAGCTCCGGGAGCGGCTGACCATCTATCCCGGCTACATCCGCGAGCCGTGGCTGGATCCCCGGCTCGGCCCGCACGTCGCGGCCCTGGCCGACCCCGCAACCGGGCTGGCCCGCGCGGACGCCATGCCGCGCGGACTGGGCTGGCAGGAGCCGGACGGAGGCTGGGGCGAGGCCGGTGGCCGCACCGACCTGCACATCACGATCGACACCGTCGGACGGACGAGGGACCGCAGGGAAGATTTCGCCGAGGTGTACGGCGACTGGGCGGAGGTCGGGTCTCGGATCGAGCCGGCCGCCAGGCCCGCAGTAACGGCGGGCACAGTAACGGCGGGCACAGGAACGGCGGGCGCGGCACCGGCTGGCACTGTGTCCGCAACCACGGGTCCGCGGCGGGCCCGTTCCGAGGTGCTCGCCGCGCTCCGCCGGGCCGAGCGCGACCCCGCAGGGCTCTCCGACGCCGAGGCCCTGGCGCTGCTCGACGCCGACGGCCCGGAGCTTGAGGCACTCGCTGGGCTGGCCGACGCGCTGCGCCGCGACGCAGTCGGCGACGACGTGACCTACGTCGTGGACCGCAACATCAACTTCACCAACGTCTGCTACACGGGCTGCCGGTTCTGCGCCTTTGCCCAGAGACGCAGCGACGCCGACGCCTACACGCTGTCGGTCGCGCAGGTCGGGGACCGCGCCGAGGAGGCCTGGCAGGCCGGGGCCACCGAGGTGTGCATGCAGGGCGGCATTCACCCCGACCTGCCCGGCACCGCGTACTTCGACCTGGCCGCCGAGGTGAAACGGCGCTGCCCGGGGATGCACGTGCACGCGTTCTCGCCGATGGAGGTGATGAACGGGGCGTCGCGCACCGGCCTGCCGGTCCGGGAGTGGCTGACGGCGGCCCGCGAGGCGGGCGTGGACTCGCTGCCGGGGACGGCGGCCGAGATCCTGGACGACGACGTCCGCTGGGTGCTCACGAAAGGCAAGCTGCCGGCCTCGGCCTGGATCGAGGTGATCACCACCGCGCACCAACTCGGCATCCCGACCTCGGCGACGATGATGTACGGGCACGTCGACACGCCGGCGCACTGGGTCGGCCACCTGCGGGTGATCCGCCGGATCCAGGAGCAGACCGGAGGCTTCACCGAGTTCGTGCTGCTGCCGTTCGTGCACGCCAGCTCGCCGATCTACCTGGCCGGGCTGGCCCGCCCGGGCCCCACGCTGCGGGAGAACCGGGTGGTGCACGCGGTGTCCCGGCTGCTGCTGCACGGCGCGATCAGCAACATCCAGTGCTCCTGGGTCAAGCTCGGCGACGAGGCCTGCCGGGTGATGCTCAGCGGCGGAGTCAACGACCTGGGCGGCACGCTTATGGAGGAGACCATCAGCCGGATGGCCGGCTCGCAGAACGGCTCCTTCAAGACCATCAGCCAGCTCACCGCGATGGTCGCCCCGACCGGACGGCCGATGCGGCAGCGGACCACGACCTACGCCAGCCCGACGGCGGAACGGATAGCCGCCGCCGCTGCCAGCGACGGAGTCTGTGCCTCCGTCCGGGGCGCGAGGTCCTCGCTCCCGCTCGTCGGGGCTTAGGATGGCGGACTGTGCCAGGAGCAGACCCCGGACAACCATCCATAACGCGGGTATCGCCGGCCTCGTCTGACCCGCTCGCGCCGTCGGGCGCGACGACGTCTCAGGGCTTGTCGGGCTCGCGCATGTGGGCCGCGAGCAGTCGGCGGAAGCTCACCGGCTGGGGACGCACCAACCCCAGCGTGGCGGAGGTGGCCGAGCCCGCCGACCCGGCCGAGCTGGCCGCGCTGCTGGCCGACGTGACGCCGCGGGGCGTGATCGCGCGCGGGCTCGGCCGCAGCTACAACAACGCCGCGCAGAACGGCGGCGGGCGGGTCCTCACGACCGCCCGGATGAACCGGATCACCGAGTTCGATACCGAGAACGGCCTGGTGACCTGCGAGGCCGGGGTGAGCCTGGAGCAGCTGATGACGGCCGCGCTGCCGCGGGGATGGTTCGTCCCGGTCTCGCCGGGGACCCGCCAGGTGACGGTCGGCGGAGCGATCGCCGCCGACGTGCACGGCAAGAACCATCATGTAGCCGGCAGCTTCGCCCGGCACGTGCCGTCCTTCGACCTGCTGCTCGCCGACGGCCAGCTGCGCCAGGTCACCCCCGGCCCCGAGCCCGAGCTGTTCTGGGCCACGGCCGGGGGCATGGGGCTGACCGGCATCATCACGGCGGCCTCGGTCCGGCTGGCGAGGGTGGAGACGTCACGGGTCCGGGTGGACACGGTCCGTACGCCGGACATCGACGAGACCATGGCGTACCTGTCGCAGACCGATGACTCCTACAGCTACACGGTGGCGTGGTCGGACTGCCTGGCCCGGGGCCGGAACCTGGGCCGGTCGGTCATCACCAGCGGCGACTTCGCCGCGCTCAGCGAGCTGCCGCCGAAAGACCGGCGCGACCCGCTCAGGTTCCGGCCCGCGTCCCTGGTCAGTGCCCCGCCGGTCTTCCCGAGCGGGCTGGTGAACTCCCGCACCGTCGGCCTGATGAACGAGGCCTGGTACCGCAAGGCCCCGCGGCGCAGGACCGGCGAGCTGCAGACCATCGGCGCGTTCTTCCATCCGCTGGACGGGATCAGGAACTGGAACCGCGTCTACGGCCCGGCCGGCTTCCTGCAGTACCAGTTCGTCGTGCCGTTCGGCTGTGAGGACATCGTGCGCCGGGCGTTCGAGAAGATCTCCGCGGCGCGCGCGCCGTCGTTCGTGACCGTGCTCAAGCGCATGGGCGACGGCGACCCCGGGCTGCTGTCGTTTCCCATGCCGGGCTGGACGCTGGCCCTGGACTTCCCGGCCCGCACTCCCGGGCTGGCTGGCCTGCTCGGCTGGCTGGACGAGGCCGTGCTGGACGCGGGCGGCCGGGTCTACCTGGCGAAGGACGCCCGGGTGCCGCCTGCGGTGCTCGCCAGGATGTACCCGCGGCTGGACGAGTTCCGCAAGCTGCGCGCCGAGGTTGATCCCCGCGGAATCTTCGCCTCCGACCTGTCCCGCAGGCTGTCGTTGTAGCGGCCCGCCGGCCTTTGTGGTCGGCACCGGCTGTGCCCACAACCTCCATTGACCACGTTTCCGCGGGGGACTCCCGCAAAACGGACATGCCGGGCGCACGGGGCCCGTGAGCCGGCCGGCCGATGACGACCAGGGCGATGAATGCGAGATTGGTGTGGTCGGGTGTGCACCAGATCCACATTCATCGGTCCGGCGCGGAGCGGGCCCGGGCCTGGCCGGGCCCACCAGTCACATCGTTATCAGGAACCTCTCCGGATGACGGCGCCCATCGGCTCCCAGCCTGGCGGCAGCCCGAGCGAGTCCGCGGCGACCTGCGGGCAGAACAGGGTGCTGGACACCCAGCACGAGCCGAGTCCCTCTACCGCGAGCGCGACCAGCAGGTTCTGCACGGCGGCGCCGATCGCGACCACGAACATGGTGCGCTCGGCGGCCGAGCGGCGCTGGTCCGGATATTCGTGCGCCGCCTCGGCGACCAGGCACGGCACGATGATCAGCGGGGCCCGGCGCAGCGGTTCGCCGCGCCGGACCCGGCGCGCGATCTGCTCCTCGGTGAAGCCGTCCCCGCGCAGGTCGGCGGTCCACGCGGCCAGCATGCCGTCGAGCAGCGCGGTCCTGGCCCGCTGCGATGCGCAGAGCGCGAACCGCCACGGCTCGCTGTGGTGCGGCGCGGGCGCGGTCACCGCGGCCGCGATCGCGCGGCGGACCGCCGCCGCATCGACCGGCTCGGCGCTGAACTCGCGGACCGTCCGGCGCTCGTACAGCACGTCGGCGGCGCCCAGGCGGAACATGTCCTCCGCGGCAGGCCGGATCAGCGCCGCCGCGCCCGGGCCGTCGGACCCGGTCGCCAGCTCGGCCAGGCCCCGCACGATCGCGACGGGTGTCCCCGTGGTCTTCCCCTTGACCAGGTCACCCGCGGCGGCGATCTCATCGGCGACGGCCGCGAGCGTCACCTCGAGCGTGTTCCCGAACGCGTCGGCCTGGCCGCGGTGGTCGCGCAGCGGCGCGAGGCCGGCGGCCCCGATCGCGGCGTCGGTCTGCCCGGTGCGCCACGGCCGGCCCATGGTGTCCGTGATGACCACCCCGACGCTGACCCCGCGCCGCTCGCCCAGCGCCTTGCGCAGCCGGCGAGCCGAGCCATCCGGGTCCTCGGGCAGCAGCACCACCGTGCCCGGCGCGGTATTGGAGTTGTCCACCCCGGCGGCCGCGAGCACCAGGCCGTGCCTGGTCTCGACGATCCTGGTCTGGCCGCGTCGGGCCACCACCCGGACCGCCTCGCCGTCGATGGCGCGCTCGCGGTCCGCGCGGATCACGCGCCCTTCGGCCTTGCTGACGATCTTCGACGTGACGACCACGATGTCGCCGTCGCGCAGGTCGGGAGCCGCGTCGGAGATCAGCAGCGCGAGGTCGGCGCCTGCCGTGATCTCCGGCAGCCCGGGCACGCCGGTGACCGTGAGCTGGCTCATGTGTCCCCCGCTCGCTTGCGGGGCATCTCGCGCCCCTCCGGCTCAGTGTCCCCCGTTCGCCTTCGGGTCGCCAGAAGGCGCCGCCTCGGCACGGCGATCATCGCGCGAGCTCCGCGGCCAGCGACAGGGCCGCGCGCGCGATCTCGGCCGACGCGGCCAGGTCGGTCATGAAGAGCGGGAGCGCCCTGACCGCGATCCCGGCGAGCGCGGGATCGTCGACTGCTGCCTTGTCCTGCTCGTCGACCAGCCAGCCGTCGAGCAGGTCGGCCCCGTAGTGCGCGGCGACCGCGGCGGCCGTCGTCTCGACGCCGATCGCGGCCAGGCACGCGTCGGCCATGCCCCGCACCGGCGCGCCGCCGATGATGGGCGAGACTCCGACGACGGTCTTGGCGCGTATCGCCGGGGCGATACCGGGAACCGCGAGGATGGCGCCGACGCTGACCACCGGGTTGGACGGCGGAAGCAGGACCCAGTCCGCGGCCGCGATCGCCTCGAGCACCCCCGGCGCCGGCCTGGCTGCCTCTGCCCCGGTGAACGTGATCTCGGCGGCCGGGACCGCGGCGTGCATCCTGACCCACCATTCCTGGAAATGAACGGTTCTTCCCCCGCTGTCCCCGCCGGCTTTTCCGCCGCTGTCCCCGCCGCCGCCCGCGACCGTCGTCACGTGGGTCTCGACCCGGTCGTCGGTCATCGGCAGCAGGGTGATGCCCGGCAGCCAGCGCTCGCACAGCGCCCTGGTGACCTCGGAGAGGGGGGAGCCGGACTGCAGCATGCTGGTCCGCGCGATGTGCGTGGCGAAGTCACGGTCGCCGAGGCCGAACCAGCCGGGGCCGGCGCCGTAGGCGGTGAGCTCGTGCAGGACGGTGAAGCTCTCGTCGGCGCGCGTGTACATGACGGTGTCCAGGTCGGGGCTCACGTGCAGGCCGAACAGGCTGATGTCGTCGCCGGTGTTGCCGATGACCGTGATCTCGGCATCTGGCGCCGCGGACTTCAGGCCGCGCAGGAAGCGGGCGCCGCCTACGCCGCCCGCGAGAACGGTGATGCGCATGTCGGAAGTCTCCCAACTGGCTCGGCGGAGCATCTCGTGAGCCCCCCGGGAACGCGCCCGCCGCCCGCCGGGGCCGCCGATCGGGTGGCGACCGCCCGGAACGCGCCCGGCCTCCAGCGGAGGCGCGGCCCGCCCCTGCCGTCCGGAGGGGCGCCGATGTCATGGATCAGCGGTAATGCCATGGCTGTCATGGTTTAGGCGGCTGTACGGGGCTAAGATCGCGCCAGGCCCGCGTGAGGGGAAGGGGCGGCATGGACAGCGAGGACTTCCGCAGGGCCCGCGATCTCGCCGCGTGGATCCTGCTTGCCGCCACGGTTGCCTTCGTCGTCATTGGCGCCTGGGAGCTCCTCGGCCTGCCCCGGGCGCCATTCCCCGGGTCTTAGTTCAGGCTGCGGAGCGACTCCGCCGTCGGCTACCTGACCACGTTCGAGGTCACCGCGCTGCCGGTCGCCGCGGTGCTGCTCGTCACGTTCGTCGGCCGCCCGGCCGCCACGGCCGCGCAGCTCACCCGGGCCGCCGTGGTCGTGCAGGCCGTCGCCCTGGGCCTCGGCCTCATCGCCTGGGCGGTCTCACTGGGCGGTGACGGCCTGGGCAGCGGGTGGTATTCCCTCTCCCGCGCGGCCGAACTCGCCGTCGCGGCGGCCGGCCTCATCTTCACCGCCGCGGTCCTCCGGTCGCGGGTCTCGCGCTGAGTTCTTAGACCGGCGGGACGACCCGACGGACCCCCAGCGGGCCATCCGCCCGGGCCGACCAGGGCCGGCCGTCGCGGCTGGCACAAAATCGGCACGGATATTCCCGTCATCACGGTCAAGCGGGTGGCCATTATCACCAATTCCCCTTGACGCGAAGCAAGACACGCGGGTGTAATTTCAACTGTGTAATTCTCGTGCCCGCGGGGACTGGTGCGAGCCGACGGGGTTAACGGGAGGGGGCTGGAGGTGCGCTGTGACTGAGGTCATCGTCTCGCTGGTGCACGACGGGTTCGGCATCGACGCTGACGATGCCGGAGAGCTGGACTGGCAGGACCGCGCGCTCTGCGCGCAGACCGATCCGGAGGCGTTCTTCCCGGAGAAGGGAGGCTCGACCCGGGAGGCGAAGAAAGTCTGCCGCAGCTGCGAGGTGCGGGCCGAGTGCCTGGAGTACGCGCTAGAACACGACGAGCGCTTCGGCATCTGGGGCGGGCTGTCGGAGCGCGAGCGCAGGCGGCTCAAGCGGCAGGCCGTGTAGGCCGTCCGGGCGAGCCAGCCGGTGCGTCAGCACCCGATGCCGCGCGGCGCGGGCCCTGGTGGGACCCGGCCCAAGCATCGCATCTGGCCGTCTTGACACTCCCCCTTCGCGTATTGTTCACGGCGTACCACCGCCCTGCATGCCCGGATTACGAGGCCCTCCCGTTGGCTGCAGGTGGCCCTCCGAAGAGCAAGCGGACCCCACGTGCCACCGAACGATACTTACCCGCAGCACGTCGTCACGGCGGTGATCGTCGCGCATGACGGCGCCACGTGGCTGCCGCGCGTCATCCAGTCGCTGCTGGACCAGACCAGGCCGGTGCAGCGCGTCGTCGCCGTGGATACCGGCAGCAGGGACCGCAGCGGCTCAGTACTGGCCGGCCTGCTTGGCCAGTCGGTCGTGTTCGGCATGGACCGGGGCACGGGCTACAGCGTGGCGGTCACCCGCGCGCTGCAGCACCGCGCGGCGAACGTGAACGTTCCCGGCGCGGCGGGCCTGCCGGGCGGGGAGCGAGTGGAGTGGTTGTGGATGCTGCACGACGACTCCGAGCCCGCGCCCGACGCGCTGGAGCAGTTGCTGCGCGGGGCAGCTGAGACCCGGTCCGCCGCAGTGCTCGGTCCCAAGGTCAAGGACTGGGCCGACCGTCAGGTGATCCTCGAGGCCGGGATCACGATCGATACCGTGGGCCGCCGGAGCACCGGCATCGAGCCGCGCGAGGTGGACCAGGGCCAGCACGACGGGGATCGCGATTCGCTGGCCGTGGGCAGCGCGGGCATGCTGGTGCGCCGCGACGTCTGGGACTCTGTCGGCGGCTTCGACACCGGCATGGCGCTGTTCCGGGAAGATGTCGACTTCTGCTGGCGAGTGCACGCGGCGGGTTACCGGGTACGGGTGATCACCGACGCCGTCGTGTACCACGTGGAGGCGTCCGCCCGGCGGCGGCGGCCGATATCGGTCGCCCGGCGCCCCAGGCAGCTCGACCGGCGCAACGCCATGCTGACCCTGGCCGGGAACCTCCCGGCGGCGCCGATGCTCGCCTCGGCCGTGGGTAACGTGACCGTCTCCGTCCTGCGGGCGCTGTTCTTCCTGGTCGCCAAGCGGCTGTCCGCCGCACTCGACGAGCTGGCCGCCCTCGGCGCCGTGCTCGGCCATCCCTTCCGGCTGCTGGCGCGGCGGCGAGCCAGGGCGCGAGGCAGGCGGACGGCTTACGGGCGGCTGCGTCGGGACCTGCCATCCGGCCAGTCGCTGCGGAAGATCGCGGAGTTCGCCGCAGCGGCGCTGTCCAAGTCCGCCCAGGTCGACACCGCGGGCTCGCATCACGCGACCGACGATCCCGAGGAGGCCGATTTCCTGCTGACCGACACCGGGCTGGCCCAGCGCGTTCTGACCAACCCCGGTGTGCTGCTGTTCCTCGGCCTGACTGTGGTGTCTCTGGTCGCCGAGCGCTCGCTGCTCGGATCAGGCCCGCTGGGCGGCGGCGCTCTCGTTCCCGCATGGGGCGGCGCAGGCGGCCTGTGGAGCGAGTACCTACAGGGATACCACCCGGTGGGAATCGGCTCCAGCAGCAGCGCGCCTCCGTACCTGGCCCTGATCGCTGCCCTCGCCACTCTGCTCGGCGGCAAGCCGTGGCTCGCCATAGACCTGATCCTGCTCGGCTGCGTGCCGCTGGCGGGTGTCTCCGCGTTCCTGGCCGTGCGGCGGGTGACGCGTTCGGCGCCGGTCCGGGTCTGGGCCGCCGCCTCGTATGCACTGCTGCCGGTCGCCATGGGCACGATCGCCGCGGGCCGGATCGGCACCGCGGTAGTCTTCGTCCTGCTCCCGGCGATTGCCCTGCTGGCCGGGCAGATGCTGACCCAGTCGGCCAGGCGGGCGCGACGGGCGGCCTGGGCCGCCGGGCTGACCGTCACGCTGGCCTCTGCGTTCGTGCCGCTGGTCTGGGCCGTGGCGCTGGTCGCGGCCCTCGCCCTGCTCGCGGCCCGGCCCGCCATGTGGCGCAATGTGGGCATCGTCGCGGTCGTACCGCCGCTGCTGCTCCTGCCGTGGACGCTTCAGGTGGCCGCGAATCCGTCGACGCTGCTGCTCGAGGCGGGCCTGCAGCAGCCAGGCCTGGCCAGTCATGACCTGCCCGCCCGGTCGCTGATGCTGCTCAGCCCCGGCGGCCCCGGCCTGCCGCCGGTGTGGGTGACGGCCGGGATCGCCGTGGCCGCCATCGTGGCCCTGCTGCTGAGCCGGAGGCGGGCGCTCATGATGGCCGGCTGGGGCATCGCCCTGGCTGGCCTGGTGATAGCGATCGCCGTGAGCCGGGCCGTGATCACGCCAGCCGACGGCGGCTCGGCCGTGTCGGCCTGGCCCGGAGTGGCGCTGCTCATCGCCGCGGTGGGGCTGCTCCTGGCAGGCGTGACCGCCGGCGAGGCGCTTTCCCGGCAGGTGACTGGCAGCGTGCGCCAGGCCGGCGGGGCCGGCCAGGCCGGTAGTGGCCGGGCCCGTGGTGGCCAGGCCCGTGGTAGCAAGAACAGCACGGCCAGCCGGCGCGGACCTCGTCCGCTGCGCAGCGTCGGGGTCGTGATCCTGGCCGGCGTGGCCTGCTCGGCGCCGGCTCTCGCCGCCGCAACGTGGGTGGTCAGCGGTGTTCGCGGCCCCGTCGCCCCGTCATCGGGCCCGGTCGTGCCCGCGGTGGTCTCGGCTTCTTCGGGCACCGGCCTGGAGCTGAGGACGCTCGTGCTGCGCCAGGACGGTGGGCAGGTGAGCTACTCGCTGCAGCGCGGAGCCAGCCCGTCGCTCGGTGATCCGGACCTGGCGCCGGTGCCATCCGCGCAGCGGGCGCTGAGCACTGCGGTCGCGGCCCTGGTCGCCCCCAACGGTGGCGAGGCGGTAGACCAGGGTCAGCTGCTCGCGCAGTTCGACATCGGCTTCGTGCTCCTGCCTGCCCCGGTGGACCAGGGCCTGGCGCGGCTGCTTGACGGCGTCGGCGGCCTCCGGTCGATCAGCGCGACCCCGGCTTTTTACCTGTGGCGTGACAACGAGCTGTCGGCCCGGGTTCGCGTAGTGGAGCCGAGCGGGGCGGTGGTCGCCGTGCCCTCCGGGCCGACCGGCGTCTCGGGCGCGCAGGCGCCTGCGGCGGGCGGAACGATTGAGCTCGCCGAGCCGGCCGGAGGCTGGAACGCCACGCTGAACGGGAAGCCGCTGACGCCGGTGGCCTCGCCTGCGGGCAGCTGGGCCCAGGCCTTCCAGCTGCCCGCGGGCGGCGGCGTACTCGACATCGGCCACCCGCAGACCGGCCGCGATCTGATCCTGGTCCTTGAGTTGCTGGCGCTGGCCGCCGTGGCCGTGCTGGCCCTGCCCGGCTCCAGGGCCTCCGCCGGGGAAGCCGCGCCGGCCGCGGCCGGCGCCCGGGCGGCCGACGGCTTCCGGGGCGCGGCCGGCAGCCGGGCTGCGGTTGGCACGCGGGCCGCAGCCGGTTCCGGGGACGTTGACGGCTTCCGGGCCGCGGCTGGTCCCCCGCCCCGCGAGGCTGCCGACGCCGATGACGCCGGCCTGCCGGGCGGGCGCCGGGCTCGCGGCCGGGCGGGCCGGGCCGCCCAGGCCAGCCGGGCATCGCGCGGGCAGCGGCGGGAGCGGGCCGCCGCGCCAGGCCCGCGCCGCGGCCGCCGCGCGGTCCCCCGGGAGCTTGCCCCGGACGAGCTTGGCGCGGGCCCGCCCGCCCGCCGGTCGCCGGCGGGCACGTTCCCGGCGGGCGGTCCGTCGGGTCCGCATGCGGCATGGCCTGCGGGTCAGCCGGGTCAGCCGGGTCAGCCGGGGAGCGGTGCGTCGGGTCCGCACGCCGAATGGCCCGCAGGTCAGCCCGGCGGCCCGTCAGGTCCGGGCGCAGCCTGGCCGGAAGAGCATCCGGCGGGCGGGCCGCCGGATCCGCGTTCCGGATGGCCGTCCGATGAGCTGGCGGGCCCGGTCGGCACTCCCCGGAGCCCGTCGGGGAGCTGGCCTCCGCCCGATGAGAACGAGCTGTGGCCGTCCGGCCAGCCGGGAGGCTGGCCCGCGCCAAAGCAGTCATCCGGCTGGCCGAGCGGGCGCAGCGACATGCTCGACCCGCTGCCGCCCGCCGGCGGCCGCCACGGTCGGCGCGCGCCGGGGGATGACGAGGCTCCCGACCCGCGGTGGCCGATCCCGGAACATGATGCCGGGGGCGATGCCTGGTGAGGCAGATCCTCGCGAGGCCTGGCCAGCGTCAGTCATCCTGCTGCCCTGGCGAGCCCGCGGACCCCCGCCCCGGCCCGGTCCGCCGTGTCCGCCGCCGTCCGGGCCTGCCCAGCGCCGGGCTCGGACGGTGCCACCGCAGCCGGGGTCGCGCTGGCCGCAGCCTCGGCGGGCCCCGGCGTGGCCAAGATTGCCCGCCTGTCCCCCGCGGGCTCCGCCGCGACGCCGGCCCCCTTGCACGTACTCACCCAGCCTGGCCAGCTGGCGCTGGTGAGCGTGCCCAAGGCTCCCGTTCTGGCTCGTGGACTGACTCGCGCTCCCGCTGCGGCGCCCGGCTCTCCCGTGCCGACCGGCCCGGCGCGAGGGGGCGTGATGATCCAGGCCAGCGGGTCCATGGCCCAGGGGCTCGAGGCCGAGCAGACCACGTCCGGAGGGATGGCGACCGCGCAGTGCCAGGGCCCGGGCACCGATTTCTGGTTTGTCGGCCCTGGGCAGAAATCGGTGGCCGATATCCAGCTCTACCTGATGAATACCGACAGCCAGGCCGCTGACGCGACGGTCCAGATCCTCACCGACAGCGGCCCGGTGCTGGGCAGCGCGGACGCCGGGATCGGAGTCCCGCCGCACGGCCTCGTCGTCCAGTCCCTGGCCAAGCTGCTACACGGGTCACGGGCGATAGCGCTGAACGTGAGCACGAGCGTGGGACAGGTGGCCGCCTCCGTTCTCGAGACCTCCAGCGGCGGCGAGCCGGGCGCGTGGCTGCCTGTCGCTCAGGCGCCAGCGACGAGCCAGGTGCTGCCGGGCCTGCCCGGGGCGCCGGGAGAGCGCGAGCTCTACATCGCGGTGCCCGGCGGGGACAATGCCCAGGTCAAGGTCACCGCGGTGACCGTGAGGGGCTCATACCAGCCGACCGGCGGGAGCGGGATCGACCTTCCGGGCGGGTCGGCGGCGATCCGGATCTCATCCAACGTGCCTGTGACCGCCTCTATGACGGCGACCGGCGGGTCGGCCGGAGCGCCTGGAGTGTTCACCGCCGCCACCGCCCCGCTGCAGGAGCAGGGCGTGATCGCCGGCAACCCGAACGGCTCGGGCGGCTCCTCCGTCCTGGTCCTGTCGGCCCCCCAGGGCGCGGCCCAGGTCCGCGTCGCGGAGCTGCCCACGGCCACCGGCCCGGGCGGCGCCGCCCCCCGCGTGGTGCGGCTGGCCGCCGGGCACACCGTGGTCGTCACGCTCCCCCCGCCGCGTGTCGCCGGGCGGCAATACGCGTTCGCGGTCGTAGTCACGCCGCTGCCGGGCTCGGGGCCGGTCTATGCCGGGCGCGTGACCAGCGTGGGCGGCGCGGTGCGGTCCATCCTCCCCGTGGCCAGCTCCCTGACCTGGGTTCCGCTTCCGGCGGTGCGCAGCTCGCTGTCCACGGCTCTTCCCTGAGGCTGTTCCCCCGGCCACGGCCCTGGCCGACCACGGGGCTGCCTGACACGCGCAGGCGCTCAGTACTGGCCGGGGGTAAGGGCGACCGCGGGGCCCGCCTAGTCCTCGTCGGGGTAGCTCGGGTCGACCGAATGCGGGTCCACGCCGAGCAGCCGCGCGAACTCCTCGACGACCACGTCAAGCACCAGATCGCTCAGCTCCTCCTCATCGTCGGCGCGGGCCATAAGCGGACGCCGGTAGAGCACGATGCGAGCCGGCCTGGCCGGCCGCCGCGGATCACCAGCACCGGCCGAGCCCGGGTCGAGGCGGGCCAGCGGCACGGGCTCCGGGTCGTCGTCGGGAGGGTCGGCGGCCGGGATCTCCTCGACAGCGAACTCGACGCTGGCGAGCTCGGCCTCCCAGCGCGGCTCCAGCTGCGCGACGGCCTCGAGCACCAGGTCGTCGAAGCGCTGAGCGCGGCTTCGGTAAAGCGGCACCTCCGGCGGGGTGAGCGTGCCGCGCAGGCCCCGGCCGTGGAAGTCTCGCCGCCTGATCCGCGCCGCCCGCGGGCCGCGGGGGGCCCGGCCACCGCCGTCATCCACAGTCACCGAGCGTATCCGGACAAGCGAGGCCCGGGACAGGCGTACCGGAGACACGATCGCGCAGAGTGCCCCGGGTGATGGCGTTACTGCCCGCAGATCGATACCGTCAGCCGTTGTGAGCGATGTATGCGAGCCTGCCTGTCGCAGGACGCGCTCGCCCGCCCTGAGCGCGCTCGTGAGGGGGGCCCGTTGACTCCTCGTCGCTGCAGTCGGCCCGCGTGCCAGCGGGCCGCGGTGCACACGCTCACCTACGTCTACCGCGACTCCACGGCGGTCCTCGGCCCGCTTGCCGCCTACGTTGAGCCGCACTGCTACGACCTTTGCGCCGCGCACTCCGATCGGATGACGGTGCCGAGGGGCTGGGAGGTGGTCCGCCTTCCGGACGGCCCCGCCGAGGAGGAGGAGGACGATCTGGAGGCGCTCGCCAACGCGGTCATGGAGGCGACGACGCCGCGCGCGGCTGGTGAGCCGGTCGGGCAGGGCGTAGAGGTCGGGCGGCGGGGCCATCTGAGGGTCCTGCGCTCCTCGCCGCGGGATGCCGGGCGGCTGAGCTAGCCCCCCTTCAACCCTCATGAGCGAGCCGGAGGGCCTGAGGCGCCCCGTAGGCGGGCGGGAGACACCAGGGCGCGCCCGGTAAGCTCAGTGTCCTTGTATCGCGGCCGGGCGCCCCGCGACCTGGACAGGCGCGGAAGGCGGGAGGGAGGCAGCCGAGTTGGCCGAGTACGCGAAGATCTTCAAGGCATACGACATCCGCGGAACGGTGCCCGACGAGCTCGATGAGAGCGTGGCCGAGGCCGTCGGCGCCGCGTTCGTGCGGCTGACCGGCGCGTCCTCCGTGGTGACCGTGCACGACATGCGCACCTCTTCGGCGCCGCTCGCCGAGGCGTTCGGGCACGGGGCGGCGACTCAGGGGGCCGACGTGGTGTCGGGCGGGCTGGGTTCGACCGACATGCTCTACTACGCTAGCGGCAGCCTCGGCATCCCGGGTGCGATGATCACCGCCAGTCACAATCCGGCCAAGTACAACGGGATCAAGCTCTGCCGGGAGGGGGCGCGGCCGGTCGGCTCGGCTACCGGGCTCGCGGAACTGCGCACGATGGCCGAGAGCGGCATCCCCGGTGCCCAGGGCGCGCCGGAAAGCGTCGTGGCAGGGACCATCACCGCGCGTGACCTGCTGTCCGGGTACGCGGCCCTGCTCAAGACCCTGGTGGACCTGTCCGGCATCCGCCCGCTGAAGGTCGCCGTGGACGCGGGGAACGGCATGGCGGGCTATACCGTGCCGAAGGTGTTCGAGGGGCTGCCGATCGAGCTCGTGCCGCTCTATTTCGAGCTTGACGGCACGTTCCCGAACCACGAGGCGAACCCCATCGACCCGAAGAACCTCGTTGACCTGCAGCGGGCCGTCGTCAGCTCGCGCGCGGACATCGGCCTGGCCTTTGACGGCGACGCCGACCGCTGCTTCGTGGTCGACGAGCGGGGCGAGATCGTCTCGCCCTCCGTGCTGACCGCGCTGATCGCCGTCCGGGAACTTGCCCGGGAGCCCGGTGCGACGATCATCCACAACCTGATCACGTCGCGGGCCGTCCCGGAGATCGTGTCCGCCCACGGCGGCATCCCGGTGCGGACGCGGGTCGGCCACTCGTTCATCAAGGCGGAGATGGCCGCCGCCGGGGCGATCTTCGGGGGCGAGCATTCCGGGCATTTCTATTTCCGTGACTTCTGGTTCGCCGACTCTGGCATGCTCGCCGCCCTGCACCTGCTCGCCGCGCTCGGGTCGCAGGACGGGCCGCTCTCCCCGCTGCTGTCGGAGTACTCCCGGTACCGGTCGTCGGGAGAGATCAACAGCGAGGTCCGCGACCAGGCCGCAGCGACGCAGCGGGTCCGCGCGGCCTTCGCGGACACCGATGGCGTCTGGATGGACGAGCTGGACGGGCTGACCGTCGGCGGCAGTCGCTGGTGGTTCAACCTGCGGCCGTCGAACACTGAGCCCCTGCTCAGGCTCAATGTCGAGGCGCCCGACGAGGCAGCCCTGATCGACATCCGCGATCAGGTCCTGCGTATCGTGCACGGTGACGCCGGTTAGGCGCGCCGCGCTGCCCGGCCCTCGAAATCTTTTGGAGGTGCAGTGAAGATCGATGACTGGCTGCTCGACATCCTGGTCTGCCCGAAGTGCCGCGCGCCGCTGCGCGTCGATGAGGCGGCTAGCGAGCTGGTTTGCACCGGAGCGGACTGCGGCCTCGCGTACCCGGTGCGCGACGACATCCCGGTCATGCTCGTCGACGAGGCGCGCGACCCTGCCGCAGGCTAGCCGCCGTGGTCGGCTAGTCGTCGGTCGGCCGACGCGGGCCGATCACCCGACAGGGGACGGGAGCGTCGATGAGCGCCGGGTACGGGAGCGCTGACGGCCCCGGACCGGGCGCGGGGAACCCGGGCTCGGGGGGCGGGACCCCTCGTTCCCGCGGCGGGAAACCCGGCTCGGGCGGCGATCGCGGCTTGGGTGGCCGGAGGTCGGTGCTCGCCGCGTTCGCGGCCAACCTCGGCATCGCCGCCACCAAGTTCGTCGCGTTCGTGATCACCGGCTCGGCATCGATGCTGGCGGAGTCCGTCCACTCGGTCGCGGATTCGGGCAACCAGGCGCTGCTGCTCATCGGGCGACGACAGGCGCAGCGCGAGGAGACCGAGGAGCATCAGTTCGGCTTCGGCGCGGAACGCTACTTCTACGGGTTCCTCGTGGCGCTGGTGGTGTTCATCGTGGGTGCGGTGTTCTCCCTCTACGAAGGCGTGCAACGGATACTGCATCCCGAGCACCTGACCTCGCCGGCCGTGGCCCTCGCCGTGCTCGGTCTCGCAGCCCTCCTGGAGGGGCTGTCGTTCCGTACCGCGATCATCGAGTCAAACCAGAACGGGGGCCCTCACCCCTGGCACGACTTCGTCCGCTTCATCCGCGGCGCCAAGGCACCCGAGATTCCCGCCGTTCTGCTCGAGGACTCCGCGGCGCTCATCGGACTGGTGTTTGCGCTCTGCGCCGTGGCGCTGACCGCGACCACGGGCAACGCGCGGTGGGACGGAGCCGGCTCGCTCGGGATCGGCGTGCTGCTCGGGTTCGTGGCCGCGGTCCTGGCCACCGAGATGAAGAGCCTGCTGATCGGCGAGTCGGCCAACGCCGAGGTGGAGCAGGCCATCGTGGCGGCGCTGGAGGACGGCCCCGAGGTGGAGCGGGTCATTCACCTGCGCACCCTGCACCTGGGCCCGGAGACGCTGCTCGTCGCCGCGAAGATCGCGGTGAGAGTAGACCAGAACGCCGCCGCCGTCGTGGCGGGCATAGACCGGGCAGAGCGCAGGGTCCGGGCCGCGGTGCCGATCGCCGAGCTGATCTACCTGGAGCCCGACCTGTACCAGGACTCACGCGCGGACCTGACCGATCCCGCGATCCGGGCTGCCCGCCGGTCCACGCTGCGCGCGGCCGGCCGTTCCGCCGTGCGCGCCGTCCGCCGCGGCAGATCCAGCTAAGTACTGGGTCGGCTAGCCGCAGCTGCGGGGACCCGGTCATCATCTCCTAACGCCAGCGTCACCACCCCAGCCCGCAGACGCGCGGCGCGTCACCACGCCGGATGAGGCCCATCATCGCGTCCGGGTGCCGGCTCGCAGCCGCGCCGCGAGCAGCATCGACGGCACTTGGGTGCTGTTATAACCGCAGCAATGGTCCGTTGATGCGGGGTTGGGCAGGGGTGGGATAAGCGTCGGCGGGCGGACATGCTGAGCAGGCGCAACGCTCGCTCCTGCTCGAAGTCAAGCGCGCGGGCGGCCGGCGCCTGGATGCGGCCGATCCGCCTGCCGAGCTCGGTGACCTCGGCCCGGACGGCCGGTTCGGCGAGCACGCGCAGGCCGAACGCCAGCGCGGCCGGCGTGATGTCGTAGCGGCGCTCGATCGCCAGGGCGAGCGCGACCGCGTCCAGATCGTGCTGGTCAAACCGGCGATGCAGGGCGGGCCCGACCGCGGGCGACCGCGGGGGCCGGCCGGGAGGCGGCTGGCCGGGAGGCGGCTGGCCGGGAGGCGGCTGGCCGGGAGGCGGCTGGCCGGGAGGCGGCTGGCCGGGAGGCGACTGGCGGACAGGCCGGCGGAGCGGCTCGCGCGGTGGCCGGTGCTCGCGGACCGCCGGAAGCAGGCCGAGAGAGTCCCGGTACCGCAGCATCCGCGGTGAGGTGCCGAGGCGCTGCGCGGCTTCCGTAATGCGCATGGCAAGTAACCTTACAATCTCTTGTCAAAAACTGCGCAACTGGCGTGCACTCCCCGGGCCTCGTCCCGTAACGTCAGTGTGTCATCCGTGAAGATCCAGCCTCGAGGAGCGCTCAATGCCCACGGAAGTCGTCCCGTTCAAGGTCGCTGACTTGTCGCTGGCCGAGTTCGGCCGGAAGGAGATCCGGCTCGCGGAGCACGAG
>WNFM01247209.1_pt1 | contig 30097 bp, 28 predicted proteins | sample 5400271 | NCBI WGS metagenome assembly WNFM01 (sample SAMN13153352, study PRJNA577476) | soil metagenome | isolation source: 60 cm saprolite on Douglas fir-dominated hillslope | place: USA:California | collected 2013-09-17 | reverse complement strand
CGCTTCAAGTAATCATACCACGCCTGATTCGACGCCAGATAAAATCCACCCGTCGAATGCAGTCCGACGGATTGTCCGGAGACCTGCTCAATTTCTTTGTATAAATTGATCGTGTAGCCTTGAAGTCGCGAGATGTTCGGATCCGACGAGATCGTGTGGATCTGGCCCGCGGCGTGCCAGGACGAGCCTGATGTGAGCTCCTTGCGTTCCAGCAAGACAACGTCTTTCCAGCCGAACTTGGCGAGATGATATAAGATTGAGCACCCGACAACGCCGCCACCGATGATAACGACTCTGGCCTCGGTCTCCATGGTATCCTCGTTCTTTCTTATACGTGTGATTGGATCAGAGGAGCTCAATACCACTGACCTTTGATCGAAGCGTTCCTGATGCGTGGCCGCGTCAATCGGCGGAAGTGCGCCAATGCATTATCCGCCTCATGTGTCTCCCATCGCCAGCACTGGTTCACCCACCGTCTGTCAACCGCATCGGTTATCCTGCATTTGGCGAACCGGTTTCCTCAATACCAGGCATCGGCACGCGACGCCTTGCGCGCAGCCACATAGGCTTTCAGGGCCTCGTCCTGGGCCGGATCGATCGCCGGTGGCTGATAGTTTTTTAGCCAGCGCTGATATTGCTCATTGGCACGCTGATCAATGCGCTTCTCGCCAAGCTCGAGCCAGCGTTCATAGGATTCGGAATCGCTCAGTTCCGGCATGTAATAGGCCGTCTCGTAATTGGCGAAGGTATGGCCGGTGCCAAGGAAGTGCTGGCCCGGCCCGGCATCGGTATAGGCGGCACCGGCGAGACCATTCTCGCTGAGATCGAGGCCGTTCATGAAGGTATGCATCATGCCCAGGTGATCGCAATCGACCATGAATTTCTCATAGCTCATAACGAGGCCACCTTCGAGCCAGCCGGCGGCATGCAAAATGAAATTGGCGCCGCAGAGCAAGGCCGGCATCAGGGAATCGGCGCTTTCTTGTGCCGCCTGGGCATCGACCGCCTTCGAGGCGGTGAGCGCACCACCGCAACGCAAAGGCACACCAAGTCGTCGCGCCAATTGCCCAACGGCGAGATAGGCGATCGCCGGCTCCGGCATGCCGAAAGTGGGGGCGCCGGATTTCAGCGACATCGAACTGAGGAAATTGCCATAAATGACCGGCGCGCCCGGCCGCACCAGCTGGGTGAGGGCCACGCCGACCATGGCCTCGGCATGGGCCTGGGCAATGGCGCCGGCCGTCGTCACCGGCCCCATGGCGCCGCCGAGGATGAAGGGCACCACTACAGCTGCCTGATTGGCCGCTGCATAGGCCCGCAAGGCACCCGACATGACGTGATCATAGACCAGCGGCGAATTGACATTGATGTTGCCAAGGATGACGCAGTTCTGGTCGACCGTCTCGGCACCGAAGGCGATGCGGCACATCTCGATCGATTCCTCGGCCCGCTCCGGCAAGGTTACCGAGCCCATCAGCGGCTTGTCGGAATAACGGAGATGCGCATAGACCATGTCGAGATGGCGCTGATTGACCGGCACGTCGACGGGTTCGCAGACCGTGCCGCCGGAATGATGCAGCCAGGGGCACATATAGGTCAGCTTCACGAAATTCTCGAAATCGACCAGTGAGCCGTAACGCCGGCCGCCACTGAGATCGCTGACGAAAGGCGAGCCATAGGCGGGTGCCAGCACGATGTGATCGCCGCCGATCTGCACCGAGCGCTCGGGATTACGCGATAGCTGGGTGAATTCGCGGGGCGCCGATTTCTGGATGACGGCGCGCACCAGACCGGGCTCGAAGCGGACATTCTCGCCGCGCACGTCGGCGCCGGCCTCGCGCCACAGCCGCAGCGCCTCCGCGTCACCGCGAAAATCGATACCGACTTCCTTCAAAATCCACTCGGTCTGACGCTCCAACTTATCGAGGCCTTCGGCTGAGAGGATTTCATAAAAGGGAATCTTGCGCGTGATGTAACGCGGCGCTGCCGCTTTCGATTTCTCGCGGTCACGCTGCCGCCGGCCACCGGTCCGGCCGCGGCCACCTGCGGTCGGCGCGGCTGCAGCGGCTTCTGTCGTTTCGCTTGTCATGATACTTGCCTCGGTTCCGGCCTGCGGGCGATCAACCTGATCCTAGCCCAATGATCATCATTCTATGCCGAAATCGGCGGGACATCGACTGTCGGACGGCTCATGCCTCACATAATTAAATGTAATGATCTTTCAGTCATCCTATTGATTTAAAACAAGGCTGACTGCTGATACCGGTTCACAATGTAATCGGCCGTGGCAAGATCCTCATGCCCGCCACCGCCCGATTTGAACCAGGTTATCTCCTGGGGCGACAGGCGGCCGGGCTGCTCGCCCCGCACCACCTGGCCTAGATCGATAATCGCCTCGGGCGCCAGCAGGTGCGCCGCAATCGGTTGGCAAACATCGCCGGCCACCTCGATCGTTGTGAAACGCGCATCGACATGATGGCGGGCCGCCCGTTGCAGCGCGACATCATCGGCCTCGCGCATCTCGGGCAGATAGCCACCAACCAGATCGAGATGAGCGCCAGGCTTCAGCCAGTCGCCTTGCACCACCGGCTCGGTTGCCCGTGTCGCACAGGTGACGATATCGGCGTCCTGCACGGCGACGGTCAGATCATCAACAGCGTTGATCACGACGCCCGGCAATTGCATATGCCCGATCACCGCTGCCAGCTTCGCGCGATTGCGGTTCCACCACAGAATCCGCCGGATCGGCCTGACCGCCGCATGTGCTGCCGCCAGATAGGGAGCCAGTGCACCGGCGCCGATCACCGTCAGGGTCTCGGCATCCGGTCTTGCCAGCAGATCGGCCGCCAGGGCCGAATTGGCGGCTGTCTTGCGCAAGGTCAACGCCGCCCCATCGAGATAAGCGACCGGCAGACCGCTCTTGCCATCGAACAGCAGGTAGCTGCCCTGCACGCTCTCGAGCCCTTTGGCCTCATTGGCCGGAAAGACCACCAGGCCGGCAGCAGCAGCCAATCATTGCCGCCACCGCCTGGGTTTTCCTGCCGCAAATGATAGCGCTCCATCTGATCGACGCCGCGCCGGTTCATCTCCCGCAAGGCCGCCACCAGGCCCGGGTAATCGGCGAGTTCGTGCAGCCGCACGGCATCGATCAAGATCATGGCGACAACTCCTCCCTGGTCGTTGATCAATCTTGCCTCTGGAATGACCGTGCGCGTCAAGCTGCAGCGCGACCGACAGCAGCTTTTCGTCCTTGCCACAACAGAAACTCATCGCATCGATGAGTTGCGCGATGATTGACGCTGCCTTCTTCCCGGCCGCATCATCGCCGGACCGATCGGTGACCGCCCGATCGGTTCAGGCACTGACGGTGCCGCGTCATTTGGGGTAAGGCCGATGCCCGCCGAGTCACGTACTGACCACAGCAAGCTGTTCCAACCGCTGACCATTCGCCACAAGACGCTGAAGAACCGCATCGTCTTTGGCGCCCATACCGCCAATATGAGCATCGACGGCCTGCCCTCGGAACGGCATCTCGGCTATTACCGGGAACGCGCCCGAGGGGGTGCCGGGATGATCGTGGTCGAACCGGTACCGGTCCATCAGGCGGCGGTCTTGACCGGGCGGCAATTCCGCGCCGGCGATGACGCGGTCATTCCGGGCTTCCGCAAGATCACCGACACGGTGCATGAATACGGCACCGTCATCATCGGCCAGATGTTCCATGTCGGCGCCCATGGCGACTGGGACAATTCCTTCGAGGCTTCCTGGTCACCATCCGGTCTGCCCGGCGGCGGAAATCGAGATCACCATCGAGAGCTTCGTCGCCCAGGCCCGCCGCGCCCAGGCCTGCGGCTTCGACGGCATCGAGATGATGGCCGCCTATAACGCCCTGATCGAACAATTCTGGTCGCCCTACTGCAATCGCCGCGACGACAAATATGGCGGCAGCTTCGAAAACCGCATGCGCTTTGGCGCGGAGATCATGACCCGCATGCGCAAGGCGGTGGGCGAGGATTTCATCATCGGCATGGCGATCAGCGTCGATGACAGCCAGCCCGACATCATGTCGATCGAGCTGCATCAGGAAATCGCCGCCTGGCACGACGCCCGCAGTCTCTACGATTACATAACGATCGGCGCTGGCGGCTATTACGACTTTACCCGCATCATTCCGACCTTCATGTTCGAAGACAAGCTCGGCGCGCAATATGCCGAGAAGATCCGCTCGGTCGTGACGCATGTAACGGCTCCGGCCAGGCCGATATGATCAGCATCGTCCGTGGCCAGATTGCCGATCCACATTGGGCCAACAAAGCGCGCGAACACCGCGCTGACGATATTCGTCCCTGCATCTCCTGCAATCAGATGTGCTGGGGCCGGCGCTCGCGCGATTACTGGATCTCGTGCCTGGTCAATCCGTCATCGGGCCGGGAATATCAATGGGATGGCGACACCTTCAAGCCGACGGCGACGCCAAAGAAAGTCTTGGTCATTGGCGGTGGCCCGGCCGGATTGGAAGCCGCCCGCGTCGCCGCCGAACGCGGCCATAGCGTGACCTTGACCGAGGCGACCGACAAGCTCGGCGGTCAGTTCCGCCTCGCCGGCCTGCAGCCGCGCCGCCAGCAGATCCTTGATCTCATCGACTGGTATGAGCGCCAATTGCAGCAGCATCAGGTGCAGATCCGTTTCAACACCGTGATGGAGATCGAGGACATCATCGCCTTCAAGGCCGATGCGGTGATCGTCGCCACCGGCTCGCTGCCCAATCCCACCGGCTTCCAGCGCGCTTTGCCGATGGTGGCAGAGCTGCCCGGCATCGATCTGCCTCACGTCTGGTCGGCCGAAGACGTCCTGCGCCGCGAGGCCAAGCTCGGCAAACGCGTCATCCTCGTCGATGAAGGCAGCAATTGGCGTGGCTGCGGCACCGCCTGGCATCTTGCCGAAAAGGGTCATGCGGTCACCCTGGTGACACCGGCCACCTATATCGGCCAGGAGATCCAGCGGACCTCAGCCGACTGGCCGTTGCGCAGCCGGTTGAAGAAGATGGGTGTCGTCTTCAAAACCGAGACCGTGATCAGCGCCTGGCATGGCAATGGTGCCACGCTGACCAGCATCCTCGACAATGACTCGGAGCGGATCGAGGCGGACAGCTTGGTCCTGGCGCTTGCCAATCAGGCCAATACCGAGCTGGCCGACGGGCTGCTGGCAGCCGGCATTGCCCATCAGGTAATCGGCGACAGCCTCGCCCCGCGCCATGCTCCTGCAGCGATTTTGGAGGGAAGGCGCCTGGGATTGGCCGTCTGAAACCATACGATGGAAGCGCCTCTGCCCTGGCTGGGCCGCAGATCTGAGCAGCAAGTCATTGATTCAACATAGATTCCCTGATGACACGCGGTTGGGGGCCACCCCCGCCGGGGCCGCCAACCCCTTGCCTTGACGCGCATTTCCGGCTACCTCCTTCGCCGCGACGGCTGTGATTGCCGCGCCAGCTGCGCGCGACAGGCGCCAGTCAGTTGCCCCAGATCGGAAAATGCGATGACCAAGACCGCCAGCCATGCGCCCGTGCGCAAGACGGCCGCCACCCGACAGCCAACCAAGCGCGTCCCCAAAGGGCGCGATCCGCGCGTCGGCATTGTCAGCCTCGGCTGCCCGAAGGCGCTGGTGGATTCCGAGCGCATCTTGAGCCGGCTGAAGGCCCAGGGCTATGAGATCACCGATTCCTATGACGGCGCCGATGTGGTGATCGTCAATACCTGCGGCTTCCTCAACAGTGCCAAGCAGGAATCCCTGGATGCGATCGGCGAGGCGATTGCCGAGAATGGCCGCGTCATCGTCACCGGCTGCATGGGCGGCAATGAAGACTCGATCCGCTCGGTGCATCCCAGTGTCCTGTCGGTCACCGGGCCGCAGCAATATGAATCCGTGGTCGCGGCCGTCAACAATGCCGTGCCGCCGAAGCATGATGCCTTCCTGGATCTGGTGCCGCCGGCTGGCTTGAAGCTGACGCCGCGTCATTATGCCTATCTGAAGATTTCCGAAGGCTGCAATCATCGCTGCACCTTCTGCATCATCCCCAGCCTGCGGGGCGATCTCGCCAGCCGCTCGGCCCGTGAGGTGCTGATCGAGGCCGAGAACCTGGCCAAAGCCGGCGTCAAGGAATTGCTGGTCATCTCGCAGGATACCAGCGCCTATGGCGTCGATATCAAGCATGCCGAGAGCACCTGGCGCGGCAACAAGGTCAAGGCGCGCATGACTGAATTGTGCGGCGCCTTGAGCGATCTTGGCATCTGGACCCGCCTGCATTACGTCTATCCCTATCCGCATGTCGACGAGATCATGCCGCTGATGGCCGAAGGCAAGGTCCTGCCCTATCTCGACATACCCTTCCAGCATGCCAGCCCCAGCGTGCTGAAGGCGATGCGTCGCCCGGCTAACCAGGAAAAGGTGCTGGAGCGCCTGCGCAAATGGCGCAGCATCGTCCCCGACCTCACCATCCGCTCGACTTTCATCGTCGGCTTCCCGGGCGAGACGGAAGAGGATTTCAACTTCCTGCTGGATTGGCTCGACGAAGCGCAGATCGATCGCGCCGGCTGCTTCAAATACGAAAATGTCGATGGCGCCACGGCCAATAATTTGGCCGATCATGTCGACGAGGACGAGAAGCAGGATCGCTGGGATCGCTTCATGGAAACCCAGCGCCAGATCAGCGAAGTCAAGATGGCGCGCAAGGTCGGGACCCGGGTCGAGGTCCTGATCGACGAGGTCGATGAAGACGGCGCCATTGGTCGCTCCTCGGCCGACGCGCCGGAGATTGACGGCAATGTCTTCATCAATGGCCCGGAAGCGGATGCGCTGCAGCCCGGCGATCTGGTCCAGGTCGAAGTCGAAGCCGCCGAGGATTACGATCTCTGGGGCAGCGTCGTCGCCAAGAACTGATCACCCGCTCAGCTGAGGCAGCCGATGCCTCTACAGCGTACCCGGCACCTGCAGACCGCGCCGCAGCAGCGAGGCCCAGGCCTCTTCCGCCGTGTCGACGATCTCGAACAGGTTGAGATCGGGTGGCGAGATGACGCCGTAATCGAGCATGACCTCGAAATTGAAGACCCGGCGCCAGTAATCGCGTCCGACCAGCACGACCGGCGCCAGCTTGGCCTTGCCGGTCTGCTGCAAGGTCAGAATCTCGAAGAGCTCATCCATGGTGCCGAAGCCGCCGGGAAACACCGCCAAGGCGCGGGCCCGCATGGCGAGGTGCATCTTGCGCATGGCGAAATAATGGAAGCGGAAGGTTAGTTCCGGTGTCGTATAGGCATTGGGCTCCTGCTCATGCGCGCGCACCTGCCTCTATGGCACCGCGATTGGCGGCTTCCATGATGCCGGGGCCACCGCCGGTAGCGATGACATTGTCCCGCCAGCCATCAACCGCTTCCAGTGCACCGCCCTTTTCCGAGACCAGCCGACCGAAGGCGCGCGCCTGTTCGTAATAATGTGACAGCATCTTGGCCCGGTCGGCCTTCAGTCGTGCCGCATCATCACCCGGCGGCAGGGTGGCATAGAGCACCTCGACCTGTTCCGGCGAGGGTGTTCGCGCACTGCCAAAACAGATAATGGTCGAACGCACATACCAGTCACGCAGCAGCAAATCGGCCTTGCTGTATTCCATGGCAAAGCGCAAGCCGCGCATTTCCCGGCGGTTCAGCATGAAATCGGTGTCTTCAGCGGGCAGCAGATAGCTGGGCGAGTTTTTCTGGCGGCTGGCATCGGGCATGATCGTACTCGTTCGGTAACAGGTGAGGATCGTCCGTTATCATAACGACTCTCATCCTGACAAAGCGTTACCGAATTTTCAGCGCGGCGAAATCGCGGCCGCCCGACGTCGCCAGCGGCCACCAAAGGCAATGATCGCCAGGCCAACGGTCAGCACGGCACCACCGATGATCAGACTTTCGGTGACCGATTCGCCCAACTCGACCAGGCTGAGGATCACACCGACCACCGGCATCAGGACCGAAAACGGCATCACTTCGTCGACCCGGTAGCGCATCAGCAGCCGATACCACAAGGCATAGGGCAGCACGCAGCCGAGGAAGGCCAGGAGGAGAATGCCGATCCAGGTTGTGGTCGTCAGGCCATGCAGTGCCGGCCAAGGATTACCCTCGACAATCACCGATGTCAGCCAAAGCTGAGGGGCTGCGTAACGCAGCAGACCGGCATAAACGGCGAGGCCCGAATCCCGGCTCCAGACGGCGATGCCGACCTGACCGCCGGCCCAAAATGCACCGCTCAGCGCGACCAGGATAACACCGAATAACTGGCTGCCCGCCTCCGGCTTGCCGATCACGATGCCGATGCCGATCAGGACCAGACTCATGCCGATCCAGTTCCGCATGCTCGGCTTGTCGCGCCCGACCATCCAGGCCAGCGCGGCGGCGAAGGGGATTTGCAGCTGCAGCACCAGCATCGCCGTCGAGGCCGGCAAGATCTTCAGGCCGGAGAGCAGCATGGCCGCCTGAAGGGTGCCGGCTGTCAGCGAGATCACCAGCAGATGCTTAGGCCTGGTCTTGAGACGTGGCGCCATCGGATAAAGCGTCAGGCCGGCGATGGTATATCCCAGCGCCATCAGCAGAATCGGCGGGATCTGTCCCACCAGCGGTTTGGCCAAGGTCAGGACGCCGCCCCATAGCACCTGAACAAAGACGGCGAGACAGACATCAATCGGCGACATGACACCCCCTGGTTGTCCTCGGAGTGTAGCCGGCATCAGGTGATCGGACGCCTGCCAATTAGGAATGGCGGCCGTGCCGCGCCGCCGACTGCCTGTGCGTCGATTATGCTGGCAATGCTCAATGGCGGTGCATTGTTTGCGCTGGCATGCCGCAATGGGGTCCCAAGAATGAATCCGCTGCAGTGCGGCATGAATCAATCGGGATCAGCTGCCTGCCCGCTATGACGCAATCCCAGCCTGCCGGGCACCGCGACATGGAAAAGCGCTTTTACTCACCGCAGGACTAGCTAGAATGCCGCCACTTTCGCGATTTCTAGGATCTGTGACATGAGCATTGATGCAACCGCCTTGCGCGGCAACTGGAACTATCCCACTTCCGTCAAATTCGGTTGCGGCCGCATTGCCGAATTGGCCGATCACTGCAAGGCCCTGGGTATGAAGCGCCCGCTGCTGATCACCGATCCGGGTCTCGCCGGCCTGCCGATGATCAAGGCCGCCATCGATCGCAACAATGCAGCCGGCCTGCCGACCGGCCTCTTTAGCCAGATTCAAGGCAACCCGACCGGCAAGAATATCGATGACGGCGTCAAGGCCTTCAAGGAAGGCGGTCATGACGGGGTCATCGCCTTTGGTGGCGGCTCGGCGCTCGATGCCGCCAAGGCGGTCGCGCTGATGGCCGGCCAGAAGCGCCCGCTCTGGGATTTCGAAGATATCGGCGACTGGTACACTCGCGTTGACCCGAATGGCATGGCGCCCGTGGTGGCCGTGCCGACGACCTCCGGCACCGGGTCGGAAGTCGGCCGCGCCTCGGTCATCACCGACGAGGCTGTCCATGTAAAGAAAATCATCTTCCATCCGAAGATGCTGCCGGCCATCGTCATCGATGACCCGGAACTGACGGCCGGTCTGCCGCCGCATATCACCGCCGCCGTCGGCATGGATGCCCTGTCGCATAATCTCGAGGCCTTCTGCGCCCCCGGCTTCCACCCCTTGGCCGACGGCATCGCCATCGAAGGCATGCGGTTGATCAAGGAATGGCTGCCGACCGCGGTGAAGGATGGCGGCAACCTGGTTGCCCGTTCCTATATGATGGCGGCCTCCAGCATGGGCGCCACCGCCTTCCAGAAGGGCCTCGGCGGCATGCATGCCATCGCCCATCCGCTGGGTGCTCTCTACAACACCCATCACGGGCTGACCAATGCCGTCGTCATGCCCTATGTGCTGGACTTCAACCGCACGGCAATCAGCGAGCGACTGACCGATCTCGCCCGCTACTTGAATCTGCCCAACCCGTCCTTCCAGGCGGTGCAGAAATGGATTCTCGATCTGCGGACCGAGATCGGCATTCCCCATACGCTGCGCGAGATCAAGGTCGACGATAAGCAGATCGACAAAGTGGCCGAAATGGCTGCCGTTGATCCGTCCGCTGGCAGCAATCCGATCAAGGTCGGCGTTTCCGAATTGCGGCAGATCTTTGTCGCCGCTTTGGACGGCGAGCTCGCCGCTTGAGCGCGTGATCAACACGGAAAGGCCGATCCAAGGATCGGCCTTTTTTGTGCGATATGACTTTTGCGTCCGATAGCCAAACCGGACACGAACCTATGACCCGGATCTCTTGCAGGCAGAATGGTTTCGCGCCATCAGATCAAACGGTCAGCTGACCAACTCGACTTGTGTGACGCGCCCCTGTAACAACTCGGTCACGGTGGCAGCCAAAAGTCTTGGCACAATCGGTTTTGCCAGCACCTCATTCATGCCGGCCGCCAGGCAGCGGATCCGTTGCGGTCCTTCGGCATCCGCCGTCAGGCCGATGATCGGCAGGCGACCGGCGGCGCCATCCAAGCCACGGATACGCTCGGTCGCTGCGACACCATCCAGGCGCGGCATCTGCACATCCATGATGATGAGATCGTAGCGTTTGGCCGACGCCATCTCAAAACCCGTCAGGCCGTCGGCCGCACAATCGACCTGCAGCGCCATCCGATTAAGAATGATGGTAATCAAGCTCTGATTGATCGCATTATCTTCGACGACGAGAATGCGCGGTATGCTCTCGGCCAGCGGATGCAAAATTGTCGGCAGCGTTGCCGCCGGTCGCTCCCGTTTGCTGACCAATGTTTGCGGCTGCAGATCACGCGACACGCCGGCATGCCATGGCAGGAAAACCGCCACGGTCGTGCCTTTACCCTTCTTGCTATCGAGCCGAATCTGGCCGCCATGCAATTCCGCCAAGGCCTTGACCAGGGGCAGGCCGATGCCGGTGCCCAAAGCCATGCGCGCGACATCGCTGTCGACCTGCACATAAAGCTGCAAGGCCCGATCGGCTTCATCCGGCGTCATGCCGAAACCGGTATCGGTAACGCTGATCTCGACGCCATCCTCGGCAATGGCCTGCACAGCCAATGTCACCCGGCCACCGGCCGGCGTGAACTTGATCGCATTGGACAGCAGATTGAGAATGATCTGCCTGGCCGCGCGCTCATCCGCATGCAGAACCTGACAATCCGGCGCAATCTTCAAAGCCAGATCGATACCCCGTTCGGTTGCCATGACACGCATCAGACTGCTGCTTTGGCGCACCAGTTCGGCCGTCGAGACCGGCAGCACAACAATCTGCATCTTGCCGGCCTCGATCTTGGAAAGGTCGAGAATGTCGTTGATCAGTGACAAGAGATGCTCGCCACTTTCGTGGATGAGGTCGATATACTCGCGATAGCGCGGCGGTTCGATCGGACCGAATATCTCGCCGGACATGACATCGGAAAAGCCGAGAATGGCCGTCAGTGGGGTGCGCAATTCATGGGACATATTGGCGAGGAATCGCGATTTGCCACGATTGGCCTCATCGGCGGCACGGCGCGCGCGGTCGCGGTCCTCGGCCAATCGCGTCAATTCCGCCGCCTTCTCCTCCAATTGTCGTTTCGCCAGTTCGAGCTCTGCCTCCCGATGCTTCAATGCCGTGATATCGGCGCGGATGCTGACATAGCCACCATCGGACGTTCGATGGTGGCTGATCAGGGCCCAGCGGCCATCCTTGATAACACCTTCACCAAGAAACGGCTGATCGCTGGAAAAAATTGACATCCAGCGTTGCACGAAGGCGTCGACGCTCGGCGCCATAGCGCAAAGTGTCTTCCAGCCGGACACCTGGCGCGGCAATCGATCCCGATATCGGATACATGTCGCGCAGGTGGCTGTTCAACATGACGTAGCGAAGATCGCGATCAAACAGGGCAAAGCCTTCATTGATGCTTTCGATCGCATCTTGCAATCGCCGCTCGGCCAGCTTGAGAAAGGTGATATCGGTCCAGATGCCAACGGTGCTGCCATCCGACAATCGCCGTTCGAAAACACGCTGCCACCGACCATCGGTCAAGGCCAATTCGAATGGCTCAGGCGCTGGATTGCGATGCATCTTGATGCGCTTTTGCAGCCAGCCCGCCCGATCAGGCAGGGAATCGACGACAGCCAGGTCGTCATATGCAAAGCGGGTGAAAATTTCCTCGAACGTCATGCCGGTCGGATCCGGCATCAAGCGGCGCGTCCCCTCATCGAGAAAACTCTCATTGAACAGGACCAGGCGATCCTGGGCGTCAAACAGGGCAAAGCCGCTATCGATCACATTGATGGCAGCGCGCAGGCGTTCTTCTGCCTGCAGCAGCGGCGTGATGTCGGTCAATGCACCGATGATCCGGGTCGCGCTGCCATCCTCCCGGTAGACTGCCAGGGCGCGATTATGGACATGCACGAAATGGCCGCTGCGATGGCGATAGCGTTGCACGATATCGATGCGCGCCACGTCACCACGCACCAGAGAACGGGTCGCCTTGGTGGTCTGGGAAATGTCGCCGGGATGGATCTGCAAGAGCCAGGCATCGATATCATCGGCGATTTCGCCGGTCGCATAGCCAAGCATTTCGCGGCAGCGGGGCGAGACCCACAGCCTGCCATTCTCCAGATTCCAGTCCCAGATGCCATCCTGACTGCCGGCAATAGCCAGCTCAAAGCGCTCGTTGCTTAATTCCAACGCCTCGGTCATCTCGCGGGCAATGACGGTCGCCTGTTCCTTCAAGGATTGCAGATTGGCGATCAGCGCGGCGAGCAAGGTCGCCAACAGGACAATGCCGGCACCCAGGGCAACACTGGTACGTTGACTTTCCAGCGGAAAGGCGCCGCCAGGCCAGATCCGCACGGTAAAGGGATGATCAAAAATCCGCAGGCTGCGATCCAGTCGATCGCGCAAAGCAATTGGCTGTTGCCGCGATGAGGTCGCCGTCGAAAAGATCGCCGGCACGTCGATGACATGATCGCCATTATAGATATTGACCTCGACCTGCTGGTCCCAGGCGCGCAACGCTTCGCGAAAAAAAGTCTCGATAACGAAGGGAGCATAGATCCAGCCGCGAAAGGCCGCCTGCCTTTCGGCCGCTGTCGTGGTTGGCAGTCCGGGCCGGTACATCGGCACCATCAACAGAAAGCCGGATCTTTTCTGGACATCCTGAACCAGGGCGATCGGATCGGTAATCTGTGGCTGGCCGATCTCTTTCGAGATCAAGGCGGTGCGCCGTCGATTAGCTTCGGAAGCGAGATCGAGACCAATAGCCGGCAAATTGGCCGCGACCGGTTCCACCAGGAGAATGACGAAATGATCTTCATCCGGATGGCGTGGATCGGCCACACCGGCAACCGATTTCAGCGAAAAATCCGGCGTATCGTCGGCGCGAGCTGCAGCGACAAACTGATCGACCGCGGACGGACTGACTGGGAGGACCACGCCAATCCCGTTGATCCCGGGATAGCGTGTGATCAGATCAAGCGACTTGGCATAATCATGCCAGTCGCGCCGCGAAACGTGAGTCGATGCGCCGTAGAAGGCGGCGCCAGCGCGCAATGAATCAGCGTAGATTTCCAGGCGGGTGCGGATGCTGTTGGTCGCTGCCTCGGCGACTTTGGCAAAACGCTCACCAGCTAATTCTTGTTCAATATGATTGCTGAGCGAGAAGACGATCGCGGCGAGGGCACCGCCGGCGCAAAAGATCCAGCTTGCCCAATGCAAATTCAATCGCCGAAGATCACTGAACACCAGTGATGAAAATGCCAGGGCGCCAATGAAGATTTGTGCGTCGAGCAGACGGTCGTTCATCGGCTGGCTGCCAACTGCGCCGGCGCCCAGGGCGGTTTGCGTCAAAAACAGCGTCGCGATCAGCAGCGCCATCCAGGCACCACCACGGGTCCCGAACCATCTGGCGGCGAACAATGCGACGATGAAGATCAGAAAGATGGCTGCCGACAAGGCCATGCTCGTCGCGCTGAGCCAGAACGCAACAACGAGCAGGAACAGCAACCCTGCGGCGCGTAAGATCAGTTGCGACCTCGGCGAGGGCGCGACGATATCGCGCGGCGACGAAACGAAGCTCAACAACGCTGGGGTGACGATCAGGATGCCCATGGCATCGCCCGCCCACCAGGTAAGCCATATGCCCGAGAGATTGCCCTGGCCTGTGGTGCCGGTGGCTTGCAGAACCGTTGTTCCAACGGCGGCGCTAACCGTCGGAGCGATCAGCGCCGCCAGGACATAGCCCACCGTTCTTGCCATCAGAAAACTGTCGGTCCGCCGTCGCTGCAACCGCACCAGGATTTCGCCGGCGATCACGGCTTCCAGCGTATTGCCCAGTGCGATCGCCGCAGCGGGCATTGGTCCGCTGATCAAGCTGTTGGCCAGCCAGGCGCCGATCAAGATGGCTGGCCAGAAGCGGCGACCAAAGGTTGCAAGCAGGGCCACAGCCAGGCCGGATGCCGGCCAGACCGGCGAGACGCTCTTGTTCAAACTGGCGAGGGCGAGGCCGAGCTCAGCGACAAGAAAGTAGGTGCCCGCCCCGCACAATGCGGCGATCAGGTAAGGATATTGTCGACGACCGATCTGCACTGGTGCGAACAAACCTTCTGGCACGTCCTTTATCTTTTCGCTGATAGGTAGACAATCTTACCCGATAAGCGGCGAAAATACAGCTTTCCTGACATCCTGACGATGCCTTTGGCTTTCCACGTCATCAGGCCGAGATCCCTGATTCCGCTTCCGACTTGACCTGTGCGTCCGGCTCGGTTAATGGCAGTGCATCTTTGGGGAGTAGCCGCCCTCGGCAAGAGGGGTTTGCATCAACAGACTTGCGACCGTGTCGGGCTTGGAGAAGCCGGATCGGATGCATGGTGCAGATAGCCGCCGGAACAGCGCCTAAACGCGCGCCAGTCCGGTTGTTGGCGAGACCAATGACGTGGCTGCGCCCGATTGGCCGGGGGCGCGCGGCGTCATCGGTCATGCCGGCCTTGCGCTGCCCAAAGGATTTCCACGATGAGTTTTCCTGTTTTGCTGATCCTGGCATTCAGCCTGTCGGTCGACGCCTTTGCCGCTGCCCTGGCCAAAGGTGCCGCGCAACGTCATCACCGACTGCTTGACGCCCTGAAGATCGGCCTCGTCTTTGGTGCCTGCGAAGCCATCACGCCGGCAATCGGCTGGCTGCTCGGCGCTGCCCTCAGTGGCTATATCGACGCCTATGACCATTGGATTGCTTTTGCCTTGCTGGCGGCGGTTGGCATTCACCTCATCAAGGAAAGCCTGTCGCCGCTGGATGAGGCGGCCGCGGAACAGCCGCGCAATGGCCTCAGCCCCATCAAGCTGCTGCTCACCGGCCTTGCCACCAGCATCGATGCCACGGCGGTCGGCGTCAGCCTTGCCGTCATCAATGTCAATCTGCTCTATGCCTGCGGCGTCATCGGTTTCGTGAGCTTTGCCATGTCCACCTTAGGCGCGCTGATTGGCAAACGCGCTGGGAAACTGCTGGGACGCAAGGCCGAAGCAATCGGCGGCATCACCTTGATTGCCATCGGCTGCATCATTCTGGTCGAACATCTATCGGCCTGAGCGCCGTCAGATCGGCATCAGTAGGCGGTGCCCACTCACAACCCTGGATCGAAAGCGGCACCAACCGGATAGTGCGACAGGGCCGGTTGCTCGATCGAGCCCTGCTGGCGGCGGCGATTGACCACCATCCGGTCATGCAATTCGGCAATCGCCAAACTGCCGGTACGAACGAACAGGCCCGGCACCAGCGCATGAATGAAGCAGGCCAAACTGGCCAGGAGCATGCGGCCGCCAAATCCGGTCGCCACCCGCATATGCTGCAGATAGGTCTCATCGATGGATTTCGGATGATCGCGAAAGAGCTTGTCAAACATCGTCGCAGTCCTTGATCTGTGGCATGGGTGATTTGGGCACTGCCCAGATTATACACAAATTAGTGTGTAAATTTTTCCCGTTTTTCCTGTCGACAGCCGGTATATTTGAGATATTTTCCCAAGAACTGCATATTATTGGTGATAAAATGCCAGATCTCGATCGATTGGACAGACGCATTCTCAACGAGCTGCAGCGCGACGCGACACCGCCGGTAGCCGAACTCGCCGAACTGATCGGCCTTTCCACCAATGCCTGTTGGCGGCGCATCAAGCGGCTGGAGGAAATCGGCGTCATCCGCGGCCGCGTCGCCTTGCTGGATGCACAGAAACTGGGAATCGGTGTGACCGTCTTCGTAGCGGTGCGCACCAACGAGCATAATGACGCCTGGCTGCAGCAATTCGCCGACGCCGTCGACAGCATCCCCGAAGTGATCGAATTCTACCGCATGAGCGGGGATGTGGATTACCTGCTGAAACTGCAGGTCGCTGATATCGCCGATTACGATCGGGTCTATAAGCAGCTGATCAAATCAGTGCGCCTCACCGATGTCAGCTCCAGTTTTGCCATGGAGCAGATCAAATACACGACGGCATTGCCCGTCAGATCCTGAACTCACATCAGCAAGATGAAGCGATCGCTGGCATTGTCGATCAATCGTCAACCAGCGAAATGTCCTCGTCATAGACATCGTCGATCTCTTGCAGGACGTCATTGGCGAGATCGCGCAGGGCTCCTGTGCAAAGCGGCTCCGTCACATGCGCACTGTAATCGCGTGTGACCGTGACCCGGTGATCAGTGAGCGACCAGCTGGATTTGAAACTGAGATAGCGGTTCTCGATGCTGCGGTCTTGCGGCAGCTTCTGCGGCTTCTTGCCGGGTGGCAGATCGAGGGTCAATGTCTCGATCTCATGACCGCTCCAACAGAAGATCGGCTCGTCCGCGGCCCCTTTGAAGCTTCGATGCCCCATCAGATCAAGCCCCGGCTTGCTCGCCTTTGTCAGGCCACGCGGCAGCCTGAGAGCACCGCCTTTGACGAGATCGCCATAAGACCTGGTTTCGAAGGTTGCACCGATCCGATAGCTGGCGGAGAGATCGCGTGGTGAGGTGATCTGGAAACTGCCGGTACCGTCATAGCCGCGATCATCCAACAGGCCTTCGGCACTGCGCCGCCCACCCGTTGACTGGATATCCATGGCATCCGCGCGCAACTCGACGCCGAAGGGGCCGGTCGCTTCGGTCTCGCTGATTCCGGATATCTTGCCATTGGGTGCCAGTCGGGCGACGGTTTTCATCCGCACCTCCGCCATTCCGGCAGCGAGGACGGGAATCCGATGTACCACCGGCGCATTCTCGCCCTCACCCGCCAGCGGCACATGGACGACCGGCTTGCCGTATTCGGCAAAGGTCAGCACGCCGAACGGCGCCAGGCCGACGGTCGTGTCGGTGTAAAGATCGAATTCCGGGATATAGGTGATCATGTGATCGAAATTCCACATCGTCGGCATCATCGACAACGACGCGCGCCGACCGGAATTGATCAAGACTGGCTCCGCGGCAATGCCCTTGGCACGCAGTAGGCTGACATAGAGGATGCTGTGATCCTTGCAATCGCCATAGCGGTCGCCGAGGATTTTCTCGGCAATGTGCGGGATGATGCCGCCATATCCCAATTCGAGCCCGACATAGCGGATATGGCTGCTGACCCAATCGTAAAGACGTTGCGCCTGCTGCCGCCGATCGGTGATACCGGCCGTCAGCTCATCGGCCAGCTGTTGCACGCTCGGGGTGACGCTCGGCATCGCTCCGATCAAGTCGGCATATTGGCGCGCGAAATGGCGATAGCTGGACTCGGTCGAGACCAGAAGACGCGGCCAGCGGTCAAGCGCGCTGACGCCATAAGCCGATTTCGCCAAGGGCTCGCTGTTCTTATAATGCCATGCATAGAGCGTCTGACTGCCCGCATCGCTCCGCGTCAGGTTGACCCCATGCGATTCCGTGAACAGGCGCATGCCCTTCGGCACCCGGAAGCTGACATTGGCATCGTCTTCCTGCGCGGCCGGATTGAAGGTCAGATCAAAGCCGTAATAGCCGGGGATCAGCGGCTTTGAGATGGTCTTTGTCGTATAGACCACGGTATCGCCGACATCGACATCCGGGAAGATGATGACCTTCTCGCGTTGATCGTCGAACATGATGGCGCCCTGGGAACTCGGCACATGCTGTGTCATGATTGCCGACGGATCGACCGTCAGATGCCGGCCATCGGCCTTCAGCGTATAGGCATCGAGTATCTCGAATTGATCGAGCGTGTTGTCATAGGTCAGTGACACCTGGGCGATATCGTCGATGGCCGCCGCATTGCGAATCTGCATTTCCACATGCGTCGTGGCCGTGGCCGTGCCGTCTTGCGCCAGCTCGACATCATAGGCGAAGCGCCGCTCGACGTAATTGATGTCCGCAGGTGCTGCCTTGTCGAGGGTAAAGGCCGGCGCGTTGAAACGTAGATCCGGTGTCTCCGCGAAGCTGCGCTCCGCCATGCCAACGGGGTCGGACAAGGCTGCCGCCTGCGCTGCGAGATCAGCGCCCGGGTGCCAGGCCAAGGCCAGCCGGCGCGCGGTGGCGATCTCGTCTGGCAACATCATGAGTGCCAGATCGTCCGTCAGGCGTGCGGCCTTGTCTTGTAACGACTTGTCGGTGCCATGGCCTTGGGCGATCGATGCCCAGACATAAGCCAGAATCTTGTCGGCGCCGACGCCATCACCATCGCGATAGGCCAGGGCCCGGCGCCACATCCCGGCGGTGTCATCCGTGGCCGGATCGGCTTTGAGCCAGGTCGCCGCACCCGCGCTGGAAACGCCACCCACCATCGACAGCACAACACAAACGGCTGCAAGCCAAGCCCGACACGACCTGATGTTGCGCTGCCTTTTGGACGTGTCCGTCATTTTTGAAATCCAACCTGCGCCGCTGCGCTTGCTGAGGGATGGGACTGATGATGATATCTCTGGCACCGACATGGAATGATCAGGCGAGGCGCAACACCTGTGGCGCGATCTTGCCGGTGATCCCATCGGCCTTGGCGGTTGCTTCAGTGAGATCGCCAAATTTCTTGGCACTCATCACCTCGACCTCGCCGCTGCCGACATTGATGATCCGCATCTCGGTCCCATCCAGCGATCCATCACCGGCGATGCCGACGATCACCCAGACCCGACCGGCCTTGTAGGTCTGATTGGCAACACCGATCCAGATCGGACCGGATTGCATCAACAGTGCATGCCAATGGGCAAGCGTGGCTCCCTTCCGGCCATCAACCACCAACCCGGCATCGGCGGCAAAGGCCACAAGATCGGCTGTCGCGAGGCCGGTATCGGCGTCATAGAGATCGCGCCAACGCTGGGGATTGTTGATCTGCTGCAGCACAATGCCTTCGCCCACACTGATCTCACTCTGCCAGGCAGCGAGATTGGCGGCCGCCGCCAGCCAATCGTCATTGCTGCGGCTGCGCTTGGCGATTTGCGGCACAGACAGGATCGTGTTGAGGGATTTGGCCCAGGCAATGGACGGCACCAATAGGGCACCCAGGCCCAGGGCGCAGACGGATCTCCGGCTGATCTTTATCACGATCCCCCCAATCGATAGACCGACGGACACCCTCCCCGGCATCCGTCGGATATTGCTCCCTCAGCCCTGCAGCTTGACCTTCAGGCGCTCATTCAGCAAGGCCGGATTGACCTTGCCGCCGGTCGCCTTCATCACCTGACCGACGAAGAAGCCGAACAATTTGTCCTTGCCGCCGCGGAATTCGGCCACCTTGTCGGTATTTTTGGCGAGAATATCGTCGATCGCCATGTCAATGGCACCGGTATCGGTGACCTGGCGCAGGCCCTTTTCCTCGACGATCGCCGCCGGCGCCTTGCCGGTTGCGACCATCGCCGCAAACACATCCTTGGCGATGCGGCCGGAAATGGTGTCGTCCTGGATGAGCCCGACCAACTCGCCGAGATGCTGGGCCGAAACCGGACTCTCGGTGATCGATTTACCTTCCTTGTTAAGGATGGCGAACAATTCCGAGATCAGCCAGTTGGCCGTCAACTTCGGGTCGCGACCCCCATGGCCATTATTTGCGACGGCCAGCTCATAGAAGGCCGCTGTTTCGCGCTCGGCCACCAACACGCCGGCATCATAATCGCTGAGGCCGAACTCCTTCACGAAGCGCGTCCGCTTCACATCCGGCAATTCCGGCAGATCGGCCTTGATCTTGTCGACGAAGCTCTGTTCCAGGATCAGCGGCAGCAGGTCGGGGTCGGGGAAATAGCGATAATCATGCGCCTGCTCCTTGGAGCGCATCGACCGCGTCTCGCCCTTGCTGGGATCATAGAGTCGGGTCTCCTGCTTGATCTTGCCGCCATCCTCGATGATCTCGATCTGGCGCCGGGCTTCATATTCGATGGCCTGGGCAACATAGCGGATCGAGTTCACGTTCTTGATCTCGCAGCGTGTGCCGAGGGGATCGCCGACCTTGCGCACCGAGACATTGACGTCGCAGCGCATCGAGCCTTCATCCATATTGCCATCGCAGGTGCCGAGATAGCGCAGGATGGTGCGCAGCTTACGGAGATAGGCCGAGGCCTCATCGGCGCAGCGCATATCCGGCTCGGAGACGATTTCCATCAACGCCACGCCGGCCCGGTTGAGGTCGATATAGCTCTTCGAGGGATGCTGGTCATGCAGGCTCTCAACCTCGCGCTTGGCGCCGTCCGGCAGATCGAGAATGATCGTGCCGGTGCCGACGATCGGCTGGGTGAACTGCGAGATCTGATAGCCGTTCGGCAGATCGGCGTAGAAGTAGTTCTTCCGGTCGAACACGGATTTCAGATTGATCTGGGCGTTCAACCCAAGGCCGGTCCTGACCGCCTGCTCGACGCAGATCTCGTTGATCACCGGCAGCATGCCGGGAAAGCCGGCATCGACCAGGCTGACCTGGCTGTTGGGCTCGGCACCGAAATTGGTGGCAGCACCCGAAAACAGCTTCGAGTTGGAAATCACCTGGGCATGAACCTCCAGCCCCAGCACGACTTCCCACATGCCGGTGCGGCCCTCGATCAGATTTTTGCTGTTGTCGCTCATCTTTTTATCCTCACCCGTCCTGCGCTCAATAGCCGGCCGGAACGGCGGTGAAATTGGCGGATTTTTCGATCACGTGACCAACGCGGAACAAGGTCTCCTCATCGAAGGCCCGGCCGATCAGCTGCAGACCCAGAGGCAAGCCTTGGCTGCTCAACCCGGCCGGCACCGAGATCCCCGGCAGGCCGGCGAGATTGACGGTGACGGTGAAGACGTCATTGAGATACATGGCGATCGGATCGTCGTTCTTCTCATCGGCGCCAAACGCTGCCGAGGGCGTCGAGGGGGTCAAGACCACATCGACATCCTGGAAGGCATTGGTGAAGTCGCGCGCGATCAATGCCCGCAATCTTTGCGCCTTCAGGTAATAGGCGTCGTAATAGCCGGCCGAGAGCACATAGGTACCGATCATGATGCGGCGTTTGACTTCCCTGCCAAAACCGGCGGCACGGGTCAGCTCATACATCTCATCGAGGGTCTGGCCCGGCACCCGCAGACCAAAGCGGACACCGTCATAGCGGGCGAGATTGGACGAGGCCTCGGCCGGAGCGATGATGTAATAGGTCGGCAGCGCATATTTGGTATGCGGCAGGCTGATCTCCTTGATCTCAGCGCCGGCCGCCTTCAACCAGGCCACACCCTCTTCCCAGAGTTTGGTGATCTCAGGATCGCAACCATCGAGGCGGTATTCCTTGGGGATGCCGACCTTGAGGCCGCGGATATCGCCGCTGAGGGATTTGCGGAAATCCGGCACCGCCACCTCGACCGAGGTCGAATCCTTGGGATCATGTCCCGCCATCGCCTGCAGCATGATGGCGCAATCCTCAACCGAGCGCGTCATCGGTCCGGCCTGATCCAGGGATGAGGCAAAGGCGACGATGCCCCAGCGCGAGCAGCGACCATAGGTCGGCTTGATGCCGGTGGTGCCGGTGAAGGCGCAAGGCTGGCGGATCGAGCCGCCGGTATCAGTGCCGGTGGCGGCAATCGCCATCCGAGCGGCAACCGCCGCGGCCGAACCGCCTGATGACCCACCGGGAACCAGCTTGACATCGCTGTCCTTCCGCTTCCACGGATTGGTGACAGCACCGTAATAGGAGGTGCCATTGCTGGAGCCCATGGCAAACTCGTCCATGTTGAGCTTGCCCAACATGACCGCACCATGTTTCCACAGATTGCCGGTGACCGTCGATTCATAGGCCGGCTTGAAGCCATCGAGGATATGCGAGCCGGCGGTGCTCAAGACATCTTCGGTGCAAAAGAGATCCTTGATGCCGAGCGGCAGGCCTTCCATCAATCCCTTGGCCTCGCCTTTGCCGCGACGCTGATCGGCGGCATCGGCCATGGCGCGCGCCCTGTCCGGTGTCTCGGTGATATAGGCGTTGAGATCGCGATGCTGTGCCATCTTCGCCAGATAGGCGTCGGTCAGCTCGCGGGACGAAAATTTCTTGGCAGCCAAACCTTCAAGGGCGGCGGCCATGGTGAGATGCGTGAGATCGCTCATAATGCGGGGCGTCCGTTATTCGACAACTTTGGGAACGGTGAAAAAGCCATGGGCCGGCTCCGGCGCATTGGCCAGAATCTTTTCGGCCTGGCCGCCATCGGTGACGACATCCGGCCGTTGCGGCAGACCACGTTGCTCGACACCCGACATCGGCTCGACACCGGTGGTGTCGACCTCGTTCAATTGTTCGACCCAGGTCATGATGCCGTTCAGTTCCTGGGCGAGTCCGGCCAGGTCCTGTTCGGGCACGCGAATGCGGGCCAAGGTGGCGATATGGGCGACGGCTTTGGTGTCCAATGACATCTGGCAATCCGTTCTGTTCAAGTCTCAAGAAAGTGCTGGAAAAGCGGGGCGGAAACTAGCATCCGGGCCCTGACGCTGCAACCTGGGCAACAGCCGAAATGGTTCGCCGGGCCGGCCTGATACCCGGTTTCAGTGATATTGTCGCCAATAGAGCTGGGCAAGATTGAAAAGCCCGAAGGCGATCAAGGCGAGGCCGGCGCCGCGATTGATCAGCACCAGGCCGCGCTGGCTGATCTTGTGGCGGATCAGGCCGACGATCTGGCCAAGGGTCAGCCACCAGGCGGCCGCACCCAGGAAGACCCCGGTAATCAGCGCCGGCATGGTCTCCAGCGCATAGCCGCCACCGGCCGTGACCCCTGCAAAGACGGCGGCAAAGGACAGGATGGTCGAAGGGTTGGCCAACGTCAGCAGCAGCGTCACGGTGAATTCCGCCAGCAGGCCCGGCGGCACTTTCTCGCCGTTTTCCGGCACCACGGTCGATTTCCGGGCGAGATAGAAACCGAAGACGACCAGGAACAGGCCGGCGCCCAGCTTGAACCAGTTCTGTTCGGTGCTGAGAAAATTGCCGACCAGGCTGATCGCCAGGGCACCGATTGCCGCAAAAATGGTGTCGGCGACGGCGGCACCCAGACCGGCGCAAAAGCCGGCCACCCGGCCCTTTTCCAGGGTTGTACGGATGCACAGCATGCCGATCGGGCCGACCGGTGCCGCCACCGCAAAACCGATCGCCGCGCCCTGTGCCCAGATCCAGCTGTGGAGAAGCATCAGCTCAATCATGCTGCGGGAATCCTGCGCTGCGGTCGAGGCGGGGCGGGAGCACCGTTGGATCGCAGATCATGCGCCCATCCTTGAGCGAGGACAGCGCGACAATAGTCTCGGTTGCCGCAACACCGGGGATGCTTTTGACCTCGGCGCTGAGGAAGCGCTCGAAATCGGCGCTGTCCCGCAGCCGCAATTTCAGTAGATAGGAATATGAGCCGGTAATATGATGGCATTCCAACACGCTCGGCGCGGCCGCCATGGCGGTGCGGAAGCGTGCCTCCTCGGCGGACGCATCCAGCCGTACCAGCAGAAAGGCGAGCAGATTGAGGCCAAAGGCGGCAGGATCTATTTCCGCTGTCACCCGGCGAATTTGCCCGCCGGCCTTCAAGCGCTTCAGCCGCTCATTGATGGCCGAGGCTGACAGCCCGACCTTCCCGCCCAATTCGGCATAGGGCAGATCGGCGTTGAGCTGAAGCTCGGTGAGGATTTTCCGGTCGATATTGTCCAAGATCAGAATTTATTCATCATATTTGGCTGTAGCCCGCAAATTATCCTGACTTTTAGACAAATGACAACAGATTCGATCGCATCCAACCACCTTCGCGGCTGTTGAAAGCTGTTGAAATTGCACAAAAGCGAACCCGGGCCCGTCGCTGGGACCTTCGTTTCGCCGCAAATTTGCCGTGAAGATCAGCAGTGTTAGGATGTAGTCATCACCCAGACCGGCAGCAAGCTGTAACTTGCCGCCTCACCCAGGACTGACCATCGCTCATGACCCAGCCCAAGATCCGGCGCTACGCCGCCTGTCGCCCCTGGATTGGCCGCCTGACCGCCGCCACGATTCTCGCCAATCTGCTGTTGCCTAATGCCCTCCCCTTCATCTCGCCGGCTTATGCCATCAGCGAGGGTGCCGCCTCCAGCAACCCGGCCGATGTCGCGGCACCCGGTGCCAAGGCAGTCACCGATGCGGCGACTATTCGCGCCAAACTCGATGACGTCACCATCTATGGCCGCTATGTCGATAACGGCGATGAATGGGTGGAATATCATCTCGCCGATGGCCGCACCGCCTATTGGGAAAAGGGTTGCACCTATCCCGGCAAATGGTGGATCGCCGATGACGGCGAGGTCTGCTACGCCTATCCCAATTATCGCGACAACGCGCCGAACTGTTTCATCATGTTCGTGCGCCCCGATGGCGGTGTGCAGTTCGTCTCGATCAGCGATACTGGCCAGGCCTATCTCGCCTCCGACAGCACCAAGGTGATGCCCGGTAATGACGCACATCTACCGGTCGGTGGCGTCAGTCCCTGTGTCGGTGCCTGAACGTCCATCGCCGGACCTCGGGGCTCGATAAAGTCCGGCAGCTAAGCCCGACCGCCACCCGAATCCCCTCATCCTGATAGGTGTCCAGCGTCACCATCGTTACGGTGCGCTGGCACCCAATGCCGGCACGTAGATATAACACGCGGTGTCGGAGACCGAACTCGAACTCGCCTCGTTTAATTTCGCTGCCGCTACATTTCAGAACGCTACACCCGGAGTACAAGCCATAATGTCTCGGACTGGCCGCAAGCGTCCCGTTGACAGACGGCGTCGTGCGCTCGCCGCTTGCCATGTTGAAGCACCGCCGTCTAGACTCGTCATCTCTATGAGCAGTCAAGTGCTCGGTATTGCGGGGGAATGGTATGAGGCGGCTACTCATCGCGATCCTGATGCTGGTGGGCATCTGCAGCAGCAACTGCGCCAGCGCGAGCAGTGACTATTCCTGTGGACCAAGCTGGTCTCTGGCGAGCACCGACTATGATCCCTGCAACAGCGTGCCCTTTCTCAGTCCGACCAACGATACGCGTGTCAATCTGCGCTTACTGATCGCGGACAGCAGCAAAGTCGATCTTCCGGGCATTACATTGAGCGATTTTGATCGCACCTTTGGATACGGCCTTGTCCCCTTTCCGATGGAAGACCTTTGGACCGCAAACGATACAGCAGAAAATTCAGGTGACATTTCAGTCACATTGGCGTCTGGCGATGGCTCGCGCTGCCGCAGCAACAACGCCGATACAGCACAGGCCTTCATCGATCAGGTCGGCAAGACGAGCGGCCTTTCCGAGGCCGAGCGGAATGCTTTGACGGAAGGCCGGCAAGCTTTCGTCAGCGTATGCGACTCTGACGTCAGTGCCTCGATTGACAATCTGCAATCCGCGCAGTCCAAGGAATTCGCTCTTTATCTCACCGGCGCACGGGCCTTCTATTCGGGCGACTTTCCGACTGCTCAGCAGGCCTTTGCCGGCCTTGGCAATAGCAGCCAAGCCTGGCTCAAGGAAACGGCGCTCTACATGATGGGCCGCAATGCGTTGAACGCCGCGCAGGTAAGAGCTTTCGACGAGATGGGTTTTCCAAAGCTCGAGAATGCCGATCAGGGGCAATTGAAGCTAGCTGAAGCCGGCTTCAAGGTCTACCTGCAGGAATATCCGCAAGGGCTTTACGCCGCTTCCGCTCGTGGCCTGATGCGGCGCGTCTATTGGCTGATGAGCGATCAAGAGCACCTCGCGGACGCCTATGGCGACGCGATCGCCCGCGGCACACTGACCGACAATCAGGCCATGAGTCTTGCCAAGGAAGCCGACAATAAACTTCTCACTGGCGTGGATCCCATGAAGATCAAGGATCCCTTTCTGCTCGCCATCCTCGACCTCATGGCCATGCGTCAAAGCGATGGGAAACAACAGGTGAATGGCTCGCCGCCATCAAAGCCCTTCACCGCCAGGCTGTTGCGGGCACAACAGCCGCTTTTCGCCAGCCATCAGGAACTTTACGCCTATTTGGTGGCCGCGACGCATTATTATGTCGAGAAAGACCCAGCACAAACCCTGGCGACTTTGCCGAAATTCGATAACACCAAAGCAATTACAACTTACCTTGCTTTCAGTGAAGCGATGCTCCGTGGCCTTACATTGGAAGCCACAGGCAATCGCGCCGAAGCACAAGCATTCTGGACGCACCTGTTCCCACAAACGAAACAAACGTTGGCACGGCCAACGCTCGAACTGGCGCTCGCGATCAATCTGCAGAACGCGCATAAGTTGGACGCTGTATTTGAGCCGAATTCTCTCATCACAGGCGGCGAGATCCGATCATTCTTGGTTCTGAAGTCGGCCGGGCCGGCTCTTTTGCGTCAGCAGATCAAAGCAGCGTCGACCACACCAGTACAGCGTGATACCGCTCTGTTTGTCCTGCTCTACAAGGACCTCACACGCGGTCACTATGGGGACTTCGCCGGCGATTTGAAGCTGGCTCCACTCAACGATCAATCAGCCGTGATTCGCGACGCAGCTTATGTCTATTTTGACAGGAAGGCCGATCTCTCGATATTCGCGAAGTCGGCTTCTGCCGAGAATGGCGCCGACACCAATTACGCCTGTCCGACACTCGAAAAGGTTGCCGCTCGGCTTCAGCGGAATAGGAAAGACCCGCTCGGCCTCAACTGTCTGGGCGAATTCATCCGCGCGAGCTTCGACTTTTCCCCGCTCGATCAGATTCCCAACAAGGACTCGCTCGGCGGTGTCAGTGATTTTTCTGGCAAAATCTTCTCGCGGCTCGACGGTTATATCATGGTCATCGGCGACCCAGAGGCGGGACGCAACGACAAGGCCTATGCACTTTACCGGGCCGTCAATTGCTTTGCCCCCAGTGGCAATAATGGCTGTGATTCCCGGGATGTCCCCAAAAGCCAGCGCAAGAAATGGTTCGAGACCCTAAAGTCGCGCTATGCCGACACGAGCTGGGCCACCAGTCTGCAATATTATTGGTAGATGCGATAACGGCTAGATGCGCAGTTCCTCGATCCTGGCCTGGGTACTAACAGCTATTCTTTTTAGCTCGGCGCCAACGTGCGCCGACGTTGCGCCAGCTGATTACAATGCGTTCTGGTTATGGGGCGGCGTGACACCATCGCCGGTGCTAGCACAAGCACGCACCCTCTATATTCTGCAAGGCGAAGTTTATGCCGATCGCCGTCGCAACAGCGTGGATGTGCGAGCGCAGGGCATCTCGATTCCGCACCTAAAGACTAATGAGATCTGGCTGGTCTATCGCGCTAACACGCTTGATTGGCCGGAGCGCGCACCCGAACTCATGACTGCACAAGTGGCGCGCTGGCGTCTAGCCGGCAACAATGTTGTCGGCGTCCAGATAGATTTCGATGCCGCGACCGGTCGTCTTGCCAACTATGCCGATTTCTTGCGCAATCTGCGCAAGCATCTTCCAGCAGATTGCCACCTTGGTATCACCGGCCTGCTCGATTGGAGCGGCAGGATCGACCCCGCGACGGTGAATGACCTGAAAGGCATCGTGGATGAGTTGGTGATCCAGACCTATCAGGGACGACATACCATCCTCGGCTATGACGCCTATCTGCCCTATCTCGACCGTCTCACCCTGCCCTTCAAGATCGGTCTGGTCGAGGCCGGCGACTGGACGGCGCCAACGGGGCTCGCAACCAATCCGTGGTTTCGTGGTTTTGTAGTCTTTCTGGTCAATCACAAATAGGCCGCCAGAAATCGGCGGCAATTCCTAGGACGCTGCCGACCGGGATGTCACGCCACGCGAATGCCATCATCCTGATAGGTATCGAGCGTCAGCATGGTGACGGTCCGCTCGATGCCCTCGATATGCCACAAGGCACAGATCAGGGTTTCCAGTGCCTTCGAGGTGTCGGTGCGGACCTTCAACAGCATGCCCGCCTCGCCGGCGACACTGTGGCATTCCTCGATTTCCGGAAAGTCGCGAATGTCCTGGAAGACCTCTTCGCAGGTGCGCTGCTTCAAATAGACCATGATATGAGCGCCGAGGCCAAATCCCGTCGCCGTCGGTGCAACGTCCACGGTATAGCGGCGAATGACGCCCGACTTACGTAGCCGCTTGACCCGCTCGAAGACGGCCGGCGCCGAGAGATTGAGCTGTTGGCCAAGCTCGGCATATTTCGCCGTCGCATTCTGCTTCAGCAGGCCTAACAGCTTTCGATCAATCACGTCGAGATCGGGCATGGCGCGGAGTCCTGGGCTGAATGGCATTCATTTTACTGTATTCTGATAATATACAGTTTGCCTGATTCTAGTTCTTTAATATACGAATCTACAGAACATTATTCGAAGATTATCCATGTCAGCCGAATCAGTTGCCGCCACCTCCGGTCCGACGACCTGGGGCTTGACCGCCGGCGTCTGCGCCGTCGGTTCGGAAGCCCTGTTGCTCTCCCCGGTCCTCAAGGATATCGCCACCGAATTCGGCCGCACGCCTTCCGATGCCGGTCTCGCCGTATCGATCTATGGCATTGCCCTGGCTGTCGTTGCCCCCTTCGCCGGATTGATCAGCGACCGGCTGTCGCGCAAGCGCGCCTTGCGTCTCGGCTTGATCGTCTTTGCCTTGGGTAGTTTTGCCGCTGCTTTGGCGCCCAGCTTTGCACTGCTGTTGCTCGCCCGCGCTTGCTGCGCCGTCGGGGCCGCGCTCTTCCTGCCCTCCAGTTATGCCTATGTCGGCGATGAAGTGCCGTTCGAGCGCCGCGCCCAGATCATGGGCCGGGTGATGTTCGGTTGGGCGGGCTCGATGGTGCTGGGCGTCCCTCTGGGCGGTGCCCTCAGTGCCGTCATCGGCTGGCGCGGCGCGCTCGGGAGCCTCGCCATCCTCGGTTTGATCGTCCTGCTGGCGCTGTGGAACCTGCAGTCGCACCACCGGCCGAATACCGCAACCGGTGCCTTGCGGAAACTGGCGGGCAATTTTCTGAAGCTGCTCACCAATCGCACCATCCTGCTGCTGCTCGGCGTCAACTTCCTCAACATGTTCAGCTTCTATGGCGTCTATACCTATCTCGGCACAGCTTTACGCGATCAACTGGCGCTGGGCAGCGGTGGCGCCGCTCTCTTTGCCGCCTTCTATGGACTGGGCCTCGGTCTGATTACCGCCAATGGCCGAATTGCCGACCGCATCGGCAAGCCGCGCAGCCTGACCCTGGCGCTGCTCTGTTTGACCCTGATCCTCGCCGGCATGCCGGTCGCAGCGCATCAGGCCGTTACGCTGGCTGGCGCCATGTTCGTCTGGGGCCTCAGCCAGGGCATGGTAATGGTCAGCCTGCCCAGTATCGTGACCGAGCAATCCAGCGAGTTGCGTGGCTCGGTGACATCGCTGCTGAGCTGTACCACCTATATCGGCGTCACTGTCGGCTCCTGGTTGATGGGGCCGGTTTTCGCACAGCTCGGCTATCAACCGGTCGGCCTCACCTGTGGTGCCGCATCGCTTCTGGCGGCGCTGGTCTTCATCTGGCAACGCCGCCAGTAGACGTGACTGCCCCGTCTACTCCACCGTGACGCTCTTGGCGAGATTGCGGGGCTGGTCGACATCGGTGCCCTTGGCAACGGCGGCGTGATAGGCCAGCAATTGCACCGGCACG